>SAMEA104315424__coassemble_522_pt1 | contig 28988 bp, 18 predicted proteins | sample SAMEA104315424__metabat2_low_PE_045 | metagenome-assembled genome bin SAMEA104315424 (sample SAMEA104315424) | gut metagenome | biome: Monkey gut; feature: monkey-associated habitat; material: faeces | place: China | collected 2013
TGCGTTCTCTGCGGCTAAACCCCTTTGACTCTGCATAAATATCTCGTTGCACCCACAAATACAGCTCCCCACTACAGCCGTTACTCGAAGCTCCTAAATAGTACTGATGGGACTGCCTATGTAGCGCTTGCACATAAGACAAAGCGACCTTCTGCCACAACTCTTCTACATCATCAATGCTCGCAATAGCATCTGCGAGATAAGCTGACAGAGTCCGCCAGCTCCGCTCTTCCCAGCTCGAAGCCTGAGAATTATGACGCAATGCCCCAAGAATCAACATCTCATATTCCGCGTACGGCAACGCTAACATCAGCTGTCGTGAAACCATCAATGCCGCCGCATATCTTTCATCAAAACGAAGCATCTTGCCCGTCTCCTCCGCCCTTCGCATTTCTTCAGCGTTCCACCCTTTTTCAATGCCAAAAAAATGCCCAAAAACATCTGCTGAAATCTGACTCGATTTATTATACTCATCGACAACCTTCTTTAACAAATCAAATTTACGTTGTCTAATCGCTGTCCTCGGCATGTTTTCCGTGTCACCCTCTAAAGCACCTTGAGTCTCATATATCAAAACCAAGACAATAGTTAAAATGATGGAAGCGCGAACGTCAGCTCTCAATCGAAGTGTCTGCATGACAAGTTGCCCATTATCTTGTGATCCATCTTGCGGATTAAGATATTCCAGCAACATGGCTTTGACAATCAACGCCAGTCCTTTTTCACCCGCCTTTTCAACAATATCTCTAAAAGAATCATTCATCGGTGAATAAAAATGTTCACGCGCCAGAAACAATAGCAGGACATAAGCACATTCATAACGCCTTGTCTGCTCAATCATTGAAAAGTAGCGTTCTGCATCGTTTTGCACCAAACCGTTCAACTGTAAAAGGCAACGAATATCAACACCTTCTATCTTACAACTCCCCACACGAGATCCTTGAAGGACATCAAATAAACAATATTCGCCTGATGCCGATTTTCCCGCCATCAAATTAAATAGATCTTCATTCACCTTGTCCATATCAATTTCTCCTACAGACTATCGACCGATAGCCGTTTGTAGCTGTTTTCTTCGTTTGTCAGTATCCCCAAGAGTCTTGCCAAGCAACTATTTGTATCTGGCCATGGCCCCGAATACGCATTCAATCCCGTATGCATTCCACCTGCAGACGCTCCAAAATGCCAAAAGTTTCCGCCTAACAGCACAAATCGATCATGAAGCAGATCCCGATCTTTAATCTCATAAACCGTTATGTCCACATTTACCCAATACTTGATTTGCTCCCGTCCTTCGTTATATTCTGCACTTAACCGCTTGTATTCATCTCCGCAACATGTCAATACGATTATATGAGTGTTTTTTTTTCGCCCACTTTGCTTAGAAAAGCAATCACAAATCCACGAGAGTCGATTCAGATTTTTCTCGTCAAAATACAAATCAACAAAATATATAACCTCGTCCGGAGCGCATAGTAACTCATTCCAGAACACCACATCCCCTGGCGTTATTTTCTCGAACTCCCGATAATTCTCAACCCCAGCTTTCAAAATTTCAAAAGAAGGTGCAAAGAATTGACAATGATTCTCATAATCATTTTCATAATCATTTTCATAATCATGCACTGACGAATATCGCGAATTGAATCGCGAGGGAAATGAAGGAAATCGCACAACTGCCGAACGGGAATGTGTATGCGTTATCTGCTGTACAACATCGGCTTGATGAATCGAAACAGATACCGAAAGACTTTTGAGGTTTTTGTTAGACATATACTATTCTTTCTAATCCAATCTTCAAGACTTGGAGCATTAAACGATGAAACGACATCATTAAGATGTCGAATCACGGTTGCAGGATCTTTCAACTTAACAATAACGCTAAGACTGTCTCCAAGCGTTTTCATCGACGATCCCAGCATCCACACCTCCTTGTCGTCAATAACGAGAAAGCGATCATGAAGCTGCCCATTGCCAGCCACAATCGTATTGATGCGACAATCGGAACTCTTTAGTGCATCCAAAGTCTTTTGGAAAGACTCCGCTGTTCCTGACGTCTTAAACCCATCAGCCGTACAGACTACATCTACATCAATACCGTGATTAAGATTTGCAAGGAACATCTTTGCCGTGTCTTCGGAAAAATACGGATCTATTATAGTTAAATGCTTAAACGCCGTTAACATTATTTCTCTCAAAAACTTTTCGGCAACACCTCCCTGCCGATAAAAGAAATGCTGATCTTTCGCCTCTTCTTTGTGTTCGCGAGAGAGGCTAATGCTTGTGCGGACATTATGGAGTTTAAGGTCAGTTATGCCAGATTTGTCTTCCAACTCCTGCGTCTCACAAACTGCTGGGGAAATCGTCTGAACACTACCATCACGACAGGTAATGTCCTTTTCTCCGTCCTTGCAAATATAGTTAATAACAATCTTTCGCAAGAATGAAGTCTCATCCTCACGATCAATCACCCGCCCGCCCTTGTCGAAAACGCAATACCCAATTTTATCCACAATTCCATCCGCCATTATCGCATCCTCTTCAAGCGGCAGCTCATGCTCTATAATTCTCCCATGCTCATTCAGGTTCTTTTCCTGGAACAACAGTCTCAACCCCGCACCTGAACAATCTCGATCAATGAGTAGCTGAACTCGATCTGCTTCGTCAGTTTCCTTTTTGGGAACAAGTCGCAAATGCATATGTCCATAATACGGATTTGGCAAGACCAGATTAAGACTTCCCAAATATTCCACATGTTTGTGCAAAGCCCAAAGCAAACGTTCTTCAATCCATTCCGCTATAGCCGTATCGGACGCAATAAATGCTTCGCGTTGCACTTGCCGTTCACCTTGCATGAGGTGATGCATCTGCGCACCCCGCCAGAGCTTCGTCCGAAAAGGAGCGTCATCATTATACAATGTCTTTGGGAATGGAACAGATTCTTTTAAACACACACTCGCGCCTCGCGAACAAAAGAAAATCCGTTTATTAGAATCATCCCACGGCATTTCAAGCTCCTGCGCTTGGAGCGAACGTTTGTACCATTCATACGCATCAGCAGGCCCCATGACATGCCTAATGTAGTAGATTCGGCGATTTTTAACGCGTGTACATTGTTCACCTGTTGACTGTTCATCTCCATAGAACTTCGGGACAAATTCCAACATTGCGAACAACAACTCACGATAGCCAGACTCCACCACCCAACAGCATGTAATTACGGCTTGTTTATAGTGTTCGGTTACGTAAGCCTCCATACTCATTCCTCCGCAAACTCCTTTTCCCAAACGTGAGCGTGCCACCCGCACATCCCCGTTTCAGGATAAATCGGCAATTCATCCGGCTCTATGGCATCACCACACACAGAGCAATGACATTGCGGCGAGATCGCCGCGCACAATTCACTATAAGAGAAATTCTTGCCGCACTTACGACATGAGTATTGCGCATCCTCACCGTCTATCACTTTCGACATGTCGTTTACGGTCACAATCTCAGACCCGCAATCGGGGCACTCGAACTCGTGTTTCACCAGTTCGGCAAAATCAGGATCAATTCAGCCAAGGTTGTCAACTGCATCATCCCTTTCCAACTCTTCTTGGAGATGAACATCGTGCTCATTGAACAGCGTATTCCAGCCATCCATCGAAAGCCGCCTGGCAGGATCTTCGCCAATTTCATGCTTCATAAAATCGCGAATAACGAGGAACACCTGCGCCAGGTAACGAACGGCATCTTCCCCTCCCTGTCCTCCTGGAACGAACGCATGCTCAATTTTGTTGCGATAGTCATGCAACATATCAATACGCGTCCAGTCGACTCTCGTACCAATCCTTTCCTTGACCTCATCAAATCCAGCTGTTTTCGCAACTGATATATCTGTCCAGTCCTCAGGTTGTTTAGTCTTCAACTCTTTCACTTTGGCTCGCAGTAACCAGTAATTCTCAGCAGCACTCACTTCAGCTAACCAAGATTTAAACAAGAGCAACATGCCGGCAAAGACGTTCCGCGTTGCGGACACATATCGACGTGGATCCCGCTTTGCAAGACGAAAATCTTCAAGCCCAAGTTCAACCGAGTCCATAGCACTCTTAAACAACCGTTCAGCAATTGGATCGTTCATGGGTTCAGCCCTCATCTTTGGATTCGGCTTCGTCCATCGCCGCCACAATCTTACCTATCAGCTCGTTCGCCCATGCGACGGCCTCAGCAGCGATTGGCAGAATATCGCCATTGTCGAGAAGGTTGTTCCTCGCCAGAACATAGAGGCCATCCCAAGACGGCAACGCAGTCACGACCGTAGGCCACGGTTGCCGCCATCGATAGTCGAAGAGCCGCTGGCAAATGGATTTCACCTCGGCATGGTCGACCCGAGACCGGCTACAAATGAGCTGCAGATCAATAATGTTATGCGCCCGTTCGCTTCCCGGCTTGGAAACGGCATGTATCTTCTGCGCAATCTGATAGGCAAGCTTCATGATGGTCGAGCACATTGCTCTTAAAGCGTAAAGCACGTCTTCACTACAACATGTAGCGTATGTTGCCTCTGCCGATTTCCCGGAAAATCAAGGTAATAGGCAGAGAGTTCTGAACCTCCGACTTCTTGCATCCTAACTCCTTTCATTTGAATATTGATTCGTCGAGCGAACGGATTGACACATACTTCCCCTCTCCGAGGACGAGGTGGTCGAGGAGCCGTATCTCCGCGATCTTGGCGAGGGCGGCGAGCCGCTCGGTGAACTTGCGGTCTGCCCTGCTGGGCTTGGGGTCGCCTGACGGATGGTTGTGCGCGACCATGACGGCCACCGCGCCCCACTTGAGCGCCTCCTTGAATACGTCGCGGGCGAAGGCCGGAGCTGAATCCGCCGTGCCGCGAGAGATTCGCAGCGGCTCGCAGATGGGGCAGTTCTTGTTGTTCAGCAGGAGCGCGTAGAGGTTCTCCTTATCGTCTCCTGGCGTGAGGACGGTCTTGAACACTTCATAGGCGACATCTGGATCGGTCACCTTCTTCGAGCGGAGTTCGTCAGGAGTGAGGCGGCTCCAGCGGCGTCCCATCTCAAAGGCCGCGGCGAGTTCAAGGCACTTGACGTGTCCGAGCCCCTTGATGGGGCGGTCGGGGTGTGTTGTGTTCCAGTCCTGGATGCGCTCTTCCAAGGTGCGCCAGTCGCCGGAGACGAGCGACTTCATGGAGCCGAACGCCTCGATGAGACGGCGCGAGAGTTCGATGACGTTCAGTCCGTGAACGCCGGTCTTGAGGAGAACGGCGACAAGAGCCTCGTCTGGGACGAGCGCAGGGTCTGCGGCCCGTTCCATCAGTTCGCGCGGCATCAGTTCGCCGCCGCGCTTGTCAAAGTTGTTCTTCGAGGAGTCTTCCATGCGGTTTACCCTATTGCGGACAGATATTCCAAGAGCCGTTGATGTTCCCGTTCCGCAAATATGCCAAGCATCGGCACAAGGTCGCCATCCTTGTGGTAGGAAGTGAAGGCATCGTAGTAGGCTCTGCGGTTTTCATACTTGATGCTGATCGGCAGATACCCCGACCGCATGAGAATGAAGTTTGCCAAGAGCCGTCCTGTCCGTCCATTGCCGTCGATGAATGGATGGATCGCCTCGAATCGGATGTGAAACTCTGCGGCGACGACAAGCGGATGAAGCCGTGTCGTCTGCAAGTCCCGTACCCATGCCTCCATCATCGGTGCGACCATGTAGGGTTGCGGCGGCGTATGAACCGCTCCCGTTATGATGACAGGGATGCGACGATAGACACCTTTATCCATCGGCTTGTCGGCAAGGACGAGCGAATGGAGCTGCCGGACGAACGATTCGTTGACGACCTCGCCGGACTTGACGAAATCCTCAAGAAAGCAAAACGCATCCCTGTGTCCTGTCACTTCGAGATGGTCTTTGAGCGGCTTCTCGCCAATGGTCATACCGGAAAGCACCATCGCCGTTTCGCTGAGAGTGAGTGTATTCCCTTCAATGGCGTTCGACGAATAGGTGTAATCGACAAGAAACACATTGCGCAACTGCTCGCGCTCACCGTCCGTCAACGGACGCTTGGCGGCAAGCCGATCTTTAAGTGCGTCAATTTCCGCAATGCGTCCGCGTAGCCCGACAGGAATACCCAGAGCGCGCATCGTCCGTCCGTCGCGAGGTTTCATGGCAGACTGCGGGATTTTCCACAACTTGCCGTTGCGGACAGCCCCTTCAACCTGTCCGTTTTCGCAGAGAACACGCACCCTGCGGTCGGATATTCCCCACCGCTTTGCCGTTTCCTCGCTCGAACGATATACTATTCCGTCTTCACTCATGCCGCACAGTATATCACATTTGCGGAATAATAGCAATGGTGATTTTTAAGAATCATCGCAAAATATCGTTCCGAAAAGAAGAGGTATCCATAGGGCGGTCTATGAGAAGTTCGGGGCGGGGTGTTCTTTAGCCGCAAAGAACACAAAGGACGCAAAGACTGGTAGGGCGGCGTGTCCCCATGCCGCCGAAAGCGGGAAGGCCGCGCTTGTCGCGGACATTGATGTTCCGTTCGAGATTCCAGAGAATTGGCGGTGGGTGAGGTTGGGGGATATTTGCGCAAAGATTGGCGCAGGTTCAACGCCACTTGGAGGCCGCAAAGTCTATGTGCCGATTGGCGTGAAATTTATACGTGAACAAAATGTTCACAATGATGGCATTCACTACGATGGAATGGCGTTTATTGACGAAGCAACAAATCGTCAGATGTCATCCACCGTGGTCAAACCTTCTGATTTGCTCATGAATATCACAGGCGCCTCCATTGGTCGCGTGGCTTTGGTTCCTGATGATTTTGACATGGCAAATGTCAATCAGCATGTACTGATTGTAAGACTACTCGACGCTTCTATCAGGCATTATGTCCATTGTTGCCTTTGTTCTCCCATAATGGTGCGAGAAATGTGGGCTAAGCAAAAAGGCGACAAGCCCGGTTTGAGTGCAGAGAAGGTCAAAGACTTTGTATTTCCTCTCCCACCACTCGCCGAGCAGAAACGAATCGTGGCGAAGGTTGAAAAGCTAATTCCGCTTGTTGAAGAGTATGGGAGGATGGAAGAGACGAGGCTTCAACTCGATGCCGACTTGCCCGCCATGCTGGAGAAGTCGATCCTGCAAGAGGCGATACAAGGCAAGCTCGTCCCGCAAGACCCGAACGACGAATCGGCAAGCGAGCTGTTGAAACGCATCGCCGCCGAACGCAAGGCTCTTGTCAAAGCTGGCAAGCTCAAGCGCGACAAGGGAGAGTCCGTCATCTTTCGAGGTTCCGATAGGCTGGCCTATGAGACCCGCAACGGCGAAACCGTGTGCATACAGGATGAAATCCCGTTTGACATCCCCGATTCTTGGGAGTGGGTGAGGCTTGGAAGCGTATCAAACTATGGAAAATGTACGAGCGTCGATACTTCCGACATTAAACCAAACACATGGTCGCTCGATCTTGAAGAGATAGAGAAAGGCACAGGGCGACTTGTTGTGCGCAAGACCGTTGCTGAAAAGAAGTCGAAGAGCTGCAAGCACGTGTTCACCAAGGGAACATTGCTCTATAGCAAACTGCGCACATACCTCAACAAAGTCCTTGTCGCAGACATGGACGGAGTGTGTACCTCCGAGATTGTCCCGGTAGAATTGCAAGGTAGCATCAGCGCCGAATATGTCCGGCTTGTCTTGATGTCGCCATACTTCTTGGAGTACACGGCATCGAAAGGCTACGGCATAAAGATGCCGAGGGTTGGCACGGACGACATGAAACAATCGCTCCTCCCGTTGCCTCCGCTGGATGAACAGAAACGAATCGTGAAACGGGTTGAAGAGCTGAAAGCCACGACAAGAACGCTCGCAGCATTCTGACGCTTCGTTTCACTATCATAGCAGAACTAATGAAAGGATACTGCTATGATAGACATCGAAAAATTCACCGCATTCTTGCGGAAGACCAACAAGTCGGCTAACACGGTTGCCTCGTACTGCTTTGCCGCGAGGCAATACACAACGCACTTTGGAGAGTTCACGAAGAAGAACCTTCTCCTCTACAAGACGTTCTTGATAGAACGCTTCAAACCAAAAACGGTAAACATCCGGCTTCTCGCCATGAACGCCTACGCAACGTGCATCGGCAAGCCAACATTGAAGATGCCGCTCATCCGCATCCAGCAGAAGCCGTTTCTGGAGAATGTCATAAGTGACGCAGACTACGCCTACTTCAAGCGGAAGCTGAACAACCCGGCGGAACGCTACTGGTATTTCGTCATCCGATTTCTCGCTGCGACAGGGGCGCGTATAAGCGAACTCCTGCAGCTGAAAGTCGAACACGTCACAGCCGAGCACATTGACATCTATTCCAAGGGCGGCAAGATGAGACGAATATACATCCCGCAGAAACTAAAGGACGAGGCGTTGTCGTGGCTCGCAACACGCGGCCAGTCATCGGGTTTCCTCTTCATCAACCGAAGCGGCGAACGCATTACGGCGCGGGGCATTGCCGCGCAACTTAAGAAACTCGCCATCAAGTACAAGTTGAATCCTGCGGTCGTTTACCCGCACTCCTTCCGGCATCGATTCGCCAAGAACTTTCTGGAGAAGTTCAACGACATATCACTCCTTGCCGACCTCATGGGGCATGAGAGCATCGAAACGACACGCATCTACCTTCGTCGCACCAGCACAGAGCAACGGACAATAGTCGATAGGGTCGTTACGTGGTGAAGGACTTTATCGCCGTTCGCAATTTCTCAATCTTGACAACGATCCTCTTCTGCTCCGCAAGAGGCGGAAGAGGAATAGGGAAACGCTGCAAATCGCCAGTTGTGATGCCCGGTGAATTGAGGCCTTTCATACTCTCGTTCAACCCCATTACAACATAGTCGGAAAGTATCAGATGATAAAGATATGGCGGGTATAACACATCACTTGGTCTGCAAACATAAAAGCCGGTAGATGCAATGCAATGAGCATAACATTCGTCTATCAACGCAATGTTGCGCAGATAAGGGCGCACCATCGAGAATAGAACATCACCTGATTTGACTTCACGCGATGCTCGGCTTGTTGCGCCTTTTGTTTGTAATGTTTTTGCAGCTTTAATGATATGCTGCCTATTATCAATGGCATCAATATCAATATAATCGAATGTTTCTCCGCTTGGCTTCTTGCTGGTCATTGGATGTAGAATATCTCCCAGCCTCACCCACTCCCATGAGTCGGGGATCTCGAAAGGAATCTCGTCTTGTATGCAAACGGTTTCGCCGTTCCGGGTCTCGTAGGCCAGCCTATCGGAACCACGAAAGATGACGGATTCGCCCTTGTCGCGTTTGAGTTTGCCGGCCTTGACGAGCGCCTTGCGCTCAGCTGCAACACGCTTCAAGAGTTCGCTCGCCGGCTCGTCGTTCGGATCTTGCGGCACGAGCTTGCCCTGTATCGCCTCTTGCAGAATCGACTTCTCCAGAGCGGTGGGCAAGTCGGCATCGAGTTGAATCCTCATCTCTTCCATCTTCCCATACTCTTCAACCAGCGGCATCAGCTTCTTAATCTTTGTAACGATTCGCTTCTGTTCGGCAAGGGGCGGGAGAGCTACTACGATGCCATTCATCTTGTCTTGATTCATCTTTGGCTGTGCTGTGCCAGTGATGTAAGGCGTAAGTGGAATGGCGTTTATGAACACCTCCAAATACTTGAGCAAATCAAATTCGATGGCATCTATTACATGAGCGTGGTTGTTTACCCAATACTTCCCGGATGCGATAAAGGCAATCGGGGTTGAACGCGCAAGAAGGTTTGCACCATCCTCTCCAACAAGAAGAAGCGGCTTGTCAAAGAGATACTTGTCTACCTTGTCTATGATACCAGACGCCCCATAATAATCAAAGTTCTTTGCGAGGCGGGAACGCTGCTCTTTTGATAGCGGGATTCTTTCCGCATCACGATTTAAGGTTATGTTGCCAAATCGAACCCACGCCCAACCCTCTGGAATCGCAAACGGCAGCTCGTCAGAAATGTCCTTGGCGGTGCCGTCCTTGAACTTCTCATAGACCGCCCCATCAGAACCAGTTACGATCTCAGATGGATTCTTGTCCTTCTTGATCTTGCCGGCTTTGACGAGCTTCGCTTTCTCCGCCTTGATGCGCTCAAGGAGAACGCTTGCTGGTTCATCGTTGGGATCTTGCGGGACAAGCTTCCCGGTGACGGCAAGCTGAAGAATGGACGCCTTTAGTTCCTTGGCTGTCATGTCATTCCCCCATGCTTTCATCCAGCAACGCATCGATCTTCGCAAGGACGGCATCGATCTTGGCGTCCACCTTGCCGCGCTCTTCGCGGTAGCGGGCCATGAGTTCCTTCGGCGGCAGAAGCTCGTCTTGCTTGACCGGGAACTTGCAGAGGTCGAGATTGCAGTTTCCGGCAACAATCTCCTCTGCGGTAAAGCGGCGCGACTTGTCGCCGATTTCGTCTCCAACCAGTTCCTTGCGGTCGTTCCACCAGTCGATGATCGGCTGGCAATGTTCAAGACGCATGGGCTTTGTCTTGGAGAAATGCTTGATTCCCTCCGGCATGTCGAGGCGGCAGAACCACACGTCCTTCGTGACGACAGCCCCCTCCTCTGGCGTCGCCTCCGGGCGGTCGAAGAATATGATGTTCGTGGCAATGCCCGTATAGGGCGAGAAGATGCTTCCGGGGAGACGGATCACCGTGTGCAGGTTGAACTCGCGCAGGAGCTTCTGCTTGATGGCAAGCTTCGCGCCGTCAGTACCGGACATGAAACCGTCGGGGATAATCACGCCAGCCCTGCCGCCGCGATTGAGCCGCTGCATGATGAGCAGGATAAAGAGGTCGGCTGTTTCGGAGGTCTGGAACTCGGAGGGGAAGTTGGACTTCACGCTCGCCTCGGTGCTACCGCCGTATGGTGGATTCATGCCGATCACGTCGCAATCCGGCTTCCAGTCCTTGAGCCGCTTGCCGAGCGAATCCATGTGGCGGATGTTCGGCTCGTCGATGTTGTGGACGAGTAGGTTCGTGATGCTCAAGAGGTACGGGAGCGGTTTCCATTCCTGACCGAGTACGGCGGTCTGGAGCTTCGCCCGGTCGGCTGTAGTCTTGACCTGCGCGTGGAGGTGGTTCAGCGTCGAGACGAGGAACCCGCCCGTGCCGGACGAGAAGTCGCCAAACCGCTCGCCGAGCTTCGGATCGAGGCGTGAGACGATGAAGTCGGTAAGCGCGCGCGGAGTGTAGAACTCGCCCGCGTTGCCCGCACTCTGGAGATCCTTAAGGATGCCCTCATAGATGTCGCCGAACGTGTGACGGTCTTCGGCATCGGAGAAGTCGATCTCGTCGATGACGTTCACGACCTGGCGGAGAAGGATGCCGTTCTTCTGGTACTGGTTCAAGTCGGCGAACACCTCGCGGACAATCGCCTGGCGCATGGGCGTTTCCGGAGTGACGACGATGCCCTTGAGCGCGGCGAAAAGCTCGTTGATGAACGCGAGGAGTTCTTCGCCCGTGAGGGCTGTGCCGACATCCTTGCCTTCGGCGTCCTTGGCGTGAGCCCAGTTGCGCCAGCGGTATTTCTCCGGGATGATGGAGACGAACTTGCGCTTGGCCTTGTAAGCCTTGTACTCCCATTCCGTCTCCTGCGCGTCATAGACCTTGAGGAAGAACAGCCACACCATCTGCTCGATGCGCTGGGCATCTCCGCTGATGCCGGCGTCGCGGCGCATGATGTTCTGAAGGCGCTTGATGAGGTTTTGCGTTGCCATTGTTCCTATGCGACCTTTCTGTAGAGTTCATTTTCGAGTTCGCGCACGGCCTTCTCGAAGTTCTCCGGCCCGCCGAAGAACGCCACGAGTTTGGACGGTGTGCCAATCGCGTCCAATGGCGGTATGTCGAGGATGCTGTCGCTTTCGAGTTCCCGGACGCCGCCGTCGGCATACTTGTCGAGCAGCGTCTCCAGTATCTGGCGGGCCTTGCCCTCGTACTTTGCGAGGTAGTTGCGCTTCTTCACGTTCTCCGCGCGCTCGCGGCGCGTGAGCGGCTTCTGGTCGAAAGCCAGGTGCAGGATGATGTCAAAGGCATCCTTGTCGGCGAGATTGGGGTTCTCGGCCTGTACCTGCTCGATCATGAGCGGCATGTCGGACTTTTCGAGTTCGTCAAGAATGGCCTGTTTGCGCTCTGCCGCCGACCATTTGCCGATGAAGTCGTCAAGGGAAGCGAACTGACGCAGCACGGCCTTGCGCGTGTAGTCCTTCACGGACATCGTCGTGAGCTTGCCGTCCGCGCCGAGGATCTTCACGACTTCGTGGACGATCTTGCAGTCGCCGGGACCGACTATGTGAAACTTTGTCGGCGTGTAGGGCTCCGGCGGATCTTCAATGCCGTCGTCTGGCTTCTTCTCCTCCCCGTCGTCGTAGGTGATGGAGCCTTTCGTATCAGCGATGCCGTCGAAGTCAGGGTCGGCGAACTTGGACGTGACGTTGCGGAAGTCGAGAATGTCGAAGAAGAACTTTCCCTTTGCGGCATTGATGCGCGTGCCGCGCCCGACCATCTGCTTGAACTTGGTCATGGACTCGACCTCCTTGTCGAACACGATGAGGCCGCACGTCTTGCAGTCCACGCCGGTTTCGAGGAGTTCGCTTGTCGTGACGATGGTGGGGTAAGGCTCGTCCGGGTCAATGAAGTTGTCGAGCTGCTTCTTGCCCGCCGCGTCATCGGACGTGATGCGCATCACGTAGCGGCTGTCCTTCTTGCATTCATCGGGATTCATCTGGACGAGGAGGTTGCGCATCTCCAGCGCCTCTTCCTGGTCCGGGCAGAACACGATGGTCTTCGTCTTGCGCCCGATGGCGTGAAGCATCTTCGTGATGCGGCGGGCGACGATCTGGCGGCGAACGTTGACGGCGAGCTTGCGGCCCATGTCGGCACGGTTGTAGAGACGCTGTTCGATCAGATAGTCGTAAAGGTCTTTCTCGTCCGGCTCGGGCTTCCATCCCTCAAGGTCGATGTTGAGGAACGACTGCGTGACGCGGTACGGCGCAAGAAAGCCGTCGGCGATGCCCTGCGCGAGGGAATAGACGTAAAGCGGCTCGCCGTCCGTCTCCTTGCAGAAGTAGTCGAGATTGTCAGCGCCCTCGATGGACTTGGGCGTGGCTGTCATGCCAATCTGCGTGGCGGACGAGAAATATTCGAGAATGCGCTTCCATTCCGAATCGTCCCGGACGCTCCCGCGATGGCATTCGTCAACGATGATGAGGTCGAAGAAGTCCGGCGCAAGCGACTCGTAGGGTTGCTTAGACTTCGACACGTCGATTTCCGCGTCGGACTTCTGCGAGTCCTTGTCGTATTCGACCCATTGGCCGTAGAGCGACATGTAAATCTCAAAGGACGAGTCGATGTTCTTCTGCTGAACCTTCGTCATCACCTTCTTGAACGGCTTGAAGTCCTGCGCCATCGTCTGGTCGATGAGTATGTTGCGGTCGGCGAGGTAGAGAATCTTCTTCTTGAGTCCGCTCTTGTGGAGGCGGTGGATGATCTGAAACGCCGTGTAGGTCTTGCCGGTGCCTGTCGCCATCACGAGGAGAGCGCGTTTCGCGCCCTTGGCGACCGCCTCGACCGTGCGATTGATGGCGATGCGCTGGTAGTAGCGAGGCGGATAGGTTTCCATGTCGTAGTGGTACGGCGTATCGACGACGGCACGTTCGGCGGGCTGGAGGTTGCGGCTGTCCCAGTAGCGTTTGTGCAGTTCGGCAGGCGTCGGGAATCCACCGAGTGGAATGTCTGGACGCTGATTGCCGGTCGTGCGGTCGAACTCGCAGAAGCCGTCGCCGTTCGAGCTGAAGGCGAATGGCAGGTCGAGGATTTCGGCGTAGCGGATCGCCTGCTGGATGCCGCCGGAAACGGGCTGGTTGTTGTCCTTCGCCTCCACGATGGCGATGGGCAGATTCGGCTCGGCGAAAAGGATGTAGTCGGCCTTGTTGCCCTCCTTCTTCGCGTGTCGCTTGCCCTTGCCGGGAACAAGAATCCGGCCAGCCGTAAAATACTTCTCCATCAGGATGAGTTCGTTTTCCCATCCGGCCTGATTGAGCGCAGGCGTGACAAACCGATTCTTGATGTCTTCCTCGGTCATGTCCTTCTTGTTGATGTCTGATGTAAGCGGCATGGTCTTTCCTCCGTTTATTCCTGTAGCGGGGATCATGGTTGTGGTATCTGCGACGATTCAACCTCTTCCTTAGACTGGAAACTGCACTTGATGTCATACGGCAAACGAACAGTATCAACAACGGGGCTTGCTATAAACCAATCAACCAAAGCAAGCGGAATGCCGACCGCCACCCCCATTATGAGTTGCTCAGGTGTTATACCCCATTGTCCGTTGCCTCCCGGATTCAAGGCCTCAAGGGGCTGCCGAAAGAAACATATCTGATGACCATTCCCCTCGACAAAGTCACGCGTGTAGCAGAAGAGGCGACCATCGCGCTTTTCCACTGGGCAGTACTCTGGCAAAATTGGAACATTGCTTATGCAGCCGCATACCAACGACACGGCAACAAGTACAATGCAGACAATAATATAACGCTGACGTTTCACAACATCCTCTCCAACAGACATCAGAACGGCCAAAGCGGCTTGCGCTTCTTCTTGTACGGTAGTGCTTCGCGTTGCTGCTGTCGCTGAAGCGAACGTTCAGCGGTCTTGGAATCTTCAAGGTTGGTGTCATTTGGTATTGGATTGAAGAATATTGCCTCGGCTCTCATTCCACCGTAAAATCCCCATTTCCCATATATCTTTCCATAATGTGCAGAGACAAGGTTCCCGTCTTTGTCGACTTCTGTCCGCGTCCTCAACACCAGATATGAATCTTCATCGAGTTCGTTTTCGTTGCGGCGGCCGATACTGTCAACGCTTAAGGAATAGACCAACCTCGATTTATATGTAGCGTTTGTATCCGCATGATAGACGCTTTTCATTTCCGAATCCTTGTCTTTCCGCAGTACATACGCACCTGCATGTGGATTGTTGGTGAAACACAATTCCATCGAAGCAGAAAAAGCGGTATCTCCACCACCCTCTTCATGGAGTTTTACAAGCACGTCCGAATGCGAACCGTTGCCATACGGTTTCACCCAAGAAAAACAGCCCAGATCAAAGCCCAGCCATTTGTCAAATGCAGGGCACTTAATGAGTGTGTATTCAAGGCCAGGCAAATCCACGGGAGCCATAATCTTCTTTAACACAATCTTTTTCACCCCCCCATAGGGCTGCCACTTGCCACCAGCAACTTTAGGAGAAGCACTTGTGTCAGACAACGACCACTCGGAATGGGAACGGTAGTATCCTGGCTTTGTGACATTCCACACGCACGAACCATTGCACCGTCCAGACACAATGCATTCTCCGTTTGTGTCGGAACGCATGAATGAGTTTTTGAACCCGCCTTGAGAATGGTTGTTCCAAAAACCGAACTCTACTTCGGCATCGGGGACAGGGGCTCCATCCGTATCAACTATGCGAAGGGTCATTTTGGTCTCTGCGCCGACGTTCAATGCCTTAGCAAAATCCGAGACATCGTCACAGATGGCAAGCGATGCGGTCAATGCCGCCGCACACGTCAGGATTTTCTTCATTGCGCACCTCCTTGGATTTTCTGTACAAGTTCATCATAAAGCCGATAGACGTAGTAGTACGCCATATCCTTCATGTCTGAATGAAGCCATTGGTCATTGTAAGGGTTCCCAGAACGTCCCCAACCATTCTTATAGCCGGAAGAATTCAGATTTACAAATTTTGATTGGCTCTCAAATGTAGGGACGCTGCCGGTTGACTCTGAAACCGCCGGAACATTGTAGGCCAGAATCCTGTTTCGATCTGCCAGCGAAATCGTCGGAGAGAACATCGCGGAAACCGACCGCTCAAATACGGCGTTAGTGATGATCGAGCCATTTGACACCATTTCTGACGCATCCTGAGCCGTAAACGTTCGCCATTCCGTCTCCCCATTTGGCAGATCAACCGGCCATGTGTGGAAGCCCCATCCTCCTTCCCGCGTTGCCAAATAAGGATTAACACCTTTCAGCACCTCTTGTTTCTGCCAAGCGAAACGTTCAAACGTCGCTTGAAATTCAAATGACTGAAATCTAATGAATGGCCAACTCCAACTGAAAGTAACAGGCCATTGTACATAAAGTGTTTTAGTGAGAGCGCTCGGCACGTCCGTATTTGACACGAGAACAGGGTCGCCGGACGAGTAATAATTGCAAACCTCGGAAATGCCTGAAAGATGTGACGTGAAATATCCCGGCCAGCCAAGATGAGCTCGATCATCATTTGGGAACCAACGATACCAATTCGCCGCCCATGACAAAGAATTGTAGCTGCGCCAATCAGGCGGGACAAATTTCTGCCGTATGGTGTCATTAGCATTCTGTAGCGTCCCGACAATCGCCTCTGATGCAACCGCCGCATTGAACATATAATACTTCCCCGCGCCAAGTCCGAGACGAATTGCCTCGCAAGTCACCATGTTCCCCAGCGATTGAGCCATAAGAACCCGCTTTGACGAATTCGCCTGCACGCTTGAGACAAGCCTTTTATACACATCCGCCGAATTCAAAGCGTATTGCACATCCCTATGATAGAAAAATCCGTTCATGAATTCAAAGGGATTCATGTCCTCACCAAAACGATAGTCGCCTGCCCATGTGACCATGCGAAACCTTGCATTTGACCCAGACTGCCACAACCGCTTGAACACCTCAGAACCCCATCCTCTTGCAGCATCGGCATCGACGTTAAAACCATGTGTAAAGAATATATCAATATCAGCTGGATTTTCCATCAGGTTTCCGGGCGAATTGCTATTGGGAATAGGGATGCTTGGATTATTTTCAGCTCCGCGTATAGAATAGAACCAGTACATCTCTTCGACTGAAGAAAGATGCAACGGCAACTCACCCGTCACAACCTTCTTGTCTTCCCCGTAGTAAATGTCAAGCTTCAGCGGTGCGTTCACAGGCAGGCAGCCCTCTATGAACGCAACCCCCTTGTCGGTCGAAGCTGTCCGCATCTGTGCGGCAAGGGCGTCCGGCACATCAATGCCGTCGGATTCCACTTCCTCTGTTTCGGCCTTGTAGGACGCCTCGTTCAAATTCCGCCCGCAATTGTTAACAGTTCCTTTTTGGAAAGAACTGACCGAGGACTTGGACATTGCCGTCCACACCACATTCACGGCTTCAGAATCGTGACGAAGTTTGAAACTTAGGCTGTTTCTTATTTTCTCCGGGAGAATCTGGATTGCGGACACATCCATGAAAACCGGAGTGAAATCAATGAGGTCACGATAGCCATTCACCTTGGAGTCGTTCCAGTCGGGATCACGTCCGTCGAACTCTAACCAGCCCGTCCTGGCCCCCGGTATGTCAACGCTGGGCGATTCCGCGTACTTGCCTTCTGTGGAATCGTCGTCTTCGTCGTCGTTGATCCAAAAATGCAAAACTTTTCGCTGTTCAGCCTTGGTTTTGTCTCCGTTGCTTATCATGCCGTCACGGTCGTAGTCTGGGATAAGCTTCGGATCGTCAAGAACATACAGCGTAGCGGAAAGCCCTTGCGCTACATTGCCGGCACCGGAACCGCCGTGAGAGTTTCTCTGACTCGCATGGACGTGGCTCGTCAGCAGCCCGTCTTCGTTGTCGGCAATCCATCCGTTGCCGACAACGATGTTGTTGCGCTGGGGAAGTCTCACGCAGATACCTTCACTGTAGCTGTGGTCGAATGACGCCTGACTTGGCAATCCATCAATCAGTGCCTGCCAGCAGTACCAGGGCGACATGTCGTCGTCGTGGCCGTCGCAATTGAGCCAGCGCATAGAAAGCCTGTACGAGTTGCCTTTGCGCATCTTGAGAGTAGTCGTGTTCGCGGCATTGGGCCTTCCCATGCTTATCTTCCGTGTGCGCGTGTCGTCCGGGCCAAGCCCCTCTATCGTCATCTCCCAAGCCGCATAGTCGCCATTTATGTTGAACTCGATCTCCCTGAATTTGTCAACGGGCGGTGCCTGCCCGCCGTCGGAGGCGTCGTTCGGATCGGAGCCATTTGCGACCTCGACGCCGTCCGGGACCCCGTCCCCGTCGCTGTCGGGGAGATTCGGATTAGTCCCGTTCAGATACTCGTCTATGTTCGACAGGCCGTCGTTGTCGGGATCGCCGTCAGCCCCATCGTCCCCAGTGGAGTCCTGCGGGTCAAGGCCGTGGGCATTCTCCCATCCGTCAGACATCCCATCCCTGTCCATGTCAGGATCAAGAGGATCATAGTTTGCATCCGTTTCCTGCTTGTCGGTCATGCCGTCACCATCCGTATCCGCCACAAGCGGATTTGTATGATGAGTCAGGAACTCTGCCGAATCCGAAAGCCCGTCGCCATCGCTGTCTGCATTTCTTGGATTGCTTCCGGCAGACTGCTCCTGCAAATTGGTGAGGCCGTCGCCATCGGTGTCAACACCAGACTCATCGTTGCCTGGCGTAGAGAGCGGATTGAAGCTATTGGCGACCTCCCAACCGTCCAGCAGGCCGTCACCGTCGGAGTCTGGGTTGTTCAGCGCGGTTCCGAGAGAGGCCTCCTGCGCATCCGCCAGCCCATCCGCATCGGTGTCCGTTAACCTTGGATTGCTCCCGTAGGTGTTCACCTCCACGCCATCCGATATTCCATCGTTGTCCGTGTCGGCGACAAGCGGATTGGAGCCGTAGCCGACAACAAAAGACAATCCCATTCCATCATAAATCTTGCCTTGCTCGTTTCGGCAATATGAAACACGATCTTCCGCGCCGAAAGACTGGCACCCGACCGACGCACTTCTTCCATCCGTGTCATTTCCTATCCTGTTCGCATAACTCACGCTAACCCTTTCAACTCTCCCTGTCGGTATCGCGACTTGGAAGGATATGGCGTTTGTCGAGGAATATGGCTCGTAGTGATGCATATTGTCGTATTCAACGACTATGTAGCCTCGACCGGCATGTTCAGCCGTACCTATCTTAATTGCGGATGGTTCCTCCATGCCGCAAAAATAAAGGCTCCGCCCGTAGGGGACAACGGTAAAGCAGTTGGTATCCACTGCGTAGTTTTCAAGGTCATATACACTATGCCACAATTCTGGATCGGCATATCCTGAACGATTGAGCAAGACAGTTCCCTTCTTGTCGATGGTAATGTTGGTAACGGTCTCACACTGCACGTAGATTGGGGCGGGCAGATTCCAGCAGACGGCTTCGTCCCATCCATTCGTTATCTCTACAGTCACATTCGTCAATGTTGAAATCTCCAGCCACGGCAGCGGGTCGGCAAATGACACGCACACCGCCTCCTTTCCGTCAGAAAGTCCGTCGCTGTCCGTGTCGGCCAGATGCGGGTTTGTGCCGAGTCCGTATTCGGCGTAATTGTCCACTCCGTCCCCGTCAGGATCGCCGGAAGCGCCGTCGTCTCCAGTCGCAGAAGTAGGATTGAGATTGTTCAGAACCTCCCATCTGTCTGGCAATTCGTCTCCATCGGTGTCTGCCGTTATAGGCGATGTCCCCGATGCCATTTCCGCGCCGTCATTCATCCCGTCTCCGTCCGAATCAGGCAAAAGGGGCGAGGAGCCAGAGCCTATGTTGAAAGCGAGATCAAGACCGTTGCAAAGCGAACCCTGTGTGAAAAAGGCCCGCATGGGATTGCCGTTCCCCTTGACTCTGTCTTGCTGGCTATAGGTGTATGCATGAGCCCACCGCCCGCCAAGCATCTGCACACCGATGTCGGCGTTGCGCCCGTTCATGTCGCTGCCAACGATATCTTTGTACAGAAAGTGTACGTTCCCGCCATTCAAGGGAACTACAACCTGGAATGACAGCGCGTTTGTCGTGGAGGTTCGCGATCTGTTTGAATAGGGGCATACGTTCTCATACTGGACGACAAGAACCTGCTCCGTTCCCACGGATGTCTCTGCAACCGACACTTTAGGAGCCGGTTCGTTTGCGGTCAGATAAAGATCGTCAAGGTAGGGCGCGAGGACAAGCGCATTCGTGCATATCGAGTATTCAAGGTTCGCGCCGCTTTTTACGCTGAAATCCCCTTCGTGTCCCAGGCGGGGCAGATAGACGATTCCGTTCACGTCGATGACGACTGTTGACAGTTTCTCGCCATTTACGGACACGGGAGCGGAGAGTCCATAGTCAATGAGCGAGCCGTCGGCATCGCTGAACCGAGACGTTACATCCACAGCGTCTGCCGGCAAGGAGACCCAGGTCATTGTGTCGGAAGCGTCAAGCACACCAGTCTCCGCAGAATCAATAACGCCATCTCCGTCCGTATCGGCCACAACGGGGTTGGTGCCGATTTTGTATTCCAGAAGATTGCACAGCCCATCCCCGTCCTTGTCTCCATCCGCGCCTTCATTGCCTGTGGCGGAAAGCGGATCAAGGCCGTTGAAGTGTTCCCACTCGTCGGCGAGTCCGTCATTGTCGGTATCTGAACAACACGGACTTGTTCCTATAGACATTTCGACACCATCCTCCAGCCCGTCTCCGTCGGTATCAGCCAACAAGGGGTTGGAACCTGTGCCGAAATGATATGCTATTGTCATACCGTTTGTGACGGCCCCGGACTCGTTGTAGGCAACGGGGAAGTTGCAGCCCATGTTCGGAGATTGCGCTCCGATTGTCGCACAGGCACCGTTGAATCCCAAAGCGAGGCTGTCGTACGCAACATACACAGTATTGGTTTCGCTCTCCGGGATGACGACTCTGAACGTCCCCATGTTGGAGGCGTCGCCTCTTATACTGATGTTTTGGTACTTGATTACACAGTACCTTTGCCCGTTTGCGTATGCCTCCGAGACAGACAACTGCGCATTACGTCCTGAATACGCGTAAAGGTCGTCCCAATACGCCGCGACAAATCCGTGGTACTGACTGCGCGAGTTGTCTGAAAGATTCTGATTGCCGTAATCCGAAGATGTCGGCACCTCTCCGACGCCTGTAACGAGCCACACAAAGCCATTCACGCTTACCTTCGCCTTCGTCGCACTGTATCCCGCGAACCGCACCTCGAACGGAAGGTCAACAAGGAACATATCGTCATCATAGCCAGAAGACGAAGAAATGAGGTTGGTTACGTTTGAATATGAAAACGCAGGCAGAGTAGAAGAATACTCCCACCAGCCAAGTTCTTCTCTGTCCCCAATGCCGTCACCATCGGTATCCTGTTCAGCAGGATTGGTTCCGAATTCGTACTCGGCACGATTGGCAAGTCCGTCGTTGTCGGCGTCAAGTGACGAATCATCAACGAGAGGATTGAGGCCGTAGTACGCCTCCCATCCATCCGGCATTCCATCCGCATCCGTATCGATGGAACGCGGATCGGTGCCAATGGACACTTCCACGCCGTCGGGAATACCATCGCCGTCTGTATCTGCCACAAGCGGATTGGTGCGATACGACAAGACCTCCTCAGAGTCAGAAAGCCCGTCCCCGTCAGTATCAGTCTTGGACGGGTCGGTACACGTGCCGATTGCATACTTTACAGTCAACCCGTCCTGCGGAAAATCGGCGGTAATCGGCCACGATAGGTTATAGAACCTTTCTCCCGGCTTTCTCGAAGGCAGCCAGCCACATTGGATGCCAGCCGCGAAACTCACCTCGCGGAACGTGTTTGAAGCACAAAGGTAACTAACATAGACAGTATTAGTCTCGTCGTGTGGCAATATCAGCTGACAGGTGATGAGTTCGTTCGTATCGTCATGGTCATACAGTCCCAAATTGCGGTATTCGACGACGTCAAACGACCTGCCATCCGAAACGATACTCCCGTAAAGGATCTTGCTGCCCCAATCAGACGTGCGGGCATAAAGGTTTGCGCCGCACAACGCCACAGTAAGGTGCGATGCCGACCATTGCGAATTGCTCAGATTGCCGTAGTAGTGCGCATACCAGTCGTTTACATTGGTCGGGCAAAGAAGATGCACTGTCCCGTCCACACATACGCGGGCGTTGGTGTAGCACACTTCGTTGACGACGATCTCCGACACAAGGGGAATCTTCCAGGAATAGCTGTTTAACGTCGAATAGTCGGAAAGCAGATCCGCACCGCCAGACATATCGAACCACATAAAGTCATTTTCAACGATGGCAGTCATCGCGCCGAGTTCCTGCGCGTCGGAAAGACCGTCCTGATCGGAGTTCGCCCTGCGTGGATTCGAGCCAGACGCGACCTCGTCGCCGTCTCCCACGCCGTCACCATCGGTGTCGTAGGCAAGCGGGTTTGTGTTCACGCGAGACGAGAGTTCAAGTCCATCCGAAAGACCGTCGCCATCCGTGTCGAACTTCGCGGGGTTGGTAAATGTCCACAATGTCTCGATGTCGTCGGCAATGCCATCTCCATCCGAGTCGAAGTCCACGCCGAAGCGATAGAAGCCTACCCCTCCAAACGTATCGACAAACCAATGCCTCATGGACGGCATGACGTCATTCTGCGTCACCGCAAATGAATGGGCATTCGTATCGGCTGGCATTGGAATCATGCAGAGAGGCGTCCATTTACGCTCCAGAAGATTCGTGGACGAGAACAAGTAGAGATTGCGGGAGTCCGTATAGTCAAAGAGATTTGTCGCCCAGCGCGTTGCGAAATAGGCCGTTTGATTGGTCTGGTCAATCCCGAACTCGGTTATCGCCAGGGCATTTGTGGAGACATCTTCTGGCAGGGAGCGAGGCTGGACGGTCTCGACAACGCGGGTCATGGTCGATGAGATGTCGTCTATCAGACCGGGAGGAAGGATGCCACGCTCTTTCGATCCGCCCCAGAGAGTGAAGAAGCTGACGGTGCAAATGACGACAAACTTGTGCAAGGGCGTCAGGCCGAAGAACCACTTTAGCTCCTTTGCAAACGGCTTGCACTTGTAGCAGAGGATGATGAGCCACAGGACAAACAATCCTACAGCCGTACCGACAAGCCACGGCGTCGCCGCTTCAATGAACTTGTGTACATATTGAGCGATCATGTAGATCATGACGCATTCTCCTTGCCTCGTTTATGGCCTTTGGGCGAAGTGGGCGGTTCTGGAACGTAGCTTACGATGTCGCCGATGTCGCACTGCATTGACGCGCAGATACGTTCAAGGACATTCGCGCCGACAGACTCACCCCTGGACATCTTGGAGATCGTGGCGGGGGCGATGCCGGTCGCCTCGCGCAGGGATGCGCGAGTCATATCTTTGTCAATCAAGAGTTTCCAAAGTTTCTTGTAGCACAATGCCATATCGGTTCCAATGCCTTTTAAGGGTGAATGGTGGCTATTATAGCATTTATGCCCCTAAAACTCAATGCTGAATTGAAATAAACTGATGCGAAATTGAAATATTGGAATCCGAAATTATCACTCTTCACTTTGCTACGTCTACAGAATCTCCCTCGGCTGTGCGCCGATCTGCAGGCCAATGACACCGCACTCTTCCTGCAGATCGATAAGTCGGGCGGCATGGTCAGACTCGGCAATTCGCCGTTGCAACTAAGAATGACTTTCATGATTGAGAGCGCGCTAACTGAAACAACCTGCACAACCAACCCGGAAGGTTCATCTTTCTGGACAGCATTGCTTTAACATACGATTTGAAATCAAATGGTAAGCGGCGCATAATCACCTTATCAGTGCAAGAATCATAAATGGCATAGCAAGAGCACAGATCGTATCGTGGATACCCAACAGATCCGACATTAACAATATATCGACTACCACCACGTTGAAATGATATTGTCTGTGGTTTTACAGCTGGATGTGCGAATCGCTTCGCGAACTTTTCTCTGAATACTCCATTTGCTGTGGCTTCCCAAATCATGGCGTGATGCGTGTGCCCGCAAAACAGCAACGGCTCTTCTCGTGAGAAGAAGTTCCGAACTGCAGATTCGGTAGAAGCAATATAATTCCACGATTGCGGCCGGGTAAAATCTCCATGCGTCACGGCAAAACATCTCGTTGCATAATCATACGGAAGTCGACGTAACCATTCTATATCATCTTGATCAAGGATCTCGCGCTGGGCACGATCAATATCATAGTTCGGGTTGGCCATTACCATCCATCCAGATTCCAATCCCACACAGGCAGAATCATGATTGCCCATCAATACGATGTCGAAATTCTCGCGAACCAAGTTTATTGCTGTCTTGGCATCATACCCGTACCCAGTAACATCGCCTGCAAAAATAAACTTTTTGCACCCATGTTCATGCGCATCCGCAAGTGCAGTCTTAAGCGCCTGTGGATTAGCATGAACGTCACTCATAATTGCGTATTTCATTCTAATACGTATGCATGCATTTTCTACGACTGCCATCTGGCCCCAGAACGACATAATCTCTCGCCGCTATGCATGTGTCAGGGATATAGTCGGCGGGCAACCCTGCTGGCTTTACAGAATCCATTCGGCATGAGCAGAAAAGCTCATTGATCACGACTAAATTGGCTTGCAGTGAACTGCGACATGATTCTATGCGCTTATGAACTTCAACTATCTCGTCAAAACTCATCCATAACTCCGGATGCCGTTTCGCCCGGCCCTCCACCATTAACACTCCTGCTTGGATTGTTATCGGATGTAAAGAATCCGCAAAATACAAGACCTCCTCTATTTCACATGCATTCACTTTAGTGACGGTAACGCCAATCGACAATTCTGCTCGGGAAGAACTTATCCGTCTACAGGCCACTGCAAATTCATCGATGGACCTTGGACAGCCGCTCATTTCTGATATTGTCGCGCATCCCTGTAAACTTGAAGAAACGCTAACCCGTGCGTCATCAACTGCATCGAAGAAACGGTCGTTAGCCATTCCAAGATTGGTATAGACGATCAGGCGAGGGATAAAAGTTTCTTTCTTTGCATATTCTATCAATTCTATGGCATCAGTCCGCATCAATGGTTCGCCGCCAGTAAAAGTTATTGACGAGGCTCCTGCGTCGCCTATGTCACGAATGATGGACTTCCATTCTGATGTCGTCAGTTCCGGCTTTCGGATCTCAGGGTGGTCGTGCCAGGGGACATAACAATACGGACAAGCGAAATTACATTCGTATGTCAGTTCTATTATCACGTTTTTTCCATGACATTCCATCAGTAAGTACTGCGTCGATATGGGTATGTGCGTTGAGGGTTCGTCGTCTTGGGGAAGTTCAAATTTGGAAAGGAGGAAGGTCTCGGGTTCGAGATAGGAATACCGTTGCGTGTCGTCCGAATATAGAATTCTTCCGAATATTCACCGGCATTGAGATCGTTTTCTCCGTAGAATGGTCTAACATCAGAACCTTTTGCCTGCACAACAACCTTATACGAACCGGGAGTGACAGATAGCGTGGTTGAGCCATTCGGCTCAATTGACCTTTTATAGGATTGCACCTTCCCGCTGTACATAACATCAATCGTATATGACGTGCTGTTTTTCAAAGCGATTTTTGCGACTGTTCCATAACCACCGTACCCAGAATAACTTCTATGAGGAGCAGACAACTTTCCATGATCACCTCGAGCTACATCCTCGACCTCAAGGTCGATGATCCGCTTATTTGCCGCCGCCACAAATTGTCCGTGGGGGTTGCGTGTGATGTATTTCCGATAGGCTTCTATGGTGTTCTTTTCTTTCACAAAATCAAAATCATCGTACAAACATTCAGCGCGCTCCTTTGCCATTTTTGCATATTCCGTATCCGAGTATCTATTCGCAAATAGCGCCAATGCCCCATCGTCTTTCGAGTCGCAAAGTGTATCCCATTCCTTTTTGGCGGCCGCGAGGTGCTCTTCTGCCGCTTTCTTATCAATAATCTCCTGAATCGCCGATGCTTTTGCTTCGGCGATTTTTGAACTCTCTTTCCAATCAGAATAAAGCTTTGCCAGCTGACGTAATTTCTTTACATCTTGCGCTTTCTCAGCTGCTTCAATATCGCTGGCAACAAGCTGATCAATCAACTGCCCCACGATATCATGGTATTTATCGGAAGTCTCTGTTCCAACATAGAATTCATGATAAGCACGGCACGATTTCTTCTCGACCAATGCCTTATATTGAGCTTCGATTACAACTGAGGGATGGATTTCAGGATAATCCCTAATAAAGTTCTTAACCTGCGTTACGGAAGTAAGATCTAACTTCTTGAAGTCATTGTCCACCGTTTCCTTTAGCAAATCACGGGCTTTCGCTGCGTATTCGGTTTCACGCCAATTCCGGCAGAATGTCCTCAACCGAGAAGCGCGATCAGAACTGCTTGCCTGAATTGCATTCCAATCATTTGACGCATTAACTCCGTTTGAACGGCAGATCAGTATCAGCGCGGTAACTCCAACCACGCCAACAACATATCCAATCGCTTTTTTGGTGTACGATTTCATTTCTGCCTGCTTCAAATCAATTTATCAAGTTCGGACTGCTCCGGCTTTTCACCGAATTTCCATCCTTCAGACAACGACTGCTTTACAGGGCCATAAGATTTAGAATGATAATCCTGAAACTTCCATGAACAGCTGCTGCAGACCGGCACCTCGATAGTCCGAGTACGGAATTCATATCGTCCATACATTAGCGGGTCACGTCTGACATCACAATGGAATTTCACAGATTTCTTTGGAATATTCCTACCGACATAGCTTCCGCAAACGACACATGTGCATCGCTCGCGTTCTTGCTTAACGAGATCCATCCATTCATCAATCGATTTTCTAATCTTCTCCTTCATCATCGGCGTCGCCGCCAATTCCAGTAATTGTCGGGTCATAGACAAGCAAGGTTCATAATCCCCTGTCTCTCGGCTATACAGAGGTAACTTATTGTCGATTGCGGTGACAATATCATTGATTATGCTTTTAGTATACGTGTTCCCTGCGGGGACAATTGCCCTCAGAATCTTAACAAAGTCATCAGACTCTTTCAGCAGCGCTCGACACACCTGTAGCACTTGATTTGCCTTAGTTGTGCCTTCGCATTGCTTAATCAACACCTTAACCTGGTCGGCAAACGGCTTGAATGCTCGCTCCATCGTTTCCTCGACATCGTCATCCCCACTCATCGTTGAAACCATGTAATCAAAATGTCTCTTGGCGGCAGCAATATTTTTCCGCTTGGCATAGGAGACCATAAAATCGGCGTTTATGCCATCAAAGCATACTGGAAAACGCTCTCTGAATGAGCAGATAAATTCATCATCCAATCGCGGATCGTTCAGCTTTTCCACCATGCCGGAAAAGACATCCCAAAATGCCTCGTCATCAGCTAATCCCTCCCACAACTCAAATGAAGATTTCCAATAGCGATCAACCATTGTGACATATTCAGAAGACGAGACAAATGCTGCATTCAAAGATTGGTCCGCCCCTATTCCGTCTAAGCTTGATCCAAGCACATCAGAATAATCGGTAGCAGGGTTTGTTTTGCCCAGTCCACACGATGACGATTCCAACAATCTTCTTTCGCCATCGATGGCATAATAATGCAACACAACCGCTAAGTTGTGCCGTGCGACCACGCCACGTGTACCAGGCCTACCCATGTCCATCACCCAGGAACGCACAGCGACATCTCGCTCTCCTTTTAGAATTGCTTCTATGGCAGGATCTGTCTCTTCCCCACGAGGCCAAAACCAGAAGAACATTTCCGTTGCGTAGAATTCAGGATCCTTAAGCCGATCAAATAAATTCTTGGCATCCGCAGCATTCGGCGCATCAAGCGATCCGAGCAGATATTTTTCAAATTCACCGCACCACGCCTTTTCTCCCATTTCAGACAGGCCGTCAATCAGGTCTTCTTGCCGCCGTCGTATTTTTCGACTCGTCGTCACAACCGGTAGTCCAAGAATGTAGAATGCATTCTTGTCATACACACTTGCGTTACAAACATCATCAAGCACCATGCTCATTTTCCACCCCCTACATAGTGCTCATCCTTTACAAATAGCGGTGTGCCCTGGCATCCATCATAGCTGACATTATTGACCCTATAGTATTTGCCTCTTCCTGACTGCTGGATAAAAAGTTTTTCCGTTACCGAACTGTATCCAGACCGACTATATTTCGTAAGGAGATATAAATCCGCCGAAGCAGTAATTTTGGAATTGTCTATCGCTATATGAACCTTATTAGGCTCACCAGGCATCAAACGAATAACACCTACGAAATGATATCTGACCGATTTCTTTGACAACCCAAAGTATCCGGTTGACACCGTATACGCAGCGTTGGCATCTTCAAGGCTTACCACATTAAGCCCAATGAAAGACCTCAGTTGTGCAACCTCAGAGAAATCCCGTATCAGCTCTTGCCTAATGCGCAGATATTCAGCATAATCACGTGTGGCGTTGAGTTTATCAACAAGCTCCCAAGCCTTCAAATCGCGAGCCTCAATATCCTTAACTTTCTTCCTAATTGATTCATATGCCACAATTGCGTCTGTCAATTCGATGCCTTTCTTTGCTTTTGCAATCTGGCCATCACAATACGAAACCAAATTGGAACATTCCGCACCACCATCAACAGTCAAAAATTCTCGAGCGAATTTTCTATTTAGGTTATCGGCCGCAGAGTCCTTCACCTTAACAGTCCGCATCAGATCGTCAAACAACGAGATAGCATCGCGAACAGTTTCATAACGAGCTTGACACGCCTTCTTGTATTCCGTGAAGCCATCCCGCGAGACTAATCCGTCAAAATTCATCTTTATCTTCGGAAGTGACTTGTGGGCTCCAACATTCTTCAGCAAAGCGGCGGCGTCTTCTACCTTATTGCTAATTGCGGCTACATTCTTCATTAACTCATCGTACCGAATCTTTGCTATACGAGCATCTAACTTTTTGATTGTCTCGGCAACATCCTCGGCTAATTCTTCATATTCGCGAGCGGGACTTACCTCATTCTTGAAACCCTCTAACCTGAATGCCGCTAACTTAAGGCGATTTCGGACGTTTCCCGAGGCCTAGCGTCGCCT
>SAMEA104315424__coassemble_605_pt1 | contig 24964 bp, 22 predicted proteins | sample SAMEA104315424__metabat2_low_PE_045 | metagenome-assembled genome bin SAMEA104315424 (sample SAMEA104315424) | gut metagenome | biome: Monkey gut; feature: monkey-associated habitat; material: faeces | place: China | collected 2013
GACGAATTCGCCGGCGCGTATGTGCAGGGAGTCGAACTTGGCGATGTTGCGCCCGGACTTCGCCGAGAGCTTCGAGAGGAATCCCTTGTCGATCAGCTCCTTCAGCCCGATCTTGTAGCAGATTTCGTTGAGGATGTTGTCCGGCTTGCATATCATCCCGCCCTTGAGGCGGTACGGGGTCGCTGTGCAGCCGATGATCCGCATCTTCGGGTTTATCTTCAGAAGGCCCGATATGAGCGTCCTGTACATCCCGTCGCCCTCCGGCGGTATGAGGTGGCATTCGTCGATGATGCACACCTGCCGGGGGCCGAGCAGCTCCGCCTTGTCGTAGATCGACTGGATGCCGCCGACCACCACGGGGCTGGTTGCGTCGCGGGAGTCAAGTCCCGCCGAGTATATGCCGACCTTGACATCGGGCGCGACGAGGGATATCTTCTCCGCGTTCTGCTGGAGAAGCTCCTTCGCGCCGGCCACGACGAGGGCACGTCCGTTCCACTCCTTCACCGTGTCGGACGCGATCTGCCCCAAGACCCAGCTCTTGCCGGACCCGACGGGCATCTCGACGCACGGGTTCGTCTGCTTCGGCCCTCACGGCGTCTTCCTGGTAGTATCGCAAAGCCATTTCGTTTCTTTCTCCGGCCCGCCTATCCGAGCTCCTCAAGCCGCACCTCCACCCGCGCCTCGCCGTCTGGCTCGCGCATCTCGACGTGCAGCACTTTTATCTGCGAGTCGTCGTGCATCGTCCCGGCGTGTGCAAGCGAGTCGAGGAGCGACTTGAGGATGTTGTCCGCGTCCCTGCGACGCCGATCCTTCGGGTAGAGCATGGCCGTGAAGGACAGGCGTCCTTCAAGCGGCCTTGTTCCGGCGAGCCTGGAAACGACCATCGTCCGGTACTTGCGTCCCTCTCGGCTGATCAGGACGCGGCATCCCACGTGGCGATAGTAGTTGTTGACCGTCGGAGGATACGGAAGGATGGCGTCGAGACGCCTCACCAGGGAGCGCCTCCCGCGCTGACGGGCTGCTTGGGGGCGGACGGTGCGGCTGCGGCCTGCTGTGCGCCCTCGACGGGCTTCCAGCCCTTGACCTCGTTCGTCGGCTCGCCGTTCTGGTTGTCCTTCACCACGACCTTGGCGATGAGCGGGATGCCGTGAAGCTCCTCCTTGGCCTTGGGGCGAAGCACTCCGACGGCGTGGCAGATCGCCGAAAGCTCGCGCTTGGCGATCTCCACCGCCGTGGCGTTCGGGTTCTTGAGGTTGAGCCGCGCCCAGAGGTTGCGCTTCTCGTGCTCGCCCTTGGTGACCTGCGCCTTGATTTCGAGGTACGACCCCGTTCCGGCCTTCGTGGGCTTCCACGTCGACTCGACGATGACGACCTCGTAGTCCCCTGCGGGGAGAGGGTCGAAAGACCCCGCCGGCTCGACGCCGGTTGCGTCAAAAAACACTTCTTCCATGACTTACTTTCTTTCCTGCTGCGTTGTTTCGGTTGTGGTGGTGGTTGCTGCGGCCACTGCTGCGGCCGGGGCGTTCGTGCCAGCGTTCGCCGTGGAAATCGCCTCCCAGAGAGCGGCCCAAGTGAACGGGTGCGGCCCAGGGGCGATGTTGTAGCGGTTCTTGGCGAGGCGGTGCATCGTGCCGACGGCGTACATCTCGCGCTCGCCGCCGTTCTTGCCGACGATCATCCTGTTGCCGTTCGCGTCCTCGATGGTGCGGAAGTCGGCTGAGATGACGATGTCGTTCCACTCCGCGACCCAGTCGCAGATGCCCGCGATGAGCCGTGGGGCGAGGCGCCGGTCGGTAGTGCCGTCAGCCCGCTTCACGTTCTCGATGTGGTCGTGCGCGATCTGCACGATGGCCATGTTGCGCTTCGCCCTGATCTCGTCGAAGAGCGAATACACCTCCTTGCGCATCTGCGTCAAGGCGGCGGACTGCCCACGGTTGTAGCCGCCGTAGGCGGTCTCGATGAACTTCACGCCCGCTGCCTTGCAGACCCCGTCCGTGACGAGGTTCTGGAGCGCCGTCAGCGAGTCGATGACGAGCGTCTTGAACTCGTGCTGCTCGTCGCGCACGGCCTTCAGGCACTCGATGAACTTCGCGTAGTCCGTCACGTGGTCGAAGCGGGCGCAATCGATCTGATCGAGTCCGTCCTCCGTGGGTATGAAAATCGGGCTCGGCGCCTGCGCAGCCCAGCTCGACTTGCCGACTCCGGCCGGCCCGTACACGAGGATGCGAGGCGGCTTCGGCCTCGTCCCCGTCGTTATCTTTTCAAGTAAGGACATTTCGTCTTTCCTTTTCTTTTTCGTTGTGTGTGTGAATGGACGGCCACCCGGCCGCCCAAATCGTCAGATCTTCGTGAGCGGCCTCGTCTCCTGGAAGCGCGTCAGCCATTCGTCCTTCTCGCGGCATTCGAGCAGCTCGCGTATCGCGGACTCGTTCTCCGCCTCGGCCTGGTCAAGCACGTCCTCGACATAGCGGAACACAGCAACACGATAAGGCTCCGCTTTTTCGACTGCGACCACGTAAACGGGATACTTCGTCCCGGACGCAATCTCCAGAAGGCGGCGGTAAAACGCCATCTGGTAGGCGTAGCCGTACTTGTGCGCAGCCGTCTCGAACCACTCGATGCCGTCGGATGTCGTCTTCAAATCGACAATGCCGTAGTCGGGCGAGAACCAGTCGATTCTCGCCTGCGCCGCGATGCCGCAGTAGTCCTCGTTTCGGATCGTGCCTTCGGCAATTCCGCTTTCGAGCAGCTTCTTCGCCTCCGGGTGCGTCCACACGTTCTCGGCCATCTTCTCGATGGACTCGAACTCGCGGCACGACACGACCTCCTTCGTCTGCGTCGCCATGAAGTCCGCGAACTTCTGGCTCGTCCTGCCGAACGGCTGGCCGGTTTTCGGATTGTCCGGCCCGTCCGTCACGACGAACTCCTTGTTCCATGCATCGAAGCCCTCAAGGGTGTAGCAATGCACGGCCCGCCCGAAGGCGAGGGCAGGGGTTTCGGGACGTCTCATCTTCCCCGTCGCGAGGAGATGGTAGGTGTACGGACAGCTGCGGAACTGCGCCAGGCTGTGCGAGGAGAGATACCGGCCCGATGCGGAGTCCGCATGGTAGGTCTTCTCGTCTATTCTTTGCAGAAATGGAATGTTCATGGTTTCCTTTTGCGTCGTGGGCTTCATGCCCTCTGCCTATACTTTTTGCCGGGCGTCCGGCATCCTTCGGTAAAAATCTGAAGGATGCCGGACTTGCCGCCGTCAGCACTCGCCGTAGATCTGCCGCGCAGCCTTCTTGACTGCCGGCCAGACGACCTCGTACATCTCCCAGCTCGGGACGTTCAGCGTCTCGGCGATCTCGGAGAGCGAGTAGTCGTCGCGGCGGAGCGCGAACACGCGGGCGAGCAGCGGGTTCTTGCGGCGGAGGCGCTCCTCAACCTCGTCCATGTCCCAGCGGTCGAGATGCTCCTGCAGCACGTCGCGTGGCTCGGCGAGCGACGAGAGGAAGTCGTGCGACCTCTCGTTGTCGGCGTCGATGAGCGCGTCAAGGGACTCCGTCATTCTCTCCTTGGCAAGGACGAGCGAGTAGTCCCTGATGTAGTGCTTCGCCGCGCTGGAGAGGAACAGCTCGACATACGTCTCGTAGGCGCAGCCCCTCGACGGGTCGTACTTGTTGTAGGCGTCCATCACCGCCTTGAGGAGGTAGCCGCGAATGGCGGTCTTCCTCGACTCCGTGTCGTCCGCCGGGTTCAGCCGGCTGAACCTGCGCAGCAGCAGGTGCGTCTTTGCGTCGACCTTGACTACGACCTTGTCCGTGAACGCCGTTTCCGGCTTGAAGTGTGCGGTCTTCCCGCAGTTTCTTTTTTTCATTTTTTTCGCCTTTCTGGGCCGTCTGCCGTGTCCGCATCCACCCGGATTCAGACCCTCGGTTGAGGTCGGCAGAAAGCCCAAGAAACGCCGTTATTATGCAATTTTCGGCGTGTCAAGCGAAAAATATGTCAATTATATGTTTGCGAAGAAAAAGGCGACTTGGGATGGTTCCAAAGTCGCCGTGCAATGCCTTAGTTGTCGGGCTTGTGAGGGGAATTTTCAGATGACAGATGCGGTCAATTTTCGGTCAATTCTTGGCGAATTGTCTGCGTAGGCGATTTATGCGACTGCCGAAAATGAAAATGGGCGGAATTGCAGATGTGCAATCCCGCCCATGTCGTTTCTGGACTCCTGTTTTCAGACAGGTTCGTTTCGCGGCTTTTCCTCGCGTTCAAGTCTGAAGCGACCGCTGCCCGTGTGTCCTCGTTGTTCCGGAACTATATGCCGAATGATGCGTTGAAGGTCGCTGTCCTTGTCGTTGCGCGAGAACATTCCGCCCCAGCCAGCATCGAGTTCGACATATCCGTCTGCTGATGTCGTTTCAAGCAGTTTCTTCAGCACTCCCCATGCCTTGTCCGCTCTCTTGGGGATTTTGAATATCATTGGCGAGGTTTCGCCGTCTGCCAGCTGGAATTCGATAGTGCCGTGTTCATAGTTCGCCCAGCGAACAAAGCTGGATGCATGTTGCCCAAGTACGATGGAAGGATAGTATGCGGTTCTGGCGGTGTGGATGCGCTTGTCGAGTTTTGCGATCTCGGAATCGACTGGTATGCCAGCTTTCTTCGCCTCGCGGCGAAGGCTCTTTCTTGTGGCGAAATAGACGGACTGCTCTTCGTGTAGTTCGCTTTCGACGAAGTACTGGTATCGCTTCCGATCTGATGCGTTGGGACAGTTCCGGATGGCGAGGCGGGAACTCTCCACGTCTTCGACGATTGCCTTCATGCGAAGAAGAAGTCTGTCCGTCGATTCGCTCATTCAATCCATTCCTTCGGGATTATGCCTTCGGCTTCGTTGAAGTGGGCGACGATGTGCGTGTGTTCGCTTTCCTCGAACGGCTGGGTGTTGCTTTGGAGGATTAGGATTGGCTGCCATTTGTCTCCGGCAGAATCATTAAGCGCCTCGATCAACGTGCCTTCAAGTTGCTCTACGTAGTGCAGCTCTTCTCCGTTTTCGTCAAGCCCGTTTTCCTGCGCGGGGCAGTCGAACAGCACAAAGTTCGGAACGGGGGTGTCCGGCGTCTTGCTGAAATGCTCCATTATCGCTGCTGATACTGCAACGTGGAAGCAGACGTAGTTCGATGACGCCCCTGCGTTTGACGACGGGACCGTGCCGTTGGGCGTCATGAACGAGAGGGACAAGGTCTTCAAGTCGAAGATCGATGTCGCGTCCTTGAAGCCGCGAGACACGAAAAGCGACCGCAGGTGGTCTCGTATCCTTGCGCTTATGTTGCTTTCAAACTGCCTCTCGCGATCAGCTTCCGCCCGCTCCATCTCCTTGAGACGCTGTTCGCATTGCGCCTTTTCGCCGCTGATTCTCTGAAGCTCGTCAAGGGACAGTGCCGCGCCAGCGAGGTTGTCCCATGTGAAAACGGCGTTTTCGATTTTTCCGAGCAGCGCGTATGCCTTGCGCGGTGAGGCTACGAAATCCCGGACTTCCTCGTCTTCGCCGACAAGTCGTTTCAGTTCGGCGGAATATCCTGAAAGCTCCCTGAACTTCTTGTCGAGCTGCTTGCGTTTCCGCTCCATCTCCCCGGCATAGGCGATGCGGTAGTTGTCCCTCGCCTCGTCATTGCAGGCCGTCTCGTTGAAGTCCTTTAGCGCGGCTCTGAGCGTTTCAAGCTCCGCGACTGCCTTGTCAGGGTCTGTTGTCTTCTCTATGTTGAACTTGAAACGCTCCGAGAAGAAGTCGAACACCCATTCCGACACCTCAAGCCGGTCTCTCAGCTGGCCGGAGTCGCCCATGTATTCCTTTAGCTTCTTGTCGAGGGCTTCCAGCGCCGCAATGTCTGATTGTAGTTTTGCGATTTGCCTTGAGCAGTCTTCTTGCTTCGTTTGCAGATCATTGGCCGAAACCTGCTTCTCTGCCATCGGCTTCTGCTGGGGTTGCGGGACTACTGCGCCTTTGTTTTCTTCAAGGATACGTCTGGCAGCTGCGACAAGGAGGTCTGAGTTGAAGTGTTCTGGCACTTTCTCTTCGGCGGGGTAAAGGCCGATTTCCCGCGCTTCCCTTACGCAGCGGGCGAGTTCCTCAAGGACTACTCGCAGATGCTGGGTAGTCCTTTCGCGGGCGGCTTTCTTCTCCTCGCCCTCGGCTTCAAGGGCGAGGATGCGCTCGCGCAGTTCCATGTGCTTCTTGTCGTGGACTGAGAATATGAACGGCAGTATCTCGCGCATCCTGTCGCTGCTTGCCCGTCCGTTGGACTCGAAGCCCCTTACAAGGCAGTCCCGCCGTATGATCGTGAGGTCGTCCTGCTGGCAGAAGTTGAACACTTCCCTGAACGTAGGCGGGGTGCTCTCGCCTTTCTCGCCCGGCTTTGCAGGCGGGCAGACAATCTCGTCGAGCTGCCTGCGAAGATCGTTGATTCGCAATGTGAGCTCTGGCGGCATGTCGATGCGGACGGCCTCGTTCGCGTTGTATGTCTCGACGGCGCATTTCTCTCCACGGGCGTTCTTCCCTTGTGGAACTTCGCGCGCAAGAAGATACCTTCTCTTTGCGGTGGCGGCAACGACGCCAAGGGTTTCGACGTGTGCGGCGAAGATGGAAGGGAGATAGCATTGCGGCGAGCCGAGGACGTAGTCGATTATATTCACGAACGACGTCCGCCCCGTCTGCCTTGCGCCGGAGATTACATTCAGTCTGCCCGGCTCGAAGTCGTAGCAGTGGCATCTCCCGTCTGCGCTCCAGAGGATGACTTTCTCGATGTGGAATTTCATTTGAAGTACACTCCCAGAATCCGGCATACGGTTGCCGGTCTGTCTTTCTCGTTTGCGAACAGGCGTCCAAGCGTCCTTGCTTTCCTGCCCACGGTCTCGCGGAAGTTCGTTGCCTTGACTATGCGTTTGTCCATGTCGGACAACGCCACGGGCGCGATGGTTCCGGTTGCGAAGTCGATGTTGATCAGCTCGTATGAGAATGCCAGGATCATCGATTCACAGTAGAGGTTTCGGTTGATCCGTATTCTTTCTCCGAGGTTTCTGAGAAAGCCAAGTTGCTGCGTCCTGTCGAGGGAGCTTCCGGCGTACTGCGCAAGCGTCGCGCATCTCAGGGGAATTGCGTCGCAGAGCTGGCGCTGCGACAGTATTCCGAGCGCCGGGAACACCCAGGTGATTGGCAGCGACGACTCCGCCTTGTCGCGGTAGCCGCTTGCGAACTCCCAGAGGAGATACGCAAGAACCACAGGGGAATTCCACAATGCCCGTGTGCTACGCATCTTCGCCCATCTCCCTTTCGTAGTGTGGATGCCAGTTGACCTCGGCATCCAGCTGCTCGTAGTCGCCGTTGGCGATCCTGTGCAGCATCCCCCGGTTTGTCGCCTTGCCGGAGCCGCATCTTGCCACAGACACCGTCGCCGCGCTTTCCATAGTGCTTGAGAATATCTGACGTCCGATCTTCTGCGCCTCGTCGCTTGTGCATTCGGCTCTCCGATGCCGCTGGTCCGCCAGATGGTAGGCGTTCATAAGCTCATGGAAGTAGCAGTCAATGTAGGTCTGCCCAATGTCATGTACAGTCCAGAACATATCGCGGGCGGAGGCTACGGCGTAGTCGCGGGCCGCATCCTTCTTTACGTCAAAGGTTGCACCTATCATGCGCAGCTTGTGGATGTAGAGGGGGCAGATTGGTTTGGCGATGTCCAGCGGGACGTCGCCGTTTTTAGGCAGAAGGTTTGATATCGCGCTGATCAGCGAGAGTTCGTCGTCGTTGATCTCGGCATCGTTTTGCTCAATAGCAACCCTGACGGCATTTGCATCAAATGCCGTCGATGTAGGATTCGTGCTTTGTGAGTCCTCTTGTTCGCCAGCGGTCGGCGCATCTTGGCGCTCCGCCGCCCGTGCTATGGCAGTCGAATCTTTTGCCGTATTCTTCTTCCTTTTCGTTCAAAAAGATGTTGCATATTTTACCAAATTTGGCCCAATCATACAATAGGGCAAATCCAAAAAATCAAAGATTTCATCTTGGGTAGTTGATTCACATGGCGATAAATGCTAAAATATAAGACATTGATTTAGGCCGGAGAAGCGACTCATGAGACCGAGAAAGACATTGCTGATGCCCAAGGCCCGGAAATCTCTGGAGATTCTGGGGCAGAACCTGAAGCTCGCCCGCATACGTCGGCGGATATCCGCCGCCATGATGTGCGAACGGGCCTGCGTGAGCCATGCCACGCTGACCGCAATCGAACAGGGAAAACCCTCCGTCTCAATGGCCGGGTATATGTCTGTCCTCTTCTGCCTCAATATGCACACGGACATGGAAAAGGTCGCGTCGGACGATGTACTCGGGCGCGAATTGCAGGACTTGCAGCTTCCCAAGAGGGTTCATTCATGAAACGCATAGAGGTTTTCATTTCAGAGGGCGATGCCTACAGACGCCTCGGCACGCTCGAATACGACGAGCTGCGCGGCAAGGAGGTGTCGTCGTTCGAGCTTGACGGCGATTTCGTCCTTCATCCGTCCGTCTCGTTCCTTGGCCCAGACATTGGTCTTTTCAGAGGAAAGCAGTACCCGACGCTCTCATACGGCTTCGGGCTGTTCCAGGACGCCGCACCAGACTCATGGGGGCGTAAGATCATCCGACGCCGAGAGAAGCGCGGCAACCTCCGCGAAAGCGACTATCTACTTGGCGTGTTCGACTTGACCCGCGTCGGGGCATTGCGATTCAAGGTCGAAGGGGTGGACGCCTTCGTGAACGCCGACGGCGACAACCCCGCGCCGCCCTGGACGACGCTTCGCACCCTTGAGGATTCCTCTCGTCGTTTCGAGGAGGACGACACCGACGAATCCGCGCTCGCCGTCCTCCTTCGCCCCGGCACCTCCCTCGGTGGGGCGCGTCCGAAGGCGAGCGTGACAGCTCCCGACGGAAGCCTCTGGATTGCCAAGTTCCCATCCAAGGAGGACGATATCGACACGGGCGCATGGGAATACCTCGTCCACATACTCGCCGAGGAGTCCGGCATCTGCGTCCCGGATGCGCAGGCGCAGAAGTTCTCCAAGACCGGCACGACGTTCCTGTGCCGCCGTTTCGACCGTGACGGCTCGTGCCGCATACCGTTCGCCTCCGCGATGACGATGCTGGGCTGCGAAGACCGCCAGGAGGACGGCAACGGCACCTACATCGACATCGCTGGATTCCTCATGCAGCACGGCGCGAAGCCCGACACCGACCTCCCCGAACTCTGGCGGCGTATGGCGTTTTCGCTTCTCGTCTCGAACACGGACGACCATCTTCGCAACCACGGCTTCATCGCGGAGAACGGCAAGTGGCGTCTCTCGCCAGCCTACGACCTCAACGCGAACGTGAAGCGTCCGCAGTCGCTTTCGCTCGAACTGGACGCTGGAGTGCCGATTGAAAACATCGACACGCTCCTCGACGCCGCCGAATACTTCCGGCTTGGCAAGGAAGAGGCGAGCGCGCAGCTCGAACGCATCCGCGCCGCAGTCGCCAAGTGGCGCGACGTGGCCGTGCGCCTCGGCATCCCTCGCCGTGAGCAGGAGGAAATGACCGTGTGCTTTACGAGGTAAAGTTTTGTTGTAAGGAGTTTACACGATGAAGAAAATTATCGCATTTGTGGCTGTTGGTGTTGCCGCGTTTACTGGCTACACCATCTATGCTTGGATAACTGTGAGTCCTGCTGATGCCCAGACACTCGGACAGTTTGGAGATGCATTTGGCGTGTGTACTTCACTATTGACATTCTTGGCGCTTGTTGGATTGGGGTTACAAATTCGTCAGACAGAAAGACAGCATATGGCAGAGTGTGATCAACAGGCTAAGGAGCATCGCGATGAGATGGATGCTTTGCAGAAGCAACATAACGAAAGTCTTGCAGACCAAAAACGTCAGCACATGGAGTCTCTTGAGCTTCAAAGAAAAAATCATCGAGATGCCATGGTGGCCTTGCAAAAACAACATGATGAGAATCTTGAAGAACAAAAACGTCAGCATGCGGAATCTCTTGAATTACAGTGGAAGAATCATCGTGAGGAAATAGAAATTCAGCGAATGGGATTTTTGAGCGCCGAGCACCCTCTTATTCAGGCCAATCCTTGTGCAGTGATGATGTTTCCAATTGAACTGAAAACGACGACGGCTGGAAAGTCGAGTTATTTGCTGGTTTGGCAGTTTTCCCAGAGAGGTAAGGTTGTCCCACGTAACCCCGTCTTTGCTTGTGCTTTAACGGATGCTTCACATAAAGCACTTGGGTGTGGTCGGTGTCGTCCGGGGCAATTACCATATTCTCAAAGCGATATGTATGAGGTCGTATTCCCGCTGGTGAATATTGATCCAATCACAGAGAACACTAATTGTTCTATAACGGTTCTATTTCAAAACTCGCTTGGTGGTTGCTTCAAATACTCCGAGACCAACTGCTTTTCTGAGTTGCGCATCAACACTAAACCGATTCCCGAGAAACTGCTTGATGAGGCACTTTCCGAGTTGGTCACGAGATGTCATTCGATTTCAAAATTCTTTATGTCAAAAGGTTTTTGCGGTAAGACTTTCATAAGAACCAACCAACCTATTTGTGACGTGCCATTAACAAACACAGAATTTCAAAAAGAAATGCAGGAGGTCAGCGATATAACTTATCGTGATTCTATTGCCATTTGCCAGGGAATAATTGACGAGCAAAGGCTGGGCAGGGAACTAACCGAATTTCTCAAATCATCAATCTAAGAGGTTTAGCCATGTCAACTCAATCTACCCCTTTATCAATTACGCCAACACGACAAGCAAAAATCGACGATGTCCATTTGATGTTGAGTATTCATGCGGTATGCACCAAGATGCAGAATGGAGTAGGACTCTTTAACATCAATCATCATGCAGAAGACCTTTATTGTGGATTGTTAAATATCATTCACAGAAAGGACGGATGGAATTTGAGAAATGCAAATGAAGACACAAAAAACAATCCGGGATATGACTTGATAGATCCGGATAATGGCATTATTGTTCAAGTCACATCCGAACGTGATAGATCGAAATTGCAAAATGCATTAGATGGTGTTCCCGACTCCGCCATCACATTCTTCTTCTTGTGTTTTAATATTCTGCCGCCGCCTGTTAAATTATGGAGGAAACACAAATTTTCGCATGGGAATAAAATTTCATTCAATGTGGAAAAGAATGTGATAACTTTGTCTGACATCACAGATCAGTGTATGCAGTTGACAGATGATGAACTCAACGAGGCTTGGCAAATTGTGTCATCGTTTGTCCGAGGCACGCGTCCAGCCTTAGATACTAATCATCCAGAAGATGTCACAAATTGGATTGCGCAATCAATCAAGCCGTATCAGAGGTTTTGCAGATTTTCTGATGTTGATGATGCCTCGCAGCTGGATAGAATGATTCAGCCAGAGGTGTATGCCAATTGGTCCATTATGGATTTGTCGGCGGATTTAGTAACATTAAGAGGCAAGCATTTATGTAATAATTCTTTGGTCACGAAGATTGATGAGTTGTGCAACATCTGCGATTACTTTTCTATGTTATCCCGTATTGCAACGTCCGCCGATGTGGAGAAAATGCACTTGTGCTCCAACCAGGGCAAAACCTTGATATTAGAAATACTTGACGCAATTGCACAGATGAATTCGGTGACAAAAGAAAATGCCGAAGTAATGTTCCACAAATGTGTGAACAGTTAATCTACAACTAACATGGTACGTGTTGAGCCGTGTCGTACGGTGTGCATATTATAAGAGCGTTTTCCGTCCACCAGCCCGATCATCTCTTCCCCGCGAATCTGTGTATGCAGGCCGTTACCTTGCCGAAGTAGTCCAGCTCCTGTCCGGCGCGGAGGCGGATGACGGGGTAGTTGGGATTCGCCGGTTCGAGGCGGACGCCGCTCTTGTCGCGGCGGTAGGTCTTCACGGTGAAGTCGCCGTCCACGCTGGCGATGATCACGTCACCATCGGCGGGGCGGAGAGAGCGATCAACTACCAGCAGATCGCCGTCGCTGATCCCCGCGCCGACCATCGAGTCGCCCTCGACGCGCACGAAGTATGTGGCGGCCGGACGCTTCACCAGAAGTTCATTCAGGTCAAGCGGCGGCTCCTGATACTGCTCGGCTGGCGACGGAAACCCCGCCACCACCGAGCCAGAAACTTTTGCTGTTTTACTCACGGCTTAATGGCTATCAGCTAAAAATGCTAATCATTATTTCTTGCTTACTTCTTAAATTTCGCCACTGACTTCCAAAGGTTCTGTTCATCGCCAGTAAATGGGAATGAATAGCCTTGTTCGATGAAGATCAAAAGTAAGCGAGCCGCACGTTCGTAACCTTCTTTAGCCGCCTGTTTATAGTATGAGAGGTACTTTCGTATGCTCTCAAGGTCTTTATCCTTATCGATTATCCGCCATGAGTTCATCCCTTGCATTTTACCTTCGTCTTCAATTGCGTCAATCAGCTTAAACAAACCGCTTCGGTTGCCGTTGTCTGCTGCAGTCTTGTACCAATGCAATGCCTGCGCCTGATCGGCATCCATGTTCCAACCAAAGCGGCAACCGTCGCCCATAAGGACTTGCGCGTCAAGATTACCAGCCTCGGCTGCACGTTGCCTCCACATTACAGCGTTTCGGTCTCGGTCTGTCAGCTTGTCATGATGCTTCACTTTACCGGCAAACCTTATGCGACCTCGGTAGACTTCGGATAGCCTAAGCATGTAAGAAGCATCCCCTGCTTGGGCTTTGGGGAGGTAGATAGATGCGGCTAAATCCACCCCATTGCCTTGGACGATACCTTCAAGATACCAAGTCTCTAATTGTTCTTCTGCGGGGCGATATCCCTGCGCGATTGCCTGTTTCACCCAGTACAGGGCGGAGTCGTTATTCTTGTGATACTGCCCCAACGAGGCCGCAATTGAATTTTTAATCTTTTCCGCAAACCCAAGAGGTTCTTGGTGACGAAACAGCCTTGCCAAGGACAGTTGTGCGCCTGGGAGTCCAGCGGATGCAGCACTCTTGAATTTGTGAAACGCCAATTTGGGCTCGTAGCGTTTCAGATCAAAAAGTCCAAACATCCAAATCATGTGTTCGTCATGGTGATTGTACCCATCTGCAAGTGCGGCTAAAAAGTCTCGTAGCGAGTTTGTTGAAACCGTGTCGTAAAGAGCATCAAACTCTTTCTCTGTTCTGATGTCATGCAGTTTTCTGCTAAAGGCATCACTTCTTTCGGATGTAGTTATCCCACCAGAGGATGCTTTTGCATATTTGCCTGGATCGAAGATTGTCCATCCCGTTGGCATCTCCACGTGGACTTTAGAACAATACCGATTCGCGTAGAAAGCGAAATCAACTTTCTCGCCGTTTGCATCGAGATAGTATCCTGTGAAATGATCCACAAGGTCGCCGCGTTTGTTTTCACAAGTGAACTTTACCCCTTGTACGAATCGGGTCCCGTCGGGGCTGCGGAGTGCGTCCACAAAAGCAAACTCCTCTTCCGCAGAGGTGAAACAGAATGGGTTTTCTATCGAGAAGCCGCAACCGCTATCAGTCTGATCCATAATGGTTTCTCCTTAAGATGCGCTGGGAAGGGTTCGTAGCTTCAGCAACTCAAGCATTGAGTCTGTGTTAAGCGATTTGATTGCCGGGGGCGGTTCCTTATTGTTGTTTTCTTCATAATAAACGCGAAGCTCCTCTTTGAAACGCTTGCGTAATGTAGAAGAAAGCGCACCGATTTTCTCGAGCCGATGCGCAAAGGCTTCTGCGCTTACGCTGAAGCGATACTTGAGGCGCAGCAACATCTCGAAAGTCCAGTTTGAGGGGCCAAGTGCGAGCTGGGTCATGATTTCATTGATCGCTTCTTCCGGCATCAAAAATGCCGATGCAAATCGCCGTACAAACTTGTGTGTGAAGGCATGCTCTACAACAGGCGAACACCCCATTGAGCCGAAAATGCATATATAACCGAGTTCATAGGCGATGCGATAAAGCTGGCGTTCTGGCTGGATCGATTTGTTTATTGCTATGGCAACAAGGTGTTGTTCCACATCGTAAAAGCTTCGGCTCTTAATGTTGGGCGAGGCGTTGACCATGACGATACGGACGTGTTTTGACTCAAGGATTGCAGGTAAATCCGAAAATGGAGCCGACCCGACATCGCAGGCCGCTCGCAATGATCGAGCGAGAATTTCTGCACCACGTTCGTCTTCGGAATATGAAAAGCGGATTGGTAGTGTTGTCGCGCTTGATATACCCAAACCACGTTCAAGTTCAATGTATCGAGAGACGTACTGCATGACCTGCTTTCGGATCGTTGCGATATCCTCTGGGGGATCTCCCGTCTCGCGAATTGCCACAAGTCGTTCGTCGCCCGGCTGATCGCCGTTCTTGTCTCCGTATTGTCGTGAACTGTCGGAAGACGAATCTTTTGGCACCTTCTGTTGCGGTGCAGCATCGCCCATCAGCTCTGCAAGGGTCGTGCCAAGCGCCTTTGCGATACGCTCAAGGGTTTTTATGGAGGGCGTGTTCTTGCCACCCTCTATACGGCACAATTGCGCCGAAGTCATCTTCAGCTTCTTGGCCAGATCGCTTTGCTTGAGTTTTAAGCTCTTTCGTGCAGCCTTTATTTTGTCGCCTATCGCTTTCATGGTGCAGTCCTGCGTAAACGTGTGATATTATATCAAAAAGTGATGTGTGAAATAAACAACTTTGTCAAAAAATATTTTAAGGCACCAGTTGATAAAAGGGTCAATATATGATATAATACATCTTGACCTTTTAAGGCTAAATAGAGACTCATCATGCAACTGTTGTCTGAAGGAGCAAAAATTCGCGACACCTATGAGGTGGAACGTTTCCTCGGCGAGGGAGCGTTTGCCGAGGTGTATCGTGTCAACCACAAGTTCCTTGGGCGTCAGGCAATGAAGGTTTTTAAGGCGACAAGCCTTGACGCAGAGGGCGTCACAAAGATGCTGTCCGAGGCAATACTTCTGTCGCGAATTGGCCATCCCAACATCGTCCGGGTATTCGACGCAAACACCATCGAGACCAAAAACGGCACTTGCGGATTCTTCACGATGGAGTATGTCCCAGGGGGAACGCTCGACAAGTTCTGGCGTTCCTACGGCACAAAGCGGATTCCTGTTGAGACATGTGTCGATCTCATGAAGCAAGTCTGTCGCGGCTTGTCTGTGGCGCATCGCGCAACTCCGCCCATCATTCATCGCGACATTAAGCCGCAGAATATTCTTGTCGGCTATGAAGCGGACGGCCTTCGCGCTCGTTTGAGCGACTTCGGTCTCGCGAAGGAGGTCAATCCCCTGACTCTTCTTGCGACGGCAGCTGGCACTTTGTCGTTCAAGCCTCCGGAGGCGTTTTCTGGGAAGCGTCACAGCGATTCTGCTTCAGGCGACATCTTCGCAATAGGAGTTACCATGTATCTCCTGCTGACTGATGAACTGCCATTTCATGTCGATTCCGAACTTGGGTGGGGGCAGGACGTTAAGAAGTGGAAGGTGCCAGACAAGCCAAGCGACTGGAATGTCACGGTTAACCAGAAACTTGACCGCATTGTCATGAAGTGCATCGACTTCGACCCAACGAAACGCTACCAGACCGCGATGGAGCTTTTGGAGGCACTTGAAGCATGGAAGCCGGGCGGCAAGGTGTCCGTCAAGGAATCGCTCAGTTCCTCGACTATGAAGAGTATCCTGGGCGAGGGTTCTGGCATGGACGAGGCCAAAGGCCGTGAAATGGCCAAGGATGCCAGGAAGCTTGCGCGTGAAGGCTTGCTCGGTAGCGCAGCTGACAAGATGGAGGAGGCATTCAACCAGTGTCCCTCGCTCCGTTCAAAGTACGCAGACCAAGTCCGTCTCTGGCGCATGGGAATTGCAATGTGAGGTGTTGAATGGGACTTGCAGGTTCAATAGTTGCACGCAACCCTGTACGATCTCGTTTTTCAGATCCATTCGGTCTGGAAGAACCAGACCGGAAGCCTTCATTCTGCCCAATCTGTGGAGCATTGGTTGAACATGGTTTAGGCATACAGTCGCAAATGAATTATTTGCGCCAGGGCTACGTTCTTAAGCCTACAAAGCCATTTCATGCATATCAGTGCAGGAACTTGCGTGCGTGTTTTTGTGATGATTGTGTGTCCGGCGAGGGAGGTGTCGATATCATTTGTAGGGTACTCGAGGCGTCTCCGGCAACTCGTACAAGGGTTGAACACGATTGCGAGTCTATTTTGAACGCTCGCCGCAAGAAGCATCGAGAAACGGCTATTATGTGGGGAGTCGGCCTTGGAATACTGGCAGTTGTAATTGGTATTTGCTGTTTGATTTGGAAGCCAGAGGATGTGTTTGGCGTAATTGGTGTTATTGTGGTTCTCATAATCGTTGGATTCATTCAGGGAGCGGTGCGGCGATGATGGCAGAAGCTTCTATATTGTCGCAAATGTGCAATGAGGGTGTTTACCGCAAAAACGCCTTTCACATACTGGGCTTACCGACGGATGCATCGGCAAAAGCAATAAGACGACGCAAGGAAGATTTTGACTCGGCCAGGGAGCTCGGAGAGCAGAGCTGGAAACACGAATTCCCGCATTGGTTATCCAAATCTGAAGTGCCCACGTATCAGCAAGTGCGTGACGCATTTGCTTTCATTGAAGATCCGGCCAACAGACTCGTTGCAGAGTTCTTCTGGGTATGGCCGATAGAAGATTCCGATGCCGCATTGAAGAACTTTTTGTTGGGCCGTCGTGATGAGGCTTGCGCGGCATGGTTCTCTTCTGCGCAGAAGTACGGACGCCGTCGGGCAATTGCGCAGCACAACTTGGCGGTTGTTAATCACGCTCTTGCCATAGAGGGGGAACTGGCTTTGATTTCTGGTAGCGGAATCGCTCCAGACAAAGCAAATGTAGAAGAGCTCTGGCGCAAAAGTTTCGCCTACTGGGAAGAACTGGCGGATGACGATGACTTTTGGGAACAATACGAAAAACGAATGCGAGAATTCGATGACCCGCGATTGACGGGTGGGTTTATTCGCCGAATTCGTCAGGAGTTTCCAATTGCATTTGATGATATAAATGCCCGGATTGCCCTGTTGTATGCCAAACAGGGAAAAGAGTGTGACGCCAAACGACATGTTGAATATATGAAGAAGACGATGAGCGCCATTGATGATGTGGCGCAGTCGTTTGATACTCTTTTTGAGCCACTTGAAAAGCAAATCGAGCGCGTCATCAATGGTTGCAGAGCGCGAGTGGACAAGGATGCAACGCAGGGCGCGTCGTGTGTCGAAGAGATATTGATGGCCTCAGCCGATATTGTTCGCGCAGCGGAATACCTTCTTGATTCGACGAACGGTCGGCGGCTACGAATCCTTTCCGACATATTTGAAGCGAGTAATAGTTTCTTGGTTGCATTTGGAAACAAGACGCATAAATGGGATGTCTGTCTCGAATTGAATAAGAAATTGATGCCTTTGGCCTGTACGAAGGAATTGCAAGATCGAGCGACTTCAAACCAACAGATAATCCAGGGAAATCTTGACCAGCAGGTGGAAGAGCACACGTGTGCCGGGTGTGGTAAGAAGGAAGGCCAGAAACGTACTTTTGGCAGTATAGTTCGTGTCAGTAAGCAAAACGTCAAGATGTATGGCAACATCCGAAGGAACTATGAGTCCTTTGGAGGTGTCTCTTATTCGACGATAGAAATCGATGTTCCGTGTTGTGACAAATGCAAACAGTTGACGACGATGCAACTTTTGCAAAGTAAGCAGCTTGCACGAGCCATAAAAGAAGGATTTCTGATTGGCGAGAAGCCGTCGCAAGCCGACATGAGAAAGGCATGGGGGTTGCCAGGTACGGAACAGGCACTTCCAAGTCGCAGCGTAGGATGCGTGATTCCTATAGTTGTTGGTTTTCTCGTTGTGCTTGCAGGGTGCGCTCTTGCGGGATGTGCATTTTAACATTGAAGGAGTAGTGATGAAAGAAAAAGACATAAAACTCGGAATGTCCAAGGAAGAATCAAAAGGATTATCTCGTCAACTTCGCAAATCGCTTGAGGCTGGCGATGTGGCATCCGTGCATCAAGTCTGTGTCACGGTGCTTGGTCACATCGCGCCACAAAGTATCATGGCATTCCCTGTTGCCTCGATCCCCGCTGAAGCAACTGCTGCTCCACAACCACAGATGAACCCAGAACAGGAAAAACTTGAAAAGCTGTATTCAAATGTCGCCACGAACATTTGGCGCATAAAAAACCAGATCTTTGACACAGAGAATAACGGCGAACCCAAGGAATCCCTATCCGGGCGCGAGATCGCAAAAATAGCTCGCTATATCAATTCGCTTGAGACGGCCTTGGCAAACGGTGGCGTCGAAGTGGTCAGCGATTATGTAGGCAAGCCACATCGCGAGGGAAGCGCCGTAAAGGTTGTTTCCTACGAGGATCGGCAAGACCTTTCGCGTGACGAATATGTCGAGGTGCTTATGCCAACGGTAAGGTGGACCAACCCCCAGGGGCAGACGCGCTTGCTTCAGCCTGCGGAGGTCGTAGTTGGCCGCCCCAAGAATTCTCCGGCTGATAATTCAACTGAAACAATGTAACAAAGGAGCAAACATCATGGCACGTTCAACGATTGATTTTGGTATCGACCTTGGCACTACAAACAGCGCCATCTCTGTTCTTAAAGGCGTCAAGCCCGAAGTCGTGAAAAACAACCTGGACATGGACATTACATCGTCTGCGGTTTATATTGGAAAACAGGGAAAAGTGCTTGTCGGCATGCGTGCGAAGGACAAGCTGATTGATGACCGTACCGCAGAAGATGCGTACGTTGAGTTCAAGCGGCGCATGGGCGGCGATTCGATGTACACGTTCAAGACGGCTGGTGTCACGAAGTCTCCAGAAGAACTTTCTGCCGAGATCTTGAAGAGCTTGAAGGGAAATGTCCAGCAGCGTATGGATGAAGACGTCAAGGCTGCCGTCATCACGATCCCTGCAGCATTTGCGCAGCGTCAGTGTATGGCGACAAAGAAAGCCGCTGAACTTACCGGATTCACGCAGTGTCCACTCTTGCAGGAACCCGTGGCGGCATCCTTGGCCTATGGATTCCAAGCGGATATGGCAAAGAAGTCGTTTTGGCTTGTGTTTGACTTTGGAGGTGGAACTTTTGATGCGGCGGTTATGAAAGCCGAAGACGGCGACATTCAAGTGGTTAATCATGGAGGAGACAATTTCCTGGGTGGCGCGGACATCGATTGGGGAATCATTGAGAGTATTGTCATTCCGCATCTCAAGGATAGCTACAACCTTCCTGATTTCAAGCGTGGCAATCCAACATGGCGTGGCGCATTGGCAAAAATCAAGCGGGCTGTGGAAATTGCGAAGATCGATCTGTCCAGGATGACAGAAACGACCCTTGAGGATTGCATCTTTGAAGACGCCGATGGCAATGAGGTTGATTTGGACGGTTTCAAGTTGACGCAAAATCAACTATCGAGCGTTGCCGAGCCGCTGATCGTTCGTGCTGTCGAGAAATGTAATGCGGTTCTTGCCGAGAAGAATCTCTCGGCTTCGGCAATTGAAAAGACGATCCTTGTTGGTGGCCCCACGCTTGCTCCGTACTTCCGTGACATTCTGTCCGACAAACTTGGCATCGAGCTTGATCATAGCGTTGACCCGCTGACGGTTGTGTCTCAGGGCGCTGCTGTGTTCGCAGGAACGCAACGACTGGACAAGGCGACGCGGGCTGCGGTTGCTGCTCCCGTGTCCGCCGGTGCCTACAAGCTATCGTTGAACTATAAGCCTATTGGACCGGACGATGATCCGAAAGTGACCGGAGAGGTTATTCCGCCAGATGGATCAAACGTGGATGGATGCACAATTGAGTTTGTGAACAGAAAAACGAAATGGTCCAGCGGTGCGATTCCTGTGAATGGAGAGGGGAAATTCGTTCTTCGCTTGTCGGCAGAAGCTGGAGATCAGAATATATTCGACATTACGCTCACGGATGCAACGGGCACGAAGTTGACTTGTGACATCACCGAAATCCCGTATACCATCGGGGCCAGTGTGAAGGCCCAGATCACATGCAATGAAATTGCAATCGAGTTGACGGAGAATAAGGTATTGCGTCTTGTGCCCAAAGGCACGGAATATCCGTTCAAGAAAACAACTAATCAGACGCGCTCGTCGATGGCATTGAGAAAAGGCGAGCCCGGCAAGTTGGTGATCCCTGTTGTCGAGGCGTTGAATGGAGACCTTGGGCGGCTTGCCGACCACAACCGCAAGTTGGGCCAGTTGGTGCTGACGTCTGACAATCTGCGACACGATCTGCCGCTTGGAAGCGATATCGAGGTTACGATATCGGCCAAAGAACCGGGAGCTCTTAAGGTTGAAGCCTATGTCCCAGTGCTTGACGAAGTGTTCTCTGCGCGTATTGAGATGGATCGGAAAGCTGGCGAATCTGAAGAAGAATTGCGAGCGAACCTTGAAAAAGAAAAAGCCCGTATTCATAGGGTTGTTGACAAGGCCAACGCAGAGGGTTCTGCTGAGGAGGATGAAATTAATCGTAAGCTCGAGGCTGTCAACGCGCTTTGGGTACGTGCTGGAGACGTCGATGGTGCGCAGCAGTTGCAAACTCGAATCATTGAGCTTCGCATGAAGATTGACGAACTTGATGAACGTTCCAAGGTTCCTGAAAAAATCGAATATATCGAAGAGACATTCCGGGATATTGAGCACTATTCAGAGAAGCTGACGTCGTCGCAGCGTTCTGAATTGGCAAGTCTTAAGGAAAGGCTTGAAAAGCTACGTACGAAGAAGAATGTGTCAGAGCTTGAACGCCTGAAGGCTGATGGGGACGAGCTGTGGCGCAATGTCATGCATTCGCAACCGGAGCATTGGAAGGGCCTCATTGCATACGAATACCAGCATCGCGATGAGATGTCCGATCAGGCAGAGGCCAGACGACTCTTTGAACAGGGCTCGCGTGCAATCAGTTGCGATGACATCGATCTGATGCGCAAGTGCGCGCTTCGTCTTCTTCGTCTTCTGCCGCGTGATATCCAGGAAGACGCAATCAATCGCGGCAATATCGGTAATGGAGCGGGCGGCTTAACGGCGGATTAAGCATGACATCAGAAACGATTTTGAAAGCATACGCATTCGCATCTCAGTGCAACTACGCTGAGGCGGAGCGTGTGCTTAAGACCGATCCTGACGCACTGAACACGCCGCATGGCGTAGATCTTTATGCGCGTATTCTTTATGCGGCAGGGCATATCGACTCTGCGCGGCAGGTTTGGGAGGAGCTCACACGATCATTTCCAGACTATGAGCCAGCGCACAAGGCCTTGGCCGCGAGTCAGAGCCCTATGCAATTTAGCCAATGTACGGTGGACCGCAATTTGCTGACACGAAAGATTGGTTTTGCATGCGTTGTGGTAGCTGTCGTGGTGATAGCATTAATCGGTAAGCTGTGCCAAAAAGAATCCGTCCCACCATCACCTGAGCCGCCCAAAGTTATTGCAGAGACAACCATTTCCGGTAAAATTAACGGTAGAGTTTTGGCGTCACTTCGTGATGGGTTTCTGACGAACTTGACTGACGAGGCTGTTTTGGTTATTAGCGGGGGCTCAGGAAAATACGTGACAGATCGGCAAAGGAAGCTTGCTGTTATCGCAGATTGCATAAGTGAAGAAGCAAAAATTCCTTTTTCTAAAATGTATTTCCAGCCTGCTTCAGAATCCACTGACGAAATTTTTCTACACATTGTTCCGGCGTGGACAGGAAGGATGGTGTCGGAACAATGAAGGCTGGCGAGCTGCTGAAACTGTTTTGGCTGATTGCAAATATCGAGGCAAAGCATCTCGGCGCTACTGAAATTTTGCCAATTCATTTTCTACTTGCCGTAATGAAGATCATCGATCCAAAGTTCCCGGATCAACTTGATGGGCTAAATGTTTCTTCTGAAGAGTGGGCATCGATGTGTAAGGAAGCCCAAAGCATTCGGCATTATATCGATGTGATTCCTGATCGGGTTACACAGAAGCGAAGACGTCTCCGCAATAGACTCGCTTCACAGAGAGTGAACCGTCCGATTGATGCCGAAGGAATGTTGCATCGTTCTGCAAAACTTAAGAAAGCCTTCTCCGACGCATGCATGTTTTCAGAAGGTGACACTTTAATGCTTAAGACACTTGTTGAGTCTCTTTTCGAGCTTGAACTTGTGTCATTAGATGATATTGATAAGTAGGCATGTGACATTCTACAAGCGAGTATGTTAGTGGGTGAGCATAGTTCCCGTGTGGCATGTCAGAGCCTTGAGAGTTCTCAAGGCTTTTCGACGATATTCGAAAAATTGCTCGCTGTTGACATTGATAGCGCTTCAAAATCTGAACGAGCTGATTTAATTAAAGCACTGTGGAAACGCCTAAACTCATCCTGTGGTCCGCTCACCATTTTGGGGCTGCCTTCCTCATTGCAATCTGAAATTCTTCTGTTTTCAGACAAGATCTTTCCTGGGATTGACCGGACATCGTACCTTCGTGCGACCCCGAGGCAGGTCATTCGCAAGCTTACAGAGAAGACAGCAGCACCTGATCACAAGGCTATGTGTAACAGGTTGCTTTCCTATTACCCGTTCTCTCGATTTGATCGCGATGATTGGAAGGAATATTTTGCAAAGTGCGCACAGCCATTGCCTTTTGCAAAGACATTCTTGATGAAAGATGATAAATCGGGAGGATTCACTGACGCTGAGATTACGGACTTGGCGCTACGAAATCCTCAGTTGATTGAATGCATTCCTCCTGCGAGACTTGGACCGAATACTGCTGTTGCTTTGTTGATCTCTGGGCGGGCGGAATCTTTATGGAAGACCTATGACTTTAATCGGCTACAAAAAGCTCATTGGCGTGAATTGCTCTTGCACACGAATCCGCAGGAGTTGCCAGCTGCCTGTAAGCCGTACATAGAGAACAAGGATGGCAACGGGTTTACCTCTGACGAACTGCTTCAGTTTGCACTTAAGTGCCATTCGCTTATAAATTCGTTGGATCCAAACAAGGTTCCTTTTTCCGTTGCATATGAATTGTATCAGACTGGCCGAGCTGATATTTTGTGGGCGAATTATCCATTTGCTCAACTCGACAAGACGGAATGGAAGAAGATTCTGACTAATCCCAACGTTAAAATACCTGATATGTTCGCCGACGTAGTCAAGAGCAACCGATTCAAGAAGGAGGAATTGTGCTCGTTGGCGCTTAAGAATGAGAGATTGCTCCCTTTCCTTGTTGCGGCTGACATTTCAGCTGACGATGTCGTTGATCTGTTGCTGAAAATTGACGCCACGTACCTCTGGGATAATTACCACTTTAATCGATTTGGGGTGGACCAGTGGACACGATTGATACTTGGCCTTTCGTCCGTTATCCGTCCGCGAGCGATGTCTGCGTTTAGCACGTGCAAGGGGATAACTCCCTCCCTTGCTGAGAAAATCATACGGAAGAATACGGCGTACTGTCCTTACATACCTGTAGCCGTTATTCCCGCAGGTGTCGTTGTTGAAGTGCTCGTGCAGGGTAAAGGACATTTCTTGTGGGACACCTACGATTTCTCGCGTCTTTCAAATGATCAGTGGTTGACACTTCTGGGCGGTATTGGGGCGGAGATACCGCTCGTAGGACAGCAGTTCCTGCGCAATCAGTCCTTTATACCAGAGGCTGAACGTGTTGAATCTAATAAGCTAAACGCCGTCCTGATCAAAAACGGAAATCTTATAAAGTATGTTAGCGAGCAACTGATCGATCCAGAAGTTGCCTATTTTTACCTTTCAAAGTTGGCCCTGCATGAACTCTGGGATCGATATGACTTTACTCGTTTTAGCGCAGCTCAGATTGTCCAATTGCTGAAGAAGACTGTCCGCCAAAAAGACTGGCCAGAATCCCTTAAGAAGTGTTTTGTCGAGGATGGTGCACCGTTGCGATTTGAAGATGTGCTGGATATCTTGACCGCCAATGCGCCTGTTGTGGTTGATTTGATGTCGTTTGCGTGGATTAGCGAGGTTAGTGAAGGCGAGTTTAATCGCTTTGTCACGATTGCGGGGGAAAGCGGTGCTGGAATGTCGGCACTGAAGCGAAGAATGCAATCTGGTGCCGAATCGTGGTGTGACCTGCCGATATTAAAGCTGAAGTCTATCCTTTCAGTTTTCCCCGCTTTGCGTGAGCACATCGCTTGGAAGAAATGGCCATATCGTGTGATCGCAGACCTTGCAAATGTGCAGCCGGTCTTTGAAACTGAGATACCTCACCCGAATATCTACTTCCTTTGGAAGCATTGGACGAGTCTGCTGTTCTTGGTAGGATTGAGCGTTGCGGCGATTGGATTGCTAATGGTACAGCATGTCCAGCTCGCGCAAGAACGAGAGGAAAAGGAACGCTGGTCCTCAATTGTTTCGACGATTTCGCGATATGACCGCTCGAACGCGTATACTGAATTGAATCAGTATTTACAGTCTTTGTCGATCCAGGATCTTACGATCATTTCCAATGATCTTCTTGTGATAAATGCCAAGGCCCATCTTGAGGAGTGGAATGTGCAACAATCCAAGAATGACGTAATGCTTGACGAACTTAAGTCCATGATAGACAGCGGCTTGACAGCTGAAAAAACCGATAGAATTAAAGTGCTGTTGCGTTCGCTGCTTGAGAACAGAGCCGATATAGGCCCGAGGAAGATGGAATACTTTTTATTCCGCGATACGTGCGAAAAATTTATCAAAGCGCAGATTCGCAAGACTGCTGTGGACGCACTGAAGAAGAAGTTGTCGACGGTAAAGGACGATTGCGATAAGACGTCAACGATATCAAGGTTAGAGGGGAATGCCGCTAACTTAAGGCTCATTTGACCTCCTCGGACGCGTATTCTCCGCGCG
>SAMEA104315424__coassemble_653_pt1 | contig 22842 bp, 21 predicted proteins | sample SAMEA104315424__metabat2_low_PE_045 | metagenome-assembled genome bin SAMEA104315424 (sample SAMEA104315424) | gut metagenome | biome: Monkey gut; feature: monkey-associated habitat; material: faeces | place: China | collected 2013
CGGAGAGACCGCATATGCTTACGATTCACGTCTGGCCAAAGTGGCTTAAGAGGTTGTTGCTGACCCACCCCCTTTACAAGTCACCCTTTGATGCTGCCATAAACGATTGATCGGTTTTTAGATATGAAGAAACGTCCAGAGAAAACGTATTCCGTTACGGTAGTCGCCACTATGAGTGCTGGCAAGTCAACGCTTTTGAACGCGATGATTGGGCATAGGCTACTGCCAGCGCGGAACGAAGCGTGTACGGCTTCGGTATGTCGGATCGAAGACCGTGACGAGCTTCCGGCGTTTCGTGGGCGAACTAAAGTCGCGGGTAAGTGGAGCAGATGGAAGACGCCAATCACTTCTGAGATTCTCCAGAAGTGGAATGACTGTTCCCACGAGGAAGTTTCCATCGAGGGGAACATCAAAACGATTGCCAATACTCATAATGGCTATAGGGTTGTGTTCATAGACACACCGGGGCCAAACAATGCATCGTGTGAAGACCATGCCAAGATTACCGAACGAGTGATTAACGAGGCGGATTTCTCCTCGATTGTTTTTGTTGTTAATGCTTCGGTTGCCGGTGTCGAGGATGAATGGCGCTTGTTGTCGCAATTGCAGCAGGTTTATTCTTCACCCCAGAAGAAGTCTAGGATCATATTTGCCATCAATAAAATAGACTTGCTCGACGCCGAACATGGCGAGTCGGTCGTTGATGTGCTTAAAACCTGTGAAGCGCACCTTCGCGGCATCGGCTTCCGCAATCCAGTTGTTGTGCCGGTGTGTAGCGACCTCGGATTGAGCATCCGCCGGATATGCGCTGCGAAGGTCAAATATAAACGGGGTAAAGATAAGCCGTCGCCGCCCAAGGGCCAGAGGAAGAATCTTTATGAAGCCGTGGAGAGCCCTCGGATTCAGGCGAGATTACGGCGGCAAATTGAGACGTTCCTTGCACAACGGACATTTTACAGAAACGGGATTGCGTATTCAGCAGAGGGGGCGAAGGCACTCTCGCGAATTGAGCATACTCGCGTTAAAAGTTCTGAAAGGATTTTGTTGGGCGGAAAATTTTTCAAGGAGTCTGATTTGAGATCGGCGGAAAAGCTGTCAGGCATTCCTGTTCTCGAGATGCTGCTCCAGCAAGACCTAAATGCATTCGCAAACAAGAAAGAAGGCGTTAAAGGATGACAACACTACCTCAACAATATGTGGACATGATCTCGTCAGGGGCATCTTGGCGGGATTTTCATGTTGCACTCATAGGCGAACTCGACAAGGCAGAACGACAGCTGTCTGCAAAGCCAGTCTCGATAGCGAACGAACTGGAGACGCGGCTTGGAGCAAGCGGCATGACGCTTTTTGAAGCCGATGATGGTGCTATAGACTTCAAAACAGAATCCAACATCGATATGGTCAAGGCCGCGTTGTGTACGAACTTCTCAAAGGAGAAGTTTGTATTTGCGGAGAAGATGATACGCTCAAAGACATCGCCGAAGGATGGTTCGGGAGTTCAGCCAAAAACACGGTCTGATAAATCCCCAATCGAGGCTCTGACCGATCTTCGCACTAAGGCGGAGGCCGGAGAGATACCGCCTTCGGAATTGAAGATGAACCTCAAGGTCGCCATCCTGCGAGAGTTGGATGCCGATCAGCGAAGAGAACTTCCGATTGCCGAGAAGGTTGCCGAAGACGCAGAAAAGAAACTTGCAAAGGCTGGCGCGAGGCTTTATGAGGATGATGACGGCTCCATCGAATTCTGTCAGGTTGGGCGTCCGAATGTGACTGAAGACACCTTGCATCTGGTCAAGGGTGCGCTGGCGAGTAACTTCTCGCGTGAAAAGTTGCACTATGCCTCGGAATTGCAAACCGAATTCCGGCGTCGTGGATATGACAGGTATCAGGTCAAGCGGCAAAGTCAGGAGCGGTCGAGCACCAGCGCTTCCGCCAACGAGCAAGTCCCTCTACTCGACCAGAGGAATCAACGACAGCAGAGTGGCGGCAGTGATTCTGAAACGTATTTCTACACCACCCCCAAGGCGCATACTGTTGGCAGTACTGCTAAATGGATTCTTGCTGCTGCCGCAGCGGCAGTCTTGGTTGTCGTGTCGCTGATAATCAAGGCTCTGAAAAAATAACTTTAAGAAAGGACAACGAAAATGCTCAACGTCAACATCGTTTACAACCCGTACTTTGTCGAGACCTCCATTGAAGTCAATGGGAAGGCGGTAGAGGCGGGAACCCCATTGTGGCAGCTTTGCCAACACGAGAGGCTTCAGAACTGGATTGACAAATTCTTCCCGCTACTGAAGGAAGAATATCGTGAAAAGAAGTTCGCGTTCAAGTTCCGTGGCATGGTTCAAGATTCAGAGGACTTCAAGGACGCGCTTAATCAGTTCTGCAATGTCCAGAGCGACGTTCAGGCGACTGTTGACGTGGACTCGAAGGGATTGAAAACAGATCGGATGACATCCCTGAAGGAGCTTTTTGAATCGGGCAAGAAGGACGATGCGCCTTTTGCAGACCTTTTCAAGTCCCAAGAAATGCAGGCGGCGTTTGACCGTGCTGTTGACCCAACATTTGAGGCCAATGTCATTGCCACAATGTCTTCGGGTAAGTCCACGGTGGTCAATTCGTTTCTTGGTATGGATTTGATGCCTGCGAAGAACGAGGCATGTACTGCAACAATCGCCCGAATAACGGACGATGACCATGCGCAGAATTTCATGGCGCAGAGGTTTAATTCAGATAACGAGCCGATCTCAGAGTTTGTCAAGATTGACAATGAAACGCTAACCAAGTGGAACGACGACCCTGCTACATCGCGCATTGAGATTGTTGGAAACATTCCTACCGTAGATGAAACGCCTGACTGCCGCATGGTGTTTGTCGATACGCCCGGTCCTAACAATTCGCGTAACGGGGCTCACAAACGGGCAACATACGAGGCGATACAGTCGAAGCCGCTTTCGATGGTACTGTACGTGCTTAACTCCACGCAGTTGAGCACCAACGATGATCAGCAGCTTCTGAACAAGGTCTGCGAAGTCATGCATGAGGGTGGTCGTAAGGCCCAAGATCGTTTTGTGTTCATCGCAAACAAAATTGATGCCTTTGATCCGGCAAATGGTGAATCCGTGACCAAGGCGCTTAAGAATGTCCGGGATTACCTTGCAGGTTTTGGCATCGAGCATCCTCTTGTTATTCCGGCATCCGCATATCTTGCTAAACTGTTGCGTAAGAAAAAGGGCGGATACGAACTTACAAGAAAGGAAGGTGGCGACCTTCGGACATTGGTGGACTTGTTCGTCGAAGTGCCTGAAATGAACATGCTCAACCATGTGAAAGACCGTATCAGCTGCGATTGCCATCGTCGTCTTGAGAAAAGATTGGCTGCGGCAAAATCAAACGAGGAAAAGGCCGAAATTCTCAGCGGCATCCCGATCATTGAAGAGTTGCTGAATGACTTTCTCCAGAAGCACGCGCTTCCGGCAAAGTTGAAGGATGCCGTTGATTCGCTTGAGAAAGTCATGATGGCCGCTAAAATCGCGGAGAAAAAAGAAGAGCAACTTGCCAAGGGACAGGCCGATCGCACGGATCTCCTTGACCGTATCAAAGCGTTTAACGAAGATAAGAAGCGCATTGAGCAGGGAGAAAAGTTTAGGGAAGAAGTACGGGGACTCAAATACAAGGAATCGGTCTCGACCAGAAACAAGGTCAATGCGATAAACGCCAAGAAGGAGAAGCTCTGCAAGGATATCGCAGAAGAACTTCAAGGAGATGATGATGTCAAGCCGAACGAGGCTCGTCGCATTACGCGCATGGCGTTGTCCAGGTGCAGGGACATGGACGCAGATGTGATCGTTTCACTTGAAACGGCTCTTCAAGAAGAGCAGATGGAGGTTCTTAAAGGGCTTCGGGGGAAGTATCAGGCGTTTGTCGAAAAGGAATTGAAGAAGAGTTTTCCTGCTGATTCTGCCGCCGCCGAATTGCAGTCTTGTGTCATGCAGATGCCATCGGTGGAGGAGATGATTGCATCGAATCAGACTACCAAACGTGTCTGCGTCGGCTCTCATGAGGTCAGTACAAGTAAATGGTACAAGCCTTGGACTTGGGGTAGTTCAAAAACCGTCCGCGATTATGAAAATGTGGACGTTGTTGATGTAGAGGCGATAGCGGCGGAACTTTGTGATTCCGTTCGCAAGGCCACTATGACCCACATAGATGAGTTCAGAGCGCAGGCAGCGAATGTTCTTGAAGAAGCCAAGAAGCAGGTGCTGGCTGTAATGGACGAGATCGACAACAAAGTTAAGGCCATTCAGAAGGATCTTGAGGCGGCAAACAAGGACAAGTCCAAGTTGGATACACAACTGGCAGACTGCCGCAAACAGATTGAGTGGATAAACAGTTTCAAGAAGAACCTCGCTGAGATATTGTCCGTATGATGGAGGCGCAATGATGGAAACGAAGCTTATGGAGAAGCCGAGGCCATCGGCACTCGAAACCGATGATGGGGGTGTCCTGCACCTTTTTGATCAGGTAATCACCAAGAACTATCTGGAGTCTTTGCCGGATGCCGAAGTGGAAGCGAGCGCCGCAGGCTACGGAAGCGCGCTCGCTGGTGTTCGCGTGGACAAGATAACGAAGATTGTCTATGACAAGGACGAGGACAGCCTGTCAAAGTTGAACGCAGTCTTCGCGGCGCTATATTCAGCGCAAAGCTCGGCCTTTATCTTGTTGAGGAATACAGGGAAGACAACCGAGTTTTACATCGGAATCAACTCCTCAAATCCAGGCGGGGCGATATCCGTCTTTGAACGTGCAATGGCGGGTAATTTCCCTGGATGTGTCAAGAGTGACCTTTATGCTGAAGAGGTCGGCAAGCTTTCCGACTTCATTCGTGACGAGCGGCATCATGCCGTAGGCGTAGTGACGGGAGTTCCCTCGCTGAAACAGGAAGACCATGCCGAATTCACGCAAGGCCTTGAGAAGATTATTGAGGCTCTGGGGAATCGCGAGTATGTGGCATTGCTGCTTGCGACGCCCGTGTCACGGACGGATATCGAAAATATCGCGGCGGGCTATGCAAGCATCTATTCCGGCCTTTCCCTCTGCGATGTTCAGAACATATCTCTTTCCGAGCAGACGGGCAAGACTCTCGGCAAGACGCTGACAAAGGGTTTCTCGCGTGCCTTGTCTAAATCGCTGGCACAGACCACGACCGTCACAGATGGTACGTCGTCATCAACGACGACGACGCACACGACAAGCCATTCATCGTCCAAAACCAAGGGGCGTTCGATGGGCGGTGGCCCTCTGGGTACGGCGCTTGTGGCAGGAATCGGCTTTATGTGTGGTGGCCCGGTCGGCGCGGCGATTGGCGCAAGCCTTGGCGGAACCATCGGCGGAAGTTTCAGCGTGAATTCGTCCAGAACTGAATCTGATTCCGTTTCGGATTCAACTGGCACGACGGAGGGAACGAGCCACTCAGAGTCGACGGGGACAACTACAACGCACGGAACGACAGACACTAAGAGCGAATCGGAGGCATTGTCGGAGAGCGACACTCTATCGAAAGGAATATCCTATCAGTATGGGTTGCGGAATCGTGGAGTTGAAGAGGCATTGCAGGTCATTGATGCTCAACTTGAACGCCTCAAGGACGCGAAGAACTACGGCGGCTGGAATTGGGCGGCCTATTTCATAGCACCGTTGACTGACACGGTTCAGATTGGAACGCACATTTTTTCTGGCATCCTTCGCGGCGAGAATTCCGGCGTCGAACGAAACGCGGTCGCATTCTGGGGGAAGAAAGACGGTCAGTATGCCGATATCATCAGCTCGCTGGCGCGTTTCCAGCATCCCGTATTTCGCCTTGGTGGTGGCATGCGCGTCATGCCAACGGCGATGATCGGAACGTCAGAGCTGGCCGTGGGGATGGCCTTTCCGCAAAAGTCGCTCCCCGGCGTAAAGGTGTTTGAATCTGTAGAGTTTGGGCGGTCAGTAACCACATACGATCAAAAGCTATGCGATCCTTTGGAAATAGGCAAGGTGTTCCACCTTGGCGCAGTAGATAACTGCACCGATGTTAGCCTTGATGCCGCATCGTTCTCTTCGCATATCTTTGTGACCGGCAGTACCGGCTCTGGCAAATCGAACTTCTTGTATTCTTTGCTTTCTGGACTTAGGATGGATCATGGCGCGGATGGCAAGGGCGTCAAGTTCCTCGTCATCGAGCCGGCAAAGGGCGAGTACAAGGATGTATTTGGCGGCGTGAGAGGTGTTTCGGTCTATGGGACAAATCCCTATCAGACCGAACTTCTGCGTGTCAATCCGTTTGCTTTCCCAGACAAGATCCACGTGATGGAACACATCGACAGGCTGATTGAGATTCTCAACGCTGCGTGGCCGATGTATGCGGCGATGCCTGCAATTCTGAAAGATGCCGTAGAGCAGACTTACAAGAACCTTGGATGGGACTTGATCCGCTCGACTTGTTCGCATGAGAAACCTGTCTATCCTGACTTCCACGACCTATTGAAGGTTCTCCCAGAGGTGATCAATGCCTCCGCCTACGATCAGGAGGTGAAAAGCAACTATACGGGATCGCTGCTGACCCGCGTCAAGTCGCTGACGAACGGGTACTATCGGACGATTTTCCAGAAAGACGAGTTGCCGCCCGCCGACTTGTTCGACAAGTCGTGCATCGTGGACATTTCGCGTGTAGGATCGACAGAGACGAAATCGCTTCTCATGGGCATCTTGTTCCTCAAGCTGCAAGAATATCGAATGGCGAATCCGCCGGAGCGCAATTCCGGGCTGCGGCACATCACGGTGTTTGAGGAGGCACATAATCTGCTTCGCAAGACGAGTACCGAGCAAGGCATGGAATCTGCCAATCTCGCCGGGAAGTCCGTGGAGATGCTGACTAACGCAATCGCGGAAATGCGGACGTATGGCGAGGGGTTTGTAATTGCAGACCAGGCACCAGGACTTCTTGATCTGGCGGTAATCCGCAACACGAACACAAAGGTCGTGTTCAGGCTTCCTGACTATGATGATCGTCTGCTTGTCGGCAAGGCAGAGAACCTTTCTGATGAGCAGATCAACGAACTCGCTCGGCTTCCTACTGGATGCGCCGCCGTCTATCAAAACAATTGGCAGGAGGCGGTGCTTTGCCAGACAAAGAAGTATGACGAGAAACTTTCTAAGCCGCTCGATACCAGTAAGTTGGGCGGCATCTCGATTGACAGCCGCACACAGGCGGATGGGGTTAGAATCAAAGTACTGATTGCACGGGCGTCCAAGAAGATTGACTTCCGCGAGACATTGCGGAAGTTGACCAATGGCGAACGGATCAAGGCAACGTTGTCGCTCTATTTCCCCGATGATGTGTTCTTCTCGAATGATGATTTGCCGGATGGCGTTGTGCTTGATGAGGTCTATAGGACGCTCGTTAAGCCGGCCGTCAGCGAAACCGCGCCAGTCAAAGACAGGCGCACGTGGACGTCTCTTGTGTTGAAGCGAATATTCGATAATGAGGCTGTTCGCTTGCTGGAGGATTCGGAGAAGGACAATCTGGTTGGGGTTGTGTTCCGTTCGCTCTCGCGCTACGATAACGACCCTGAACAGGCCAAAGGCTGGATTGAGCAGTCTAAGTGCATTGAAGATTGGAGGGTGTGGAAATGACACCTCCGATATCTCCCGAGATGCTAAAACTTGCCGCAGAAAAAGGCATGGAGTCGGCGGCCTTGAATCCCAAAGCTGGCGACATCCCCACATTCGCAGACAAGAAATTCTCGGAAATCGGTTCTGATGTCCCGCGTTTTGAGAAGGATTCCAATATCCCGAAGTTTACGGATGATGGGGCTGAATACCGCATTGATACGGATAGAGCTGATTCTCAAAGAAAAGGTGAGGATGTCCCCCTGTCTGATGATGCCCCCATTGCACGCAGTCCAATGATTGATGAGGTAGTTGCCAGAAGTTGCTACATCAATGCAGATGGGCTACCCAAGAATCTACCCAAATCCGATGGAGGTTGGACGGGAGAGCCGGGCAATTCAGCATGGATTCCCGATCCTGATTATGTTCCGCAAAAAGGTAATCCCGAAGGTAAGACCTGGGGCGAGATTCTTGATAAATACGGTATTGATGAAATCCCGTTTAATGATGGCGAACCGGATTTTTCTGGAGTCGCCGAGGCTGAAGTCCAGGTGGATGAAATCGGCCCTGATCGAGACGAGAATTTCGCAAAAGCTGACGAGACGCTTGCTGAACAGTGGACTAAAGAACAGAAAGATGGGCATGATTGGACGGCCGAGGATGTGCGAAACTATCGGAAGGAGAACCATTTAACGTGGCATGAATGTGGTGACAGAACCACAATGCAACTCGTCCCGGCAGAAGTGCATTCTAATGTCCCGCACTCTGGCGGCGTCTCCGCTGCGAAAGCGGAGTCAAGCAAGTTTGAGGCTGTGGAATCAACTTCGACAACAGCCGTCGCCTCAGATGGCACAAGTACCTCTAACGATTCAAACAAGGCATGAAAGGATTGTCATGAACGAGAATAAAATGGTGGTGGACGATAAGCTCGGCGAGTTTGTTTTTCGTCGTGCTTGGATAGGCTCTTGCCCTGTAACCTGGGAGGACAGGGACCTGACAATGCGAATACGCTTGATTGCATCGCAGGGTGATGTTCCAACTGCGGCTCAAAAAGAAGCGTTGCGGAGATTTGTAGTGTCAAAGGCCGATACGCTTCAGAGATGTAAGGTTCTCCTGAAACCCTACTGTGAGCGTGTGTATGGTGCAGAATGCCGTGGAAAGGCAGTAGAGACGTATCTTGAACCCGTCGCAGGTGTGTTTGAAAAGAATGGTGAGTATGGCTTCTTGTTCAAATGTCAGTTTGAGGATGAGATCAATCTGGCGGTAAAGTTCACAGGCGATAAATCAGAAGTCGGGACGGACGATATCCTTCTTTGATGTTATGTAATTGAGTGGCTTGAGTGGAAATGAATTTGCGCGAGGATAATCACAATATTGACGAGGGTTCCGATTCCCCTAAGCTTGTGTTTTCTGAAATGCGGCTAAAAGATTGGCGTAATGTTTTAGCCGACATGGCAACAAGTACATGGTTTTTTAGATGTGATTTGGTGCGTTTTGGCAAGAACTTGTTGAGTATGTTTTATGGGAGGATCGTTTGGCAATGGGATTCTTCTGAGGTTCTGAAGCAATGCGCAAAGGATAAATGGTTAGAAGGAAAGCCATTTTGTGATATCGAGAGGTTCTTTAGACAGATATTAAAAACTTATCTGTGGCTTGAGAAACTTCCTCATGATGAGTTGTATGATCTTTTGCAAAGAACACGAGAAATGGTGCGGGTCTTAGTTCATCGACAAGACGAATATAAAAAAAGGATTGGTGATGTGTCTGCGAAGGTGCATCGAACTGGCGAAGAAGAATATCAATTACGTTTAACAAAATATTACTTAAAACAAGTTGAATTGACTTTGCAGGACATAAGTGAGTATCTATCGGATCAAATAGAGATGGAGGCATTGACCCGATGTGGATACGCCGCAAGAGGGGTATGTGGGTGGAGTAGGATCGATCTACTCGAGCATAGAGTTCGTATGGCAGACGTGAATTTGTGTAATGACATAGACAATAAGTTCCTTGATTACCCTGTTCCATGCGTTATAACCCTGAGAAAAGTTTATGGCAAAAAGCCAATGCGGTTTTATTCGTGGGCAGAGAAGGAGTTGTCTGAAAAGTTAATTCCTGTGACATTAGAATTGATCAAGTCTAATCATATACTAAATGCACGGAAAGACATTTTGAGGCAGGGCATAAAACTGTATAGGAAAGGAGATTATCAGGTAGCAAATTCAGTGCTTACTTTGCAGATAGAGGGATTGATTCGTGATGTCCTGATTTCATTGGGAGAAGACGACGAGTCATTGTATGCGACTTCGCTTACGGAGAAGGCTGAGCGTCTTGAGGGCCAAAAAACTGGTTTTTATGCGTATGAGTATTATGCTTTTCGGTTTCCAGTTTTCAGAAACAAAATAGCACATGGTGATGCACACAACTCGCAAAGGGAGGATGCGATTAAGGTCATGTTAGACTTCTGTAGTCTTTGCAGTTACATAGCAACCGATGACAAAGTCCCTATAAATAAACTTGTTGAATTGGCAAAGAAGCTTACTAACAAGAAGTCCGATTTTGATGAGGTTATTGAATATGCTCGTTATTCAATTTCACACCAAGATGTGTCAATACCAGACTTTTACAGACTCGGAACAAAAGAGCGAATAGCACAAAGAAAAATTCGGCAACAAGGTTTTTGGGATGCCCTTTTGGAAGATAACCTAAAAGCAGAAAAGCCGATACAAGAGGCGGTTGCAGAGGGTATGAATATTGCAAAGAAGTTTTGCAATGCTCAATATGCAGAAAAATATAAGAATGAATACATATTGAAAATGGGATCGAAAGAGGAAGAGCGGAAGAAGATGATAGAGTCATTGCGTAGTATGTTTTCTCCTCATAGCAGCGACATGACCTAAACATAAACGCGAAGTCCCGTCGATGTCATCAAGAAGCGGCTAAAGCAGCGCGAGGATATGTTCTTGCGGCGGCTCACGGGGATGCTTGCGAAGATGGCAAAGGCGGATGGCGCTGACATGTGCTATAATTCCAGTTGGAGGCAGAAGATATGAAAGGAGCAGAAGAGATGAGCGATGAGAGCATGAGCCTTCCGGGGCGGTTTGCCGTATATGGCACTGTCAATGGCAAGCCGTCGGTCGTGGCACGGTTTGAGGACAATGATGTCTGGTTGACGCAAAAGCAGCTTGCGGATCTGTTCAACACGACCAAACAGAACATAAGCCAGCATCTAAAGGCCATTTACGAGTCTGGGGAGTTGTCTGAAGCGTCAACAGTAAAGAAATTCTTTACTATGGACGAAAATGCAGGGCAAGTGGCAAAGATGACGTTCAAGGGCGACTATGTGACGCGCGATGACGTGCGCATTGCCAAGAACTATTTGGCCGAGAATGAACTGTCGCGCCTGAATCTGCTGGTTTCGCAGTTCCTTGACTTCGCCGAATACAAGGCATTGTCCGAAGAGCCGATGTCTATGAAAGACTGGATTAGCGCACTTGACGATCAGCTGAAGCGGCTTCGGGCACGGTTGCTTGTCGGCAAGGGTTCGGTTTCGCATGATGCGGCAATAGAGAAGGCAGAACATGAGTTTGAAATATACCGCCAGCGCGAAATGCGCCAGTTGAAGTCAGATTTCGACAAGGCGGTCAAGGGCTATCTTGGAAATGATGCCCAATGAGGACTTCCATCGATGTCATCAAGAAGCGGGTGAAGCAGCGCGAGGATATGTTCCTGCGGCGGCGGTTCGGAATGCTTGCAAAGAGGGCAAAGGCGAATGGCAAGATGATGATATTTTGCCCATCGGTGGTTGATTTGTAGCCACACGATGTTTTGGTCTCCCTGATTCTGTCTCGATTTCGGCCTTGGCATGGATGTTGCTATTGTGCTGGTGTATGTTTGACTACATCAGAGCATTGCTGATCCGGCCACGCTGCCCGAAGTGCGGGTGCCGGTCGATGAAACCGGAGAAGCGGACGCCTCCGTTTCCGACAGGGCGCGAGCCGGACGGCTACAAATACGTCTGCCCCAAGTGTGGGGCGGTTGTCGATCTGCCGCCGCACATCCTTTGGAGGCTGCCGCGATGAAGTGGGTGGACGACCTGAAAGCGTCTGCGGCGGCGTTCAAGGATTGGGGACGTGTGCTTACAATCATCGGCTGCGTCATGGCCGGTTCACTCGTTGTCATCGCCCTTGAACTATTCGTCATTTTCCTGAAAGTCTGACAAAGCAGATGGCGTGAGAACTGGCGTCATCGGAAATGATTTTGCTTGACGGCCTTTGATAGAATATGCGCCGTCAAAAGGACAAACGGTATTATGAAACAAAGAAAAGAAATGATAGATGATGAACGCGGGTACTTCTTCGGATTTGCCCGTGGAACTTATGGAGAGGTGCTGAGCGAACTCAGCAAGACGCGCGTCAATTCGTGGCGCACAAGTTCGATTCCGCTCGCGGAATTCTGGCAGCCGGCGAACCTCGGCAGGATCGGGAGGCTTCTTTACAAGTATCTCCCCGACTTCAACCCCATCTGTGCGCTCAAGTTCTTTGAGTTCCCCACGGACGCGCTTTCAGACGGCGAGAAGATAGGCCGTCCTTCGATGACGGACATCATGATTCTTGAGGCGGGCGTACAGATCGCCGTGGAGGGCAAGATGACGGAGTACGTCCGCTTCGCAGACAAGACGGTCAGGGAATGGCTCAACGAGGGCGTGGGCGCGGCAGACATCCTCCTCCGCCATCGCATACTCAAGGCTTGGCTGTGCTATATCCACAACGCGGACTGCACCGGGCTTGAAGGCTTTGCTGATTTTAAGTCGAACTGCATGGACACCTCGTACCAGTTCCTGCATCGGACGGCGTCCGCCTGCAACAAGGCCGGTCTCAAGGGCGGCACGATACCCGTTCTCCTGTACCAGCTCTTCTATGACGCAAACGACGCAGAACACATCCAGAAGATGGAGGAGTTCAAGGCCGAGTTGCGTAGGTGGGCGGCGGCGCTCAAGTTGCAGAACATGAAGTTTCTCGTCATATCCGCGCCTGTCGTCAACATGGACGAGGTAAAGGCTCACTTCGATGGAATGCACGGCGAGATATTCGACACCATGCGCGACGAGTCCATCTACCGCTTTGACTTCGACGCAACGACGGTCGAGGCCGTCATCGACACGCAAGAGGAGGGAAAGTGACATGAACAACTATGTGCCGTTAGATGTCTGCTCGGCGTATTCGATGGGCAATTCCATCTGCCAGATTCCCCGCCTTGTCCGCAAGGCGCGGGAGATGGGATTCCCCGCGATTGCGCTCGCCGACCGAAACTTCATGTTCGGAGTGGCCGAGTTCCATGCGGCGTGTCATTCGCGTCAGACAAGGGTCTATGGCGAGTTGCCGCCCATCAAGCCGATAATCGGACGATCCATCGCGGCGACGATGAATGAGAAGCATCATGTCATACGCCTTTATGCAAAGAACAAGACCGGCTACCGCAACCTTGTCCGCATCTCGTCGGCTGAAGTGCAGCCGCAAGGTGCCCAAGGCCGATTCATAGCATTCTCCGACATCGAGAAATGGCGCGAAGGTCTTGTCTGCATGACGAGTGACACGGAGCCGGAGTTCGTGGATAAGTGCTTACGTGTGTTTGGCGACGATTTGGCTTTCATGGCGGACGATGATGACTTCGATTGCTCGGCATGGCCGTCAGTCATGGTATGCGCGGCAAATCCTGTGAGGTTCATCGAAAAGAGCGATGCAGAAGCCTGTGACGTATGCTGTGCCTTGTTCGATGGGAAGAAATGGACTGATTCCAACCGTAGACATTGCAGCGGGGATGAGTATCTGCTGTCGAGAGAAGAGATGTCCGTGCGGTTCCCGAAGCATCCTGAATGGATCGAGAACACGGTCAAGATTGCAGGGCGAATCGAAGATTACGAGATATGCGAAGCACCTGATGTCGTTGAATTCCCGATTCCGCAGGAATTCGGCACGATTGATGACTACGCAAAGCGGTTTGACGAAGCGGCGCTTAGAAAAGAGTTCGACACTTGGGACAGACCGAATCGCTATGATCGCCTTGGCGGATATGACAAGGTTTTGCGGATCAAGTTCGAGGCGGACTACCTCGCCTCGCTCGCATACGAGGGCATGGAGAATCGTTGGGGCGAACAGTTGCCGCCGGAAGTCGTAGAGAGGATCGATTTCGAGTTGCATGTCATCAAGACGATGGGTTTCCCCAGTTACTCATCGTCCATGATTACGTTGAGGCGGCACGACGAATGGGCGTGTGGGTCGGGCCGGGACGAGGCTCGGCGGCTGGCTCGGCGGTTGCGTACGCACTTGGAATAACCTCCATTGACCCGATTAAGCACAGGCTCCTCTTTGAGCGTTTTCTCAATCCCGACAAAATCTCAATGCCGGACATCGACATTGATTTTGAGGATGCTGGGCGTAGGAAGGTTATCGAATATCTTTGCGATAAATACGGGCGCGACCACGTTGCCCACATCGTCACTTTTGGGCAAATGGCACCACGGAGCGCGATAAAGGACGTGGCACGTGTATTGGAGTATCCAATCCACAAAGCCAACGAACTCGCAGGGCTTGTTCCCAACGAACCAAGAATGACGTTTAGGCGGGCGTTGGAAACGTCCAGTAAGTTCAGAGGTCGTTATAAAAACGGCGATGAAGTGCAGAAGAAGCTTCTTCGCATAGCTGAGAAACTTGAAGGATGTGTCATACAACCCGGTCTCCACGCCTCCGGAATCGTCATATCGCGCAAGTCGTTCTCGGAAGTCATGCCCATCATGCCTTATAAGTGGCGAGGATCGGGTGACCCCGACCTTGTCACGCAATATGACGGAAATTTTGTTGAACCTTCAGGTCTCATTAAGTTTGATTTTCTTGGACTGAAGTCATTGACCATCCAGAAGTACTGCGTAAATCTGATCAAGGAACGAAAAGGACAGGAGATCGATCTCGACAAGATCCCGTATGACGAGTCTGAAACGATGGAAGTCTTTGCAAGGGGCGATACCGAGCATATTTTCCAGTTCGAGTCTGACGGGATGACTCGTTGGCTCGTGGCGCTCAAGCCAAAACGCTTTGAGGATCTTGTCGCCATGAATGCTCTCTACCGACCTGGGCCGATAGCCTACATTCCTACATTTGTGCGACGCAAGAACGGCGAAGAGCCTGTCGCATACGATCACCCTCTCATGAAGGAGGAATTACGCGAGACATACGGCGTTACCATCTATCAGGAGCAGATCATGATACTGTCGCGGAAGCTGGCCGGTTTCACGCGGGGCGAGTCGGACAAGTTGCGCAAGGCGATGGGCAAGAAGGTCATGGAGGTCATGCTCGAACTGAAGGACAAGTTCGTGGCGGGATGTCTTGCGAATCCAGATTTCAGGATTGGCGAATGGCAGGACGAAGCCGCAGCGCGTTCGCTTTGCGCCAAGATATGGAAGGACTGGGAGGCGTTCGCGTCATACTCTTTCAACAAATCTCATGCCGTCTGCTATGCCTGGCTTGCCTACCAGACCGCCTATCTCAAGGCGCATTATCCAGAGGAGTTCGCAATGGCTGTTGGTGGCGGAAAGTGATAAATCAGAAAATCAAGTCTATGGTATAATGCTATTCATGCGCGGCAGACCCAGAAATAACAGAACGGAGGCGGAACGACACGATTTCAAGTTGGAATCGTCGAAGATGTCTCATGCCAAGGCTCGGCGGATCGCATGGGGCAAACGGCACAAATCGCCCCCACGCACGTCCGCCAAGCCGCCGCCGTCGTTCGACGCCTTGCGCGACGCCTACCGGCGGCGCAATGAATCGTGCGAGGCAATGATCCGACTCGGTTCGATGCTTGAGGACATCGAGGCGGCGCATGGCGTAGGCTACAAGTTCGAGAAGTACGATGACAGCGGAACAGAAGATAGTTACTTCATCGATTACGATACGCCGTGGCAGACGGGCATTCGAGGCTTCCTCAAGGATGCGCCCGATCTGCTTGCCGCGTACAAGACGCTCATGCGCTACAAGAAGCTGTCGGCAGGTTTCCGCAAGGCTATCGGCCTCCAAGACCCCAACCCAGCCTCGCTCGTTTTCGATTGTTCCGACGATGTGGGGCTTGCCTTCGTCCGCGAACGTGCGCACAAGTTGCTGGATGGTTGCGAGCGGTCGTTCAACGCGCTTTCAGAGAGAATTAGAAAACCACTTCACAAGAAGGGAGTTGCCCATGATTAAATTGTACAATAGTTCAAAGATACGTGTTGAGCCTGTGTTTTCACACATCAAGAAAGAAGGTCAATGGAAACGGTTCCTAATGTGGGTTGCAGCAAGAACGGCGACAAAAAACCGTCAAGGGCTGTTCAAAAAGTCTTTTGCAAACGATAAGGTTATCAATGTCTGTTTTTCAGATGGGGCGGGTGGACGAGAACTTGCTATCGCGCCTAATCCTGATCTTCTTCGTTTTTTGCTTTCTGACAGCGGAATGGATCTGATGATGAAGAGCAAAATGTATAAGCGGTTGGCTAAAAAATCTCCTGAAAAACTGAATGAGCCTGAAAAGGCTCGGCTAAGACTGTTTGATGTTGCTACGCGAAGAGAAGAGTTGCTACGCGTAAATGTTGGCGGCGACCTTCTGAAAGAATACATCTTTGAGGGACTGGATTATCCAGATGTTACAATCATAACTGATGCGATTGTGCTTCTGATAGAAGGCAAACTAACCGAGTCTCATCTCACAACACATACGTCATGGCTTGAGACCAGAGACCAGATGATTCGCCATTTGGATTCGGCAATTGCTTGCGATAGTTTTAGGAATAAACAAGTTTTTGGAATGTATATTGTTGGGGCTGAAAATGATGAGTCGATACTAAAATCCGGTCGAAAGCCATACTACGAGTGGGGCAACTACGAGCAAATAGAATATTGGAGAGCGTCATTGCCGCAATATGACTACAACACTCCTGAAGGAAGGGACCAAATAGAGAAAAGGCGAGCTGGATATCTCGGATTTTCGACATGGAACGATCTTGGTAATGCCCTTGGAAAGATCGAAGTCCCATTAGACACAGCTTCTGGGAATGTCCTTACAATCTAATGAGCATTTTCTGACCACCAAGCCATTTTCTGACCACTTGAACGCCCCGAAATCGCAAGGTTTCGGGGCTTCTCATGCCTTGGCATGGTAATTGCTATATTGTATACGTATGAAAATGAAAGATTACGCAAGAGAAGCACAATATGATTGCCGTGGGCGCCGAGTTGAGAAGATGCCGCTGGTTGAAATGAAGGACACGCTCGACAACGGAGGGCGCGTCACGTTACTTATCCGCCACGCGGAGCGTCCGCCGCTTGATCCGGGCGATCTCACCTTTGGCGCGAGCCTGTCACTCACGGAAAGCGGCTGGTGCTGGGCGCACAATTTTGGCTTGATGCTGGCGAACAATCTTCTGCCCAAGTCAGTCGCTTTCTACGCAAGCGAGACGTTTCGCACACTACAGACGGCGTGTGCGATGGCAATGGGGCTTGATCTCGTCGGGACCGGCCAGTCAATCGAGCGCAAGGTGCGCCTTGCACCGTTTCTCGGTAGCGAGTCGCCGTTCTTCGGCTCAGTCGAAAAGCGCATGGAACTTGCCGCCGAGGGATGGTTGGCAGAAGCCGAGGATGAAGGTGTCGAACCGTCATCTTTCCCTGAGTTGGATGCGGCGCATGAGGTCGAGCGGTGCGTTGCTGAAGGACTGTTGGTTCCGCCGGGATCATGTGCCACGCCCGAAGAGATGGCGGCATTCGTAAAAATGGCGGCGTTGCCGGTAAAACCTGAAAGCACAGGCGCATCGGGAGGCTGCAATGAAGAACAAGTTGAACTATGAGCTTCTGGAGTTCCACATACGTGAGGCGGCAGGGGAGCTTGACTCGCTACTGAACCGCATCCAGTTCATGCTTGGACGACTGGACAAGGCGGGCGAATTGCAAGTCGACGCATGGGGGAATCTCACCGAGGGCGGTCTTGAAGTGTCGCTCGCTCACGCCTATCACCACATGAATTTCGCATGGAATGTACGCAACAAGACGACAAAGGAGGCCGACGGGCATTTCGACCGTGACGAAAAGTTCCCGCGCCCGACCGAACGGTTCGACTCGTTTGCCCGTTTTTGGCCGAAGTCCCTGATGAGGGAAGGCAGGCGAAAATAGAATTCCATGTCATACGCAGAAGCACATATTGCGCAGGAGGCGTCGCGTCTCGAACGGGCGGAAGCCTTCGTTGATGCCGACAGGCGGCCTGAAAGATGGGGCGGTGCAGATGGAAAACTTCTTGTCCCGCAGGCGAATATCGACTACGAGATTGCCACGATTGAACGCTCTGGCTGGGTCGATTACTTCGTACTGGCTGCGGAGATGGTAGATGCCGCCAGAAAAGCGGGGGGACGAATAGGTCCCGGACGCGGTGCGGTCGGAGCGAGTGTTGTGGCGTATGCCCTGGGCATCACAAACATAAATCCCATAGGAATTCCAAATCTCCTTTTTGAGAGATTTCTCAACGCCAACACGCATCCGTCCTGTACTCTGATTCTCATCGACATGGACAAGATCGGATTTGATGCGGCACTTGCCTATCTCAAGGAACGGTTCGGAGATGTCGTCCGTGAGCGGAAAACACATCGCCTCGCGCCGGACTGCTGGACTGTTGGCGAAAGGAGCATCGGCTTGACGCATCTTCCGCAGTTGGATGTCATCTCGCGCACGTTATGCCTAATTCAAGAGACTCGCGGCCATGCGCCCGATCTCGATTCGATGCCGTATGATTCATGGAGCATGCTCAGGCTGATTAGGATTGGCGATACATCTGGAGTGTACGGTTTTGATTCGCCGTTTGCGAAGAAGTGGCTGAAACGGATCGCTCCATCAACGTTCAATGAACTCGTTGCTGTCTATGCGATGAACCGTCCGTGGCGAGAGAAGGAACTCGCGCAATATGCAGATGTAACACATGAATCCGATTCCGCCATCTGGAGGCATCCTCTCGCGCGGGAGGTTCTTTCCGAGACGAGAGGAATCGTCGTGTATCAGGAGCAGGTCGTGTTTCTGTTGCGGAAGTTCGCACGCTTCACGCATGATGAAGCTGAAAAGTGCCGCAAGTACATCTCCAAGATGATGCCCAAACGCTTTGACTACGCCGAGCGCTTTATCACAGGCTGCATGGAGAACCCCGAATTCAGAGTGGGGACGCTTGCGCGAGGCGATGTGGCAAGAGCAGAGGCGGAACGCATATGGGATGAACTGTTGAAAATGGAGGTTGGCTGCTTTGCAACCTTGAAGGCTCATGATGTAGCATCCACGCGCCTCGCTTACCAGACCGCATATCTGAAATCAGCTTACTTTACGGAGCTGATGTTTGCGCGCGAAGAATGTCAAACTGCTGCTGCGAGAAGAGTGGTTGGGGAACTCACGTTCGACAAGATCAAGGACGCAATTTGGGCGGGCATGCAAACCTGACCGCACTATCTTGACGCGGCAGTCATCATGGATGACGGGTATGGTGCGCGAGAATACGGTTGGCTACGCAATGCGCTTGCATCAGTAAAATAACGAGGAGTACAAGGTATCGTTACAAGGGTGGAGTGGCCGGTCGCCGCTTCACCCCTAGCTGCTTTCGTAGAATATGGATTTTTATATCAATAGTTCATAAAAATGCAATATCTATTCATTCGCTATTGAAAAATGAGCTGAGAAATGGTATAATGCATCCAATTTCTCTGGAAAAGAAGGCTGATCATTATGGCAATGTGCTACAAGAAGCTCTGGAAACTGCTGATAGACCGTGACATGACACGCGCTGACCTGCGTGACAAGACGGGCTTGTCTCCCGCTACGCTCGCGAAGATGTCGAAAGGCGAGGCCATCGGCGCGAATGTCCTTGAGCGCATCTGCGAAACCATGCAATGCAACGTCGGCGATGTCATGGACTATGTTCCAGATGCAGGTAACATGCAGAGGGGGAGTGCTAAGCCCGTTAAAGGGAAGCGAGCTCGATGAACGACATTTTCGAGTTCAGGAATGGGCTTGTCGAGAACTACAAGAAGTTCTCGACGAGTTTTGCGTCTCCGCGATCCACGGACATCGACAGCAAGGTTCAGGCGGCGTACGACGAGGGGCGCTTCTGGCCAGATCCGCTCATCCAGATCAACCCCAACTACCGCAAGGGCGCGTTCATTGACGAGCTTGCTCGGCAAGGGAATGTTGAACCCGAGACGGCGCAGATCTTTCAGACCGGCAAGCAGGAAGAGCCGCCTTGCCCCAAGCCCATTCAGCTCTACTGTCATCAGACGGCGGCGCTCACGATGGTGGCTGGCGACAAAAGTTTTGTCGTCACGACAGGGACCGGATCGGGGAAGTCCCTCACGTTCTTCATCCCGATTGTGAACAGAATCATCCGGGAGAAGAAAACCGATTCGTCTCCGCGCATACGGGCGATAATCGTCTATCCGATGAACGCCCTCGCAAACAGCCAGTTCGAGGAGATCGGGAAGTTTCTGGACGGTTCGGGTCGCGTGTCCGTGAAGCGTTACACGGGACAGGAGTCGGCGACTGAACGCATGACCATCAAGAAGAATCCGCCAGACATCCTCCTCACCAACTACGTGATGCTCGACCTCATCCTGACGCGCCATCAGGAAGACCACGAGGTCGTGGAGGCGGCGCAGAACCTCGAGTTCCTCGTCCTCGACGAGCTGCACACCTATCGCGGTCGCCAGGGCGCAGACGTCGCCATGCTCGTCAGGCGAATCCGTGCGCAGCTGAACGCCGACAACCTCCTCTGCATCGGCACGTCCGCCACAATGTCCTCGGTCGGCTCCACGGCTGACCGCCAGAGCGCAGTGGCGCAGGTCGCGTCAAAGATATTCGATGCCGACATCCCCGCCCAGCAGGTCATTCTCGAAGAACTTGAATATGCGACGGCTCAGATCTCCGAGACGGCGGTCAAGGCCGCGTTGCCCGCCCGTATGCAGTCTGCCTCCCAATGGGCAGACCTTGAGTCGTTCAGGAACGATCCGCTTGCCGTCTGGGTGGAACACAACCTCGGCATTTCGAGGAACACGGAGGACGGAAAACTTGAGCGCGCAAAGCCCGTCACCCTGTATGAGGCGGCGAAGAAGCTCGCCGAGGACGCCTCGTGTCCTCTTGAAGTAGCGGAATCGGCCTTGCGCACTTTTCTCGTCGCCATCTACGCGACGAAATGGGACGACAACAAGCCGCCGTTTGCATTCAAGCTGCACCAGTTCATCAGCGGTCCCGGCCAGATCCTCACGACTCTTGAAAGCCCCGGCAAGCGCACCGTCGAACTTGACGCGCAGCGTTTTGCGCCAGACGCACAGTCGCAGGAGAAGCGTCTGTTCCCGACCTATTTCTGCCGTTTCTGCGGTGAGGAGTACATCCCGGTGTGGTTGACGTCGGGCGACTCCGGCTCTCCCGCGCTCGTCAAGTCGCGTGAACTCAGCGACAACTCGAAGCAGAACGGCGAAGACGAGCATTCGCGCCCCGGATTTCTCTGTCCTGTCGAGTCGTTGAACGCCGACAGCGTGTTCCCGTGCGACCATTCGGCGATGCCGGACGAGATTTTTGAGCGTCTTCCCGACAGTTGGTTCACGCTCAACAAGAAAGGCGAGCGCGTTCTTTCCGACGGCTACAAGGATCGTGCTCCTGTGCCACTGCGACTGCTCCCCAATGGACAAGCCTCCGCCACGGCTGGAACGCCGTACTGGTTCATCCCCGGCTCGCACACGTGGTGCCTCAACTGCGGGCAGACACACGGCGACGCCGGGCGCGACACGAACCGTCTCGTCGGGCTTTCCGGGGAAGGCCGATCCTCCGCGACGACCGTACTGGCATTGAGCGCCCTGAACTTGATGTACGCCAACGGCGGCGAGAACTCCGCAAAGCTCCTCGGCTGCGCGGACGCAGGGCACGTGTTTGACGCAGGGCATCGGAAAGTTGCCCAAACTTTTCGTCACCGCTTTCATTCATTCTGTCGATTCGATATACTCCTTACCGCCATGTTGAGGCAATCGTTTACAGACTTCATCTTTGTCACGAACACGGACGGAAGCGGTAAGGCGCAGACGAACTTTGCTCACCGTGTTCGTATTTCTTCATCTATGTGTGAGAATCCTGGATTGACGGATCACACGGCGCTTCTCGAGGTTGGGGATATGTCCTTCAAGTCGCCGAAGAAGGCGTCCGAATTGAAGGTGAATTGCGCGGGACTCAAAGCTGCGTGAGGCGAGAAGGGCAATGTGATAAAATTTTCTATATGAAGAAATGAAGGAGTCGGTAAAATGTCTTTGCTTGATGCTGCATACGAAGTGCTGAAGAAATCAGGGAGCCCGATGTCCCCCGCTGCCATAGTCCGTCTGGTTCTTGAATCAGGAATGTGGACGACGAAGGGCAAGACGCCTGAGCAGACATTAGGGGCGCGGCTTTACGTGGATATAAAGAAGTTAGGTGCAAAGTCTCGGTTCGTGAATGTGGGGAACGGACGATTTGCCTTGTCGGGGGTGAAGGCAAAGGAGTCGCCGGCGCAAGCACCATTGCCTGGCTTTGGGGTAAAGTCCGTGGCGATTAGCGACAAGACGTATTCGTTCACCGATTGTGCCGAGAAAGTATTGAAGGCGCAGGGCAGCCATAAGCCGATGCATTATCTTGATATTACGCAAACGGCATTGTCTAAGGGATGGTTGAAGACCTCCGGTCAGACGCCAGAGGCCACCATGTATGCGCAGATCATACAAGAGATCCAACGGTTGCGCAAACGAGGTGAAGTGCCGCGATTTGTTCAGTGTGGCAAGGGGCTTGTGGCGCTGACGGTTTGGGACAAGGCAGGCGTCGATTTTCAGGTTCAGCAACATCATGAAGATGTTCGCAAGAAGCTGAAGGCAAAACTGATGGCGCTCAAGCCAGAAGAGTTCGAAGAGCTTATCTCGCGACTTTTCCGCGAGATTGGGTTTCGTGAGGTGTCGCGTACTCGGCTCTCGGGCGATGGTGGTATAGACGTTCGTGGCACAATGGTGACAGGCGGTGTGATTAGCACAGGGCTTGCAATTCAGGCTAAGCGCTGGAAGCGCAATGTTCAAGCGCCGATTGTGCAGCAGGTTCGCGGCAGCCTTGGTGCACATGAGCAGGGATGTATTGTCAC
>SAMEA104315424__coassemble_683_pt1 | contig 21520 bp, 18 predicted proteins | sample SAMEA104315424__metabat2_low_PE_045 | metagenome-assembled genome bin SAMEA104315424 (sample SAMEA104315424) | gut metagenome | biome: Monkey gut; feature: monkey-associated habitat; material: faeces | place: China | collected 2013
TATGTATAATATCATTTTTTGCGCTCATTTGCTATGGTTGTCCTCGTTTTTGTTTAATTATGGTTTCCTCGATTTACTGATAAAACTTATCTTCCTCGTTATTTTCAGCACTTTTCCTTCACTCAATCCCGATGAACTTGTGCTGGTCCGCCCAGAACGGCATCGTGTTCACCTTCTCCGCCAGCGCGATGAGGCGACTCGTCGCGACCTCGCCGCGCAGAGCCTTCGCCACGATGACGGGAGAGATGAACGCACAGTTGACGGCGCGAGAGACAAGCGTACTGCTCACGCCGAGCGCAGTGGCGACCTCCTGGCGGCTCTTGTAAGTGCCGGACAGCATCAGCTCGACCATGCGATGCGCCCGCCCCAGGCGCACCACGACGGGGATTTCCTCGGGGTTCTTGGGCAACCCGCCCTCGTCCACCTGAACAAAGCTCTTGCGCTCGTGGAGCATCCGAAGGTCAAGGGGGCACTCGATGAGGAAGTCCCCGTTATCAAGTCTCGTGATAGTCATTGCTCTTTCCCTTTCTTCATGAGATTTCTGAATCCGTCCGCCCGGATGGCGATCTCCACGCCATCGCGCCGCGCCGTGACGGTGCGGATGAACTGCTGGGCGAACCTCTGCTTCTCGTGCTGCGTCATCTTCCCGAGACGCTGGACGAGTTCAGACATGAACTTCCGCGCCTCGCCGATGCTCACGCCGCAGTCAACCACGATGGACTGCAGGAAGAACTCGTCCTCCACCACCTCGCCGACGATGCGGAAGACCTCTTTCTCGATCATGTCAGCGGGAATCATCTTTAGCTGGCAGTCCTCGGTGAGGTGCTTGTGCGACTTCACGCAACGGTAGTAGTGATAGCGCTTCTTGCCGTTGATGCAGAACGAGGGAACCATCGCCCCATCGCAGTAACCGCAACGCAACAGCCCCTTCAAGGGTGCGCCGGAGGCCGTGCGGTTGGTCTGAAGCCCCGTCTTCTTCTTCGTGATGATGTCCTGCACCTTCATCCAGAGGTCAAGCGGGACGATTGCCTCGTGCTGACCATCATACAGCTCGCCCGTCTTCGAGTCGCGAATCTTCCCCGCCGGGATCGCCTGTTGGAGAAGGCATCGCAGATTCATCACCGTCCACTTCGACCCATCCTTCCTCGTGCCATACTTCTCCGTCATCACACGGGAGGTCTCAAGGAAGGATCGGTTGTCGAGGTACTGCTCATAGGCGTAGAGAACCTCCGCCGCCTGCTCCGGCTCGACCACAAGCTTGCGGTCAACGGTCTTATACCCATAAGGAATCACGCCACCCGTCCACATGCCCTTCTTCCGTGTCGCCTCCATCTTGTCCCGAATACGGTCTGCAGTCATCTCACGCTCGAACTGGGCAAAGGTCATGAGCATGTTGAGCATCATCCGCCCCATCGAGGTCGAGGTATCGAACTTCTGCGTCACCGACACGAGGCTCACGTTATGGTCCTCGAAGATCCTCGACAGATCCATGAAGTCCCGGAGCGAACGCGAGATTCGGTCAAGCTTGTAAACAACCACGACATCCACCAATCCATCGCCGATGTCACGGAGGAGCTGTTGTAGAGCCGGACGATGCGTATTGCCACCAGAATATCCACCATCGTCATAGTGCCGGTCGATGAGCTGCCATCCGAGCGACGACTGGCTCTGAATGTACGAGGAGCAGGAGTCGAACTGCGCTTCCAACGAGTTGAACTCCTTTTCAAGTCCGTCCTCAGAGGACTTGCGCGTGTAGATCGCGCATCGCTTCGTCAGTATGTTCTGTTCGTTCATTTCTTGACTCCGAAGAAGACCAGCCCGTTCCAATGAGTGCCCGTGATCGCCTTGGCAACTGCCGTGAGCGACTTGTAGCGCTTGCCCTCGTATTCCACCTTGTCGTCGGCATAGACAATCACCTCATAGTCCTTGCCGCGCCAATTGCGGACATACCGCTTGACCGCATCCTGCTTCCGATCCGCAGGAGAATGCGCCAAGGCATCGCCCTGGACCGCATTGTTCAAAAGTTCCATCATTGATTTTCCGAGCCTCTCGCCGTAGAAACGTTCCTGAAGACGATAGGCGATCACCGAACGAAGAAGCTCGACCCGCTCGCACTTCTGCCCGTCCTGCAGCAGGTCAGCGTATCGTGTCTTCAACTGCGGGAGATCGAGCCATTGGAGGCCGCTGATCTCGCATCGCAGATCTGTGGGTACGTCGATCATTCCATTGAGTCCTTTCGCTTACTATAATGCCGTAATTCTCGCGGTGCATCCAGTCGATATCGGACATCTCCCGCACCCACGTTTTACGAGTCCCGATGCACACCTGTCCCGACTTTTTCCGTTTTTACAGTTTGGGTCGCTCTTGAAAAATCTGGTTTTCAACACCGAGGCAAAGGTATTATTCCATACAGACCGAACGAGCAATATTGAAAAGACAAAATTCTCCGCAAGGCCTCTCCGTTTTTTCTCCACTTCGTGTGGAGAATGCCATTTCGCCCTTTATTTATTAGGGTCTCATGGCCTTGCATAGAGCAAGCTTGAACGGAGAGAGAAATGGAGAGAAAACGGAGAATCGGCAATATCCAGCGGTCACGATCCTCTCCGCAGAGAGAACGCCTACGCGGCTTTGCGGCGGTATAGTGCGAAAATCCCTATAGGAAAGTCGGAAAACATAAAAAGAAAAAAGCACGGGGCATATCCCGTGCTCTCTGTTTGTAACGCAGATTGGCGGAGAGTGAGGGATTCGAACCCCCGGAGGACTTGCATCCTCAACGGTTTTCAAGACCGCCGCGATCGACCGCTCCGCCAACTCTCCAGTGAAAGTCCGCATATTATAGCATAATCCGTCCGCCCGAATAATGGTATACTATGCGGCATGACAAAAAAGGCCTATCTCTTTGACATGGACGGCGTTCTGGTGGACAACTGCCGGTATCACGTCCTCGCCTGGCTGGAGTTCGCCCGACGCCACGGTGGGCACCTGACGGCGGAGCAGGTCGTCGCGTGGATGGGCGCGCCGGGGCGCGACTACCTCGTCCGCATATTTGACGCGCCGCTCCCGGAGGCGCGTTTGGCGGAGTTTCTGCGGGAGAAGGAGGCCCTTTACCGCGAGATCTACCGTCCGCACCTCGCGGCGACCGAGGGGCTGGTCGACTTCCTGGCGGACGCGCGCGCGGCGGGCGTCGCCTGCGCGGTCGTGACGGGCGGCACGCTGGACAACGTCGACTTCGTTCTGGACGGACTGAAGATCCGAGACTTCTTCTCCTGCATCGTCGACTCGACCCAGTATGAGCGCGGCAAGCCGGCCCCCGACGGCTACCTGCGGGCGGCGGCGCGACTGGGCGTCCGGCCGACGGACTGCACGGTTTTCGAAGACGCGCTCAATGGCATCGCGGCGGCGCAGGCGGCGGGAATGGAAGTCGTCGCGCTCGTCGGCACGAATCCGCGAGAGATTCTCGCCGCGGCGCACCCGACGCGCGTCATCGACTCGTTCCGCGACCTGCTTCGCGGCGCGTGACCAGTTGCGGACGGGCCGTCTCCTGTGGTATAATCCCGCTTCACAAGGAGGATTCAGACATGGAAGTCGTCTACACGAAGGATCCCTGCGGCGGCAAGGGCAACATGAAACTCGAGAAGATTCTCTCCGAAGCGGAGATGAAGGACAAGTGCGGGCTCTTTGCGCGCGTCACCCTGCATCCCGGCGATGTGCTCGGCTACCACGAGCACCACGGCAACGGCGAGTGCTACTTCATCCTGTCGGGTGCGGGCACCTACGACGACAACGGCGTGAAACGCGCCATCAAGGCGGGCGACGTCACGTGGACGCCAGACGGCTCGGGCCACGGCCTCAGCAACGCCGACGGCGCGGAAGACCTCGTCTTCATGGCGCTCATCATCAACGCCTGACGACGATGGCCAGTCGTCCCTCGACGCTCGACCGGCTCGTCTCGCTCATCCGCGAGACGAGCTCGTCGATTCCCGAAGACGTCCGCGCGGCGTTGCGCGCGGCCCTGCGGCGCGAAACGCGCGGCAGTTCGGCGGCGGTCGTCCTCCAGACGATCCTCGACAACTGCGCGCTCGCGGCGAAGAACGGCACGCCGCTCTGCCAGGACACGGGGACGCTCACGTTCTTCGTCGACGCGAACCTGCGCCGCCGCGTGACCCCGGCCCTGCTCCAGCAGGCGGTCGCCCGCGCGACGGCGCTCGGATATCTGCGCAAGAACACGATCGACGCCGTGACGGGCAAGAGCTTCGACGACAACTGCGCCGAGGGCGCGCCCGTTGTCCACTATGTGGAGAGAGAACGGGGTGTGGGGAACGGGGAACAGGGAACGGTGACATTGCTCCTGAAGGGCGGCGGGTCGGAGAACATGTCGCGCCAGTATTCCCTGCCGGACGCGACGCTGGGCGCGGGCCGCGACCTCGCGGGCGTCCGTGCGTGCGTGCTGGACGCCGTCCAGAAGATTCAGGGCTATGGCTGTGCGCCGGGCATTCTCGGCGTCTGCATCGGCGGCGACCGCGCGACAGGCTTTGAGGTCGCCAAGGAGCAGCTGCTGCGTCCGTTGGATGAAGGGAAGGGAACTGGGAACGGGGAACTTGGAACTTGGAACGGGGAACGGGGAAGTGGTTCGGAAGTTGCCCGTCTTGAGAAGTCGCTTTTGCGAGAGGCGAACGCGCTCGGCATCGGGCCGATGGGGCTGGGCGGCAAGACGACGCTGCTGGGCGTGAAGGTCGCCGCGCGGACGCGTGTGCCGGCCTCCTTCTTCGTCACGGTTGCCTACATGTGCTGGGCCTGTCGCCGGCAAACGATCGAACTATGATTCAACTTCATTATCCATTTGACGAGAAAAGCGTCCGCGCGTTGAAGGCGGGCGAGGCCGTGTCGATCACCGGGCGGCTCTACACGGGGCGCGACAAGTTTCACAAGTTCTTCGCGGACGGCGGTGCGCTGCCGGTCGATTTCACGGACGGAGCGCTCTACCACTGCGGCCCGGTCTGTGTGAAGGACGCCGACGGCTGGCGGGTCGTTGCGGCGGGGCCGACGACAAGCGTGCGCGAGAATCCCTATGAGCCGGCGTTCATTGCGGCGTCGGGCGTGCGGCTCGTGATCGGCAAGGGCGGCATGGATACGGCAACGCTTGCGGCGATGAAGAAGCACGGCTGCGTTTACATCCAGGCCGTCGGCGGCGCGGGCGCGCTCTACGCGGCGGCTGTGAAGCGCGTTGCGGGCGTCTCGCTGCTGAAGGAGTTCGGCGCGGCGGAGGCCGTCTGGCATTTCGACGTCGTGGATTTTCGCGGCGTCGTGGCGATGGACGCCCACGGCCATTCGCTCTTCGCCGACGTCTCCCGCGCCTCGGCGCAGGCTTTGGACGGCATGAGAAGACAAGGGCAATGCGCCAGGGCTTCAGCCTGAATAGACGATCCGCATCAACTCGAATCCTCTGCGCCCCCTCTGTGCTAGCGGCGCTGTGGGAGCGGTAGGGCGCAGGCCCTTCAGCAGAATGCGTAGCCGACGGTCGCGGATGAGGACATTCCACATCGTGCGGACATCGTGAGGATGCCGCGCAATCAACTTGTCGGCCAGTCGAAGACGAATCAGATTCAGCGCGACCCGCCAGTCGCCGAGCGGACGACCGACAAGCCGAATCAGCTGGTCTCGGCGGTGAAGCAGACGGGAGATGCCCGAACGGCTCATCCCGGATCGGCGCACATGTTCGCCGAGCAGAAAGGCCAGGTCGTCGACTTCGCTCCCGCGCGCCAACAGGTCAAAATCGCAAAAGAACAGGGACCCATCATCAGCAAAACCGAAGTTCCCCGTATGCAGGTCGCCATGGATGACGACCTGCGGCGTATCCGCCGAATAGGCGTAATCCTCACGCTCCAGCGACAAAAGGTTCGCAAGCAGCCCTTTCAGCAGGGGGAACTGACGGGCATAGGCACGAATTCTCGCCATCAACGCATCGCCATCAACTTGAGCACCCACCTCAGGGGCCGCCTGTAAGGCACGCGTCAACCGGCAATAGGCCGTGCAAAACGAGGAAAACTGCGCGTCGGTCATCCGCTCCAAGGAGACCGACGTGGACTCTCGCCAGACGTAACTGGTCACCCAGCCGTCACAGAAGGCAAATGTCCCGCTCTTGATCGGCTGCGGCAGAATCGGATCCGGCAGAACCGCCGACAGGAATCCAAGGGCCTTTGCGCTGTCGACCCGCGACCACTTCGTAAAGAAGGCCGTCCCGTCCGACCGCATCGCCCGATAGGCTTTTGACACGCAATTGGGCTGAATGCGCATCAGCCGAATGCCCTGCACCCCCATCCGCGCCTCAAGTTCGGCGACCAGCACCGACTCTTCCGGGCCTTCAGCGCACTTCACCAAACGCCTCCTTCACGGCTTCGGGGTTGTACTTGACGCTCCGATCCTCGGGTCGGACAGGCCGATACCGACGATTCTGCATGAACGACACGAGACTTCTCCGCCAGTCGTCAAGGGACGTCCCGCCAACGCCCGCTTCTTTTGCCAGTGCCGCAATCTTGGGAGGATAGTCGGACGCGATTGCCAATTTCTGGAACAGCGCATGGTACACCAACGTGTGGAACGCATGCTCCGCCGTCGGCACAAACACCCCGCAGGGCAATCTCCGCCGCGTCCGCAGAACATCCCGCTCCCATTCCTCGCAATAGTAGTCGTCCCCGACATGGCGCAGATCCAGACGGACGGGGACGCCCGACACGACAATCGCGCCACGGCTTGCGAACGACCTTGCGCGCATGAAGTGTCCGCACGGTCCCGTCCAGATCGTCAACGAGAAGATCGATGTCGCCGTGCAATGACGGATCGAAGCCGTCCGGCAGCATCTCGTAATTGCGGAGAACGACGTAGCGAACGTGCTCATTCAACGCATGGAACACGCACGGCAGATCCCGCCAGCCGTCATTGCCGTGCACAGGGAGCCCAAGGGCGTGTGCGAGCAAAGTCCAAAGCGCCCGATTGCGAAATTCCTTGCGGCGGAACAGGCGGAAGAGATTACGGAACGACAGGTGGACGAAGCGGAACAGGGCGGTTCGCACGAAGCGATGCCTTAGACGGACGCGATACACGCGAAAAGCGGCGGCGTCCATCAACTCGGCGAGAACTGCATCGCGCGTCGGGCAGCTCGGCAGCAGTTCCACGCACTTGGCAATGGCCTGTCGATCGCACCACCGGCCGGCATCTAGCCGATACCCTCCGCCGAGGTTCGCCAAGACCTCCAGTTCGCGTCCGCCGTCAAGATCGACCGCAAAGGAGAAGTCCGCCACGCGCACATGGCCATCGTCCCCGACCCACAGTTCATCCGGCGTCAGGTTCCGATGGCAGATGCCAAGTTCAGCCAGCGCCTTTGCAATCTCCAAGAGCTCCTTCGCCATCCGTCCCGAATCCTCGGCGGACAGTCCGCGTCGAACGGCCTCGCGCAAGGTGAACCCCGGCAGCCGTTGCCGTACGCCAATGCCGAAAAGCTCGCCGTTTTCATCAAGCCGAAAGAACAGCGGACGAAAGGCATTCTGCGGCATGCGATTAGCAAACCGACGGCCGAAATCAAAGTCCGTGACCAACGTCTCTCGGCCGACCGTCAGATAATGGACGGAACAGGCGGTCTCATCCGGACCAACAGCCGAGAAGACCAACTCCTTCAGGCTCGATTCCGGAATGCGCAGGCGCTCGCCCAGAAACGCCACATCCTTGACCGGGAACACCTTTTCGCACAGGTTCGCGACCGGATTCGCGCCCGCCGCGAGGGGGGGGGGCTGAATGGCCGTCCCCGGATCCGCCAATTTCTCCCAGCCGGGGGCGAACACCACCATGTCCTCCGTGGAAGCGTCCTGAAACCAGTCGGCCACGCACCGCCCAGTCAGCAGAAAGATGTCCCGCGCCGCTTCCGCCCGGGAATTCGTCGTATGCACACGATGGCCTCCGGCCCAGAAGCGATAGCGCTTCTTCATCGCGAACAGGCGAAGGTTGACGCTCTCCGTCCCACGAGAGGTCTTTCGCCACCCGTATCGTGGGCGCTTGTCGCAGACGATCAGGACGCGGAACGCGCCGCCCCCGCAGCTCTCAACCTTTCCAGCCGCCAAGGCCGCCTTGGCGCCGTAGAACCGGGCGTAGCCGTTGCGCGGATAGCAAGGCCAGGTCTCCGTAAAACTGGCCACAACCCGGACATGACGCCGGATGTCCTCGACGATGCGATCCTCGAATGCGCGCGCCTTTTCCCACAGAACGATCAGGTGCAGTTCTTCCATAATCGCCTTCATTTGAAAGCATTGTAGATTCGCTCGTCAAGCGACTTCGGCAGGAACAGGAGGAACGGCTTGGCCAACTGATACCACCAAGGCCGCCCTGTCAGCTTCACCAGCGGAAGCTCCATCACCCGAAAGGACGGATCCTTCCGGCGAATCGCCAGCCAGACCATGAAGAAGCGCTCGACCAGAAACGCCGGCGCACGCGCCTTCGGCCCTTCCGAGGGGCCGCTCCATGTCCAGCGCCGCTCAAACGACTGACAGGCGTCGAAGACCCACGCCATGAAGTCCTCGAACACCGCGCGGCGCATCACGAACTGGAGTTCCATCGCCAGCTGACGCGAATGCAGCGCCTCGTCAATCGTTTGGGCGTCCTCCGGGTGACGTTCCCGCAGCAGGGCCTCAAACCGGTCGAAGTCCGCCATGTTCTGCGGGTGCGACTGCTGATATTCCTGTCGGAACGTCGGGAAGCCGGAATCGCTCGCGCGGCGCATGACGAGATCCGCCTCGCCAATGCGCGCCAGCAGCTCAGACTCCCGGTAATGGCGGTCAAAAGCGCGGCGGAACCGGCGGTAGGTCATCCGTCGCGTGCGTCCGGTGGCCCCGTCCGTGAAATCCAGAAAGCGACGGTAATGGCTAAACCCTACGTGCGTCAGTTCCGGATGCTTCGGCAGATAATTCCGCCAGACCCAGTACCAGGCCGTCATCTCGCCGTAGCGGAGGTTCTTGGCGGAGATGTTGTCGCCCGTGTCGTCCGTCCGCATGCCGAGGTCAAGTCCCGTGCGGGCGCGTCCCGCCTGAATGGGTTCGACGCAATCCGAGCGCCAGACGTGGCGCCGGTCGAAGTAAACGCAGAATATCTTAAGCATAGGATTCCCGCAGAGCCTCTGCCAAGCGTCGAAGCGGCTTGTCGCGGCGCGCAATGTCAAAGGCAATGAACGGCGAATGCGGCGACCGTTCCACTCTTCGGGAGGCGATGCGAAGGCGCGCATGGTTGAGCGCCACCAGCCATTCGTCCGTTGGCCAAGGAGACGTGCGCACAAGCGACAGGAAAAGGTCCGTCAGCCGCCGTCTTGCGCGAGCCGACAGCTCGCTGCGCCGGGCACGTTCCGAAAAGGCATGCGCCGCATCCGCGCAGGCCAGTCCCTTCCGCATCGCATCGAAGTCGAAGACAGCCGACAGCCGGTCGCCGTCAAAGCCGTAGTTCTCCTCCTGCAGGTCTCCGTGGATGTTCACGAGCGAGCGACCGCGATACGACCGCTCCGCTTCGGGAATCGACAGAAGCGGCTTGACGAGACCCGCCAGAAGCGGATGCCGCCGCGCGTAGTCCGCCACGAGGGCGTACTGGCGGTCGGGCGAATCCTCTTCGTTCGGAAGGACTTCGCCGCGATAGGCGTTTAGGGCAGCGGACAGTTCGCGACACCCCGACAGGAATGACGCCATCTGGCAATCCGTCATGTCCTCGGCGTTCACGCGAACGGCGCGCTTCCACTCCAGGCACAGAACCGCGTAGCCGTCAAAGTCGAGCGCCACTGGAAGCCGTGGCCGGGCCAGCAGCCCGCATGTGCGCACATCCGATAGAAAGGCCAGCGTCTTCTCCGCCAGCCGTCGGTCGGAGAGCTTCACGAACAGCGGTTCGCCGTTCGACGTCACGCCCTTGAAGACGGGCCAGGCGCACGAAACGGCGATGGGCGTCAGCGTGAGTGACTGCACGCCCATCCGCTCCGCCAAGAATGCGGACAGTCGGTCGATGTCCCGGTCGCGGTCGATTTCGATCTTCATGGTTTCAGTCGGCGGTTGTGGGTTCGGTCGTGTCCGTGACGTCGAGAATCCAGGCCGCGTCGGCCCAACAGGGATGCGCGCGATCCTTGTGGATGCTCTTGAGCAACGGCAGCTTCACCTGCTCGTCACGGTTGAGAACGTCGTTGAAAACGGCCTCGATCGTCTCGCGGCCCTGTGTCTTGTCCAGCAGAATGCCCGCGAGCAGAAGGGCGTTCTCGTCCGGAATCAGGTTCAGCGCCCGTTGCAGACACGCATCCCGCGCGTCGGACGGCACACGGCCGAACGCCACGCGAAAGGCCTCGACGTCCTTCATCGTCACGCCGTCCGGCTGCGGCTCCATCCAGCGGTCGACCACGGCATCGAACGCATCCTCCGCAGAGGACGTCTCCGACGAGTCCGCGTCCGCCGCTTCGGCTTCGTCCGCGTTGTCTGCGTCACCGACGGGGGGTGTCGCTGCCTGTGTCCCCGCGCGGTTGGCGTCGGGCGTGAAGATGGGAGTGTCGGACGTTATAACGTCCGACACACGACGCGGCGTGTCGTCGCGGCGAAAGACCGCCAAGCCGACGAGAAGCGCGAACAGGGCGATGCCCGCGAGGGCCAAACTGCGCTTCGTCGTCATGGCTGGGCCTCGAATTCGTCAACGCTGTCGGTGCTGTTTTCGAGAAGCCACTTCTGTGCGGCGTCCCGGCTCTCGTAGGGCTCGCCCGTCACGAACTCATAGTGTTCGCGCGCGGCGTCGGCCGCCGCCTTGTTTGAGCCTTCGATGAGTCGCGTCAGGATGTCAACCTGCTGTGCCTCCGGCAAGTCGTTGATCTCCATGATCATGCTTTCGAGCTGATCGGCATCCGTCAGGATCTCCATCGCCGACTCCACGAGCTTTCCCTTCAAGGCCGGGTCCTCGACCTCGAACAAGGCCGACGTCCAGGCGTCGCAGGCGCTTGTGCGTACGTCATCGTCGGCATCGGCCATGAACAGCGTCAGCTCGGACAGTGCCGCCTTGCCGAACCACCGCAAGGCTTCGACGGCCTGTGCACGAACGTCTGGACTTGCGCTCTTGGCCGCCGTGTTGATTGACGGCATCAGCCGGGCGTAGTCGTTGTCGTCCAAAGCCGCCTGAATCGCCTCGACGCACACGCGGTCGCGCGGCGACAGGTTTGCGTCCGCGACGGCGAGCTTCGGCGGCGTCTTCGCGGTGTTGCGTGGTGTTGTGCGCGGACGTTCGGCGATGCGTCGCGCGCGCGCCGCCTCCTTCGCTGTCGTGCGCTCTTTCGCCGCCGCGATTGCGCGCGCCGCGCCCGTGTCGCCGTCCGCTGACGCTTTCGCGCCGCTCGACGGCGACAGCACGGTCGCCAACAGCCACCCGGCCCCTGCAATGGCCACCACACCGCCGCCAATTAACAGTTTCCCGTGTTTCATGTCTTCAAATGCCAACTGGGCTACAGGAGTCGCAGTCGAGCGCATAGGAACCGCTTCGGAATCCCGTGCTGCCGTAACGGACGTCTTCCACCGGGAATTTCACGCGGTAGACGAGTTTGCCCTTGCCCGCCTTGTAGTCGTAGAAGTCGGCGAACAGCACGGCTTCATTTCCCACGCCGCTCACGCGCAGAATGGACGAGCCGCTGACCGCGCGACCCTCGATCTTGCCGCTCGACCGAATCGTGCCGTTCTTGTTTACGGTGAAGAAAAGCGTCGGACGTTCCCACGTAGCGGTGCACCATTCCGGACCCCGGAGCTCGCCGTCCTGGGTCACCGCCTTGATCTTATCCGCTTTCGCCAGACTGGCCACGACATCCGTCACATCGGCCTCTGCCAAGGCTTTCACGGAAGCACCGGAAATGTTGCCGCTGCCGTCACCGCATTCGTAGGCCCCAGACACATTCGCCACTGCCCCGTCCGGCGACCAATCCAAATACAGGTCACACCAGTTCTCGCGCGCATCAAACAGGCTAATGTTCACAAATTGATCTTCTGTCGAGACCGTACACGGATACCCCGAAAAGGAATAGGTCTTGCCTGCCGAGACGAGCTTGACGCTGCACTTGCCGTTGGCCGCGACCGTCAGCGAAACCGTGCCGTCCACGCCGTCGAGAACGTCTGCGGCCGCATCGTCAACGTCTTCGACGGGCGGCAGATCCCAGCCGAGGATGCCGTTGAACGTTCCCACGGCCTCTGTCGGGAAGGGCTTCACTTCAATCGTAAATGTGGCTTTCTCGGTTTGGCGTCCGTTCTTGGCCGTCAGCGTCACCGTGTAGAGGCCCGCTTTGGTGGCCATGCCCAACAAAGTGGCTTCCCCAGTCGTCTTGTCGAAAGAAAGCTTCAGGCCCGGCGGCAATCCGCTTGCGGACACAGACCAGCCCTCTTCGGCGGAGAAACAGAACGGCTCTCGACACGCATCCGATTCGCCGACGGTATAGGAATAGGCAATTCCTTCGTATTCAAGGTCCTCAAACACCCAGCTCTGCAAGTTCGGCACGACAAGGCGCACGGTCTTCGTCGCCGTTGCGCCGGAGAGGTTCTTGGCCGTCAGCGTAATCAGGCTCGTGCCCGGCTTCAGCTTTGAGGTGTCAGGGATATGCAGTCCTGTTCCGAACTCGCGCAACTTGACACCCGTTGGCAATCCTTTGGCCGTCAGCTTGACCGAGGTCAGGCTCGTGATTTCAAGCCAATAATCGTCTGAAGTCCAATTCGTATCAACCGCCCATTCTTCATCGCCCTCAAGGCCAATGTCCGAGTCCTCTTCTTTCGTCACGAACTTCGCATAGAGGGCAAACTCTTCGGATGGAAGGCGAAACAACTGGTTCGCCTGAAGGTAATCACTGACACCACAATAGGCATATTCTTCGAATGACTCTGTGCAGTCCGCATCCGTATACCAGCCGGCAAAATAATAGCCGCGTGCCGCCTTGGCCGAAATCCTGACCGTCACACCCGGCTTCTTCACGCCATATCCTGACACCGTGCCACGTCCGAAAGAACTGTTGCCGACCTCCACCTCCTGATACCGACATTCGGCATCACGAACAATCACGGTCTTGACCGTCTTGTGCCGTTCAAAATCCGTAAAGGTAATCCTGTATTTGCCGGCCTTGGAGGGGATGCCCGAGACCTCAAAACCTTCTACCTCCGAACAATAAGAGTAATATCCATCCAGACCTGTTGGTAATCCTGAAGCGGATTTGACACCCGGCATAACAATGCCAAATGATTCACCGACGCACAACTCGTCCAATTCCTTCAATTCATCGACAAGTCCAATGTCATCATAATCGCCCTCCGTCGCATCGCCAACGATCCAGCGTGTGGTTGCCGACATCTGGTAGCCGTTCTTGTTTTTGGCCGAGCAAGTGACGTAATAGATGCCTTTCTTCTTCGTTTGCCCCGAAAACCGCTGTGTCTTCGCATTGTACCTGATGCCCGTCGGCAACCCGGACACGGAAACCGTGGCAAGCGAGCCGGAATCGACTTCAAAGAACTCGCTCAAGTCCAAGTCCACCGTTTCCGCGATATCAAACTCGCGCCGACCTTCATCAGAGACGTAGAGCCAGTCTTCCGAGGCGGGAATCACCTCGCCGAATGCCGTTGCCGCCAACAGCATCAGAGCCGCGCCGCATCGCATCATCATCATATGAGGTGTATCCTTATCACTCCGTCAAAATGTCGATTTTAGCCATTCCACCGCGCTTGATTGAAAGCGTTTTTGCGCCTCTTGTCGTCGCGTACTCGACTTTGTCGCTGAAATAGTAACAGCCATTGACAAACGGCAAATACATATCATAATCGCCGCAGCCACAACCCGAACCCCAGCCCGTAACGACTACGCCTTTCCACGATGCTGCAACCGTCTGCGTCTTGCCTGAGGCATCGACATACGGCAACTTGAACGACCCATTCACAACACCAGTCGCCCTCGAAAACGACAGCCTGACAACATTCGGGTTTTCAGTCCCATCGGCAATTTTGATAATCTTGTCGGTGACAACGGTTTGGACAGGCGATACGATGGAGGGCTTTCCCGCATACATGCCAAGCGACGATACGTCAAAGGCGAGCTGCAGATTCGTTGTCTCATAATAATCGATGCAACACCCAGCAAGGTCTTCTTTCGCGTCATAATAACTGCCATAAGCTCCCATCTCCACAGACCAACAGGCTTCGGGTATCTTTTCCGAATGCGTCCATGCCGCACGGAAATCAGCGCCTTCATCGTTCGTCATTGACAGGACGCAACGGCGCTCCTCCTTCCCTTGCGACTGTTCGCGGATGCGGAGGTATGCGGAGAACAGATCCTTCCCTCTCTTCTTGAAGATCGGCAACGAGGCCCAAAGCACTTCGCCCTCATCGTCAATGAACGTGTGAACGGAATCCAATGGGGTCGCCCCGGAGAAAGCCGTGCCATTCGGGAGAAGCCCCGCCCATTTCACGGTCCCGGAATTGATAGCCGATGACGTAGCCATCTTCAGCGTCAGATATCCGCTGCCGCGAGGAGTGACTCGAGACGAACCTTCCTCAATCGTTTCGGAATTAACCGGAAGGGCAACCGTGTAATAGCCCTTCCACTTGGTTGCAGGGTTAGACTTAGACCAGTCGCGACCATCCGTTTTGACGGTCAGCACCTGCCCCTCGAACGATGGGTCACTAATCTCAAATGTGGCCGAAGCATCATTGTTAACAACCGCATGCATCTTGAATCCCGCAGTGCGAGACGTGAGGTCGCACGTGACGGCTTTCGTCTCAGGGTCAAACGCGGCCCACGCTGGCGATGTGAAGGAAACGGTTCCATTGGCGCAAGCATACTTTGCGCTCATCCGCCCATTTGCGGGAATCGTCACCTGCAGAGTGCCCGCAAGAACGTCGTCTGCAAGCACCGCCAGCGACTTGAACGTGCGCGATTTCGCAAGCGAAGCGTTGGCCATGCCTGAATTGCCCTTGACGTCCGTCGGATCGGTGACCATGACCGTCACGGTCGTCGTCAATCCCGGCACGTTTCGAGCCCCCCGCTTTTCGATGATCTGATAACTTGCAACATACGAACCCGCTTTTGCCGTCGTGACACCCGAGAACACCATCGCTTGACGCGCCGTGTCCCAGACTGCTTTCAGGCCGGTCGGAATAGTGCCCGAGATCTTTTTGAACGAAACGTTTCCTCCTGCAAGTGTCGAAGAATCGACTGCGACCGAAAAGCCTTCGGACTGAACATAACGATACGCCTTAAACGTTTTGCTGGACTCTGCGAAAGCCGGTGCATTCGCTGCCACGGCTATGACTTTTGCGGACTTGCCGGATGAGTGAACCTGAAGACCGCCTGTCGCATTCACCAGCGAGAGCGTGACCGTTTTGCCGGCCATAAGCCCCGATACGGTCACAGACTTCTCGTCTGCACAATGGTTCTCCCATGAAAGGATTCCGTTCTCTGCATCGCCCCCCAACATCACTGTCGTCGTAGACGCTTTTACCTGAACCGTTGCAGGACCGTCATTTGCTTCCAATCGCCCCACTTTGACAGTCGCCTCCATGCCCTCTCTCACATAAGTGGTCTTCTCGCTCACGAACGCCGCTTTGCCAACGTTAGGCGTGTCGTCTTCCGTTACGGTGAGCGCAAACGTTTCGGTGTCCATCCTAGGCGTGCCCTCGTCCACTGTCAGCTTAAGCGCGACAACACCCGTACCGTCAAAGCGCTCGTCGTTAATTACGCTAACCGTCACGTTTGTTTCGCCCATTTCGCCATCTTTCCAAACGAGTACGGTGTTGTCAAACGCGAACCGCCGCTCGCCCTCGCTGTTGTACAGCGTCGTCGCATCCGTATCAAGCGAGACACTCAACTTGACTCGCCCAGACGCTCCGCCTGTTCGGACGATTGGAATCTTGACCTTGCCGATATCCTCTCTCACCGTACGGGCAACTTCCGAAAAAGCGACTTGCCCCGGATTCCAGATCTGATACGTTACCGTTCCGCCTTTAGATGCACAGGTCAAGGACACGTCGCCATCAACCTTTGCCGTAAAGAGATAGGAACCTGTTGAATCCTTTGGTTCGAGCGCAGCGCTGTCTTTGTTAGCATCCAGCCCCTCAATGCGATATACCACTCCCTTTCTAAGCCGCATCGTAATTTGATCTGAGTCCTTTGGCGCATTCGCCGTCGCACGGGCTTCCTGCGGAATGAGGACAACGGATCCCGTGAGTTCAAAAGGATGGAAATTATTGGCATTAGGATTCGTAACGGCGAATTCTTCGCTCGAAATGCTCGCACCTGCCACTTCGACATAATATGTGCCCTTTTGGGTGAAGATGTGCTCCAAAGAAATGCCCTCTTTAGTAAGCGCACCCGAAACGGGATTTCCGACTGTCACGGCTCCATTCGTTGTCAGTGTCAGGAACGAAACCCTGATGTGTGCATCGCTCGTGCCTGTCACCGTCACTTTCTGAAGCGCGTTGTCGTTCATGCCGTCAAGGCGAAACACGTCACGGAAGTCAACATGCGAAATCTCGCCCACAGCTTTGCCGCCGTTCGCGGCAAGGAGATCGGCTCCATCTCCCGGATAGTCATTTTCAATCTTGTCGGCATGTTCACCGCCGAGTGTTGCCAGCGCGAGCATTTCGTCAAACCGCTTGATGATGTCACTCCATTTTTTTTCGCGGTCTGCGTACATCGGGCTTTCAGATGCGAAACGAGTGAATCGCGCCGCAACCGTGCCATCTTTGCGCAAGATGACGAAGATCGGAACGCCTGTACGGTATTTTTTCGTGTCTCTTTTACTGTGGAAACCACCGTTTGCGAGATCAGTAGTGACTAACTTATGGGCCTTGACAAGCTGAGCTTCCGCGTCTTCCGACGAAATGCCCTTGCGTGACAGGTAGCCAAGACCGCTACGAGTAATCTTGTTCGTCAGTGACGCATCGGCGCCTGATTGCGGAAATTCTTTCGCACGAGCCAATTCCGTTGAATAGGCATTTGTCGAAAAAAGCGTGGGGCTGTCTGCGTCTGTCACATTCGGTCCATTGAAATTCGGGATGTCCATCGACACGAGAGCCACATGTCTGGACTTCGCCCATGCCGCAAACCGATTATTTCCATCTTCATCTTTGACATCCAAGAAGTTCCGATCCGTGTTCGCGCAATCGGGGCACCATTTAGACCCTTGGACGCTCACGAGCGTGTAGGCCTCGCCCTCGGCGGCTTGAACCTTTTCTTTCGCCGCGTCAAGATCACACGTCCAGTCACCAAAGTCAAATTTCTCGCCAATCCAAAGTGGGTTCGCAGCGGACGGCTTAAGGTCTCCTACGAATGTGATGGACGTCTTGTCCACAGCTTCACCAACGGAATTCTTCAGTTCAAGTGCAACGGTTTTCCTGAACACAGGAACCGTAATTTCTTTCGCACTCTGCCCTGATGCCCATATAATTTCTTGCAGAAACTCCTCATCCTTCCAAACGGTGTTCGTTGAGATGACACTCACATCGCCCGTTCGCGTGATCGGAACACGAACCTCCTTCGTCGTCTCTTCACATTCAAGGCGATTACCTTCGGTATTGCCAACGGCAAACGTGGCAATGGGCTCTTTTTTGATAAAATATTCGCCAATTAGAAGCTCAAGTGAATTAACCAGCTGCTCGCCTCGCTCAGCACCCTTGGTCGATGGCATCAGCCCAACACGCCCCGGAAAGGCTCGATTGACTTCCGTTCCGTCTGCCTTCGGCCAGTAGATCTTCATGTACGGCAGACTCCGCGACGTTGCACCATCCTTGACAAACTTCTTGGCCGCATCAGCCGTGAGTTGCGACTTGTCTTGGAAGACCATGCAGATGGGATGCTCCTTCACCCAGTTGCGAAAGACAGATGAGTTTAATCCATTGTTGATCATGCCATCACAGTAACCGCAACTGATAGAACCGTAGAACATCAAGAGAGGTACATGGTTCTTGTCCGCATAGGCCTTGACTGCGGCAAAGTTCCAATTCCACTGTCCAAGCGTAACCGTTGACGAATTGACATATCCATCTGTGAGCGAGGCCGCCCAGACGAATGGGATGGCCAATGCCATCAGCAACATCGTGATTGTCTTTTTCATTGTTTCTCCTTTGGTTTTCATTTTGTTGTCGTTTGATTCAAAACTTTTTCGATGAAATTCGTGCCATTGGGGTAAGTCGGTGGCGCTTCTTTCAAGAGGCGTTTCGCCAACATTTTGAGCTTCTCTTCGCAATCTTCCCTCTGGAAGCGCATCCTCATCTGCTCAACTGTCTCTTCCTCATACAGGGCCATCAGACGTCGGAAAATACGAGAGAGCCTATACTTGTCATTCGCTACCGCATCCAAGCGCAACAGCATGAGCCCGTTGTCTCCTCGCAATGGCCCCGCCAGGTCGCCAGGTTTCATGCCTTTCAATGTATCGTAGACTTCAACATCCTCAGCGAGGTCAGCCAATGAAAACGTGCCCCATTCGGATCCTGTCTCAACAAGCCATTCGTCTTCTGAATGTTGGCGTGCGGCTTCCTCAAATTCAATTTCACCATTCTCAATTTCCTGTTTCAGTTTTGCCAGGAAGGTTCGCGAAAGCTCATTTGTCTTTTCAGCTCGTGCATTGTGCGATGCGAGAACCTTCAGCCTCTCGGCCAAGAATGCGTCATCTGGAGCGGGTGTCTGCCTCAAAATGTCTTTTCTGAGCGCATCAATGAACAAGTCCTCGTCAATCAAGGTGCTGATTGTCGATTTTAGTTTGGCCGGAAGTTTGGAGAGACGAGCAATGTTGTGCGCATAGTCCGCACTTTGATAGTGCAAGCCACGTCGTTTGGCTTCGCGAACAAGAAGCCGCGTTCCCGGAAAAGTTGAATACCGAATTCGAATCAGTCGATTCCGCGCCTTGACAAGGTCTTGCTTCGACTGATGCTGAGACTTGTCCATTAATCTCAATCGGATGTCCGCAAAATCTTCAAGATCCGTTACTGTTAATCTCTCGCCTGAGACTTCAACGACAGTATCGGTATCCCTGACAGCCCCCCCCTTCGGAATCGACACACTTCTGTCATCCTTTTTACATCCAAGGTAAAAGGAAGAGAGGACAGCCAAAAGCACTAGAACTCGAATCGGTTGACGCATGAGAAGAAACAGGGCAAGATGGCTTTTATGCCATCCTGCCCGTTGTGCTGCATCAGTCCATTAAAGGAGATCCCACTGGTTAGGGATTATAGTACTTGGGGAGCATCTTCGTTTCGACGTAGGTGCTGTTCGCCGCATACTTCTTCGACGCAGAAGCATTGTACTTCACCGACCAGGTGCCATACGCGGGAACCGTCACGAGGCCATCAACCTGCGTGCTGTCGCAGACCGAGAAGCCATACGCCGTCAGCGGATCGTCGCACTTGACCGGGCACTCCGGCGCGTTGACAAGGCCAGTGATATAGCCGGAAATCGTCGCGACACGGCCAATCTTGGCGTTGTAGGAGCCAAAGCCAGCCCCCGTCAGCGCAATCGGATCAGACGCAATCGTGACGGTCGCAGCAACCTTCTTGGCCGCCTTGTCCGTCGCGCCGCCGAAACGAATCGCATTCGCGAGAGCGATCTCGGCATCCGCATAAGGCGCTTTCTCCGAGACGCCCCAGAAGTAAACCTTCGGTTCCGTCACGATGGTCGTGTCTTCGCACTCGCATTCGCAGGAGGCGATGACACCCGCATACTTGCGCGTACCCGAAACGAGATAGCAGTTGACGCCAGTCTCAGGGTCGTCACACTCCTGCTTGTTCACATACTTCTTGCTTTTCGCGTTGAGCGTCTTGAGCGAAACCGTCATATTATAGACGGCCGCGCAATTCGGATCTTCCGGGGTCACCGGATCTTCACAGCCAGCGTACGCCCCGCCGACCATTGCCGCCGCTGCGGCTGCAATCATGAGTTTCTTCATGTTGTTGTTTTCCTATTTTGCTGATTCTCCCGGTTCGGCGAATTTTCGCCTTGCCAAGACCGGAGCTGCCCGGTTGATCCTTTCATTTCGGCGGTATCTTGCCGATCCACATTGTTAAACCCGCGTGAACACGGTCGACACACATGTTATGCCATTCAGCCGCTGCCCGAAGGTTTGAGTTTCGCTTCGCGCCGCAACCGGCCTTCTCCCGAAAAGAGGGTCAACTTTCATTGATGCCCGGGATACCCTAGGCCCGGACACCGCGTCCGAATCCCCTCTCACGTTCAAAGACGGCGTGAATTATACTAAATCGGACGTCGATTGGTCAAGGGGGTGCCGAAAAGTTTTTCAGCTGCCGTCATTTTCGGCTGATGCCCTCTGCATTTTCGGCAGAGGCCCTCCCCTGCGCCCGCTTTGCGCCCTCCTTGCGGCTAAGGCTTGAAAAACGAAGCTGCGATCAAATTCACCTGAAGGGCGCTTCAACCGCCGCTTCACTTCGTTCCTTTGCCGCAAGGCGCGGCTTCGCCGCTGGCACAGAGTGGGCACAGAGGTTGCCAAAAGCACGGTCTCGCCGCACGACCATCGCACACCATCTACGTCCAATTATGTTATCATACGCACATGAACGAGGCACTTCTGTATGAGGGAATGAACGATGAGCAGATCGCCGCTTACCAATCCGCAGTGAGCCAGGCCACCGCCGCTTCTCCAACAATCGACGAACTTGTCGCCACCATCCGCCAGACTGCATATCAGCTGCACCTCTATCTTGGGACAGGCTACCTTGAGAAGGTCTACGAAAACGGACTCAAGCACCGCCTCGAGAAGGTCGGCCTCAAGGTCGCCGCACAGGTTCCGCTCGTTGTGAGGGACGAAGACGGATTCGTTATCGGCAATTACGAAGCGGATCTCATTGTCGCCAACCGCGTCATCGTCGAGCTCAAGCATGTCTCGAGACTCATTCCGCAACATGAGGCGCAGCTCATCAACTACCTCTGTACCACGGGCATCGAACATGGGCTGCTGATCAACTTCGGCTCTCCGAAGTTCGAGATTGTAAAGAGGATCTATTCAAAGGGGAAAAATTCTCTGCGCCCGCCTTGTGCCCGCCCTGTGGCTAAGACTTGAAAAACGAAGCGGCGATCAAATCCCCCTGAAGGACGCTTCAACTGCCGCAGCACTTCGTTCCTTTGCCGCAAGGCGCGGCTTCGCCGCTGGCACAAAGGGGGCACAGAGAGTTCCCCTTCATGTTGAGACTTAGTGGGAAGCGCTCTATTGTATAGAGCGTTACGCGCGACCACGAAACGTTGCCTCGAAGCGTCAATGGAAATTCTGTGTATCCACACCTCCGTGTGAGATTTCCCACGATAAACAAAAGCGACGGGAGATGCACCCCGTCACTTAAGGCGAAGAACTTGCTCCGCTTCTCGAACATCCCGACTCCACGAGTCAAGATGAAGACAGTATAGCATATTTTATCCCAAAGGAGCAAGCGGCTTGCCGAAAAGTCTTTCATGATGGGTGCACCGAGTCTTTTTTGCAAAAAGTTTAGATCTGGGCTTGATTTCAGCC
>SAMEA104315424__coassemble_742_pt1 | contig 19838 bp, 8 predicted proteins | sample SAMEA104315424__metabat2_low_PE_045 | metagenome-assembled genome bin SAMEA104315424 (sample SAMEA104315424) | gut metagenome | biome: Monkey gut; feature: monkey-associated habitat; material: faeces | place: China | collected 2013
ATCGGGAGAATGCCAAGACAAGGAAAACAAACAACATGAAGAAACTCATGATTGCAGCCGCAGCGGCGGCTATGGTCGGCGGGGCGTGCGCCGCCAATGTGTACGACTACAAGGCCTCGGTCAAGTATGTCGACTTCAAGGCGGTCAATGTCAAGGGTGTGGGCAAGGTCTATGTGAAGCAGGTTAAGTCGACTGCGCTCAAGGGCTATCTCGTGACGCCGGTCTCTTGCCCGTGCGAGTATGACACGAGTGTGTCTACGGCTCTCCGTGATCAGGGCTTCCTCGTTCTGACGTCTACGTCCGCCAAGAAGTATTCGAAGGATTCGTCCGTCAAACTGATTCCGGCGAACCTCCTCGCTTCCTACTGGTCGACCTCTGACGTAAGCAAGAAGTCGAAGGCGACGCTCGAAGCGCAGGGCTATCTCTTCGCGGGTATCGGCAAGGCCGATGTTCCGGCGCCGGGTTCGAAGGGAGAATACACGAAGGGTTCGCCTGACTATTGCTTCGGCGAGAAGAATGAGTCGGCGGCTACGCGCTTCCTCTTCGGTCAGTTCAACATGGAGGAACTCGGAACGGGCACGTTCATCGAGCCTTGGCTTGATGCGGCTGGTTTCGGCAAGGCGACGGCTCAGTCCGGTACGAGCGGCTCTCCGTGCGAGTATGGCACGGATGGCGATATCTGCCTCACGAGCCTTTCTGGCAGCGTGATTGGCGGTTCGTTCACCTGCTTGCCGAGCGGTGTTTATGCCACTGGGCGGGGCTATGAGAATGCTGCGGGCTTCGTGGAAAATTGGCTCTGCCAGGGTTGGGACATTGTTGATCAGGCTAGTGCCTCGATTGGTACGGCTCAGGTTCTCACCGGTTATGACTATACTGGTTGCAACTTCCTGTACAATGTCGTGTCCGGCACATGGTCGATCAAGGCCAATGGCAAGATTGGCAAGACGGCGTTCAGCCAGGCTGAACTTGATGCTCAGGCCAATCTTCCTTGGGCTGGAACGGTCACGGATGACGAGCTTCAGTTCGTCAAGACCTGCGGTCAGAAACTTGACAAGAACTTCTCGCTCAATGGCTTTGATTCGAAGTCTTCGTATGCGAACGGTTTCGCTTCGATTTGGTTCTAATTTGAATTGAGTCTAAGCAAAGGAAACGGGTGATTTAGTGGAATTCCTCACTAAGTCGCCCGTTTCATCTTCTGAAAGACAAGCATTTCTTAGGGTTGAGGTTGTTATGAAAATCAAGTTTCTGGTGATAGCCCTTGCATCCTGCCTTGCTTCGATCCGAGCGCAGGCAGTTGTTGACAATGTAACCTCAAAGTTTGTTTTGGGATCATGGACGAGTGATATTGCAGGGGCGCGAGCGTACGCAAGGGAAAAAGGAACCTATTTCCTGCATTTGTTTGCCAACAACCAGGGCGGTTGCGGTATGTGCAATGGTGCGGCGAATGCATTGTTTAACAAGGCGGTTTTCAAAGAATGGGCCAAGAGAAATGACGTCCCCCTTGTCATTGGCGATACGATTTCGGGCGGAGCCGCGACAGATGCTTTTACGAAATACTTTTCGGGATCCATCGCCTTGCCGGCACTGGCTGTTGTGGACGGCGCATCAGGAAACCTGAAGATTGCTATGGACGTTATGCACTCAGGGACAACGATGAAAGGTGAACACGTCTATCCGAAGACGATTGGCGCAGAGGCGATGATTTTGGGGCTGGATCCAGAGAAATTCCTGAACCCCGTTTCTGGATGGCTTGGCTATGTTTTGGGGCGTACAGATAATCTGCCCACTTTTCCCGCTGGCGCTACAGGGACTGTCACGTCTCCCAAGATGCGCTTGATTACGGCTGATGCCGTGGACTGCGAAGCGCTTTACGTCCACGGCATGTGGGACGGTTCGGACAGGGGCTATGGCACGAACAGCCTGTCACATGTTTGCTATGCCTATGGGACGCAAAAGTGCAAGGCGCATGATGGCGATCAGTTTGACTGGTATCAAGTCGGCAACGTGGAAGCAAGGGAAACATATCGCTTGGCGACGCCGTATCTGCACGATGAGCGGAATCATGGGTATGCATGCCTATTCACTTCGAAGGATCAGGTTTCCAAAATCTACAAAAACAAGGCGTTTACTTTTGATTCAGTGACGAATGCCGCCGCAAGGGTCATCCCTATGGAATCGTTGCGCACCGGTGTGACAGTTTCCTCCGATGCGGATATGTATATCGTTTTCACGCGACCGGATGTCGACAAGATGGACACGGTCGAATTGACCTACACCTTCACATTGCAAAAAGCTCCGTCGGCGGTGTTTTATCTTGCAGAGGGCGATCCCAGGCCTACCTTGTCGCGTGCGAATCCAAAATGCCCGGTGAATGTCTACCGGTCAAACGCGGGACGCGAGAGCATGGTTGGCATAACGGTCCACTATGGCGCTTATGGCGACGATCGACATGACGTTCTGCAGTTTGATACGGAATTGACGAATCTGACCTATGAAGTTGAACTCCCCTCTCGCTATTTGTCAGATTCCGTGTGGCTGCCCACGGATGAACTCTCGGTAAAACTTGACGATCTCGGCGGCGAGTTGCCGAATGGTGGTGTATTGGAGAGGAAAATCGCCGTTCATGGAGACAAGTCGGGCAACGCAGATGGAACAACGAAAGATCATGCGCATCAGGTTCCATGCCCCGGCGCGACGGCGGCGTGGGCGAAGTCGGGCGAACGGAACCTGAACCACACGGTGACGAACGACTGGATCGCGTTCTCGTCCGTGACGACGGGGACCTATCGCCTGGGCGCAGACCTGTTCGCTCCGACGGACGCGGCGTCGGCGTCCGTAACCGACGCGACGGTGACGGTCGTCACGAACGGCGCGGCGTGGATCACGTGTAGTCTTGCGGCGGTCGCGACGGACGCGCCGGCGTTCGAGATCACGGACGACATCCTGACGAACGGCCTGGCGAACGCGACGCTTCTCGTCTCGGTGGAGCGTTCACCAAACGACACGGTGCGGCTGGAGTATGAGCTGAAGCTCCGCGCACTTCCGAAGATCTCGTTTGAGAAGGCGGAGACGTCGGCAGAAGTTCCATCGACGTTGCCGCTTTCCGTGAAGTCTTCGCTGACGAGTACGGAGGCGTTCCCGATTGCCTTCGTCTGGAAGACGCTTTCGACGAACGGCCTCGCCACGGCGGGCGTCGATTTCGAGGGCATCTCGACGACCTCGAACATTGCCGTGAACGCCACGGTTTGCACGATTGAAGTGCCGATACTTGAGAATCAGATCCGATACAGTCCAGAGCGTTCGTTCCTGGTGCAGCTGGAGCCTTCGCCGGACTATGACTTGGGCGAGGTGACGAACGTCGTCGTCTCGCTGGCGGGCGACAAGGTCGGGAACGATGACGGGGCGACGACGAATGTGCCGCATGCGGTGTCGCTTGGCGGCACGACGGCGTGGGCGAAGTCGGGCGAGCGGAACCTGAACCACACGGCGACGAACGACTGGATCGCGTTCTCGTCCGTGACGACGGGGACCTATCGCCTGGGCGCAGACCTGTTCGCTCCGACGGACGCGGCGTCGGCGTCCGTAACCGACGCGACGGTGACGGTCGTCACGAACGGCGCGGCGTGGATCACGTGTAGTCTTGCGGCGGTCGCGACGGACGCGCCGGCGTTCGAGATCACGGACGACATCCTGACGAACGGCCTGGCGAACGCGACGCTTCTCGTCTCGGTGGCGCGTTCACCAAACGACACGGTGCGGCTGGAGTATGAGCTGAAGCTCCGCGCATGGACACCGCCGGAGTTAGGGGTTTCCATGACCGCTCTTGGAATCGACGACACGAACGATGTCGTGAAGGTGACGTTGACGCGCGACGGGGAGACGAACAACCTTACGCACATTACGGTTCGCTCGCTGGATGGCACGGCGGTTGCGGAGCGCGACTATAAAGCGGTCGAGAAGACTGTCACGATTCCCGACGGCACGAATGCGGTCGATTTTACGGTATCGCTGATTCCCGAAACGAACGGGGTGTGGCGCGGAGACCGCGCGTTCACGTTGACGTTTGAGGCCGCGAACGCCGAACTTTATGCGACGAATGCGCTTGCCGCCAAGACGGTTATGCTGAAGGAAGTCGATCCGGAGTTCGAGGCGGGCGATTCGGCGGCGGAAAGCGCCGGGGCGCCTGCGGTCTTGAAGAAGTATGGAGATGAACCCTTGACGATGACACGGACGTTGCATGGCTCGGATGCGAACGACTACTTCACGTTTTCGGGTGCCTTGAAACACGTCTGCTACTGGTTTGAGGCCCGGAGCGCCGAAAGCAATACTGTCAACGCGACAGGGCTGAAGATTCGCGTCACCTATCCGGATGGCGAGACCGAGGAGAAGCCTTTCCCGGCGGAGAAGTTTGAGAAGATTATGATGCAGGGTGGCGACATCAAAATCCAAGTCTTCCGTGACGACACGTCGATGGAGAAAGAGCCTGTTTCGGTCGGGTATGTCCTGACAACGGGCGTTGTGCCGCGCTATCAGCTTGCGGCCCCGGCGATTTCCGTTGACGACACGAACGCGACGGTGACGGTGACGGTGCTGCGCCTTGGCAAGACAGACGAAGCGGGTTCCGTCTGGATCGCGACATCGAACATCACGGCAAAAGCGGGGGAGCGCGCGCCGGATGCGGCGTATGTCGCGTTGAACAAAACGCGGGTGAATTTCGAGGCGGGCGAGACGAGCAAGACCCTGACGATCAGGCTTGTGCCGGAGAAAGACAAGATCTACACGGGGGATCGCGCGTTCTCGGTCTATCTGACGCTTCCGCAGGGAGCAGATGCCAATTTAGGAGAGATTGCCGACTGTGAGGTGACGCTCATGGACGTGGACGCCGAGAAAGACGCATCGGACCCGACAGACGATGATCGCGGCAAGACAGGGAATCGCCTCCCCATGGCGCGGACGGTGGCGTCGACCGGCGAGCATCGCCTGAACGGTGGCGACCTCGTTGACTGGTATCAGTTTATTGACATCTCGGTAAACCACTATTACAAGTTCGGCCTAGCTGAAGATCCCGTGCTGAACAACTGCACGGCGGATGAGCTCAACGTAAGCATCTATGCGGACGGTTTCACGGACGAGGCGCATCCGACGACGAACGTCACGTTCGCGGCGCTGATGGGCGGCGCGATGGTGCGGCTGGCCGAGAAGACGGCGACGGCGGCGCCGATTCTCGTGAAAGTCTGGCGCGAGGCGAAGTCCGTGCCCGTTTCCGTCGCCTACAATCTCACGTTCCGCGAACAGCCGCCGCAGACGGTGACGCTTGCCACAAACCGGGTGGTCGTCAGCGAACTGGCGGATGCGGCGTTTCTCGATGTCGTCTGCGGCACGGATGGCGGCGAAGCGCTTGAGGCGGATGTCGTGGCGACTTTGACTTTCGCGGACGGCACGGTTGACACGGGCGAACGTGTCGCGACGGCTCCGGCGGACTACGATGCGACTCCGATCGTCCTGTCGTGGGACGCCGGCACGACGGGCGGGACAAAGCGCGTCCGCCTGCCGCTCACCAACTACGGCACGGACTGGAAAGGCGATCGCGGCTACACGGTGTTCCTGACGCCGGACGAGGACACGGACATCGCGGCGGACGGCATCAATCAGGCGACGGTCTGGATACTCGAAAAGGATGCGCCGACCTACGGGACGGTCGCGCAGACGGCGGTGAACGGCACGGCGCTGACGAAGACGACGACGCTTGCCGTGCGCGAGGGCGACGAGATGGCCGTCGACATCACGTTGGCGGACGGCATGTCGAGCGTCGTGACGGGCGAGTGGACAATCGCCGTCGGCAAGGCGAAGACCGTCGTCTCTCAGGAGCTGTTCGCGGCGGAAGAACCGGCGCAGACGAAGACGTTCAAGGTCGCAGTCCCTGAAACGGACGGCTTCCAGCTGTCGCAGCCCGGCACGGTGACGTTCGCCCTCAAGGCGGCGGCGAAGACCGTCACGTCGGCGAAGAACGCGATTACGAGCTTCAAGCTGACGATCGCAGACAAGAACCACGCGGGGGCGGTCGGCGACGTCGCGAAGGAAGACCCGACGCGGCCGGCGTTTCGCGCGGCGGGTTCGGCCTGGTTCCTGGACCCGGACGGCGCATATCGTGCGGCAATGCCGGCGGCGGGCGGCAGCGTGATGCTGACGACGACGGTGACGGGGCCGGGGACGCTGAGCTTCACGGCGGCGATTCCGGACGGGTGCACGTTGACGGTCAAGAGCGGTGGCGCGGAGACGCTCGCGGCGCAGGCCGGGGCGAACGAGTTCGCGGTCGCGTCGGGAATGCGTACGGTGACGTTTGCGCTGGCGCGGGCGCGTGGCACGACGGTCGCGTCCGATGCCGTGGCAAGCGTCTCGGACGTCGTCTTCACGCGGGCGGAAGCGGCCAACGCTTACGGCACGTTCGTCGGTGCGGTGCAGAAAGACGGGGCGGAAGGCCTTGGCACGGTCACGGTCGCGGCGAACGGCCGGATGTCCGGCAAGTTCCAGTTTGCGGGGGCCACGTGGATCTTCAGCGCGGCGGGAGGCTGGGACGAGGGCTTCCAAAAGGCGGTCACGGCGAAATGCGGAGGGAAGTCCGTCGGGCTTTCGCTGCGGGCGGATGCGGCGTCGGGCCTGGTCAGGGCATCGAGCGAAGACGCGACCTGGGTTGCGACGCTGTCTCGCAACGCCTGGGCGGACAAGCCCAAGTCGGCGGCGATGGCAGCGCTGGCGGATGCGGCGCCGGGCTATTACACGGTGGCGCTGCCCGATGCGGCAGCGGGTACCTGACGCTCACGATCGGCGACGCGGGTGCCGTCAAGGCGGCGGGCAAGCTGGCGGACGGGCGTTCCGTAAGCCTGTCGGGCGTGCTGACGGAAGGCGGGATTCGTCTCTTCAACGCACCTCCCGCCTATCGCGGCGGCTTTTTCGCGGCGACGCTGGCGTTCGATGCGCAGGACCAGACGCTGGGGGGCGATGGCCTGTGGATTAGCCAGGCGGTGGCTTCTCCGTTCGAGCGCGCGGTTCGCGTGGCGGGCGGCTGGTATGACAAGACGATCAACCTGCAGGAGCATTACGAATCGGGTCTGGCGGTCGGAACGATTGATCGCGTCGGGAGCTATGCATTGCGCGGCAAGGACTACGATGCGACGGCGTGGGCGGCGAGCGAGGGGATTCCCGTGTCGCTGGCGTTCGCGGCAAACGGTCGCGTGACGGCGACGGAGGGAGGTCGGGCGGATGGCGGAACGCGTCTCTTCTCGATGAGCGTCAATCGCGCGACGGGCCTGTTCAGCGGCTATTTGCGTGCGGAATATGACGTGGGCGGGCGGACGATCCGCAAGGCAACGACGTATCGCGGCGTACTGACGCCCGTGCGCGCGGAAGAGAGCGATCCGGAAGGCCGCGGCTTCTTTTTGATGAATGGCGAGTCCTACGACTTCACGATTGAAGGAAACTGACGATGGTTCGACGGCTTTCACTTGTTTGTCTTGGAACCCTTCTCCTTGCCGGCTGCGGCAAGGAGAATGCGTTGCCTCGCGAATGGGCCCCGAGGATGTCAAATCCGCCGCTCCGTTCGGTTCGGGAGGCGGAAAATCTCTTCGTGAACGAGATGTCGCCCGACGATGTCGTTGTCGCCGTTAATGGCGTCCCCCTTACGAAGCGAGAGCTTGACATTCGCTTGCGCCGGTACAGTTTCATGCTTTCGCGGAATCCGAACATGAGCGGGAAGGAACGCGCGGCCCGGTATGAGATGTATGGGAAGACGTTGATCGGCTCGTTTGTGAATGAACAGCTTTTCGCGTGGGAAGGCCGCAAGACGCAGGTTTTGACGGAGACAGAACTGCGCCAAATCGTGGCGTCGAATGTAGTCCTTAACGCCAAGGCATTCCGTGTGAAACCCGATCAGATCGACCATGCCGTTCCAGGGGGGCTTGCCTCACTCTGCCACTCGATCGAGGATGTTGCCTGGGCAAAGGCGTATGCGGACAAGCACGTTGTTCCGGATGCGGACATCGACGACTCTGTCGTCTCAAATGTCCTTGCTGAAGTGTCTATGGAAAATGCTCGGATAACGGCATCTAATCGTCTTGTCCGTGCAAAGGCGGAACGCGTCCGGTCAGAAATCCAGCAGGGCAAGATTACCTTTGAATCGGCGGCCGAGCAGTATTCGTTCGATTTCGTCGGCGGCGAGGAATTTCCCGGACATTGGGGAACATTCAGGCTGGGAGATATTGAAGACAGGTCTTTGCGGCAAAAGCTTTTCTCGCTTGAGCTTGGGGAATTGAGTGATGTCATTGACGATGACGAAGGATATATGATTGTCCGTGCCGTCAAGGACGAGGGGGAGGCCCGTACGTTTACGCGAATTTTGTTCGCACATGAACCTCTTGTCGTTCTTCAGGAACCCAAGTTCCTTAAGCGAGATTTGAAGAATCAGATGTTTTCTCGTGGGCTTCGCAAGCTTACGGCTGAACTTTGCGAAAAGGCGCAGATCGTCTATCCGCACGGAACGAATTTCTGGCGGAGCGCGAGGGCGGGCAAGGTTTCAAAGGCGAACTCAAAATAAATTTTCAAAAAGGAAAACGAACATGAAAACGATCATCCGTAGTGTTGTGGCAGTTGCCCTCTGTGCGGTCGGCGGACTGACGGCTTTCGCAAAGGGCGAAAGCTACAAGGCGGCAGATTCGCTGAGCGTCGGCAAGAGCAAGACCGTCAAGCTCGTCAACGAGAAGGATCTCGACAGCGGCGACTATTATGACTCTGGCTGCTATTTCATCAAGGTGACGTGCAAGAAAGGCAATGCGTATACGATTTACCTGTCGGGCGCATCGGAGGGCGTTTCCGTGTCGATTGACGATGTTAGCATGTATGATTGGGACAAGGAGGTTGACCTTCCAGATTTCTCGGCAATGGATGCCGACAACTATTATTCACTGGAGGCTGACGACTGGTTGGACGAGTCCGACAGGAGCGGGACTTACTACATCTATCTGTCCGGCGAGATTGGCGATTCTGCAACCGTGACGTTTGCCGCCGGGATCGTTGAGCCTCCGATTGAATATGGGACAGACGAGAATCCGAAGCCGATTGCCATCGGCAACAGCACGTCGTCTGCTTCAGCCAAGATGATGGCTGGCATGTACTGTTTCACAGCGAACCTGACGGCAGGGGCGCGGTACACGTTCAAGACGAGCGGAGGGACGGAGGATGCGAGCCTGACGATGGACGTCTCCGCGAGCGGTGACGACATGGAGGAGCCGACGCTGAAGAGCCTGGACGTCGGCGAGAATGACGCGGGCTATCTCGTGATTCCGCAGTCGATGGGGCCGCATGTCATCGTCGTAAACGGCGACGAGAGCCAGCCCTTTTCGCTTTCCTATGGCAAGACGCCGACGCGCCTTCCGTCCGCGCATCGCTTCATCGACCTTGGCGCACCGACGGCGGGCGGATTGACGACCGAGAAATTCGAGCTCGGTCATCGCAACGACCCGGCGAGCGGCTTCTATGACAGCGTCATTGACCAGCAGCTCGTGAAGGTCACGCTGGCGGCTGGGACGATGTACCATTTCTCGACCAAGGGCGCGACAGTCCCGGCCACCATGGAGCTTTACGACGCGAAAGGAGATCTCCTCCTTTCCAACAAGGGCGACCTGGCTGGCACAGACTGCGCGATGACCTACAAGTGCCTGACGAAGGGCGACTACTATGTCGGAGTTTGCGAAGTCCTCGAGGATGACGACGAAGACGAGCCGACGGGGTGTGCCGTGACGCTGACGGCGAAGGCCGTCACGCTGGCGGACGGATTCGCCGACGCGGACGACCCGACGGACGACGAGGCGACGGGCGCGACGGGACTTGCGCCGACGGTCGGGACGGCCGACGGCGATGTCCTGAAGGAAGGTAGCGCATCGGCGGAGCACACGCTGGGCGTAGGCGACCTCGTGGACTGGTTCCGCATCGACGCGCGCAAGGGGCTTGGCTACAAGATTGCGGCGGAAGTCATCAACCCGCCCGCGAAAGATCATGTGCTCCAGGCGACCGTCTATACCCGCAGCGGTACGCGGATGACGGAGTTTGCGAAAATCGACAATCTGGAGGCCGGCGATTATTCGTTTACGGCGACGGCGGACACGTCGTATTACATTGCGGTCACGCTGAAGGATGCGCAAGGGCTGGACTTTGGCCCTTATGTGGTCAGGTCACTCGCCTATTCGCCGACGGGCGCGGCGCTGGGTGTGCTGCGCGTCGACATCGGCGGCGCGACGTTCGCCGAAGGCGCGGCGTGGAACCTGAACAGGGAGACGGTCAAGTATCCCGGCGGCTCGTCCGTGATGCTGCCCGCCGGAACGTACACGGTCAACTTCACGACGGTGAGGAACTGGTCGGCGCCGGAGGCGCAGACGGTGGTGGTCAAGGCAGGTGCGGCCGAGACGGTCGTGAGCGTCAAGTACATCGACACGTTCGACCCGAAGGACGACACGGTCAGGGGCGCGACGAAGATCACGCCCGCCGCGAAGGCCGTCTCGGTCTCGCGCAGCCTCTGGGCGGACGACATGGCGGACTGGTATTCGTTTGCGGTCAAGGCGAACTGCTACTATTCGTTCGCCCTGGCGGGTTCGGCGAGGCTCGGCGACTCAATGATCGTCATCTACGCGGCGGACGGCAGGACGGTCGTGGCTGAAGGCGTGGAATTCACGTTCCTTTGCCGCGAGACGAAAGGGACTTACTACGCCTGCGTGAAGCACACAAGCGCGACGCCGGTCGATGCGCAGTACACGCTGTCGTATTCGGCGCGGCAGGTCGGCTCGGTCGGCTTCGCCAATACGGCGGTCAGCGTCAAGGACAGCGCGACGTCCGTCGCCCTGACGGTGAACCGCGCGAATGGACGCGAGGGCAAGGTGCGCGTGCGTTACGCGACGTTTGCGGACACGGCCAAGCCCGGCAAGAACTACATCCCGCAGAGCGGCGTCCTCGAATGGGCCGAGAACGACACGAAGGCCAAGACGTTGACGATCGGCCTGATCGGCGACCTCGTGGCGGCGTGGAAGGAGGACATCGCGTTCTCCGTGCGGCTCGACGCGATTGAGCCGGAGTCGATCGGCATGGACGAGCGCGTCCCGGTTCTGGGCGCGGCAGAGGCGACGGTGACGATTTCAGCGGCGGCGAAGAAGGCGACGGGTACGGTGCAGTTCGCCGGGTTCGGCGTGGCGAACGAGCCGTTCGCCAATGCGAAGAAGCCGATGGCGACGGTGAAGGCCGGCGATGCGGCGACGTTCTGGGTCGAGCGCGTTGGCGGTTCGGATGGCACGGTGGCCGTGACGGTCACGCCGAAGAAAGGCAAGGCTCTGCCCGGCGTGAACTATGTCGAGGAGGTGACGACGCTCGTCTGGACGAACGGCGAGGCGGCGGCGAAGTGCGTGACGCTGCAGACGCTTGCCGAGGAAGGCACGGCGCATCAGGCCGTCAAGGGCCTGACGCTCGCGTTTGCGGCTGACAAGGCGGTCTCGTCCGAAGCAGTCAAGTTCGGCGCGGCGGCGACGCTGAACGTTGCGGACGCCGAGACGTCGCAAACGGTCGAAGAATACGCCGCGACCTTCACGAAAGCGGACGGCGTGACGGTCAAGGCCGCGAAGGCGGACACGTGGTATTTCGACGCGGCGGGGACGCTCCGCAGCGTGACGCCGCCGGCTGGCGGCAAGGCGGAGCTGACGCTTACGCTCACGGGGCCGGGCAAGCTGGCCTTCACGCCGAGCTTCGCGAACGGCGGCTCGGAGAAGAACGCGGCGACATGTACGATCGGCAAGGAGACGATCAATCTCGCCGAGACGGACGGCGAAGTCGTCCGCTATCTGGGCAAGGGCAACACGACAGTGAAGCTCTCGGTCGTGCGAGACCGCTCCGACGCGGATTCCGACGCGGACGTCTATCTGGCGCTTGACGGCGGAAACGGCCAGCCGTTCGCGTGGAAGCAGCTGGCGGCTCCGCAGCTCGTGGCGCCGTTGGCGGGCGAACTGCGCGGCGCATCGGATCCCGACAGCCACATCGTCTGGACGGACGTTGACGCGGCGGGCGACGGGGATGTCCTCTATCGTGTCTGGTTCGTGCCGGAGAAGCAGAAGGCCACGATTGGCAAGGGTAAGCCGGTGGCGGAGGACGCAGACACGTCATTCTGCCCAGGCTGTTCGACGGCGGCGCCAGAGCCGGGCGAGTCGTGGGTCTGCCGCGTCGATTCGATGCTTGTCGACGACATGGGCGAGATCCGTCTCGTGAACACGAACACGGCGACATGGGCCTACAAGACGTATGCGGCGGACGCCGTCGTGCCGCGCGTCGCTTCGGGCGTGACGGCGGACGGCGAGGAGATCGCCTCGATCGCGCCGGAGGAGGGCGCGTATCCCGTGACGCTGATGCAGGGCGCATCGGCGAGAATCGCGCTTGGCGCGGAAAGCGATGAGACGCTCACCTATTCGCTCGCGACGGGCAGCAAGCTTCCGGACGGTCTGAAGCTCGACGCGAAGACAGGCGTCGTTTCCGGAGTCCCGACGAAAGTCGGCTCCTACACGACCGTCATCCAGGTGAAGTCGGGCAAGAAGATGGGCGGGACGATCCCCTTCCGCTTCGAGATCGAGTCGTGCGGCCTCGCCTCGGGCACGTTCAGCGGTATCGTCTCGACGGATGACGAGCGGCTACTCTCTGACGACAACGGCGACTGGTCCGGTCTCGCGGCGGCGCAGATCGGCTCGGTCTCGGTGACGGCGACGGATGCCGGAAGGCTTTCCGCGAAGGTGGCGGTCGGCGGCGCGTCGTATTCGTTCACGGGCGCGTCGTGGGGCGGCAAGACCGTTCTCGACAACGGCCTTGCGGGCGTCACGAACACGCTCACGTCCGTCTCGCGGTTCACGGTGAATCGCCAAAGCGTCGTCTGCACGAACACGCTGACGATCGCGGCGTGCGCGGAACGAACGAGTGGGAGTCGATTGACGCGCCGATGGCGGTTACGCTCACGATGAGCTATCTCTCGACCGACAAGAAGTCCGTCCTGACGAATGTCGTCTACAGCGGTGAAGCCCCCCGTGACAACTCGAAGATTGTGCTCGTGCAGGACGCATTGGCGGACTTCGAGGGCTACTACACGGTTTCGCTGGTGCCGACGGACTACGAGGACTACGTGCAGGGCTACGGCTACCTGACGCTGACGCTCGACGCGAAAGGCAAGGCGAAGCTGGCGGGCGTGCTGGCCGACGGCGCGACTCGGATTTCGGCCTCGGCGCCGGTCGCGTATCGCTCCGAGAACGAGGAGGGAGAATGCGAGGTGCGCATCCCGATCTACTACGGAAAAGGCGCGACGGCGTTCGGCGGGTGGCTGCGCCTGCGCCTGAACGACGAGGGGTTGCCCATCGTGTCGAGCGCGTCCAAACTGCTTTGGGTCAACGCGGCGACGACGGCGACATATGCGGGCGATGCGGGCTTCTCCATTGGGATTGAGCCTGTCGGCGGCTACTACAACACCATCCTCAACCTGCAGACCTACTATCTGGACTATGCGTTCAACGTGGTGATGGAGGGATACGACTTCCCGGACGAGCTGTTGGGCTCCAACGAGGAGTATGTCTGCTATCCGGGACTCTTTGGCGACACGCTGAACCTGCTTGGGCAGTCCATCACGATGGACAAGACGGTCAAGTCGATGCGCCCAGACAACAAGAGGCTCATCGATTGGAACGCATCGGTCAATCCGTCTGGGCTCACGATGATGTTCAAGCGGGCGACGGGCCTTTACAGCGGCCAGTTCGACATCTATGCGGGCGACGCATCAGCCGGCGAGGAGACGAAGCAGACGAAGCTGGGCACATACAAGCATCAGGGCGTCCTGCTGCTCTCGCGTGACGAGACGTCCGGGGCGCTCGCCTTCGACGACGGCGTGATGCCGGGCTTCTGGACGATGGCGGTGACGATCAAGGACGAAGAGACGAACAGGTCTCGCAAGTTCACGGCGTCACTTCCGTTCAAGGTCGTTCCGGAGGCAATTGACAACGATTGGTCTGAGGGCTTCATCGATACGGCGGCAGTAGACGAGGATACGAAGTGAATGCGGCTTCGCACATGGGAATGAGGCCAGTCCAGGCAAACTGGCACGGCATTCGGATGGCAGCGCGAACTGCCATCCTTTCCGTTTCGTTGCTGGGCGGCATCGGCACGGCGGTGGCGTCTGTCCAGAAGTCGGAAATCGTCCCGACCTGGTCGGGGGCTGAGGTCGGGGAGTGGACGTTCGACTATGTGGCGGCGACGAACAACGCGGCGCACGACAAGACGGGAACGCTGCTGCTGTTTTCCGGAATGTGGTGGTGTCCGCACTGCCAGGCGTTGGAGGCGGATGTCCTGACGGACGGTGCGTGGCAATCCTATGTCCAGAAGAGGGGGCTTTATGAATCCGTTCTCGACTATCCGGCGCGCAACGGCAAGTCGAACTGGTGCTGGCTCTGGGAGACGAACTACGTCGAATCGGCGGGTCTCACGCTGGAAGCCGCAGCAGCCGAACAGGTGCGCCGGTATTCGGTACAGGACGCCTTCGCGACTCCGGACGCAAGCCGCCAAAGCGTCACGCTTGATGGCTGCGCGACATTCACCTATGGGAAGATCGGCTATCCGACCCTGCTTGTGCTGCGCGATGACGGCTCGGTCGCCGGAAGGTTCTCGGTTTCGCGCACGAACGCGAATCTCGGCTATGTGACGAACCGCATTGAGCAGGCCTTCGGCGCAGACGCATGGGACGAGCCGGATGACTTCTGGCAGACCGCGACGACGCTGGAGTCTCCGTCCTGCGAGGACGAGGCGATCGTCCACGGCGACCATACGCTGAGCATCGTCGATACGGCGGACTGGTATTGCATCGATGTCTCGTCTGGTGTCGGGGGCCAGTGGATTTTCTCGTTCGGCGAGCATCCTGACGCGCCGAAGGAGGATCTTCTTGTCGGGCTTTACGAGAGCCCGACGAATTCGCCTGTCGCGTCGCAGGTCATCACGCCGGGTGTCGGCGGGGACTTCGCGGCGATCATGGCGAAGGGCGGTATCCGCTGGCTGAAGGTTTCCCCGGCACACGGCCTCCAGAAGGTCATCGGCTATTCGCTGTCGTATCAGTATGCGCTGGCGCCGGCGACAATCTCGTTTGGCGCGACGAATGTCACGGTCCGTTCGACGGACAAGGCCGTCTCGCTGTCCGTCAAGATTGCCGATGCCTCGCGTGACGCGGAAGTCGTCCTGGACTGGGTGGCGGAGGACGGCGACGCGCTCTGCGGCGTTGATTACGAGGTGGCGAACGGAACGCTGACGTGGCCGGTCGGCAGCGTCAAGCGCACAAAGGCGATTGCGATTCCGATCATCCGGCAGACGGCGTGGAAAGGCGATCGTTCTTTCACGGTGCGACTCTATCCGCGACGCCACTGCGTCGTCTCATCGGCAGTCGCCGAATGTCTGGTGAAGATTCGGGAGTGTGCCGCGAGAAAGCCCGGCACGTTGTCGTTTGACGCCGCTGTCGCGAAGCGGGCGCAGGTCGTCCGTGAGGGCGAGACTGTCGCGCTCGACGTTTCCCGTACGCAGGGTTGCGATGGCGTCGTCACGGGCATCGTGTCACTTGTCGTCGGTCGTCAGGTGGAAGTGCTGACGAATCTTGTCTGGCGTCATCATGACGACGTGTTGCAGAAGGTCGTCTATGCGCTCCCGTCGCTGGAGGCGTTCCGTGAGGACACGGCCGCCACGCTTCGCCTGACGGCACAGGGCGGCGCACGCGTTGCGAGCGGCTCGGCCAAGCTGACGTTCCGCGATGCGCTGGTTGACGAGACATTTTCAGACTACCGCAAACGGGCGTTTGCGAATGCGCTTTCCGTCTCGGGCATGGCCTGGTTCTACGGGCGGACGGAAAACGGTTCCGACGAGCCTGTGTTGCGCTCGCGTCCGTTGAACGGCAAAAAGTCGGAACTCTCGTATCGCGTGAGGGGGCCTGCGATCGTCGAGGTCGATTCGCAGAAGCTGAACGGCGCGGCGGCGGAACTCTCCCTCGGCAAGAAATGCCTGACGAACGGATCCCCCGTGCGCGTGGCGATCCCGGCGGGAATGCAGACGCTGAAGCTTTCCGCGACAGGGGCGGACGAGGCTTTCGTCACGGCCACGTTTCGCACGGTCTCGCTGGCGGATTATCGCCTGATGGCGGATTTTCCGCGCACTGGACAAGCGGTCGTTTGTGATTCGGCGCTTTCATTGGTTGGACGAACGGCGAATGCGGTTTTGCCGATTGAGCCGGGCATTCGCGTCGAAACGCTGTTTGGAATGTCGGCGGCAGGCATGAAAGTGATTGGAACGAATGACCTTGCTGTGGCGGACGCAGGAATTGCGACGTTCCCGCAAACGGCTGTACAGCGGAAAGACCTTGAGGCCGCGGCACTGCCGAACATGAACAGGAATGCCTCTTGGCGTATGGACGCGGTGTTTGTCGATTCGTTCGGCAACCGCGCCGTGCAGCAAGGAATGGTGTCGTCCGTGTCGTTGCGCACGAAAGGATGTCCGTCGTTCGCATGGTCGTTGTTCGGGGGCGCGGGTGACTGGGCGGTCGATTCGGAGAGGGCGGAAGCAATTCTGACGAATCTCACGGTTGGCGTCGAGGCGAATTGCGGGCCAATTCCGCTTGACGGCATTGGGACGGATGGCGTGGTGTCAGTAGCAGTCAAGAACGGACGGCTTCCGACAGGCGTGAAGGCCGTTGTGGACGAGAACGGCATCTGGCTGCGCGGTGTGCCGAACAAGGCCGGAGAGTTCACGTGCGAGCTGCTGCTTTCCGCAAAGACGTTACAGGCCGGCAAGCGTGTCACGGTGAATGGCGTGTCCTGTCGGCTGACGGCCATCGTGCGCGAACTGGGCGATGTGGTGGCTTCGTATGACGGCTACGCGGTTCGCGAGCAGTCGCCTGAATCGGTGACGCCCGGTTTGGGCATGGCATCGTTTACCGTGTCGAAGACGGGGGCGATCAGCGGCAAATTCGTGCTGGACGGAACGAACGTCGCCTTCAAGGGAAGCGCCTGGACGGCGCGGACAAACGAGACGTTCTACCTCTCGACGCTGGTCAAGATCGGCAAGGGGACGGTTCCGCTTTCGTTGGTGACGGACGACCCAGACTTGGGCGTCGATGCGCGGATCGTCGTCGGCGAACGGTTTTATTGGCTGAATCGCAATCGCTGGACGACAGAGTCCGGCAAGGCGCTTGTCGCTCCACTTGCCGGGCAGTATGTCGCGGCCTTGCCACGCGCGGTCGGCACGGATCCATCCCCGTCGGGAACGGGGTATCTCTGCCTGACGGTCAAGACGAATGGGTCTGTGATTTACTCGGGGCGTGACTCTCTTGGCAAGACGTTCAGCGGAAAGTCAGTCCTCTACTATGCTACGGACTGTTGCAACGTCAGCGGCTATCATTGGGGATTCTACCTTTTTGCGCAACCGGGCGGAGAAAAATCTTCCGAATCGGGACTCTACGGGCTTGTTGAGATCATTCCCTCGGAAACGGGGAATATGCTGTCCGCACTTGGCGCATCGCGCGTCCGAAACGTCAACGTAAATCCGGCAAGCATTGCGGAGAATTGTGCCTGGACGAATGAACTGGAGGTCATCGGCGGACGTATGCCTGTAAACGGCCTTGCTCCTTCCGGCGAATGGATGCAGACGGATGGCCTTTCGCTTCCGGCTGACTTTGACGGACGCATGGGAACGAGCGGATGCCTGCTTGTGACGTCGCCATCGGATCTTGTCATTCGGTCTACGCCCAAGGGTGGCGTCTCGTTCTCCCCTAACGAGTGGAATGCCCAAAGGGTGTCATATGCGGCCAAGACAGGAATTGCGTCGTTTGGCTTGACGGTGGCCTACGAAGGGGAGAATGCGAATGGCAAAGTTGTTTCTCGTCGGCGCACGTTGAAGGCGCAGGGAGTTTATGTCCCCGTATCGACTCTTGGCGTTCCGTTTTGGGCGGGATTCGTGACCGTGCCGGAGATCGCCTGGCGTGCAGACGGCGGTTCGCTTCGGCAGGTTACGGTGCAAACGCCGTGCAGTTGGTGTTTTGAGCCCGTAGAGACGCATCCGTGAGGGGCATAAAAGGTAAAAGGGAATAAAAGATGAAGGTGAAAATGATAGCTCGTGGCTGTGCGACGTTGATGCTGTTGGCGGCCCTTGCGGGGGCTGGGTGGCTGTTGGCGACCCAACTGTCGCCGTCAAACGACGCGAAAGCGTCGGCAGACGGCGACACGGGCACGTCGCGCGCGATTGCGACGGCGAAAGGGCGCACGACCGCAAAAGAACGCGCACAGACGACGAAGGCACGGCGCATCGCAGAGCGTCCGCGCTCAGCGGTGCGCGAACGGGCGCAGACGCCGCCGAAGCTGGCCGTCGAGGACGAGAACCTGTCGCCGCGCGACCGCGCGTGCGTCGAGGCGATTCAGGCGGCCTTGGACGACAACGACTACGCCCGACTGCTGCCGGCGGTCACCACGGCGGCCAAGAGCGCAAGTTCGGACGTCCGCGCGCAGGCCGTCGAGGCCTTGCGGTGGTTCGGCAAGGTGGCGCTGTCCGAGCTGACGATGTTCATGGCCGATGCCGACGAGGACGTGCGCACGAGCGCCTGCGACGCCTGGACGTCGGCCCTGTCCGAGATCGAGGAACCGGCCCTGAAGGGGAAACTCGTGGTGTCGGCGATGGAGATCCTGACGGATGCCGATCAGCTCGAAAGCATGATTATGGAGATCAACGACCTTCCGAATTCAGCGCAGATGGACATTCTGACGCGGCTGATCGAAGGCGGGAACAAGGCCGCCGCAGAAGTCGCCAGGGAGCACTACGAGTTCCTGACGAGCGAGCCTTACGAGGGCATAGATGCGGCGCGGAAGTGGCTGCAGGAAAACCCCGACGACCCGGAATGAAGCGGAGACTGATTGCGCTTGCAGGCCTTGCATTGGCGACTTTTGTCGTCTATGTCGCTTGTCGTATCCAGACAGTCCGCACGGGGCCATCTGCGGGAGACGGAGACGCTGTACCCGAAATGCGGTCGGAGCGTGACGGATCGGGGCGGAGGCCGCCGGACGCGCCAAAGCCGGATTCGGCGAAGGCTGAGCCGACAGAGGTCGCGACTCCATCGCAAGAGGCAGGGGACTCGTCGGGTTCCGACAGCGACCGCCGCGAAGTCGATGCGTTCGACGCCATGGTGGACGATTGGATGGCGGCTCGCCCGGACGGTGTCTCAATCAAGGATGTCGAAGACTTCCGAAAGGCTCTCGCCCGCGTGCCTGATGAATCGAGGGACGAGTGTCTGCACAGGGCCTTGAACCTGATTCCCGACGAAAACGCCCTCCTTTTGGCAGGCGTCCTCCTGGACAAGTCTTTCGGAAAAGACATTCTGGAGGCCGTGTTCAACGACATTCTGAATAGGGACGAGCAGGTGAAGCTGCTGCTGCTCAAGAGCATCCACAAAGATCGTGCGCATCCCTGCTGGGCCGATGCAGCGTGGATTCTCGACGTGACAGGCGCGACCGCGCCATGATGCGATCTCCGCATCGAGCGACTGCCAAAAAACCGGAACCGGTCATTTTCTGGGCCTTCAGCCCCGACAACCCCAGCGTCAACACCCCAGGAAGCCCCATCCCCTTCCCATGCGAGACCGCATCGTCTACAACCGCATCAAGATACTCTCTGGCGAGAATCCCCCTCTCGTTCTGCCGTAGATCCTGCTGCTATGACGACGGCTTCAGGAAGCGAGTCCTCTTTTCATGCTGAAGCCCTGCACG
>SAMEA104315424__coassemble_808_pt1 | contig 18040 bp, 16 predicted proteins | sample SAMEA104315424__metabat2_low_PE_045 | metagenome-assembled genome bin SAMEA104315424 (sample SAMEA104315424) | gut metagenome | biome: Monkey gut; feature: monkey-associated habitat; material: faeces | place: China | collected 2013
CAGACGTACAACGTCCAGAAGTCGCTCGACCCCGACATCCGCTCGAAAGTCCGGCAGTTGAGGGATGAGAATCCCACGCGGAACATGAAATAGAGCGCGAGGCAACCTGCGACCTCTGCGACTCTGCGTGAGAAAACCCGATGGGTCGGCCTCGCGCGGATTTGGCACAAGTCCCTCTGTTGCCTACGGCCACCTTGATTTTCGACCGCTGAAAATGATATACTTTGTGCGATGCTTGATTAGTGATGTATGACTAGATGTTCATGGTGTTAAGCGACATTAAGGAGACCGCCTAACGACGGACTGAAAGACTTATACCGGTCGTGCGGAAATGGCGGCCGGCTCCCCACGGGTTCGCCCGGAGCGAGGAGGCGCTTGGGGTGGGCAACCTAACCCAAGCGGCGTACGCGAATTCAGCGTATAACGCTTTCCTGGAAATCTTCGCCAAAGAATCGATGAAGCGGAATACGATGAGTCGCGCTACGTGGGTCAATCCACGTGGCGTGTTTTCATCATTCATGTTTCATCAAAGGTGTTTGGCGACACCTCCAGGAAGACGTGGGGATAGGAAACACGCCACTCTTCTTTTGTCGGGTTGCGTGTGACAAAGACCCTGCGGAAGAGGAGTATAGATTGAGACGAACACAGACATCGCGAGAAAGACAGCATCCTGTACCAATGAAAAGCGGGATGGATTTCTCGTATTGTCAAGGAACAACCGCGAAGGATTACGCGCTGACCCGAAATGGCGATGTGCGAATCAAATTGATGGCCGAACACATCTGTCCGCCGGGCGCCCTGATTCGTGATCTTTATTTCGAGGGTGGAGACGTTCTGCGATGCTATCGCGGACGATTCTGTTTTACGCTGGAGGGATGCAACCCTATTGTGATCGGGGAGAACGAAACCATCGTCGTCTACCCTGATCAATGCGTCACAATTGAGGCATTAGAGAAGGCCAATTTGCTAGTCTACGTCATCTTCGAGGGAAGCGACGTTCCTTCCTTTTTTGATCGCTTCGGCTTTTTTAATGGGATGCACGGCCCGACCAGCGCACAACTTGAACTCTTCCGCGATGTGAAGCATATCCTAGAGACGAGCGAGTCGCCCGACCTCGCAAATCTGGCAATGCGTTTTTCGGATGCGCTTGTCACTTATGCCCACGATCTGCGCGTAGGGGCGAATGCGCTTGTCGGGGACGCCATTTGCCAAATTCGCGAAAACCTCAAGCGCAGAATCGTCCGTCTGACCCCACTTTATGAGCAGCTCCACATTGGGCATACCGCGCTTGGCAAGGCATTCAAAAAGGTCGGAATAGGCAGCGCTTCGGAGTTCATCCGTCAAGAACAATTGCGGCTCGTCTTACGGTTGCTCCAGAACACTCGGAAGCCGATAGCCGAAATCGCCGAGGAAGCGGGTTTTATTTCGTTTACGCACTTCGCCAATTTCATCAAGCGCCGTACTGGCGTGACGGCGAGGGATCTCCGCCGAGGCGGCAAAATAGTGAAATCGAGGCGCGAATAATGAAGTTCGGTTTTAAAAGCGAAATAAACGGAAGAATAAGAAATTGACGGGGCGCCTCTCTTTTTGAGATAATATCATATACTGAAATTCGCCGACCTCGCGTGAGGTTTTGGTAGTCTCGAAACGATCAAGCAAAAAGGAAAGAAAAGGAATGAAACTGTTGCTGTTCCCGTTGAAGCTGCTGTGAAACTGTTGCTGTTCCCGTTGAAGCTGCTGTGGTGGCTCGTCAAGTTGCCGTTCAAAATCCTTGGCTTCGTCTTTAAGGGCGTATCGGTCAAATCGAGCGGTCTGTTCAACTGATTCACGAAAGGATTGAACCGATGCTCTACGCAGAATGGTCAAGCAATCGAGTTACCGTGTATAACCAGTTCAAGACACTCGTTCGTCGAATCAACGTCCGTCATGATGTAGTCGGAGTTCAGATTTCCGGCGACAGCGAGACGGATGCAATGGTTGCCATCACTCAAAGCAATGGCAAGACCGACTTGTATAAGTCGAGCGGACAGATTGTAAGAAGAGGATAAGTGGAGGTGTAAAATGTCAGGATGGGAAGAACGAATCGATGGGGTCATTGGGGATGGCAAAAAACCGTTTGGGAATCATCCCTGCGACTCGCATGCGGCTAGGGAAATGTTGAGAGACGCTATTGCCCAAGGCGCAGGATTTAATAGCTATCGTGACAGAATCAAAGCAGCATACCGCAAAAAATTGCCAAACACGCCGGAAGGGAATAAGGTTTTAGATGATCAAATGAAGAGGGTTGAGTCAATCAATTCTTATTTTGACCATGATTAACATTTACAAAACCGCTCGGCGGGTGTCGATGTCGGTTTCGTAAAGAACAAACAAGAGGCATAGCCTCGGAAAGGAGCCAGAAATGGCCTACAAGAAACCCCAGATCGTGGCGAAGTCCGCCGCGAAGCAAACATTCGTTGCTGGATGCCCTCAGATAAGTAGGAGAGGTGCACCTCACAATCCTGCGTTATGCAAAGAACATTGGGCGTGATGCTTGCGGATAGATGGTTGTGCGGCGTTCATTCGCCGCACAACCATGATTCATTTAAGCCAGTACATAAGGGAATGGCAAAATGCTTTTAAGATTGGCACGACGGACATATGTTCGGCAGTACGGAGAGTTCACGTATGTTCATGACCGCGTCACCGCATCGGATCAGGTATTTCAATCGGCCGGGCCGTACTTCTCGCACATTACACGGCGATCAAAAGAAAAGAATACAATCATCGATGAAATACTTGGCGATTATGTAGGCGTGACGCGCGAGACTATTGAACATGATTTTGATGAACTTTTTGCACCGCTTATCGAAGAAAGAATAATTCTGTCGGGTGCTGTCGATGCCGAGCTTGATGCTAAAGATTCAGTATTTACATACGAATGTGAAAATCCCAAAACAAGGAGAGACAATAAGAACTATACGCAAGAAGATCTTACATCGTTGCCGGCTACGTTAATGGAGAAATATTTTGTTGAGCATCCAACTCTTTTTGATTTACAAATTGACATTACTCAAGCGTGTACCGAACGGTGTCGCCATTGTTATATACCAGAATACAATCCCGTCTGTTTGTCGCTTGATAAGATTCGTGCGGTTCTTGACGAGTTTCGGAATATGGGAGGCCTGCATGTGTCGCTTTCCGGAGGAGAGTGCATGATGCATAAGGATATTGTCAAGATCATTAGGGCGATACATGAACGCGATTGCACGGTAACATGTCTAAGCAATCTGACCATGTGCACAGATGAGATTGTTAGTGCGTTGATTGAGACGGACGGCGCAGTCCAAGTTTCTCTTTATTCGATGACTCCGACCATTCACGATGAAGTGACGCGACGCCGAGGATCTTGGCTTGAGACAATGGAGGCCATCATGCGCCTTCGTGCTGCACAGATTTCGGTATATATTTCATGCCCGTGCATGCGGCTTAACTATAAGCATTATCCAGAAGTGATGAAATTCGCAGCGTCAATGCGGATGAGTGCCAATACGGACTTTATCATAATGGGGAAACAGGACTGTGACACATCAAACCTCTGCAATAGATTGACATTAGAAGAGACCAGAGAATTGCTTGAAGACGTTATCTTGAAATCCATCCCCGTAAACACCGAATATTTTAGTGCGGGGAGAAAGGCGGCAATGCCATCTCCTGATGAGTGGAAGATGCAGAAGGTGTGCGGTGCCTGCGTTAACTCACTGTGCCTAAGCGCCACAGGTGATTATTATCCTTGTGCTGGTTTTGCAGGTTTCCCCCTTGGGAATTGCCATAGGGATACGCTGCACTATGTTTGGTATAATTCCGAAGCAACAAAACGCATTCGCTCGATATCGGGCAGAGATTTTGAGAAATGCGCATATTGTAAGGACAGGGATTATTGCTCGATATGCCTCTGCCGCAACTTCAACGAGTCAGGTGATATGTTCAGTCCGGCGGAGCATTTCTGCAAGGTCGCGGCAATCAATCACGAGGTTGTGGACGAGAAGCAGAGGCAGATGCTGGCTCAGGGCATCCGTTAAGGGGGATGGGTGCGATGGTTGACGCGCATGTGCATCTCGGCTGGTTCGCGGGGAAGGCGACTGGGCTTCGCTACTATTCGCCACGTCGCATCCTTGGCGTGCTGGATAGGTGCGGCGTGGCGTCTTTTGTCATTTCGTCGACGACGGCGCAGGCCATCGGCGCGACAATCGACGGAGTGATAAGCGAAGCGAGGGAAATGCGTCGGCTGGCGGGGGCACGGGCGAAGATTTTCTATTGGTTGTCGGGCGCGTTCTACGAGAAAGATCCTGAATTGACGGTCTTGGCGACGGGGCTGTTCGACGGAATCAAACTGCACGAAAGAGAGGGACATTGGGTCGAGAAAAGACCGGAGGCATTGCGCCGCGTCTTGCGCGTCTCGGCGAAACGCGACCTTCCCGTGCAGTTCCATTCGGGTCTCGACGAGCCCTGTTCGCCGCGTGCATTGGCGGCGTATGCGCGCGAATTTCCAATGGTTCGCTTTGACTTCGCTCATTGTCGGCCAATGGACGAGGTGGCGGAGGTCGTCGCGGCGTGTCCGAACGTTTGGACGGACACGGCTTATATGGACGAAGCGCACATGGCAAAGTTGTCCTCCTACAATTGGCATGATCGGTTGATGTTTGGCAGCGATCTGCCGGTCTGGCAAGCGTATGAGGATGTTTCGCTTACAAAGCGCTATCGGGAAATGGTTCGGTGTTTTCTCCGAACCGGATTGGCGAAAAGTGCGGATATCGCGTTCAACAAGTTTCTGGGACTCATTTAAGAGGGCGACATCGTGCGCAAGACAATGAAAGATGCTGCGGCAGAAATAAAAGATGTCGTTAAAGATACGAGACAGGTGATTCCTGGTTCGGAGCGATGGAGCAGTTCTGATTGGGTTGAACGGCTCATCAACCACCCGGAGTATGCGGAATCGTGTCCATTTGAGACTTTTGATGCATGTAATTGGGGCGTTTTGCTGAGACACCGTATGGAGATGGCCAAGTTCTGCAAGTGGGAAACGTTCACGGCAGACATGTGGATGGGATTCCTTATCATACAAAACAAGGGCGGCTTTGAAAAACATTGCGACTGGTCCATGTTCACTGGCTATAGTTGGGTGAATCTTTTGGTGGTCCGTCCAGAGTTCGGCGGTTATTGTGATTGGAATCGGCTCAACGGCGAGAACTGGGCCTATCTTCTTGGCATCAAGCCAAATTTCCAGGATCGGTGTGCGTGGGAGAAATTGACTGGGCGAGATTGGGCTTATCTGCTTTGGAGGCGTCCCGAGTTTGCCGACAAGTGCGATTGCTGGGATAAGCTGTCTGATGAAGATGCCACCCGCTTAATACGAAAACACCCCGAACTCATGTCGCATTTCCTTTGGGTTGAAGGGGCCTGTCCCCAATCTGAACGCATGAAAACTCTATGAAAGCGGAAATTTCTGAGGGGCTTCACAGAGATAGGCATATTGTCGTGCCATGCGGTGGCTACGCATACGCAAAGCGCCGCGCTCTCGGCATGAAGGACACGATGCCGCCGACAAGATACCTGTGACGGTCAGCAAACCCATCTTCGGTATGGTATACTATTGTTGCTTTGGTTGGAGTGCTAATTGAATCGAATCGATGGAATGGCGGTCGAACCGACGCAATGAAAGGGCCTTGAAATGAACGAGAAGAACCAACTTGTGCTGTTCAAGTCGAAAGACGGTGACATTGAGATTCCTGTGCGCATGGAAGAGGAGTCTCTGTGGCTGACACGTATGCAGATGGCCGAACTGTTCGGTGTCACGCCGCAAAATATAACTTTGCATATGCGAAATGTGTATAAGTCTGGAGAACTTGAAGTTGCGGCAACTAGTAAGGAATCCTTACTAGTTCAAAATGAGGGCGGACGAAATATAACGCGCAAGGTGATAACCTACAATCTTGATGCGATCATATCTGTTGGATATCGAGTCAACTCTACGCGCGCAACGCAGTTTAGAATCTGGGCGACAAGAATCTTGAAAGAGTATATTCTACACGGATATGCTCTCAATCAGCAGCGTCTGCGTCAGCTCGGACAGGCCGTCGAGGTGATGAAGCGCGTGTCGAACCGCCTGGACGCGGAACAGGTCTTGGATGTCGTGAAGACGTATTCGTCGGCGCTTGACCTTTTGGACGCCTACGACCACCAGACGGTTGGCAAGCCCAAGGCGAGGTCACGCTCGGTCGAGTTGACTTACGCGGACTGTCGTGCGTTCATCGACAGCATGAAGTTCGCCGAGGCGTCGCCGCTTTTCGGCAACGAGAAGGACGGCTCCTTCAAGTCGGCATTGGGCGCGGTCTACCAGTCCTTTGGCGGAAAGGATCTTTATCCGTCGGCACAGGAGAAGGCGGCGAACCTGCTTTATCTTGTCACGAAGAACCACGGCTTCTCCGACGGAAACAAGCGAATCGCAGCCGGGCTTTTCCTTTATTTTCTTCAGCGCAACAGGCTTTTGCTGCGCAAGGACGGCTCCAAGCGCATTGCCGATTCGACGCTTGTCGCGCTGACGGTCATGATCGCCGAATCGCGTCCGGCCGAGAAGGAAATGATGGTCAACCTCGTCATGACCTTCTTGGCCTAAGTAAGCGTCAAGAGGTGTGACGAAAGAGCGTCAAAATCGCCCGTCGGCATCGACTTTCTGCTATAGTATGAGTTGTTCCGTCCAAATGGGAACGGGAATGCGGAATTTATGTCGGTTGGCCCTGTTGACGGGCGGCGGCTTAAATGATACACTATTCGCAAATTGCGAATGGAGGAGGGCTATGCTGAAAGGACAGGATCTCGTTGTGCTTGCGGCACTGATGGGGGGCGAAGCCTCGCACGAGCCGTATTCAGGATTGGGCAGACGCACGTGCCTGAGTGCATCAGAGGCGTATGCGTCGGTCAAGCGACTGCTTGCTGCGGCTTTGCTGGGCGGCGACCGTCGGGTTTGCAAGCGGAATGCTCTTGAGTTTCTGATTCATGGGCTCCGTTATGCGTTTCCGTTGCGTCCGCTGGGAGGGACGGCGAAAGGGCTTGCGACGGCCTACGCGGCACCTGTGGCAGAGGGGGCTTTTGCCTCGACGGGGATGAAGCCCGTGTGGCGTTCGCCAGACGGCGAAGTGTTTGGCCAGGCCTTTGAGCCTCTCTATGAGACGGTTCCTTTGGCGGCGACAAAGGACAGGGCTCTGTATGATCGCCTTGCCGTATTGGATATGCTGCGGGGTGGTCGCTTGCGTGAACGCCAGTTTGCGGAGTCGAAACTTGAGGAGATGCTGTCATGAATGACATTGCCGCTTCAATTGCGGCCCTTTCAGCACGGATTTTGAGGACGTGATTTGCCTTTTCAATGGACGACGCTCTCTTGTGGACGAGATACTTGCGGAACCAAAGGTTGGGCGAGGCATCGCTGAAAAGTTTGCGCAGTACGTACAAGAGCCTGAATTGGAAGATGCCGTCATGGGATTTGTTCAGACTGAAGCGAATCCCGAAGGCCGATTTGAGCGCATCATGGGTGCTTTTCGGCGACTTGCTCGCCACGATCCACCGCAAGCTCACGAGAACTGAGAACGTACAGCGGAAATTTCTCTCACCTATGAGCCGTTGCGTGCCGCCATTGGCCCATCGGCAGGCCGAAGCGTTTCTTGAAGACGACCTGCAGGTGAGGAATGTCCGTGAACCCGCAGATGCGGGCGACCTTCGCGGCGGGCAGCTGCGTCGAGACGAGCCGCTTCTTGACCTCTTCCAGCCGCGCCCGGAGAATCGCCTCCCGGATGGTCGTGTTCTGGTACTGGCGGAAGCGGAGGTCGGCGAGGCTGCGCGAGACGCCGAGGTGCCGCACGACATCCGCCGTTGAGATTGCCTTCGTCGCGTTCTGCCGGATGTAGTCGAGCGCGGCGGTGATGAGATGGGACGCGGGGCTGATCGGCGCGGTCGATTCGCGCTCGATGACGGTCTGCTCGTCGCAGATCTCGCAGCGGGGCCGTTTGTCCGCCCTGCCCGTCCGTCGGTTGCGCAGCATGCGTGCGAGCATTTTCGCCGCGAGCTGTCCGACGGTGTCGTGGCGCGGCAGGACGCTGCTGATGGTCGGCGAGTCGAACGCGCAGAGCAGCTCGTCGTTGTCGACGCCGAGCACCGAGACCTGTCCGGGCACGGCGAGCTTCGCGCGCTTGCACGCCTCGATGACCTCCAGCGCGGTCGTGTCGCAGGCGGCCATGATGGCGGCAGGCTTCGGCAGGGCGAGAAGCCACGCCTTGAGCGAGAGGGTGAGGTCGTTCGGGTCGAAGACGAAGGCGCCATGCTGCTGGGTGCGCACGGCCTCCGCGAAGGCTTCCGCGCGGATGCGCGACCACCCGTGCTCGTCTTCCGTCGGGACGAACCCGAACGAGCGGAAGCGTCCGAGCGACAGGAGGTACTCGCCGCCGAAGCGCGCGATGGCCGCGTTGTCGTTCTGGACGTAGGCGACGTTGTGCGGGGCGTCCGAGTCATACGTGCCGAAGACGACGACGGACGTCGTTTCGGGGATCGCGCCAGCCGGCAGCGACAGGTAGGTGTCCTCGTCGGTGACGATGCCGTGGTAGCCGCCGGCCCGGATGGCCCGCACGATGTTCGGCTCGACGGTCTTCTTGGCGATGCGCAGGTACAGCCGCCAGTCCGCGCGGCGCCGTGCGCGTTCGGCGAACCCGGCGAGGAAGTCGCGCCCGGAGGCGATGGTCGACGACCAGAGCAGGACGAGGATGTTCTTCTTCATGTGCAGTCAGCCGCAGGGCGAGCGGTCAGCAGGTGCGGCAGTTGGGCTCCAAAGGCATAGAGCGGAATGTCTTTGGTCGCATGCCCATCCTGATGTGGGGCAAGCGATGTGCGAATCGCATAAGGCGGCGCGAACAGCTCGCGAAAGGTCTTGAGGCTTTTGGCTTTGGTGTTGATGCCGGCCTTGGCTTCGATTGGAAAGACGGCTGTTTCGCCTTGGACGACGAATTCGACTTCTGCATTGCCGGAATCGGACGTCCAGTAATACGGCGTGAGGTTCGTCGCAATGAGTTCCTGCAGGACGTATTGTTCGGTCAAAGATCCGCGAAAGTTCGTGAAAAGGGCGTTGCCGTCGAGCAGCGCCTGCGATGAGAGCCCCGCCATTGCGCCGAGAAGCCCGACGTCGTGCAGGTAAAGCTTGAATGCCGAGAAGTCCTGATACGAGAAAAGCGGCAGCCTTGGAGGTGACACGCGAAAGACTTGGCGGATCATGCCGGCATCATGTAGCCACTGAAGGGCGGTCTCGTATTCGCGCGCGCGTGCGCCGGACTTGAGCGCCGTGTAGATGAATTTCTTGTTCTCCTTGGCCAGTTGTGCGGGAACGTTGTGCCAGAGGAGCCGGATTTTTCCGAGCAGTTCAGGCGGCGCATGCTTGACGAAGTCTGCATCGTACGACAGGAGAATGTCCGACTGGATGCGTCGCACGGACGTATAGTCGCCGGTCTCGGCGAATTCGGCGACGGCCTCTGGCATGCCGCCGACAAACAGGTACTTGCGCAGCAAGGTTTCGTACAGACCGTGAAGTCCGTCAAGGATTGTCCAGTTCCCCTCTTCCAGAGGCTTCAGGTGGGCAGGGGTGTCGATGGCTTGGACGAATTCACCGAATGAAAGCGGATGGATGTCGAGGAAACTGACTTTGCCGACGGGAAACGAATTCTTGCGCGGGTGTTTTTTGTCATCTGTTTTCCCCATGGAAAGGCCGAGCAGCGATCCGGCGACGAGAATGGCCAGATTGGGCATTTCCTCGTTGAAGTACTTGAGGCTGTTGAGCGCTTGGGGTGATTCTTGAATCTCGTCGATGATGAGCAGCGTCTTGCCGGGCGTGATGGTCTTTCCCGTGAAAGCCTGAATGAGGTCAATCAGTCCAGAGGGGTTTAGGTCGGAGGCGTCAATCTGGCGCTGCAGCGATTCGTTCTTCTGAAGGTCAATCCGAACAGTGTCGTTCGGATAGTAGGCGTTTGAGAATTCGTTCATCAGCCATGTCTTGCCGACTTGTCGCGCCCCCATGAGAATGAGCGGCTTTCTTTTGGAAGAGTTTTTCCACTTGACGAGAGATTCAAACGATTTTCTGTACATGATGAGTGCCTTTGCGCGTATTATAGCAAATCAGAATCACATTATTCAATCGGAAAACGTGATTGCAAATCACATTATTCGGTCGAATAATGTGATTTGCTTCTGGGACTTTGGGGGACAGGGCTTTTGGGGGCTTTTGGGGACAGACCCTCATACAAAGGGGCCTGTCCCCACGACAGCCTCTTCAGGTCAACGCAAAGAACGCAGAGGAAGTGACGCGAAGCGCGCAAAGCCTTTGCGGCCTTACGCAGACCTTGGCGTGTGCGACGCACTTGAATCGACGTGTAGTGTGGCGAGAGGAGAACTCCCTTGAAATGTGTAGTGAGTCGCTGCAGGGGCTCTCTTGAAATGTGTAGTGGCTGTTGACGGCGATTCGCATGATTTGCTAAAATACGCGCATGAGGCGGAAAATATACGAGAGACTGCTCAAATGGAAGCGCGAAGAGGCGGGGCGTTATGCCCTGATGCTTGAAGGCGCGCGGCGTGTCGGCAAAAGCTGGATTGTGGAAGCGTTTGCCGAGCAGGAGTATGAGCATCATCTGATCCTTGACTTTGCCACGGTCAAGCGTTCCGTCAAGGAACTGTTCGAGGACAAGCTGGACGATCTGGACGAGTTCTTTCTCCTGTTGGAGGCGCGGACGGGCATACCGCTGGTTCGCGGCAAGACGGTGGTTGTCTTCGATGAGGTGCAGCGGTTTCCGCGCGCGCGGGAGGCCATCAAGTATCTCGTTGCGGACGGCCGGTTCCATTACATTGAAACGGGTTCGCTGATTTCGATCAAGAAAAACGTCGAGGGCATCGTCATTCCGAGCGAGGAGATCAAGGTTCAGATGCACCCGATGGATTTTGAGGAGTTCCTTTGGGCGATCGGACGCGAGGGCGTCTGGCCGCTGGTCGAGAAGCGGTTTGCCGCGCGGCAGCCGATGGGCCAGGTTGATCATCGGCTGCTGATGGAGTATTTTAGGCAGTATCTGGTCGTTGGCGGGATGCCGCAGGCGGTTGCGGCTTTTGCCGCCGAGAAGCGGCTGGACGAGGCCGAACGGGCGAAAAGGGCGATTCTCGACTTGTACTACGAGGACGTCGGCAAGTTTGCCGGGCGGCAGAAGAACAAGGTGCGCGCAATCTGGCGTGCGATACCGGGCGAGTTGAGCCTTCATGACAAGCGCTTTTCGCCCGGCGTGACGGGAGAGGGCGTACGGATGCGCGAACTGGATTCGGCTTTTGAATGGCTCCAGTCGTCAATGACGGTGAACCTGGCCTACAACTCGACTGATCCGAATGTCGGTTTCAAGATGTCGGCCAATCGAGAAGGGCTGAAGTGCTACATGGCGGACACCGGGCTTTTGGCTTCGCATGCGTTTTCCGACAGTCCGACGACGGTCAAGGATGTGCTGTGGAAGGTTCTGACGGGAAAGCTGGAGCTGAACAAGGGCATGCTGATGGAAAATGTGGTGGCGCAGATGCTTCGGGCGGCTGGACGTGAACTCTATTTCCACAAGACATTTGCCCGCGCCGACGTGGCGAAGCGGATGGAGATTGACTTCCTCCTGACGAAGCCGATGATTACGAGTCGGCGCAACGTGATTCCGATTGAAGTCAAGAGCAGCAACGACTACACGACGGTCTCGCTCGACCGGTTCGCAGAAGCCTATCCGGGCTATTGCGCGGAGCGTATCGTCCTGCATCCCGGCGATGCGGACTACACGAAGGCCATAACCTACCTGCCCTTGTACATGACGCCGCTTGTGGCAAGACGCGGTGACGCGAATTTGGCGTAAACAATGAACAACACGGGAAAACCAAAGGAGCTTGCCCGCGACTGAATTTGTTCCCCAGTGTCCGTGAACGGAGTGTTCGCCGATAGCGGTCATTGGGAAGCGGTCTGACGGTCGGTGGTGCAGCGGGCGGTACAACGCCCCTGTGATCGAAGACTGGTTGCCAAAGTCCACAATGGAATCTCGCCAAAGTCCACAACGAAATTACGCCAAAGTCCACAACGGAGTTGACGGGAATCTCTCGTATTTGGTATCATACCCGCGTGAAAGAATATAAAAATAGGATTTTCGATAGGCTTTTGGCCGATGCGCTCGATGCCAAAGGCGCAGTGCTCATTGAAGGCGCGAAATGGTGCGGAAAGACGACAACTGCCGAGCAGATCGCGCGAAGCGTCGTCTACGTGAACGAGCCGAAGAAACTTCGGCAGAACCTCATAATGGCGCAGACGAATCCCGAACGGTTGCTGGAGGGAGAATCGCCGCGGCTGATTGACGAATGGCAGGTTGCGCCCGAACTTTGGGATGCTGTTCGATTCGATGTCGATCATTCCGATGCAGACGGAAAGTACATCTTGACGGGGAGTGCTGTTCCGTTGGATGAGGAGGCGAAGAGAAAGATTCACCATTCGGGTACGGGGCGTTTTTCATGGCTGAGAATGCGGCCCATGTCCCTCTACGAAAGTCAGGAGTCGTTGGGCAGTGTCTCGTTCGCGGACTTGTTCGCCGGAAAGGAATCAATCGGCGAAGCAAAGCCGTTTACGCTGGAGGAAATGGCCTATCTGACTTGCCGAGGCGGATGGCCGAGGGCGACGGACAAGGTCGGCCGGTCGGCCTTGCGGCAGGCGTTTGACTATGTTGACGCCGTGGTGCGGGCGGACATCTCGCGCGTTGACGCCGTGAAGCGAGACCCGGATACCGCATTGCGCATCATGGCTTCCCTGGCGCGGCTTCAGGGCACGCAATCGAACCTGAGCGTGATCAGGGCTGACCTGGCGCCAAACGGCATACGAGGTTCTGTTCATGAAAACACGATCGCCTCGTATGTCGGGGCGCTCAAGAATATCTTCGTGATCGAGGACATGCCGGCGTGGTGTCCGAACCTTCGTTGCAAGACGCCGATTCGCACGACGGACACACGCTATTACACCGACCCTTCCATCGCGACGGCTGCCTTGGGGCTTGGTCCCGACGACTTGATGAACGACTTGACGTCATTTGGCCTTTTCTTCGAGACGCTGGTTGCCCGCGACCTGCGGACTTATGCCGAGGCGAACGACGGCAAGGTGAGCCATTATCACGACAAGAGCGGACTCGAATGCGATGCCGTGATGCATCTGAGAAACGGGAAGTACGGACTGATTGAAATAAAGCTCGGCGGCGAGAAGCTGATTGCCGACGGAAAGGCTCGGCTGAAGATGTTGGCGGATGAGATTGACACGAAACGCATGAAAGAGCCGTCGTTCCGCATGATTGTCGTCGCGACGGGCGATTATGCGTACCGGGACATGGACGGTACGCTGATTTGCCCCGTCAGCAGCCTTAAGCCATAGCTGAAAGTGCCCAGTTGACGGGACGCAACGACATGATGTATAATGATGCATCATAAACGATGAAGAGAAAGGTGCATCATGTCGGTCATAACCATTCATGCCGAAGACCATTTGGCGGAGGCGGTTCGCGCGTATGCGGATCGTCTCGGCAAGAGCATGAACTTCGCGGTGAAGGAACTCCTTTCGTCTGCCTTGGGGCTCGTCAAGCCGGCGAAACGCCGTCACGACTTCTCGGAGTTCTGCGGCATTCTCAAAAAGTCGGATGCCGATGAGATCAGGCGGAACCTGAAGGTCTTTGACAAAGTGGATGCGGAGCTTTGGAAATGAAGCGGCTCGTGCTGGACTCGAATGCGCTGATTTCGCTCTTTGACGGAGATGCGTCGGTCGCGGACGCCATGGCAGTGGCCGAACGCATCTTGATACCGGCGGTGGTCTTGGGCGAAGTGCGCTTGGGATTCGATGGTACCCGTCGAGCCAAGGAAGCCGAACGGGCGCTGAATCGGCTTTTGGAGAACGTCGAGGTCTGGCCAGTGACCGAAGAGACGGCCTCCTTTTTCGTGTCCGTCATGCGCCTTTTGCTGGAGAAGGGGACTCCGATTCCGACGGATGACGTCTGGATTGCCGCCGGTGTCCTGGAGGCCGGTGCCGTTCTCTTTTCTCGGGATCGTCACTTCGAACGGATCCCAACGCTGCGGCTCATCGGCTAAGAGTCCTCGTCACGGCCGTGCAAACGCGTGTCGGCACGAGAGGCGCTCCGAACGCCACGGAAACGTGACGATACATGCCCTCACCTGTTCGTCCTTTGCCCACGGGCTTGTCGTGTGTTGTGAGAAATCGAATAAAATTCTTGTCTAAGAACAAATGCTTTTGATTGCCGTTCAAGTCGCGATTATGGTAAAATAAGCCCAAAACATCTGATGGTGGCATCCGTTCCGGCAAAACAAATATACTCGAAAGAAGGATCAAAAATGATGGAAAACACGCTAAAACATAAAGTTTCGGGGAGGAGGGGGGTAGTCCTCTCGCGAACCAGTCTCGCCTTGGCCTTGGCCGTGGGGCTCTCGCCGCTTGTGAGGGTCGATGCGGGCGAGTGGCCGAAGCCTCCGCCGATTCCGCGTGAACAGGGGCTCTTCCGCTGTCAGGTTCATCGCGGCGGCGGTAGTCGTTCGCGTCCTGACAATTCACTGGAGACGTTTCTCTGGTGCTGGGGACATGGTCTTGCGCCCGAAGCCGACGCACGGCTGACGAAGGACGGCGTGGCGATCGCCATGCACGACGACACTTTCAAGCGCATAGGTCGCGGCATTTTGGCTTCGTTGGCAGAACGGAAGATCTCGGACTTGACGTGGGACGAAATCAAGGACATCGACACCGGCTCATACCTGAATGCACAATACGCGACGACGCGCATCGCCACAATGGAGAGTGTCTTCGCCGCAATGAAGGGCCGTCCGGATCGCATCCTCTACGTGGACGAGAAAGGCGCGCCGCCTGAACTGATTGCGGAACTCGCGAACAGGTTCGGCGTCATCGAGCAGGTCTACTACTGCTCGTGGAACTGGAAGGTCATTCCGCGTTGGCGCACAATCGCGCCGAAGGGCCGCTCTATGGTCTGGATCGGCAACTGGCCGAAGAGCAACTCGCCTGAAGACATCGCCCGCACGGAGGCGTTCATCCAAAAGCGGCTTGACGCGATGGCGACCACGGACTTCGCCGGCATCGACCAGGTTCAGATTCACCTGCGGACGGACTTGTCGAAGCCTGACGTGTTCAATCCGTCTTCGGCGTTCATCCGTCGCGCCATTGCCCTGCTCCACAAGCACGGCGTGACGGTCAACGGCGTTTCATGGACGGAGGGTGCGAACAAGGAGGTCTATCGCAAGATGTGGGATCTCGGATTCGACCATTTCACGACGGACTATCCCGAAACGCTCTTTGAGGTCGTCGACGAGATTCGCCGAGGCGACCGAAAGACGCAGAGAACAGAGAAGAGATAAGACCATCAAAGAGGCAGAAAATCATGAAGCGCAGATTTCAACTTGGCTTGGTGTACGCTGTGGCGTTGGCGTTCCTGCCGAATGTCATGTCGGCAGCCGATGTTGTCGCGAAGACGGTTATTGACGTTCCGTCTGACGAGACGAAACAGGCCGGAGTGCTGGCGACAACTGACGGCCCCTTCCTGAAAACGGGTTCGGGCATTCTTGAGCTGGATCAGAACAGCACGTTTGCCTGTGACTTTATGGTGTCGGAAGGAACTCTCAGGTGCACGAAGAGGGGGGCGGCAATCGGCAAGGGCTATTCGTCACTTGGCGACACGACGAGTTCGCACACGATCTATGTGGTCGAAGGGGCGACGATTGAATATCCGGGAAGTGACGTTCAGGGGCAGTTCTACAATGACTCGAAAATCGCCATGCACATTCGCGGCGGCACGTTCAAGCAGGCGGAAAACGCCGTCAACGGATTCGGCCCGATTGTGTTCGACGATGCCGTCTTGTCCTATTCCGGCAGCGACTACAGCGGATGGCCGACATTCGGTTTCAGTGAAGTCACGTTCATGGGGACGAAGCCATACGTGCTCGAAAACAAGCGGTCGAGCCGTGACGCGAAGTTCTTCTTTGGCGCGAACCGCATGGGTGTCCTTTGTGTGAGCAACATCGTCTCGGATGCTGCGGGAAGCGTCGATCGCACAACGCCGGACGTCACGATTCAGGCCCTCCTCGTGGACTCTCCGAACGACTGGACCAAGGACGGCGTGACCTATCCGGCGCGGCCCTGTCAGTTCCGCAAGACAGGTGCGGGCGTTCTCCGAATCGATGTCAACAACCTGACCTTCACAGGCGACGTTGAAGTCGCCGAGGGGGTTCTGGCGTTTCGGAAGCGTGGCGCGTCAGGCGCCGAGTCCGGCCAGTCGTCCGCACTTGGTGACCTGGCGTCGGGAAAGACGGTGACGGTCTGCGATTCGGGCGAACTCTACTTCGAGAGCAGCGACATGTTCGGTCAGGCCTGCTCGGATTTCGATTCGACGCTGGTCGTCTCGAACGGCACGCTGCGTTTTGCGCCCGGGACAGTCAACGGACTTCCCGCGCTGAGGCTCTACAACCCGAACTTTGTCTATGGTGTGGGTGTCGGAAACTCGTCGACGGAAGACGCCAAGTCCTGGGGCTTGCTGGCGTTGCGCTATCCTGTCTTGTTTGACGGCACGAAGCCCGTCGAATGGCCTTCACAGGGCGTCAACAACATCCTCTCGTTGGGCTATTCGAGTGACACGGCGTTTACGGTCGTCGATGGCGTGACTAACTACACGGGACGGACGGAGTTCCGCGTGGCAGACATCACGAAGGACGCGTGTGTGGACGTGAACATTGGCCTTGATGTGCAGAGCCTTCCGCATTGGAAGAACTCGTCGAAGTTCGCGCAATGCCGGTGGCGTTGCGGTCTCCTGAAGACAGGGGCGGGCACGCTTGAGCTTTCGGGGCGGTTGACCTGTCCGTTGCCGACACGCATCGCCGAGGGGGCCCTCGTCTTTGACGGTGTCGTTGCCGAGCAATTGGATGGGTGGGAGAAGTCGGAGATGGTAGTCGAGCGCGGCGCCTACCTCGGCGGCACGGGAACGGTCGAGAACGTGACCGTTCAGTCTGGTGGCGGGCTGACGGTCGCGGTCGGGCAGTCCGCGCCGCTCCAGATAGGTGGAATCTTTCGAGCGGACGGGCCCATTGTGATTAACGTGACGGGCGTAAGTGACGATCCGATTGACCTGAAATCGCTGAACCGTCTTCCGATAGCCAAGGGGGTCGGCCTCGACTCGCTGTCTTACGAGGTTCGAGTCAATGGTGAAGCGATGCCCAATGTCGTAGCCCGTGTAGACGCCAGGGGTGTTCTGCTCGTACGCTGCATCCGAGGCTTGGCCATCATCTTGCGATGAGGGTTGGCAGATGAATCCGAATCCATTATTCGATTGAATAACGTGATTGTTCCTGGGGGCAGGCCCCCCCATTTGCCGGGGTCTGTCACCAGTTTAAATGAGCGAAACGAATTAAAAACAAGCTGTTTTGCGCGAATAGGTTGGGAAATGAGAATGCATTGCGGAAAATTCTCGGCTGATGAACGGAAGCTGAACGGCGAGACGTGGTACATGCTGGACGAGCAGACGGCCGCGTCCGCGCCCCGCACGAACCGCACCGAATACAACGGCGGCGTGCCGTATGCCGTGACGGCGTGGGGCGATCCGGCCGAAGGCGAGGAACGCCCGTTCGGCGCGGATGCCGTCGTGTCGGTCGCGCCCGACGCGACGCTGGAGCTCCGTTCGGAGAAGATGGTGCTCGACCATCTCGCGGTTGATTGCGCGGCGGGCGCGGGCACGATCACCTGCTTCATGCCGGCCGAAAACGGCTCGATCGATGTCCGTCAGGCGGACGTGGAGCGGCTTCGGGCGGGGTTTGCGCTGCCGCTGACGGTCGGGACGGTGAACCGTGCCGCGCGCCTGAAGAAGTGGACGGTGCGGGTCAATGGCGTGGCGGACGAGCGGTTGCGCGTGGTTTACCGCGAGGGCGGCTT
>SAMEA104315424__coassemble_844_pt1 | contig 17239 bp, 12 predicted proteins | sample SAMEA104315424__metabat2_low_PE_045 | metagenome-assembled genome bin SAMEA104315424 (sample SAMEA104315424) | gut metagenome | biome: Monkey gut; feature: monkey-associated habitat; material: faeces | place: China | collected 2013
GACGGCTCGCCGAACAACCTCTACGTCGCGTCGGGGTCTACGCTGCTCCTGGTCTCGCCGTTCACGGGGCGCGTCGGCTATGTGCCGGGCGTGACGGCCTCATCGAACGTCTTTGGTCGCGTGGCGACGGACTTCTCCGGCACGGCCGCGCAGATCGCCGATTCGGCGCATAACTTCACGCACGACCTGACGGGTGACGTCGGCTTCGCCGTCACGGGCGGCGACGAGACGTGGCTTGTCTGGAGCGACGCGCTCGGTGCGGACGGCAAGGTCACGATAGACGAGACGACTTATGAGCCGGTGCCCGGCGGCGCAACGCTGACGACGGAAATCGCGGACGTCGTGACGAGCTTCGTCTACGACGGCACGGCGAAGGTCTGCCTGTCGTCCGACCACGGCTACATCCTCACGTGCGCCGCGCAGACGAATGCGGGTTCCTACACGGCGACGGCCACACCCAAGGCGGGCTTCACGTGGGCGGACGGCGCGACGGCGGCGCGCACGATCAGCTGGACAATTGCGAAATCCGTTTATGACATGAGCGGTGTCACGTTCGTGGATCAGACGTTCATCTACGACGGCAAGCCTCATGCGCTTGCAATCACCGGCACGTTGCCGACGGGCGTCACGGTCGCCTACACGATTGCCGATTCGGCGGGCAACAGCCAGCCGGGCAATGAAAAGACGGAAATCGGCGTCTACACGGTCACGGCGACGTTCACGGGCGATGCCGACAACTACGAGCCGATTCCCGCCCTGACGGCGACGCTGACCATTGCCGAGAAGGTCGATCCGCCGGATCCCGATCCGCCGACGCCCGTCACGACGAACTATCCGACGCCGATTGCGTTCCGTGCGATCACGCGCGTCTCCGATATGGAATGGACGCTGGAGATTACGAACCGTGTGCCGTGGTGCCACTACCGCCTCCTTGCGACGGACGACTTGACGAAGGGTTTCGTCACGACGGGTGCGTGGGAGCGGGCGGCGGCGGATGCAGACCCGGTCTGGACGACGAACGTCATCACGACCGGCGGCGCGCAGTTCTGGAAGGCCGAGGCCAAGGAAGGCATCGTGGAAGAATAATCGAATGAAAGGCGATTGGAACTTGCATCCCTCAAGCCCCCTCGCGTCCCTCACGTCTAATCGAAATCTAAAAAGTCTAAATCTAAACGTCTCAAACATAGAACGAATCTTAAATCTGAAATCTTAAATTTGCAATTCAAGAGAAAATCAAGATCATGGCAGAGAAGAAGACTGAAAAGGCTGAAACGAAGAAGTCAACCGGCAACACTGCGCTGGACGCGGTGATGAGCCAGATCCGCAAGGAATTCGGCGAGATGTCGATCATGCGCCTCGGCGACAAGGAAATCGAGGAAATCCCCGTCATCTCGACGGGCGCGCTCTCGCTCGACCTCGCGCTCGGCGTGGGCGGCCTCCCGCGTGGACGCATTGTCGAGTGCTACGGACAGGAGTCGTCCGGCAAGACGACGCTTACGCTGCACGTCGTCGCGAACGCCCAGAAGGCTGGCGGCGTCGCGGCGTTCATCGACGCGGAGCATGCGCTCGACCCGACGTACGCGAAGAAGATCGGCGTCGATCTCGACAACCTCATCGTCTCGCAGCCGAACTCCGGCGAGGAGGCGCTGACGATCTGCGAGCAGCTCGCGAAGTCGGGCGCGCTCGACGTGATCGTCGTCGACTCGGTCGCGGCCCTGACGCCGCAGGCGGAAATCGACGGTAACATGGGCGACAGCCACATGGGCCTTCAGGCGCGCCTCATGTCGCAGGCGATGCGCAAGCTGACGGCGGTTGTTGCGCAGACGAAGACGCTCATCATCTTCACGAACCAGGTGCGCGAGAAGATTGGCGTCATGTTCGGCAACCCCGAGACGACGCCGGGCGGCAAGGCGCTGAAGTTCTACGCCTCCTGCCGTCTGCAGGTCCAGCGCATCGGCGCAATCAAGAATACCGCCGGACAGGTCGTCGGCAACCGCACGCGCGTGAAGGTCGTGAAGAACAAGGTCGCGCCGCCGTTCACCGAGGCTGAGTTCGACATCCTCTACACGTGCGGCATCTCCTACGAGGGCAGCGTCCTCGACGCGGCGCTCTCGCGCGGCATCGTCGAGAAGCGCGGCAGCTGGCTTTCCTTCGGCGACTCGCAGCTCGCGCAGGGCTCGCTCGCGACGATTGACTACCTGAAGGCCAACCCCGAGGTCACGCAGAAGATTGTCGACCTCGTGAAGACCACCCCAATCAACCCCGCGCTGAAGAAGAAGTAAGCGGCGATGGGCGGCTGCCCGCAAACTTCGGCAACGCTTCTTCAGAACCTGGCCAGCGACTCGCAGCATGCGCGCTGGGGCGAGTTCGTCGCGCGCTACCGTCCGATGATGGCGGCGTTCATGCAAAGCCATTTCCCGACCCTCGATGCGGACGAGGCGATTCAGCAGACGCTGATTGCGCTCATCCGCATCTTCCCGGTCTACCGTTATGTCCCGGACGAAAAGGGCTCGTTCCACAACTACCTGACGGGCGTCTTGCGCCACAAGGCCCTGAAACTGCGCGCGGCCGAAAACCGGGCGGCTGAAAGGCGCCGCGCGCTGTCCCGCGCGGCCTCGTTTTACGCTTCGTCCGGCGCGGCCCTGTCCTGTGCGGCTCTTGCAAAAGAGCCGTCTCCGCTCGCCGCTGCGGAGGCCGCCTCGCGCGCGGCTGAAGAAGAGAAATGGCGCGCGGCGGTCTTTGAAATCGCGCTTCAGCAATATCTCGCGGATGACGCAGTTCAGCCGCGCACGAAGCAGATTTTCACGCGGCTTGCGTTGAATCGCGAGAAGCCGGAGGCCGTGGCGGCAGCTTTCGGCCTGACGCGCAACGCCGTCGACCAGATCAGGAGCCGCGCGATGACGCGCTTGCGCGCGCTCGTCAAGGCATTGGAGCAAGTGGATGAAGCAACGTTCGAGCACAACTGAATTTGCGGCATTCCTCGCGGCGCACCGGCCGCTCGTCGAGGTCGCGACGCTTTCGGACGGCACGGTCTTGGACGGCTGGCGGGTGACGGCGTTTCTCGGACGCGGCGGCAGCGGCGAAGTCTATCGCGTCGAACACGTCGAGACGGGACAGGCCGCCGCGCTCAAGGTTCTTGCTCCCAAGGCGGACGCGACCCCGGAGAGCGCGGAAACGGCGCACCGCCGCTTTGTCCGCGAGGCCGAATTCCTGATGCACAACGCCTATTCGTTCTTCCCGAAGTTCTACGCGGCGGGCGAGACGAACGGATGCTCCTATGTCGTCATGGAACTGTTGGACGCACGACCGTTGCCGAACCGCGATTGTGCGGTCGCCGCGTTTCTCCGGGAGATCTGCATTGCCGTTCGGACATTGCACCGTCGGGGGCTTGTGCATCGCGACATCAAGCCGGCCAACATCCTGTGGCGGGCGAACGGCGAGCCTGTGCTGATCGATCTCGGACTTCTGAAGGAAACCGTTGCCCGTGCGGGACATACGGGCGTGTCGGTCACGTTGATGGACGGCCACGCCGTCGGCGCGGGAACGCCGCATTACGCCGCGCCGGAGCAGTTCGGCGGTGGGGCCGTGTCCGCCGCGACGGACATTCATGCGCTGGGCGTCCTGATCGACGACTGCTTCGGTGGCAAGCCGCCGCGCGACTGGAACCGCATCGTCCGCCGCGCGACGAGTTCTCTGCCGGAATATCGCTACCATGACGTGGACGCCCTGATGCGCGCCATTCGCGGTCGCCACGTCGCTCGCATTCTGATGGGACTTGGCATCGTTGCGCTGATGTCGCTGGCGGGCTGGTTGTGGAATCGCCCGTCGGTTTCGACGGAAGAGGTCGCGTCTCAGTTCCTGCAGGACCCGAAGAGCTCGATGGGGCTGCGTCAGGCGCTGGACAATGCCGAAGAAGTCGATGAGTCGATGCGCTGGCGTGCGCTGTGCGAGAACGTTGTCACGAATGTCGAGCTGGAGGAGATTGTCCGCGTGATGACGAACAAGGTGTATTACTATTCGGAAGCGCAGCGGAAAACGAACAGTTTCAACGATGTTTCTGTGATGACACGCATCGTGACCAATGCGATTCCCGTCACGCTTGTGCGCCTCGGCGGACAGACTCAGGCGTTCAAGTACCCGATTGCCTTGCCACCCGACCGCGATTGGTGGATTGGTGGGCCGGGTACGCTTGACGTGGATTTGACGGGCACAGATACGGGACGGTGCACGCGCATTTGGTTGGATCATTGCGTTCTGCTCAACCGGACGCTGAAGGCGCCGAAGGATGCGGCGCTTCATTATCGCTTCCGCGATCAGGTGTACCTGAACTTCATTGAGCAGGACGCGAGTGCCGGGTGGGCGCTGAAGAGTCTTCTGCATGACTACATGGAAGATTTCAGCAGCGGTTTGATGAGGCGCGTCCGCAATGCTCTTGAGATCGGCGGCCCCGCGACGGTCAAGGAACTGAACCGCAAGAAATTCGACGAAATGGATGCGCAGTTGCGCCGCTTCGCGGAAGAACCGTGGTAGCATTCGCCAAGGCAAGATCTCTTGGTGAGACTTGATCGCGTCTCAAGACGACTCGGCATTCGACCTTTTTGCACGCTTGTCGCACCTGCGACAGGGCGATTTGCTATAATATCCGTCAGCTACGTAACTACGCTTTAGACAGAAATCGCCAATTTCAAAGAAAAGCGTTCTACGAGGGCACAACACGCGAAGACTCGCGTGGCGCGTCCTTGTCGTCGTGTTTTCTGTCGGGCGTTTGGCGATGCCTTGTCTAGAACATGACGATGAGGACACGCCATCTTTTTTGTTCGCATTCGGGAAATGCGGAACGGCCGCGTAAGAAATCGCGTCCGGATGGGCGTATGTTGCAGATGAAAGACTGCAACGACAATGTCCTCTCCCGCATGGCGGAAACGCCGCTTTTTGCGAATCTCTCCGAATCGGAGCGCATGTCCTTGGCGACGGCGCTCAATGTGCGCGTCAAGACGTGCGAACCCGCCGAACTGGTGGTGCACGAATGCGACTCCGCGTCTGAGATCGTCTGCGTTCTCGCGGGGCGTCTCCATGTCTACGAGTGCGGACTGAAGGACGATAGTCGACATCTCGTCCACAGCCTGAGCCCCGGCGAAGTCTACGGCGCGTCGTTTCCCGTGTTGGATCTCACGCGCAGCCCCGGCATGCTGGTTGCGGCGGAAGCCGCGCGGATTCTCGTCTGCAAGGTCGACGCGGTGCGGCAGGTGATGGCGTCGGGCACACATCCGAAGTTTGTCGCGAACCTCTATGCCTCTGCCGTGCGACAGGGGTTCAACGCCTGGCGCAAGCTCTCGCTCCTGAGCTGCTACGAAATCGTCGACCGGGTTCGGCTGTATCTCCAGTGGCGAGACGCCGAAAATGCTGCGGAGCCGATTCGGCTTTCCGAACTCGCCGCCTATCTCGGCGTGAACCGCACGGCGCTCTACCGCGCCATCGACAAGCTGACGAGAAATGACGCGACGAAAGATCTCGTCAAGGCGCACCTGAAAATGCGCTAGCGGAGAGCACCTCGAACATTGTGCAGATTGCAAGTGCCAGTTGCAATTTGCATAAATCATATTGCGGCAGGAGGTCGCTTTAGCCAAGATATTGCGCATCTCGTCAAGGCGAGGCGCGTTGAAAAAATCTTTCAAGTTGTCGCATCTGCGACAGTAGCTTGCAGAGAAATTTGGTATCATTCACGAAGTGCATCTGAAGAGTTTGATTTACTGCACAAGCAAATACAATAAGGAGAAGGGAAATGACAGAGCCACAAATCAATGAGGTTTGCGAACTGATGAAGCAGACCATCGCGGAGGAATTAGGTCTTCGGTGTGGGCATCGTATCAAAGGAAAGAAGGTCTATTCGCAGCCCGGATATCAAGATCCGGGTAAGCATGATTTCTTTGTCGATTTCCCGTGCAGTGCGAACGTCAAGGCGAGGCTGTTCATTAAAGACAACACCTCGTATGCTTGTGTTTATGGCAATGGCTTTCGAGGTGAAGGTGGCACACGAGCGAAGATTTCCGCGCGAGAGCGAGAAGTTGCGGGCCTTGGAATTGAGAAGTTTAAGGTTTCAAGCAGCAACCCAAAACTGAAAAGCCCGGAAAAAGACATGGCCGTATGGTGTGGCTTTCATCACGGAGGCGGCGAAAACTGGTATGCGAACCGCCAACAGGTGATTGCCACGATCAAGGACTTTCTCAAATGGCTGAGGAAAATCGTCGCGTGCCCTGAACATAAACAACCCATAAGCAAGGAGGGCGTGGCCATGTTGCCGTCAAATACGGAGAACAAGTGGGAAGGTTGGGACGAATACCGCGCCTATTGGGACAACTTTGTCAAAGAATGGTTCACGTGCAAAGAGAGCGCGCACAATCCGATGTCACTGCCGGATGATTCTCTGACAAAGGCGTTGGATTCGTATTTTGCAGAAGACTTGGATCCGATACGCGGCTGTGACGATGCAAAATTGAGCCGAAACGAACTGCCTGAACCCTATATGGGCAATCCACAGGGAGCGAAATTCGTGATTGTCCAGATGAATCCAGGAATGTCCGAGTTGGGAGAAGAGACGAAGTATTATTCAAACCTCAATTCGACAAATGGGTTCTTGATTCGGGATTTTGCCGAGTGCTGCGAAAAGAAATATTCAAACTGGATCGATCGCTGGTCGCTTTTCAAGGCGGAGTATCCAAATGTCCCGAAGTATCCTAACGGCGTCCCGCCATCGAAAGTTTGCGGACATGACTGGTGGTGGCATCCAAATCGGCGGCAGTGGATTAAATGCTTTGCAGAGTGTGATCTATCTGAAGTCTTCGTGATTGAGTCTTGCCCCTATCATTCGAGGAAATTTGATTCTGCGATGGCGATGAGGAAGGATTATCTTCTGCAAAGAGTCATCCTTCCGGCGGCAAAAGCCTGTCGTGAGAACGACCTGAATTGTGTGGTCTGCTTGGGCAGCAAGATGAAAGATTTTCTTGAGAATGTCTTGAAGGCAAGACTTGTCATGCAATGGAACGGTGGAATCTTTGAAAAAGAGAAAGAAGATGGTGGATGGTATACGAATTGCGTGACGGGGCAGAAAGAGGAAATCTTGGAATGGCCGCCGTGTGAAAATGGGAAAGCGATTTCGCGATGGTATCAGTTGTATGAAGTTCCGATTGGAGGGGGTGAAGTCTGTCGGTTTTTGTCGATGTATGCAAATTGCATGAGATTTCCTGGAGAAAACTTCAGAAAGGTCGAAGAGCGTATCAAACGGGATCTTGCCAGAGGTTGACAATAGAACTGACATGGCATATTCCTTCGGATTCTAATTTCTGTCGCGAGAAAGCGGCGACATGGACAAGACGAATTACGAATAACGAAAATGAAATTCCATTGCATTGGATGTTCGACAGTTATCGCGATTGGTATCGGCCTTATTGTCACGATGTTCGTATTTCTTGCCGCTGTGGCGGCGATGGGGTCTGGAGGCGGGGTAAGCGCCGCCAAGTTGTTGCTTCTTGTGACTGGCATCATCAGTCTGATGATTGCCATTTACTGTGGATGGCAATACAAGAATACGGTTGTTGAGGTTAAGTATCGGTGGTGGGAATTCTTGTGTACGATTTTCTCTATTATTGCTTTTGGCTGTGCCGCAGTCTACTTTGGGGATGTGCTTGATAAAAACGAGAGTGAACCTGAAAATCATGCCATTCATGCCGATCCATGAGTTGGTGAAGTGAATGAGAGATAGACCATTCGAGTATACCTTTGGCTGTTTTGCGGGGTGCGTCGGCATTCTAGTGCTTGTCGTCATGGCTGTTGCCATTGCTGGACACGTAAGTGGATGCCTTGCGCATATGGAGAAGGGCCGCGATGAAAGCAAGAAACGGGAAAGGATAATGATGCGGGAGCAAAAGGAAAGAGAAAGACTGCATGATGACTTGCGAAATTTTGCTTTGCGCTACGCACCGCGACTTTGGGAAACATCCGTTAGGGCCTCTGCTGAAATCACCAATCAGAACGAAAGGATCGAGAGATTGGAACATACCCTTCGCGAACTTGGTCGGGATCCTGCGGCAGATGCTGATTTTCAGAGGATTTGCCAAAGGCGGGATCAACTCGTTCGCGCGACAGAAGTCATGCGACAAAAGCTGGAAGATGCGTATCTCGCCGCACAGAAGAGCGAGGTCATTCAAGATGGGGCGTCTTATCAGGACATGATGCGTCAAATCTTGCAAGAGAGCATTTTGGAGGCAGAAAAAGCGGAGTCGTATTTTATCCAAATCACAAAGGAGAAAGCCCAAGAATGAAACACAGAATAGAATATGTAGCATTGTCTGTCTCAATTGCCCTTGTCGTAGGCGGGTGCGGTCAAGAAAGTGCCATTGATCAGATTGTTGATGCTGCCAACAATTCGAGTGGGGTGCACGGCGTTCCGGATATCGTGCGTGAACAGCAGCGCAAGGAACGCATTCGGCAGAACACCCAGTGGACGGCGGAAAACCAAGCTCAGTATCCGGAAGAATACTGTTTGGCGCAACTTGAGGCGGTCAGGAGGTATTCGGAGCAACTGGAGGTGTCCAACCACAAGTTGGCGGTGGCATTAAGCGCGACAAAGCGAAAGATGAACGAGGCGCAAACGCAGGCGTCAGTTCTTTCCCGCTTCTTGGAGGATTCCAGGCGTGCTTATCGAATTGCGGAAACCGCGAAAACGGAACGCGTTCAGGTTAACGGCCGACGAGTGAGTCGAAAAGAAGCGCAAGATGCCATCGTTGAAGCGTTTCATCGCTTGCAGGACGCACAGAATGCCATACCCTCGCAGAGGCTCTTAATCGAGAAGATTGACGTGAAATCCCAAAAGATTGCCGCAGAGCAGAAGAAACTTGCACGGCTCAACGAGAAGATCCGAAGCACACTGGAAGATGTGCGTATGAAGAAGGTGATAAACGGCAAGCATGACATCGGCGATGTCCTGAATGCGATATGCGATTCAATGGGGGCGTTGCAAGAGGATCCGTCAATTCTGACGCTGGATGAGTTGCTGACTCCGTCGTCGGATGCCGTTCGGCAAGAGACTTTTGAAGCCATTATGTCCAAGTAAGAAATCAATAACACTCAACAAAAGAAAACGAAAGATGAACACGATGAAACTAGCGCCGTCACCAATTACAGATCAGGCAGTTCTTGATCAATGCAAGAAAGCCTTAAACAAATGGTCGAATGCGTTGCCGTTTTCGGTGACACGGAATTTGGGCGATGCCGTCCAGCTTGTGTCGGCGAATATGTATCACGCCTATTCGTTTAGCGTCGGGACGGATTTTGTCAAGCGGAACTTCGATTTGCAGAAAGGAGGGAAGCCGGTTGACGCGCCGACAGACATCAAGCGCTTCACACTTTGGAGTGTTCCTGGCGTCAAGGATTCGGGTGATTTTGACTTCGCCATCAAGGAAACGTGCTACAAGGAAACCTGTGGTCATTGCCATGGCAGAGGCGAAACGACGTGTGACCATTGCCATGGCAAAGGGAAGGTGTCTTGTCCGTCTTGCGACGGGAAAGGAGAGGGGAAATGCAAGACTTGTCACGGATATGGACAGCTTCGATGTGATAAATGCGGGGACGGCGGGCGCCTTGATTCGATGTTTAAGTCTACGAGTATGTATAAAAGAGATGGCGAGATTCGCGTCGGCAACAGTGACAGTTGGAGAACCTGCCCGAAATGTCATGGAACCGCGAGGCAGACTTGCAGCACGTGCCATGGCAGTAAAATTGTAAAGTGTTCAAAGTGCGGAGGACGAGGTGAGGTCAAATGCAGCAAATGCGGCGGGAGCGGAAGTGTCAAGTGTTCTGAGTGCGATGGGCGTGGCTGGAACTCGTTTACGTGGCATTTGATTCAGAAACAGGACAAGGACGAGTTAGGCATCATGTTCTATGATGCCGGTATCGCCGAAAAGCCTGAAGTCAAGAAGTGCAAGAAATACGCCAAGACCTCAGTCTTTTCCGAGAAAAAGGACGCGGGGCAAGTTGCAATGACTGGCATCGGCGCTGACTGCGCTGATTTCGCACATGAACTCCACGCGAAATGGAAGGCGACTTTCGAGAAGTTCGACGGTGTGGAAGATGTGCGCGTTCTGACGCAACAGGTTGAGTTTGTCCAATATGATGCTTTTGTTCGGTATGAATACAAGTATCATGACAAGAACTATCTGATATGGATTGATCTTGCCAACAAGAAGGTCTTTGAAGGACCTGAAGGCGGTATGATGTCCGAGTGGTCAGGCAAGGTCGCGAAGGAAGGCGACAAGTTCGCGTGGAAGGATCCTCAGCGTGCCATTCGCAGCTATGCCATGGCATGTGCCATCAGCAAAGACAATCAAGAGCCCGCGAAGAAGGCGAGAAAGCAGCTCGCCTTGGGGTCGTGGCTGTTTCGTCTGACAACGGCTGGAGTTGGCGGTTGGCTGTGGTCGGTCTTCTTGGGGGCACAAGGAGTCGATCCCATCTTTGGTTGGTATGTCGCTGGTGCAATTGTCGTTCTAGACTTCTTGTTTGCACGAAAAGGGTTGTGGGTATCATTTGTTGCGGCGGGAGCGGTCTATGGAGGTCTCGCGTACTTGTTCCCAGGCCTCGTGTCGCCAGACGTTGCAGAAGAGGCGGTGGAAGTGAATCGGTCGCTGCCGGTTGAAATTACGGGCAACGCGCCGTTGAGTGAGTATATCGTCTATTCAATCTTGCTTTGGATTGGCGGGACGTTGCTCTTTGTGCGAGATTTTGCGTTGCGCATTCGTGGTGGTGTTTGGGTGTTCCCGGTCTTGGGTGCACTTGTTGGCGCAGCGTGTGCGCCTACTGGCTATCTCGATTTTGCGAAAGATCCCTTGCGATTCCTATTTATCTTGCGCGCTGTGACATACGGGGTATGTGGCCTTGCGGTGGCGAGAACACTGAGCCGCGCATTTGTTCAGAATTGCGGTCGCAATGCACAGAAGTTTCCGAACTTCCTGATTCGGTTTGAAGCGAAGACGCTGAATCCGACATTTTGGCTGATGCCTGTGTATGCCGTGGCGTTTGTGGGCGTTGGTGTGATTTGGTATTTCTATGCGGGTCCTGGTGTCCGTGTCGAAGAAAAAGCGCAGGCGGCTGAACGGTTCTTGCAAAACGAACGTTCGGTCAAGCGAGGACAATATTATTTGGAGAAGACAGCAGATGCTGGGTATGCACCGTCTGTCTCTCTGCTTGCGGAACTCAAACTCTTTGGCAAATGTGGATATTCGGTTGCGTTGGAGGATGGCTATGCGACAGCGGCCAAAGCCGCTGAAATGGACGATCCGCGTGGTTGCCGGTTAAAAGGATATTGCCTTGAATTCGGAAAAGGCGTGCAGCAAAACCTAACAGAGGCGAATGCGTGTTATTCTAAAGGTGCGAATCTGGGAGATGGCGAGTCCGTCAAGGCCAAGGCTAGGACAGATGAGATTGCAAAGGTCTGGAGTCAGGCTCATGCAAATGACAAGGATGCGCAGTATCAGTTGGCCTTGCACTATTTCAAAGGTGAAGGTATTGCCAAAGATGATGCCGTGGCTCGAAATTGGATGCAAAAATCGGCTGACGCTGGATTCGTAAAGGCGCAAATGATGCTTTGCGATTGGATGATCAAGGGCATTGGTGGAGAGAAGAATCCCGAATTGGGCGTGAGCTATTGCGAGAAGGCCGCTGGGCAGGGCGATCCTGAAGCGATTGCGGTGCTAGGCTACTATTATTTTGAGGGCAAGGTCGTCAAGCAGAACTACAAGAAAACCGTTGACGGATTCTTGCTTGCCTGTGAAAAGGGATCTGAAAGCGCACCATATATGCTTGGCTATTGCAACCGGATGGGTCTGGGAGTCATGAAGGATGATAAACGGGCTTTCGGGTATTTCAAGTTGTCTTATGAACGAGGCTCTTTGCCGGGTGCGTTTGCCTGTGGCGAATGTTACGAAACGGCTTATGGGGTCGAAGCCGATTATTCGGCGGCACTTGCCTGTTATGTCAAGGCTTCGGAAAAGGAATGGGAGGCACCTCTTCTGAAAAAGAGTGTTGTCGATGCCAAGGCTGCTACAATCAGGATCGCCAAGATTGGCAAATACTGGAAGTCGGCCAAGAGTGGAGATTCTGTCGCAATGGACGAAGTGGGACAATGCTATGCATCGGGCGAGGGCGTGAAGAAGGACGAAGGAAAGGCGTATGGCTGGTTTGCAAAGGCAGCCGCCAAAGACAATGTGTCGGGAATCGTCCATAAGGCAGATGCCCTTTATAAGGGCGTTGGGGTAAGACAAGACAGAAATGCCGCTGGTAAAGAGTATGTGCGCGCCGCCGAAAAGGGGAATGCGTATGGCCTTTATATGCAGGGTCTGTGCCATGAGCATGGCTATGGCGTTGAGCAGAATCTGACAAGCGCTTATGCGTGCTATCAGGATGCTGTCAAGAAAGGCTATTCGGCTGCAGCCAATGCGGCGAAGCGAATCGCAGAGCCGGCAAAATATTGGGATGACGCATTTAAGAAAAAGGATGCAAAAGCACAGTATAGTCTGGCCATGTGCTACAAGCGCGGAGGCTGTGGCGTTGACAAGGATGACGTCATCGCGTTTAAGTTGCTCCGCATGGCAGCTGATCAGGGGGATGCATTGGCGTTGTTCGAGATCTCTAAATGCTATGCAGCTGGAATTGGTGCGCAGAAGAATGATTCGGAGATGAACAAGGCGGTCTTGGCTTCGGCGGCCAAACAGTGCGCTCCTGCATTGTTCTTTGCTGGTGAACTCTATCAGGTTGGTCGTTCGGTTGAACAGAATCTGACAACCGCTTGTAAGTGTTTTATTCAGGCTGCAAAGGCAAAATTCCCGGAGGCCAAAGCGCGAGCGAAGATGATTGCACATGTCGCGAAGTGCTGGGATGCGGCACTCAAGGGGGACGCTAACGCCCAATATGACCTTGGCGTTTGTTATCGCGATGGCATTGAGATTATCCCGGACATTTCACGTGCAAAGGCATGGCTTGGGAAGTCGGCGTCTCAAGGGCAGCACGATGCTGAATATGCGCTTGCGGCTTTGTTCGTGGCAGAAGCTGCCGGCAACAAGAAGGCCATTGCCGAAAATGCCGTAGACTTGCTCAAGAAAGCCTCTGTGGCAAATCAGGTTGACGCGAAGGTATTGCTTGGCAAACTGCTGTATAATGGTGTGGGAATAGATGAAGATTATGAGGAGGCGGTAAAACTCTGGGAAGCGGCTGCGGCTGCGAATAATTTAGAGGCTAAATATTGTCTTGGCGATTATTACTATACGGGACGGGGTCTGTTCAATTCTGGCAAAGATCAGGACAAGGCCATGAAGACATGGGAAGCGGCATCTGATGCTGGCAATGTTTCGGCCTCCCACCGACTTGGATCGATTTTTGCAAAAGGAACGGGACTCTTTGGGAGCGGGAAAGATAAAGTCAAGGCGCGAAAGTATTATCTGCGCGCAATCGAGAAGGGATGTCGTGCGTCAATGATGGCCCTTGGTGAAATGATGAAAGATTCCGATTCGCCGTCCGATCAGGCCGAAGGAGAGGAATGGTTGCGTAAGGCTAAGGACAATACTGCAAAACAGAATCCTAATCTTAGGTGGTATTCGGAATTTCAGACACTTAATTGATGCGGTTTTGTCAGGCTGTCGCATGCGCGACAGCCTGACGCGGCCTAACATAGGTAAACAGAAAGGCAAGCACGAAATGGCTATTATGATCGAAGCGGATACGACTGAGATTCCGGCGCAAGGCTATGAGAATCGTGAAGATGTCGAATACCTCTATATCCCGAAATCGGTTAGGAAGATTGGTCGTGCGGCATTTCGTGGATGTCACAAACTGACGGAGATCGAGTTTGAAGAAGGGCCGCAAAGTCTTGAAATCGGTGCGGAGGCGTTTGCAGAATGTCGCGTCTTGACTTCGCTAAGGTTTCCTGCACGGACAAATCGATTCTTGAATCGATGCTTTGCGAATAGTGGGTTGCAATCCATTGAGATTGGTGGTGGCGGTGATTTTATCGCGATGGAATTTCGTCTTTTTGAGGGATGTCCGAATCGAGAACGTCTTCTGGCAACGTTAGAAAATGAGCGGATTCGTCGAGCACAGCCATTGATGGGTGGGGCTGTTCGTCAGCAGACATATCCGTGCAATGCTCTTCTCTCGGATCTGAAGTTTGGCATTGGTTGTGGGCCTGAGAGAATCAGAACGGGTCTGAGAGAACTGTTTAGGCGAATGAGGAACGACAACTTGTTCACGATAGAGACATATGCGAGGAATTATCAGCGTGTCTGTCAGACTTTTAGGGGGATTAGAGATTGGGCCACGATAGATGGGGGAACGTTGCACGATCTTGTGGCAGGCACGTCGGCTAAACAGGTTGCTGCGCTGGCAAGGGGGGAGATCTTGAATCAAGCATGGCAAGGCGTAGATCGTCAGCAAGTGTGTCGCATTTGCCACGAGATAAAAACCGAAGAATCAATGAACTCAGCTCGCGTCGAACAATGGCATCAAGAATTTATTGGGTTATTCCCTATAAATTTTCATGCAGCCTTTTATCGACTCATAGCAATTGCAAAGCCAGATCAGGTCGTGCAGATTCCTGCTGGCGCAAAGTTGGCCCCCCTGTACGAATGGTTCACGGGATTGGAAGTGCCGACAATCTCACAATCCGATTGGTGGACGTTGAGTCGAAGCGTTCGACAGGCTCTGACGGATATGTTGCCCGATGTTGATGTTTATCGGGCCGGCGCGTTCGCGTGGTATTTGGCAGAGGCGTTTAGACTCGACGTGAGAGACGAAGGAATAATTCGGAAGAAGCAGGTATTGGCTTGGATGCGCGGACTTCAGATGATAGGATAGGCAGCCGTTTGGCATTGATACACGAGTGTCCCGTGTGAACACAGTTCGCACGGGGCACGTATGCGTCAATTCGGATAAGGTTGGGCTAGGGTGCGGTAGCGCGTGAGCGAGTGTCTGACCCAGTGGTAGGGTGCGAGTGGTAGGGTGGGCAACGAAAATTGGCGGTGGCTCCTAATGGCCGGATAGCCGCATCCCGTGAGTGATTCGTGGGGATGGCCGCAGAGCGCGGTAATCGCTGTGCTTTGCGCGGAAAACTTTTTCGTCGCTTCCTGAACTAAACGCAAAAGTCCAGAGGTAAACGCAAGTTTTGTGCGGTGGTTTTGCGACGATTGGCTCCTGGCCGCTGATGGCGTCGTGGCGAGGAGGCGACATGCCGATCTTGAGGCGTGTTTCCGGGCCTCTTGCCGGGCGTTTCTCACGTGAGGGCCGATTTTTGGCACAATGCTTCCGCAGCCCGTCCCGCAGGCCTGATTTGCGTTCCTGCCTGAGGGCGGGCGAAGTCCCTGCGGCCGCCGGAAGGGGCCTCCCCTACTTCTTCAGCCCGTCAGGCCCCGTCTTCCCGATCCCGTTCCTCCTGAGCACGGCCTTGTCCGCGACGCGCTGGAACCTCTCGCCGAGGAGGAAGGGGTGCAGCGTCACCTGGCTGGCGGGGATCCGCCTCAGGCCGAGCGCGTCGAGGAGCTTCCGGCCGTCCTCCCCGAACTCGTCGACGAACGCGTCGTAGGCGCACCTGCCGTCGAGCGTGTCGCGGGTCAGGGAGTTTATGTGCGACATCGCGAGGTTGACGTGCTCCTGCGAGAGGGCGTCGAAGGGCGCGCCCTTCTCGAAGATGCGCCTGAGCTCGACGTGGACGCGCTCGACGTGCGGCTTCTGCGAGGGGCAGTAGGGGTCGCAGTAGAACACCCTGACCCCGCGCGGGAGCGTCTTCGTGGAGTTGTGGACGGGGTCGGGCCTGTGGTTCTCGATCGCCTCCGGGTCGGAGAACTCCGGCCCGTTGTCCGGCAGGGTGGCGGCGAACAGCCTGGCGAACAGCTTCGGCCCCGCGAGATCCCAGAGCATGTTGAAGATGCGCGGTCCTCCGGCCCCTGAGGAACGCGAGCGCGAGCCTCGACTTCGGGAAGCACATCGTGTAGAGGGCCTTGCCCGACGGCGATCCGACGACGGTGTCGACCTCGGCCGGGACGACGCCGGGATGCGCCTGGAGCCACGCGTGCAGCTCCTTCATGGAGCGCCCGACGCGGCACTTCGCGTCCGTCTTCGTGACGGGCCTCTTGCGCGGCTTGCGGCGCGAGCAGGCGAACGGGAGCGTGGAGCGCCCCGCCCCGCCGAAGAGCCCTCCGTTGACCCACCCGTACACGGTCGAGTCGGCGCAGCCCCTGAACATCTCCCCGTTCGCGCGCAGGATGTGGCTCACGGACTGCCCCCTCTTCAGCCCCTCCCTGACGGCCTCGCCCATCCTCTCCAGGGTCCCGTCGTCCTGCCGCACGCCCGCGCGGCTGTTGACGAGCGCGCTGCGGTAGGCCGCCTGCGCCCCGTCGGCGATGTAGAACCGCTTCATGAGCGGGCATGACCTCTCGCGCTCGCACCCGTTGCACACGAACGGCGCCTTGGCGAGGCGTTCGCAGACGGCCTCGCGGAAGTCCGGGCACGCCTCGAAGCAGCCCGGCCTGTTCTTGGCGAGGGACTTGTAGTCCGTCGCCCCGTACGACGGGCGCGCGCAGGCGTCGAACTTCGCGCAGAGGCGGTTCGAGCGTCCGTAGCCCTTGTCGCTGGGGATGCGGTGGTTGAGCAGCTCCCGCCAGATCGTCGACGGGGGCTTGCCGAGCGAACGCGCCACCTGCGCGACGCTCATGTGCGACTCGATCCGGAACTGGATCTGTCCGCGCATTGCCGAGTCCATGTGCCTTGCCATGGTGTTTCTCTCCTTTGTGTTGTCCTGGCGCCCTCCGGCGGGAAGCACCCGCTCCCCGTCCTCGGGCGGGATGCGGACACGATACAGGATCGGGTTATGGAAGTAAACGCAACGCCCCTCCCCGGGGAGGGCGGATGGCCTTGCCCCTGTCCGTCAATCCCACCCCCTGTTTCCAACACTCAACGCAAACACCTCTTTGCTTTCACTTCTGGAAACGACGCACGGAAAACTTTTTTGAAGAAATTTAAAATACCCCCTTGCGCGCCACCAGTTTTTTTTGATATACTACACACCCGTTCGCCTGAAAGGGTTTGAACGACGATCTTTGAAAAACGAATGCTTGAGAACGTGTCTCTGGAAGAGACATGGAACAGTAGAATGTTTGTGTGGAGCGGAACTCGAAAACTTATTTTCTGAGAGTTTGATTCTGGC
>SAMEA104315424__coassemble_924_pt1 | contig 15920 bp, 15 predicted proteins | sample SAMEA104315424__metabat2_low_PE_045 | metagenome-assembled genome bin SAMEA104315424 (sample SAMEA104315424) | gut metagenome | biome: Monkey gut; feature: monkey-associated habitat; material: faeces | place: China | collected 2013
GCCATCTCCAGCGCATCCGTGCACGACGTCGTGAGCAGACACTTGCGGAACCCGTAGCGCTTCTCGAAATACGCCTGGCATTTCTGCGTGAATTCGCCGTTGCCGGAAATCTTGCCGTCCGCGACGGCCTGGCGGATGTACTCCGTCTCCTTCCCGGTCATGTAGGGTCTGTTGAAATGTATCACTTGACGAGTTCCTTGTAGACCGTCTGCGTCTTTTGCGACATTATATCAAAATCACAGAGGGCGCGGACGCCCTCGCGCCGCGTCGGGCGATTCGCGGCCGCCACCGCGTCGAGGATTTCCGCCGCGCCGCCGAACCGTCGCAGCAACCGGACGGGCCGGTTCATCGCCAGCGCCTCGGCGACGGAGAGCCCGAACGACTCGGGCTTCGTCACGTTGCCCGAGACCACCGCGTCCGCAAGCGACAGGCATTCGGGAATCCGCACCTGCGGCCCCGCGAACACCACGCGGTCGGCAACGCCGAGCGACGCGGACAACGCCTTCAGCTCGGCCGCGTAGGCGAGGTGACGCCGATCCGCGCCGCCGACAATCACGAGCTTCGTTTGCGGCCCGCGCAGGACGTCGCCCCACGCCGCGTCCGGCGTGACGTCGAGCCGCCCCGCAAGGTCACGGATCAGATGGTCGAAGCCCTTGAGCGGCGTGAGGCGCCCGACGGCCATGACGACGCGGTCTCCCGCCGCGAGCCCCCACGCGCGCCGCAGGTCGGCGACGACGCCCGCATCCAGCTTCGCCGGATCGAACCGCCCGAAATCCACCGCCGGGTGAATGACGCGAATCTTCGCCCTTAGGCCCCCCGTGTCCCTCTCGTCCTGTCTGTCCTGCGCGTCCTTTTCCGCGTAATTCGCGACGAGATAGTCAGCCAGAAACTGCGACGGCGTGATCACGCGGTCGCCCTTTGTCATCACCGCCGAATAGCGCGAGACCGAATTGGCCCCGTGCGCGTAGGTGACGAAAGGAAGAGAAGAAATAATCGAATCATCGAATGGTCGAATCGTCGAATGGGAGAATGGTCGAATCGTCGAATCGAGCTTGCGCGCGAGAACGAAGAGCCAAGCCGGGACCCTGGAATGCGCGCAAACCAAGAGGCGCGGTCTCCCGTCCCTCGCGTCTCTCTTGTCCCTCGCGTCCCATTTCTCCCGTGCGTCCTCTCCGTCCCGTGCGTCCCATCCGTCCCGTGCGTCCGTCCGCACGATCTCCCGCAGCACGCGCCGCAGCTTCCAGGCGCGCACGGGGGCCGTCAGCGGATTCTTCGACTTGAGGTCGAGCGCGACGTGTTCGCCGCCGTCCGCGCGGATCCGCCCGGCGAGGCGGCCGCCCTTCGAGACGACGACCGACCGCCAGCCGTCGCGGACGAGCGCGCGGTTGAGGTCGCAGACGACGGTCTCGACGCCGCCCTGCTCCATCGCCGGGACAAGATGCACGACCGTCATGCGCCCGTCAAGCCCTCTCGCCCTGTTGAAGTTCCTGAAGCTTCGCCCGAATCGCGGCAACCATCTCAACGGGGTCATCCAAGTCCGCGACCGCACACTCCATCGGACAAATCCCCGTCCGTGTTCGATTGGCAATCTGCGGCACAATCTGCTCCGCCGCCGCCGAAACACCACGATCCTTCAGGAACGCGGCCGCACCCGCGCTCATGAGCGTCGCAAAGGCCGTCTGCACGCCACCCGCAACGCAAATCGCCGCCGCCGCACGTCCAATCACCTTGTCGCAGACGACGGCACCCGCCAGCCGCTTCGCCTCATAGAGCGACAGGAGCGGCCCGATGCCGCACCCCGACGCCTGCGCGACGACCACACCCGCGCGTGCAATGACAACGGACGCCCCCCTTTCAAGAAGCGTCCTCATCTCCGACAGGAGACCTGCCTCGGCCGACGGTTGCGGCACGGTCAGAATCCCGCATTCGCAATGACCATGATCGGCAGATTCGACTCGCAGACGAGATTCAGAAGCCCGATCTGGAGGCCGTTCAGCCGCTGCGTCGCGTTGATGACGCCGAGCTGACAGCCCGTCAGCTCGTCCGCAAAATTGAACCCGCCGAGCTGACAGCCCGTGAAGTTCAGCGAGGCGTTCAGCGCACCAGCCGCCCAGCCGGTGAAGTCGGACTGGTTGGCGTTCGCGACCGCGAACTGGACGCCAAGCGAATCCGCGTTGTTCCAGTTGAGCGCGGCGACCTGAAAACCCGTGAAGGCCGTGTCGACCGTCACCAAGGCCGCCTGAAAGCCGACCGCCGAGAAGTGCGCAAGGCCAACCGCCGCCAACTGGACGCCGACGAGGTTTTCCTGCGCGCCCACGAGCGAGACGTCCAGCCCCTCGACATCCGCATGCGCCCCGTAGAAGCCGCCGAGGCGCAGTCCGTAAACGTCACTGTGCGCAAACGGAATCTGAACTGGCGCGCAGAGGCCAAGCCCAATCGGCGACCACGCCCATTCGCCGTCGTCGGCGCGGACATCGTTCACAAGGCAAAGCGCGGACGCGAACGCCGCGACGATTAGGGACTTCTTCATGCGTTTTCTCCTTCAGGTGTGGTGGTGGTTGTATCAGAAACTTCTGTTGCCGAACCCGCGTCCGTCGGCGTTGCGGCCTCGCCGGGCATGGTCGCCGCTTCGGACGCAACCGCTGTGTCGGGCGCAGTCGGCTCTTCCTCCGACCCTTCGCAGACCGAGACCGAGACGAGCGTCGCGCCTTCCGAGAGGCGGACGAGCTTGACGCCTTGCGCGACACGGCTCTGCACGTTGAACTGCGCGACGGGGCTCCGCACCATCTGCTGGTCGCTCGTGATCGAAATGACGTTCTCGTCGTCCGACACGGCGTGGGCCGCGACGACCGCGCCGTTGCGCTCCGCGCCCTTGATGCCGATCATGCCCTGCCCGCCGCGATTGTGGCGCGCGAAGTCCTTGAACTCGCAGCGCTTGCCGTAGCCGTTCGCCGTCGCGATGAACAGCGTCTTCGCGTCGTCCACGACGTCAAAGCTCACGACGCGGTCGCCCTCGCGCAGGCGAATGCCCCGCACGCCCGTCGCCGTGCGGCCCATCCGCCGCACGTCCGTCGCCGCGAAGCGCATCGCGCGCCCGTCCTTCGTCAGCATCAGCACGTCGTCGGACGGCTTCACGAGGCGCACCGCCACGAGCTCGTCGCCCTCGTCGATGTTGATCGCGCGAAGCCCGGCCTTGTTGACGTTCTGGAAGTCGCCGAGGAGCGTCTTCTTGACCGTGCCGTTGCGCGTCGCGAAGAAGACGTCGACATCGCCCTCGAACGAGCGGATCGGCAGGAGCTGCAGCACCTGCTCGCCCGGCTGGAGGTTGAGGAGGTTGATGAGCGGACGCCCAAAGCTCGTGCGCGGCGCCTCTGGAATCTCGTACGCGCCCTTCACGAAGAGGCGCCCCGTGTTCGTGAAGAACATCAGCTCGTCATGCGTCTCGGCGACGAAGACGAGGCGGATGAAGTCCTCCTCCTTCACCTGCGCGCCCTTGACGCCGTGGCCGCCGCGCCGCTGCTCCTTGTACTCCGTCAGCGGCACGCGCTTGACGTAGCCGCGATTCGAGAGCGTGATGACGCACGGCTCGTCGGGGATGAGGTCCTTGATCGAGACCTCATTCGCGTCCGCCACGATCTCCGTACGGCGCTTCGCGTCCTCCTTCGCGCCGAAGCGCAGCTTCAGGTCGGCGACGTCCGCCCGGATGATCGCGTAGACCTTCTCCGGGTCGGCGAGAATCGCCTCCAGCTCCGCAATCGTCGCCAGCAGCTTCGCGAGCTCGTCCGCCAGCTTGTCGCGCTCGAGGCCGACGAGCTGGTAGAGGCGCATCTCGAGGATCGCGTTGACCTGCAGGTCGGTGAAGCCGAATTTCGCCTGGAGCGAGCCCTTCGCCTCGTCGCGCGTCTTCGAGGCGCGGATGATGCGCACGACCTCGTCGAGGTTGTCGATCGCCAGGAGGAGGCCGTCCACGATGTGCTTGCGGGCTTGGGCCTTCTTGAGGTCGAAGCGCGTCCGCCGCGTGATGACCTCGAAGCGGTGGTCGACGTAGCACGCGAAGTACTCCTTCAGGTTCAGGATCTTCGGGCGCCCGCCGACGATCGCGAGCAGGATCGCGCCGAACGTCGTCTGGAGCTGCGTGTGCTTGTAGAGGTGGTTCAGGACGATCTCGCCGACCGCGTCGCGCTTCAGGTCGACGACGATGCAGATCTCGTCCTCCGTCGTCTTCTTGCCCTTCGGCGCGCCCTTCGCGTCGCTCGTGTGGCCGCCGGAGATGTCGCGGATGTCGGAGACGCCCTCGATGACCTTCTCCTTCACGAGCGAGGCCATGTGCGTGATCATCTCGCGCTTGTTGACGCCGTAGGGAATCTCGCTGATGACGATCTTCTCGCGCCCGGTCTTCGCGTCGACGACGACCTCGGCCTTGCCGCGCACCGTGAGCTGGCCGCGCCCGAGCTTGTACATCGCGCGGATGCCGTTCACGCCGCAGATCTCGGCCCCCGTCGGGAAGTCGGGGCCCTTCACGAACTGCATGAGGTCGTCGACCGTGCAGTCGTCGCGGTGCTGCACGTAGTAGTCGATGCCGTCGCAGAGCTCGACGAGGTTGTGCGGCGGAATGTTCGTCGCCATGCCGACGGCGATGCCCGACGAGCCGTTCAGGAGCAGGTTCGGCAGCTTCGCGGGCAGGACGGTCGGCTCCTCCTGCGTCTCGTCGAAGTTCGGCATCATGTCGACCGTGTCCTTCTCCAGGTCGCCCAGAAGCTCGTCCGTCACCTTCTGCATGCGCACCTCGGTGTAGCGCATCGCGGCCGGCGGGTCGCCGTCGATCGAGCCGAAGTTGCCGTGGCCGTCGACGAGCGGGAGGCGCAGCGAGAAGTCCTGCGCAAGGCGGACGATCGCGTCGTAGACGGACAAGTCGCCGTGCGGATGGTACTTGCCGATGACCTCGCCGACGACGCGGGCGGACTTCACGTGCTTCGTGTTCCAGGCGTTGCCGAGCTCGTGCATCGCGAAGAGGCAGCGGCGGTGGACGGGCTTCAGCCCGTCCCGCACGTCCGGCAGCGCACGCCCGATGATGACGCTCATGGAGTAGTCGATGTAGTCCCTCGACATCTCCTCTTCGATGTTCACGTCTTCGAGGATGCCTCCGACCGGCGCCGCGTTCTTCGTCTCTTCTTCGCTCATAGGCGTGTATTATAGCATTTTCGCGCGTCTTACGTCCGATGGATCTTCTCGTTCGCCGCCGCGACCTTGGCCTTCAGCTCTTCCTTGTGCGCATGGAACTTCGCGCGCAGCGTCGCATCCGCCGTGCCGAGGATCTGGACGGCCAGAAGCGCCGCGTTCGTCGGGCCCGCGCTGCCGCAAGCGACCGTCGCGACGGGCACGCCGGACGGCATCTGCACGGTCGCGTAGAGCGCGTCGAGCCCGTTCAGCGCCCCGCCCGCGACGGGGATGCCGATGACGGGCAGAACCGTCGCCGCCGCGAGGACGCCGCCGAGGTGCGCCGCGCCTCCGGCCGCCGCGATGATGACCTTGAGGCCGCGCGCCTCCGCCGTCTTCGAATACTCGATCGCGACCTCCGGCGTGCGGTGCGCGCTGATGACGCGCGTCTCATACGCGACGCCGAACGTCTCCAGCGTGGCGCACGCCTTCTGGACGAGCGGCCAGTCCGAATCCGAGCCCATGACAATACCAACGACTGCCTGTTCCATGCTTTAAGTCCTTTCTTGGTTAGAAGGAGAGGATTATACCAAAATGTCGCGCGCGAGACGACGGGCGAGGACGGGCAGCCCCGGATCGCGCGCACCGCACGTCACAAGGCAGCCGAAGGCATCGCGATGCGCCGCGCACCAGTCGAACGCCGCGTCGAGGTCGGCGACGAGCGTCACGCGCGCGCCGACTGCCGCGTCCGCACGCGCCACCGCCGCGACGAGCGCGTCCGAGTTGATCGAGCGGTCGGTCGTGCCGCCCGCATCATAGACGGGCAGCAGGAGAAGCCGATCCTGCGGACGAATCGTCTCCGCGAACATTACCGCGAGCGCGTCCTTCATCTTGCGGAGCGGCGCGTAGCCGTGCGGACGCCAGATCGCACAGACGCCCTGCGGATACTTCTCGGCGAGCGTCGTCCACATCGCCCGCAGCTTCTCCGGATTGTGCGCATAGTCGTCGTAGACCCCCTCGCCCACGCGCTGCAGACGGCGTTCGACGCCACGAAACGTCTTCATCGCGGCCATCGCCTCGTCGGCGTCTACGCCCAACGCCACCGCCATGCGCACCGCCAGTTCGGCATTCTGCCGATTGTGTTCGCCCGGGATCGGCACGTCCAAGCCTTCGATTTTTAACCACGAATCTTCACGAATCTTCACGAATCGAGCGCAGGCCTCCATGTCCATCCGTGTTAATCCGTGGTTAAAAATCTTTCGTCCGTCCACCACTGGTCCGGGGCAGTCCTTCACGAACGCATCAAAGACCGCATCCATCTCCTCCTTCGAGTAGTGGTCGGCGGAGGCGTTCGTGACAATCGCCGCGTAGGGGCTGAAGGCGACGAGCGACCTGTCGCTCTCGTCCACCTCGGCGACGGCGTATGCACCGCGTCCGAAGCGCACGGCACCCTCCCAGCCCGGCACGTTCGCGCCGTTGACGCACAGCGGATCGAGTCCGCATTCGGCGAGGACGTGGCCAAGCATCGCCGTCACCGTCGACTTGCCGCACGTGCCGACGACGGCGACGAGCTTGTAGCCGGCGAGCGTGCGCGCGAGAGCCTTGGCGCGGTGCGTGACGGGAATGCCGAGTTCGCGCGCCTTGCGGAGACCGGGGTTCGTCTCCTCAATGGCCGTCGAGACGATGACCTCGTCCGTCGCCGCATCGACACCGCGGCCGTCGTCGGGGAAGACCTTCACGCCGAGCGATTCGAGAAAGCGGACGTTCGGCGTGCCCAACGTGCGGTCGGCGCCCGTCACGCTGTCGCCCAGCTTCACGAGGGCCGTCGCGAGCGCGCTCATGCCCACGCCGCCGATGCCGATCAGATGCCGCTTCACCGCCCGCCCCCTTCAGCCGCCGGCCTTGACGAGGCAGGCGAGTCCCAGGACGAAGAGCGCGAGCATCGCGGCGTTGAGGACGTGCGAACGCTTCGGCGCGCCCGCGAACTCCTTCCAGACGAGGATGCCCCAAAGCGCGGAGACGAGCGTCGCGCCCTGTCCGAGCGCGTAGGAGATCGCCGCGCCCGCCGTGCCCGCCGTCACGAAGGCGAGCAGCGTGCCCGTCGCCCAGATCGAACCGCCGAGGACGCCGACGAGGTGGAGGGGCAGCGAGCCCCTGAACCAGTCCGCCCCCTTCACCGGCTTGCCCGCGACGGGCTTCCTCATCGCGAGCGTGTTGAAGACGAAGTTCGACGCGAAGACGCCGAGCGCGAAAACGAAGAAGCCCGTGTAGGGCGTCAGCTTCCCGGCGGCGGGCGCGACCGTGCCCTGCAAAAACGAGAGGTCGACGGCGCGGTTGACGAGCGGCGAGAACCAGCTCATCAGGAGGCCCGCGACAATCGCGAGGACGAGCCCCTTGCGCGTGTCGTTCGGCGCGCCGGACGCGCCGCCGCCCGCCGTCTGCTTCGCCCGGAACGCGAGCGCGTTGCAGACGATCGACGCGACGATCAGCGCCAGCCCCGTCCAGATGAGCGCGGGCTCGCCCTTGCCGTCCACGAAGTAGTTCGCGACCGTGCCGCCCACGAGCGCGAGCCCCACGCCGACCGGGAACGCGACGGACATCCCCGCAACCGCAATCGCCGCCGCGAGCAGGATGTTGGAGGCGTTGAAGACGATGCCGCCGAGGAACGGCCACGCCCACGACGCGCCGAAGCTCGCCCGGAGGTTCGCCGCGAAGCCCCAGTCGCCGTGCGCGCCCGTCGAGCCCAGCGTAAAGCCCGCGAGGGCGGAGAAGAGCAGAAGCCCGATCACGTAGTCCCAGTAGAAGAGCTCATAGCGCCAGCTCTTGCCCGCGAGCTTCTGGGTGTTGCCCCACGAGCCCCAGCAGAGCATGGTGACGACGCAGAGCAGGACGGCGAGCGTGTAGTTCGAGCAGTAGTACATGGCTTAATCGATCTCCTCGCGGAACGGGACGGACGACTGGGCGCCGGGGCGCGTGACGGAAATCGCGGCGGCCTTCTGCGCAAAGGCGATGGCGTCCGCGCAAGGAACGCCCTCGGCGAGCGCGACGACGAACGCGCCGTTGAACGTGTCGCCGGCGGCGACGCAGTCGACGGCCTTGACCTTCTTGGTCGGATAGATCCGGTCGTCGTCGCCGCAGTAGACGCCCTTCGCGCCGAGCGTGATGAGGACGTGCTTCACGCCGCGCTTCAGGAACCAGTCACGCGCCGTGCGCGCGGACGCGGCATCCGTCACCTTGACGCCCGCCAGGATCTCGGCCTCCGTCTCGTTCGGCGTGATCCAGTCGAGCCAGAGGTAGAGCATGCGCGGCAGCTTCCGCGCCGGCGCGGGATTGAGGACGACCGGGACGCCCGCGAGGTGCGCAGTTCGCGCCGCCACCAGCACCGTCTCGATGGGCGTCTCCAGCTGGAGGAGCAGCGCGGCCGCCCACTTGAGGTCGGCGGCGAACGGCTGGATGTCCGAAGGCGAGAGCGTGCCGTTCGCGCCCAGCGCGACGGAAATCACGTTCTGGCCCTTTGCGCCGACCATGATGAGGGCGGTGCCGCTCGGCTCCACCGGATCGACGACGAGCCGCGTGTCGATGCCGTCCTCCTTGAGCCGCGCCGCCGTCTCGCGCCCGAAGAGGTCGTCGCCGACCTTGGCGATGAAGACGCAGTCGCCTCGGCGCGCGGACAGCCGCGCGACGGCGACCGCCTGGTTCGCGCCCTTCCCGCCCGGCGTCATCCGAAAGTGCCCGCCCGAAACCGTCTCGCCCGGCACGGGGATCTTTCGTCCCGCGATCACCATGTCGGTGTTCGTGGAGCCGAGAACGACGATCTTCTTGCGGGCAACGACCTTTTTCCTCTTCGCGTTTTTCATGATGCGGTATTATCGCATATCCAATCCGCGTTGGCAAGTGCCTCTATCTCTGCGTGAGAATGCGCATCATTTTTTGATATAATTCGACTTATAAAGGTTTGTAGGCATGCACGAGAGCCAAAAAAGAGCAAAAGGAGCCAAGATGGTATACGTTCAGAACTATGCGTCGCCGGTGGGTGGCATACTGCTCGCGGCGGATGAGATTGGGCTGACGGGCGTGTGGTTCGACGGCGAGAAGTTCTTCGCCGACAACCTTCCGGCAGAATATGAGGAGAGAGAAACGGCGACGCTCGCGTCCGCGAAGCGTTGGCTGGACATCTACTTTTCGGGGAAGAGACCGGACTTCACGCCGCCGCTGCATCCCGTCGGCTCGGCATTCCGCCTGAAGGTCTGGAACATTCTCCTGAAAATCCCCTATGGGCAGACCATTACCTATGGCGAGATTGCGCGGCAGCTGTCGGCGACAAGCGATGGCAGGAAGATGTCCGCCCAGGCCGTTGGCGGCGCTGTGGGACACAACGAAATCTCCATCATCATCCCGTGTCATCGGGTCGTGGGCGCAAACGGCAACCTGACCGGATACGCGGGCGGTTTGAATCGGAAGATCAAGCTGCTGACGTGCGAACACGTTGACATGAGCCGCCTCTTTCTCCCGAAGAGGTGAATCGCGCGGTGATGTCATCGGATCAGTTGCCGGCGCTGAGCAGCCCACCGACGATTCCGCCGAGCACGGCCGCGCCAAGTGCCAGCCAGCCATCCGCTTCCGAAGGGCGATGATGGCGTTCCGGCGGCGGAGGCGGCGCGGGACGTTGCGAAGCTGGTGCCGGACGCGGTGCGGGCTTTGGCTGTGCAACGCGGCGGGTGTTAGGACGTGTCGGCGCACGGCCGGGGCGTTCGTTGCGGGGCGCGGGCGCCTGCTGGTGTGTGGGCGCTTTCTGCGGCGCGCGGTTGCCGGGTTTGCCGGGGGCGGCCAGCGACGTGCCGCAAAGCGTGAGGCACGCGAGACCAACGGTCATTTTCTTCAGGATGTTCTTGTTCATCTTTCTGCCAACCTTTCCGGGCTTTTTGCCCTTACGAGAGAGCAAGGCGAGTTTCCGCGCGAATTCTGACAAGCCGATTTTCATGATGCGCTCTGCGCGGCAGTCGCCCGTATTCCGGCCCGTCGGCCCGACATCTGTCGGCGTCTCCGAGCCAAAAGCGGCTTGCGTCGCCTTAGCAGCAGCAAGATTGCTTTCGCAGAACACGGAGATGATGGAGAGGCGGAGGCACGGAGTGCCGTTACGTGATTCACGAAACCCGAAGTCTGATCGATGCCTGACCGTCTGCGGCTCACGCCTCCGCGTCTCCCGATCTCCGCTTCCTCCGCGTTCAGCGCACCCCGCCTAGCGGCCCCTTCGGGCAGCTTCGCAGGGGGATATGCAGGCCTTCCTGTGCAGGACGCAAGTCGCCCGCCCGGAAGCGGGAGCACCTACACCGCACGTCGGCAAGCGACAGAACAAGCGCGACGGGGCAATGATGCGGACGACTTCGGAGATCGGATCATCTACATGGAGCGATTTTTTCGTCTTCCACCCGTACTCGTCAACGCATCCCGAAATTTGATATAATTCACCTCGTCGGTCGGCGGTGACGTTGGGCTGACAGTTGATCTTTGATATCGGCGGCACGCGCCTTCAAGGAGTCTGCCGCCATCATCAAATGTGCGCAAGCGCATTTTTTGCTTCTCTAGAAAACTGGTAATTTTCGCAACGGGAGTAAAGAATGTGGCTGCGCAGGCCTGCATACAGGGGGCGCAATGTGCCTTCTCTCAGTATGCCCGCTCTGCGTGCCCGTTCTTGATATTTCCGTTCGGGCTTACCAGTGCCTCTAGAGAGATGTCTCGAACGGGCACGTGGTTATTTTGCCGCTGGCGTGTCGCGTTTGTCAAACATAGTGGCAAAGAAAGGTGAAGACGATGATTATAAAATGTGAATCGTGTAACGCGGAACTTGAGGTTCCTGATTCTCTTGCGGACGGTCAGCCCGTGCGGTGCCCCTATTGTCATTGTCGGTTCATCTATGCCGCACATGGGCACAAGGAAACAGAATGTGGAGAAGGCACGAGGCAATCTTCGGCAGAGCAACCGCCCATTGACGGTTCGACTGAACTGTGGGCTACCGTTCTTCCTTTTGGTCGCCATATTTTAAACTCTTGGGTTTCGGCTTGGAAGTCGATGTTTGATTTTGGCGGCAGAATGGCACGGCGAGAGTATTTGGAGTTTATTGTGTTCCAGTTGCTCGGAATGGCCCCCTTGTTTCACTTTCTCGGTAAGAATTCCGTCGTTAGAGATAATCTCGTTAGCGACAATCTTGTTTCGGCTTTGTTGGCTTCTGTTCTTTGGATTATGCTGTTCACGCTGATTTCTGCAACGGTTCGGCGTCTCCATGACATGAACAGAAGTGGCATGTGGCTTTTGTGTCTTTTGGTGCTTATTCCGATTGGGTTTGCGGCTGGTACCGTAAGATTCTGGTTTTTGTGCCTTACCCTTTTGGTTGTTATTGGGCTGATAAGGGCGAGAGACGAGGGCAATGCCTATTTGCCGCTCCGATCCATTCGATGGCCGCTTGTCGTGTTGATGTTAATCCTGTCTATCCGAATTCTCTCGCTCATAGGGGCAATGTGTGCCGGCAACGCCAGTCATAAAGATTGGCCGTCATGCCGTCAGTATACGTCTCCGGATGTCTTGGCGAGATTCGATTCGTCGATTGGCGTGACAAAAGAGGGCGCGTTCGGTTTTATGTGGGGTGAATGGCCGTTGTCTAAAGAGCATAAGCCGCCTTGTAAGGTTAAGTATCGCGTTGCTGACGTGTGGGATCTGTATTCGGAAGTGGAACTGTACTATGGGGAAAAGGGTCTGTCGTCGTTCACGTTTTATGGTTACGGCGGTCAAGAAATAGAAGGTTTACCCCCTCCGTCGAAAGACAGGCAACAGAATGCCTTGCGCGAACGCATGGCGTTTTATTCTCCGATATTCCAAAGAATGTGCCGAATGGCAGAGGCCACAACAGGGCTAACATTTCTCGCTTTTGAATTGGAGGGGAAAATGATGGCGTATCCGCGGAACTGGCATGATGACGCCGACAAGAAAGGCGTGGTGTTAGACGGGAAAGTGATGGCATCCAAACGGAATGAAATCTCGGACAAATTCTTTACAATGCTGAGGATGGACCTTCCTCCGACAAGAAATCCAAAGCGTGTCTTTGTTGTATGCAAATACGCAGACATTGCAGGGCGCGTGGGACTGGATACGCAAATTACCGACTGACGAAGTAGGGGAGGGATAGGGAGTGATGCTATATTACAAGTACATGTCAGAAAGGAGATTCAAGGAAACGATTCTCCCTGAAGGTATCTTCATGAATGTAAGTCGTCCGGAGGTGTTCAACGATCCTTTTGACTGCATGGGATTTGCGCGGGGTGTCATGTCCGAGGATTGCGCAAGGAGATATTGTGAGGATTGGTGCAAAGGATTGCCCGGAGATCGTTCGGCTGTCGCAAATGCGCATCTTTGCGGACTCTTGGCGCGCAGGGGTGTCTACAATCCGTATTTTCGCCTTTTGTGCTTGTCAGACAGCTCAAAGCTGGATGCGAACGGAGATTTGTTGTTATGGTCTCATTATGCAGACAATGCAAAAGGCATTCGCGTTGGGTTCGAGTTTGACGGGTATGACTTGCAGCCGCATGACGTTGTATATGAGGACCAGGCGCCAGTATTGGAATGTCCGAGAGTCAAAGTCTTTGACGTTGATGATTCATTCGTTAGGTGTTTCCTTCGCCGTTGCGTCTTCACCAAATGCAAGGCTTGGCAATATGAGGCGGAACGAAGAGTTGTGTTTCCATTGAATCATCCCGATTTGCTCCCCCAAACCGCAGTTGACAGAGCCTTGTCACCTCATAAACAGGATTTTGTCTGGCATCCGTCTCGCGCAATGATTAAGGAGGTCTGCATTGGCCCAGCGTGTCGTGACGTTTCCGTTCCGCAGGCCCATGTCTCTTTGTTGCAGAAGGCCGGCTATGGAATAGACTTGAAAGTGGCTCGTCTTGAAGGGCCAAGTTATTTAATCCGTTATGCACACTTGGAATGTGCTTGATTTGAAGGTTGCTGGATAGGCCGAGGGAGAAGATGCATAATGGTCGTGCTATTGCTTCGGCAGTCAAATACTGTGAGCTGCAAAGTTCACAAAGCCTTTGCGGCAAAGGATCACCATATTTCGTTGTAGCATTTATAAATAGTGAACTAATGGAGGAATGCAATGGTTATAAATTGTGAATTGTGTCATGCGGCACTTGAGGTTCCGGATTCTCTTGCGGATGGTCAGCCCGTGCGGTGTCCATATTGCCATTGCCGTTTTGTCTATGCGTCGCGTGGGCGCGAGGGAACAGAGGACGGTGAAGCCGCAGGGCAATCCTCGACAGCACAAACGTCCATTGACGGTTCTGCTGAACTGTGGGCTACCGTTCTTCCGTTTTGTCGCCATGTTTTGAGTTCTTGGGTTTCGGCCTGGAAGTCGATGTTTGATTTCGGCGGCAGAATGCCCCGGCGAGAGTATTTGGAGTTTATTGTGTTCCAATTGCTTGGGATGGCCCTCTTGTTCCATTTTATCGGTAAAAATTCAGTCGTTAGAGACAATCTTGTTTCTGCTTTGTTGCCTCCCGTTCGTTGGATTATGTTGTTCACGCTGATTTCTGCAACGGTTCGGCGTCTCCATGACATGAACAGAAGCGGGAAGTGGCTTTTGCTCCTCCTTATTCCGATTGCATTTGATCCCGTAAGAAACTGGTTGCCGTGGATTGCTTTTGGGGTTGTTGTCGGTGTTGGTCTGATAAGAACGAGAGACGAAGGTAATACATATTTGCCGCTCCAGTCTATTCGCTGGCCGCAGGCGGCATTGATCCTAATCCTGGCTTTAGGGGTATTGATGACACTATTTCAGGGTTCACTTATTGAGAGAGTTGGCACTGTAAGGGAATGCGATGAGACAGAGCAATACTGCAAATTAAAAGAATGGTATAACTATCAACTCGACTACAATGGGTTGCGCGAGACTCGTTTCACCGATCAGGATGGTACGGCGACGCTTTTTCTCCGGGACGATGGTGGTGAAAGTGTGGTCATCCAGTATATGTACGGCTATGGTGGCATGATTGGGTGTTCACGTTCTTTACGAGGAGGGTTTGCCGAAGATCTGATAAAGGTGCGACTGTTCATTGAAAACTATGAGAAGTATGAGGCGAGACTGCTCATTGAAAACTATGAGAAGAATGAGAAACGAAAGACTGAGAAACGATATAGGGAGAGCTTGGACAGGGTGCTGAAGTCGGGTGGCGTGTTGTCCCGAAGAAGGTCAATAAGCGAATGATAGCGCAGGCAGGGGAGTTCCTTGTTCCTGTTACGCTACGGAAGACGTTTGAAGAGAACCTGAGCGCGGAAACGAAGATTTCGCTCGAAGTTGTGAAGTTGATAATTCCAAGGAGAATCGTGCAAGAGTTATTCGAAAAACTGGAAGCTATGAACATCAATTATCAGACACTGTTCCCCGACATCTCAGGGTTGGCGCGGAATACAATCTGATGCGAAATGAGATTGCGGTTGTTGAATCAAAGACAAGAACGATTGCGTAAGATGATGGAAGAGTATCGGAAAGTTATTCATGAACTCCAACCCACGATTGGAGCGACGCTTTATCATTATTGTCCAACAGATAAACTTCGATATCTGCTTGAGCCGGGAGCCGATTTGAACTGTCGATATTTAACCTATCAAGGTGACAAGGAAGAATATCGGTTTGGAGCAAAGGTTTTCTGTGATTATGTTAGGGCAAAGGGATGCGAATTAATGGCATTGGGAGACTGTTTAGAAGATAACCTTGTTTCAAATATAGGCTGTGTTGGACAGAAGCTTGCAACGCCACTTATTCCGCTGACCTTTTCGTTGACCGAGAAGTTTAACTCGCAATATCATTATAAAGAGTATTGTAAGAACGGAGGCTGTGCAATTGCCTTTTCGCAAGGTGAACTTGATACGGCAATGGATGCTATGACGCATAAGGGTATATCATTGAGATTGGTGAAATGCTATTATGAGGGTAAGGATTCACAAGAAATAAATGCCATTTGTGAAGCGGTGTGGAATGATCGGCGCGGAGATTTCAAAAGGTTGATGGAGAGTTCATATCAAGATGCAGATGCAGGAAAAGCCGTGTTGGGTGAGATCTGTATGGCCGCTTGTCATTTCAAGCGAAAGCAATTTGCCTCTGATCAAGAATGGCGAATCGTAATGGTTGCCGCGAATACTGTTGTTGTCGATGCGAACGGATTCAAGGCAAGTGGTCTTCGAGATTGTACTATGCGGAGTGATTTGATTGATCTTATGAATGGTGTAGTGGTTTATGCTACGGTTAATCGAGAACAGACAATCAAAGAACTGCCTCGCTTCGCGTTGCAACAACGGAAACGTGATTTCAAAGTCTGCGTATAAAAAGTGTCAGCAACTGTAAATTTCATGCGAAATTTTCGGGCGTTGCCTGAAAGTGTCGAACTGCATCCTTGCGCGCCAGCGCAGGGAAGGGACGGCAAGGAGGATGAGGGGGCGCGGGCGAGGCGGCTCTCTGAGCATGTGTTGCGTATTCGTGAGAAGATTGACATGCTTGCCAGAAAGAACTACCCGAAAGTGTTTTCGGCCGAACATCGAGATCGAAATTATCTGCCAGTTACGGCGATGTTCGTCGGCTATGAAGCCCCGCTATTAGAGGCGTTGAAGGCCGAGCCGTCGCTTTGGAAACGGGCGGCAGACAACAATGTGATTCTTGCATAAAAAGTGTCAGACCCGAATGCCGCTAACTTAAGGCTCATTTGACCTCCTCGGAC
>SAMEA104315424__coassemble_956_pt1 | contig 15468 bp, 23 predicted proteins | sample SAMEA104315424__metabat2_low_PE_045 | metagenome-assembled genome bin SAMEA104315424 (sample SAMEA104315424) | gut metagenome | biome: Monkey gut; feature: monkey-associated habitat; material: faeces | place: China | collected 2013
AAGTGTAGGCATCGGCTTGTCAGCCGGGCGGCACATTGCGCAAGCGTCGCGCCCCAGCACAAGCGGCGTTATCATCCGAACCGCACCGCCAGTTGCGATTGTCGGGCACGGTTCGTCAATCGGCCTTGCCGCCGCTCCGCCCTGCTGCCCCAGCACAAGCGGTGTGCAAAGGTAGTCTTTCCGAACGGTAGTCTGCGCCCGAAGCGGCTTGTCAATGCCGCGTGGCGCGTTGTTCGCCTGTTCCGTAATCAGGTACGGCGTAATCATGGAAAAGCGGTCTTTGCAGTGCTGCGTTCCAAGCGGCTCCGTCGTTGGCTTCGCCTTGCCGTTCCGCATGTGGTCGATTATAAGCGGCTGGCACAGCATGTGGTGCGCACCCGAAGTGGCGATTGCCGATATTGGCACATCCACTGAATCCACGTCTTGACCGCCGCGCAGCTTCACCACAAACGGGCGCACCACCGCACTGCGGTTGCCCCCTGCGTGTTGCGGCGGAAGCGGCGCGGAAAGCGGGCGCACACGCGAACCGTCGCCCTTGTCGCTGCCGAGCATGTCCATCTGAAAGTCAAGCCCGTTGTATTTGCGCAAGCCAACCATAATGCGGCGCAGCGTGTTTTCCGCAAGCGGCTTCTCGCGGTTGAAGATCGACTTGCCAGCATCGGAAAGGTCGAGGCATTCGCTCACGCCGCGCCACCGCTTCTGCCCCCGCTTCGGATGCTCCGCGTGTGTCGGCTTCGGCCAGCGTATCTTCAGGCCGCACCTGCACTTGACCGCTTGAAGGAAGAAGCGCTTGCGGGAAGTCGCGTCGCCGTAGTCCGCGCAGTTGAGGATCCGCCATTCGTAGTCGTAGCCCCTCGCCGTGAACTGCTCCAGCCACGCACGGAAGCACGAACCCTCCATCCGCTTGATCGGCTTGCCGTCGGTCGTAAGCGGCCCCCACTTCGTGAACTCGGGCACGTTCTCGATGGTGATGCGGCGGACATGCTTGTTGTCCACGAACTTCCAGATCTCGTTCGGCTGCGACCGGAGCTGGTTCGACCTCGGCTTGCCTCCCTTCGCCCTGGAGTGGTGCGTACAGGACGGCGAGGCGTGAAGGTGGTCGATCACGTCGGCCTCGATGTCGTCCGGCGTGATCGCCTCGATGTCGGCCTGCATCGCGATCACGTTCGGGTGGTTGGCCACCATCGTCTCGATGGCCCTGCACCAGTGGTTCGCCGCGATCTCGCGGAACGGTATGCCCAGCTCCAGCATGGCCTCCTCGAAGCCGGTAGTCCATCCGCCCGCGCCGCAGTAGAGGTCAAGATGCACGATCGGTCTCATGCCGCGCCGTCTCATGCCGCGCCGCCTTTCTGTTCCCATAGGTCGCACACATCGTTCTGAAATTCTCTCCATGTCATGCCTTGCCTCCTGTGTAAGTCACGCAAGCGGTCAGCGTCGCGGCCGCAAGCCAGTAAACCATCATGCGCCAGTTGCCGTGCCATGCGTAGGGCAGGGCCGCGCACACGTCGAGCGCGATCAGCAGCGTGGGAAAAATGTACTCGGTCCTCATTTCTTCGCCCTCCCGAAAAAGAGGTCTGCCTGCCGCATGATCGCCGCCGACACCCTCGGCCCTGTCGGCATCCCCGACTGTATCTTTGACGCAGTAGGACGCCGTGGGCGCGTCGGCATCTTCGGCGCTCCGTCGAGCGGCAGGGTCAGGCTCATCGTCGCGCCAGTCCCCGGTTTCCACCCTCTCGCGTACCACGCCTCGGCCACGGCGTCGAGAGGGTTGTCGCACCCCTCGCCGCCCATGGACTTGTCGCCCCAGAACTTCCCGAACGCATGCTTACACACGGCCTGGACCTCCGCCGGGCACTCTCCGCACTTCCGCTTCATTTACCAGCCCTGCCTTTCGCGCATCCGTCCGATCATCCGCCCGGCCATGTCGTGCCGCAGCGGCATGTGGAACCCGCTCCGCTTCAGGAGCGCGGCCTGCTTCAGCGACGCCATGCCCGAGGATACGCGCCGGAAGTATTCGTCGAGGAGCTGCTTGCCCTGCCCGTAGGGTATCTTCTCGGGATCGACCCCGATGCGCTCCAGCAGCACCTGCGACTGCTTCGGGCTGAAATGCCGGTTCCTGTCCCATCCGCGCTCCTGCACGGGCGTCAGGTCCCACTGGTCGAACGGGTCGATCTTCGTGACGAGGAAGTTCGCCCGCGCCTGGAGCCGCGCCCTCGTCGCCGCCTCGCGCTTCTTGCGCTCCGCGTCGCGCTCTTCGTCGCGCTAGGGCTTGCCGTTCTCCTTCACGCGCCGCGACACCTCGGCCACCACCTCGTCGTCGATGTTCCCGCCGAGGATGTCCGCCGAGCAGCACAGCTTGTGCCGTCCCGCGTTCCCCGCGAAGTCCACGATGAGGCAGGACGGCTTGCGGCTCTCGCGTATCATCGCGCACCGCTCCTGCGCCGTGGGCACGTCGCCCAGCATGCCCGCGATGTCCTCGGCCGGCCTCGTGCCCCGTCCCGCCATCTGCGCGTACAGGGCGCGGCTCTTGGTCGGCCTCGCCATCACGACCACCTCCACGCCCGCGTCGTCGAACCCCTCGGTCAGCACGCCCACGTTCACGATGAACTGCAAGCGCCCCGCCTTGAAGTCGGCCAGCATCCTGCGCCGCTCCTCCTTGTCGGTCTTGCCGCACAGCCACGCCGCGCGGTCGGGCCTGTAGCGGTTGAGTATCTCGGCCAGCCTCTCGGCCTGCTCGACCGTGGCCGCGAACACGATTGCGCGCCTGTCGCCGCATATCTCCACCGTCGGGACGGCCACGCCCTGAAGGTTGCGCTCGTCCTCCATCACCTCCGCGAGGTCGCCCTGGTTGAGGTCTCCCGCCGTGGTGCGGATGTTGGAGAAGTCCAGCGATCCGACCGTCACCATCTGCTGCTCGATGGGGACGAGCCACCCGCTCTGGATCGCCTGCAGAACGCCGTACTCGTAGGCCACGGACTCGAACACCGCGCCCAGAGCGGCCTCGTCCGCGCGGTCCGGCGTGGCCGTCACGCCTAGCACCTTGCAGTTCGGGTTCTGCCTGTACCAGTCGATGCACCTGCGGTACGTCCCCGCCGTGGCGTGGTGCGCCTCGTCGATCACGACGAGCCCGAAGTCCTGCGGGTCGAACTTGCTCATGCGTCCGGCGCCGTCGCCTCCCGCGCAGTGCGTCTGCACGGTGCTGACCACCACGGGCGGCATTTCCCCGAACATCGTGGTGACGTGGTACTCGCCCATCTCGATCTGCGCCTCCAGCCCCGTGACGCGCCGTATCTTGTCGGCGGCCTGGGTTATCAGCTCCTCGCGGTGCGCCAACACCATCGCCCGCGCCCCGCGCTCGTGCATCCGCCTGATGACGTCCGCGAACAGCACCGTCTTGCCGAGGCCGGTCGGAAGGACGACGAGCGCGGACGAATGCTCCTGCCATTCGCGGAACACGCCCTCCGCCGCCGCCTCCTGATAGTCGCGAAGCCTCATCCGAACACCTCCCCACGATTTTCCTCCACGATCCCGCGCTCGTGCATCTGCCGCTCCAGCATCGCCATCGTGTTGGTCAGGTGCTCGTCGGACATGTCCTCGACGGCGATCTCCCGCCCGTCGCGGCACGTCCACATGTACTTCGTGCGGCGCTCGTCTTCGAGGTGCAGGGCGCACAACGCCTTCCCGATGTCGCAGTCCGCAAGCCTTACGACCTTGCGCTGCTGGTCGCACTCGTTCAGCGCCTCGTTCCACGCGTGGTCGAACGAGGCTATGCACATCTTCACCACGACGGAACGTCCGCACCTGAGGAAAACTTCGCTCGTGTCTCCCGTACGGGCGGTCGCGAAAAGAACCTCGTCGGCCTTTATCGAAACGCCGCCGCATCGCATGATCTTCTCTTTCATTGTACCGCCTTCTGCCAGAAGTATTCGCACGGCATCTGTCTGACGTTGGTCAGCCAGCATCCGTGCGCGTCATCGATGTAATTTCGGCAGTTCCGGCACTTCTCCAGCGACGGCGTCTCGATCGTGAACACCTTGCCGACAGACTGTTTGTAATACGCGACCTTGCTCTCGGGATACGCAGAGCGGATCGTGCAGAATGGAATGCGCAAGTTGCCGAGAAACACAAGCTGGATGTACTCGCCGCTCCGCAGCGGATAACGCCCGCCGTCGTAGGCGGTGTCGTATTCCAGCAGCTCCTTCGGCGTGTGCGCGTCGATCTTCAGCGGGCGCACCGCCAGCAGCTCCGCCGAGGTCTGCCCGTGCAGCTTCGGGTATTCGTGGCTGAATTTGATTGTGTTCATTTTATACCCCTTTCGTTTTTTGCCCTAACTATCAGCTTTCACCTTCCGGATCGATTTCGTCCAACATCGCCAACACTTCATCACGGGTGAAACGCTTGGATGGTTTTTCTTTCCGTAAGCGCGTATCAACATCCGCAATACGCCTTGCAAACTTTCCCCAAAGTTCGCAATCATCGGTCTGCCTTCCAAGCGGCAATACTTCAACGAATTTGTAAAGCAATGTTCCGCACTCTGCCGCTTCTTCTTTCGTGCATTCGATAACAATGCCAACGCGAGGGAGCCCAGGGCCATGAATCATCTGAAGGTTGCCAAGTTCGACGATTTGCATCACTTCGCCTCACTTTCCCCGGTGCAAATCTCGCAATCCACGCAATGGCGAGTTGGGTCGTTTTTGCATTGCACCCGCGCCGGCGGCATCCAATCATGCCACAGACTGGTACACGGCTTATGCTGATGGCAAATGCCGCACTCATCCGTCCACACGCCGACGGCTTTCTGCTTCTGGGTGAAGCCGGCTTCCTTTGCGCAGTCGAAGCAGACCGCGCCAACATTAGAGTAGTCCATAAGACAGCCACTTTTCATGCCTGGAACTCCTTCGGGTTGCGCTTGTACTCCTCCTCCGTCTGCCACCCGCGCCCGTGGCACGCCTTGCACCCCGTCCCCTGGCACATCCGGCACACGCAGTGCGGCTCGGCGGCGTTCACGAAGTTGTAGGCGTTGTTCAGGTTGACGAGCGCGTCCTGCCGCACGGCGGCGAACGCCGGGTCTTGCTCCTCGAATCCCTTGCGCAGGGCCACCCGCGCCTTGCTGATGCACGAGAGGATGTCCGCAAGCGGGCTTGACTCGAACGCCTCCTGCATCTCGAGCGGAATCTCCGTGCCGTACCTATCCACGGGCATCACGGGATGCTGCGGCCTCGCCGGTTTCGTCGGCATCTTCGACTGCGTCTTTGATACAGTAGGCGACTGTATCTTTGACGCAGTAGGACGGACTGGCGCGGATGTGGTCTCGGATGCCTTCGGATCGGGTTTCGGCTCCGGCCTGACGGGGTACTCGCGGCCATTCGCCCCTATCAGTCTCGTCGGGCGCGTCGGCATCTTCGACTGCGTCTTTGACGCAGTAGGACGAACCGGCGCCTTGGGCATCTCGGCCAGCTTCCGCTGCACGAACCTCTCGCCCGTAGCCCTCGACACTCCGCACCGCTCCGCAAGGTTCCCGCCCGTGGGCGTCCCCCCGAAGATCGCCTCGCGCCTGTCCCACACCATCGAGAGGAAGTGCTGCACGTCGGCCATCGTCGGCCGCTTTCCCTGCTTGTTGTTGGCCGTCCCGCCGAACACCACGGCGTCGTCCTCCGTGCCCTTGCGGACATCCGCGGATATCGCCGTCTTGCCGTTCGACTTCGCGGCCAGCACGCGATGGAAGCCGTCGGCCAGCCAGTACGTCTCGCCGTCCGTGAACACCGTCACGTCCGGGAACTGCGCGCCGTCCGCCATCGCCTCGGCGTAAGTCCTTATCGTGTCCGCATCCGTCCCCGCCCGCGTCTGCAAGGTCAGGTCGAGATCCGCTATCTTGATTTTCATGTTTCTGCCTTTCGAAGTTGCCCCGCCTCCGGCACATGTCCAACCGGAAGCGGGGCGTATGTGAATCATCCGGCCATGCCGTCCTTGATCGTCTGGAACAGCCTCTGCACGTCCGCCGCGTCGAACTCGTCGGGGTCTTTCCCCTGCGCCGCCGCGTCGAACAGGGCGAACCACTTCTCGTCGTGCTTCGCCCCCGAGTACGCCTCCCCCAGGAGCGAGCAGAAGTACGCGAACGCGCCGTCGCACGTCTTCGGGTACTCCGCCCACGGGTCGGCCTTCGCCGGAGCACCGCCAGCGGGGCGGGAAGGGGTCGCAGGGGCCGCCGCAGGGCGCGAGGGTGCAACAACACCACCCCCTGCCGCCGGAACGGCCTGTGTGGGCTTGGGAGCGGCCTGCGCGGGCGCTCCCGTCCCCACCTTCTTCGGCGTCGCGGCGAACAGGGCCTTGGCCCTCGTCCCCCACTTCGCCATCATCGCCGCGCGGTCCGCGCTCGCCCCGTCGGGAACGTACGCCTTGCGCCCTCCCGACTTCGGGCGGTCCGGGTCGTGCACCCAGATCGTCTGGTTGCCCTGGCCGTCGGTCGTGAAGTTCAGCTCGACCTCGCCGATGGCGATCAGGTTCCCGAAGGGCGTCCCGTTCGCGTCGGGGTTCTGGAACCACCAGAAGTCGTCGAGGCTCCGGGGCTGCCATCCCTTCGCCCACTCCTTCAGGCCCTCGATGGTCTTCTCGTTGAAGCCGCCGTCCGCGCTCGTCAGCCAGTGGCGCTTCCGCGCCTCCCAGTCGTAGCCGTTGTCCTTCTTGTACCACGCGCCCGTGTTCGGATCCTTCACCGCGAAGTTCACGTCGAGGATCAGCCGCCCGTCCTTCTCGTAGCAGCTCGCCGTCGTGGGCTTGCCGGTGTACGTGCCGTCGGGTATTCCGTAGTTGTACGCCATCGTCTTTCCCTCCTCACTTCACGATCTGCGACCAGTCGAACATCGCGCCGTCCGATTCGTCCCAGTTCGGAACCTCGAACGCGCACCCCTGCACCGTGCGCGACTTCGCCATCATCGTGGCGATGCCGCCAGTGTACAGCGTCCTCGTCATGCCGCCCTTGGCCTTTCCCTTCTCCACGCTCACGTCCGCCGCGAGATAGAGCAGATGGTCGGTCTTTTCGAGGAACGTCGAGCGGCCCGGAGCCTTGCCCTTGTCGCCCTGCACGAGGCGCGGCTGGTTCTGCCAGTAGTCCGCGCCGTCCGCGTTCGTGAAGCGCGTCGGCTCCGAGTGCGCGATGGCCAGCACGTTCGTCCCGCCGTCCACCAGCTCGTCGATCAGCGGGTAGATGGGCGCGAACTTGTCGAACACCAGCTGCGAACCCTTGCCGTACATCCACTGCTCCAGCGACTTGCGGATCGTGGCCGAGTCGCCCGGAATGCTCTCGATGCAGTTCTGCGCCGCCCACTCCTGGGCGCGCGTGAAGCTGTCGATCACGATGTTGTCGTACCCCTTCACTGCGTCGGACGCGAGGAACGCCATGAGGTCGTTCCACGCCGCCGCCGGCGCCTTCGGGTCGTACTTCAGGAACTTCGGCGCGATCCGCTCCGTCAGCCCCATCGCCTCCAGCTTCGGGCGGATGATCTTCAGCGACCCCTCCAGGTCGATGAACAGCGTCCTGCCCGGAAGCATCGCGGCGAGGGTGGACTTGCCCGCGCCCCCCGTCCCATGCAGCCCGATGAAGTGGCCGCGCTTGCAGTCGCCCCATCCGTCCACGGTCTGCTCCGTCTTCGGGGCAGGAGCCGTCGTTGTCTTCGGCGCGGGAAATGCCGCCGCGCTCGGTCTCTTCGGAATAGCCATCTTGTGCTACCTTTCGTTTTTGTTGTTTACTCGCACGCCGCACCCTGCGGCTGCGAAAGTTCTTCGTGCTTCGCGATCCGGAAACCCTCCGGAACGCTGTTTTCGTCCACGTGGATGCGGTTGAGGCAGAGCCCCGCGAACGGGCAGCTCCGGCAGTTGTCGGGGTTGCACGCCCTCGGGTACGCGTACTCCGGCATCTTCGCCTTGCGCGCCTCCGCCGCGAAGTGAAGGAGCATTCGGCACACGCCCAGCCGCTCCCTCTGGAACTCGTCGAGCATGTCGAACGTGATGCCCACCTCGCGCCGCGCGAAATACCTCTCCGGCTCCGCGCCCATCGCTTCGAGGATGCGGGATCCGTACTCGTCCGGCGTCTCGGCGTGTCCGCTCACGCGCTCACCCTTGGCCGCGTCCGCAGTCAACTTCGGCGTCCCGTCCCGCTTGATGCGGCGGTTGCCGTCCGCGTCCAGGACGATCGGCAGGCCGTTCTCGTCGAGGTCGGGGATGTTCGCCTTCGGCTGCAACTGCGGCTTGCGGATGACGTCGTACACGCACACGGGCAGCTCGCCCGTGGCGTGGTAAACCCATCCCGCGTACGCCAGCAACTGGATGTTGAACTTCAGGCGGTTCCAGTAGTCGGAAGTCTCGCCCACGTCGTCGCTCGTGGTCTTGCGCTCCCACACCACCCTGCGCCCGTCCTTCAGCACGGCGAGGCCGTCCACCTTGCCGCGCTCCGCGATCCGTCTATTGGATCGGTGAACTCGACCTCCGGCTCCATCGCCTGGCAGTCCCTGTCCTCGATCTCGCCATAGGTCTTGTCGTACGCTCCGAGGATGCCGAACACCTTGGCCGCCATCCACTCGTCGAGCGTCCCGCCCGTGAGCGCCGCCGCGTACTGCGCGCCGAAGTCCAGGCCCTTGGCCCTCGCCTCGCCGCCGTTGTGGATCGCCGTGCCTATCCTCAGCGCCTCGGAAGGGTTCGCCTCCTTCAGGCCGAGGATGTTGTCGTACCAGTACCGGCGCGGACACCGGAGCGCGCATGCCATGCTCGATGCGGTCAGTGTGATCTTCACTTCGCACCGCCTTTCCGCTTCGCGGACTTCGCCATGCTCTCGGCCGCCCTCTCCGCCATCTCGGCGGTGAAGGTCATCTCGGCCTGCTCCATGTCGCCGGCCTCCAGCTTCTCGATCTTGACCTTCTCGGACACGGCCGCGTCCTCGTACAGGCGCACGGCCAGGTCTTCGAGCATCTTCTGCGTTTTCTTCGCGCGGTCGTCCTCCAGCGTGGTGGCTCCGACAAGCGGACCGTTCTGGTCCTTCTCCTTCTTGTCGAACTCCATCAGCTTCAGCACTCCGCGCCGCAGCGCGTCAAGATGGTTGATGTAGTCCTGCCGCGTCATAGCGCCTCCTTTCCGACGAACGCGCGGTACTCCTTCTTGATCTCCTGTTCCGCGTTCCTCACCATGGACAGCATCTTGTCGCCGTCCTGAAGGATGCCGGAGAACTCCTCGCGGAGCGCCAGCATCACCTTCTTCAGGACATAGGCGCGTAGCTTCGTCGCGACGTCCTGCTTCGACGTCTGCACCTGCTTCACCGCAATCATGCAGGTGAGGTTGTGCGTGTCGTCGTTCCCGGTCATGCTGAACTCGATCTCCATCTTCCCGGACGCGTTTCCGGTCCCGGATCCGGAGCCTCCGTCACCGTCGGCGGTCTCTATCTTCAGAAGCCCCGTCTCGATGACCGTCATCATGTCCATCTTGAAGCCCAGCAGCCTCTCGATGTCCTGCGGCGTGGCGTCGGGATTGCGCTTGAAGTAGTCCCGCACCGTCTCTCTCTGTCTGTCGTTTAGCATCGTATCGTTCCTTTCGTCAGTCTTCCGTTTCCTCGTCGTCCTCGGCGTCCAGCATATCGCCCTCCGCCTCGGAGTCAGTTGGCCGTGAAGTCCACACCACCTTGACCGGCTCGCGGAGTTTCAGCACCGTCGCGTCAGACGCCACGAGCTGACGTTCCTCGTCTGTCAGCGCCTCCGCCGTCGGCGGCAGAATCGCGATCAGAAGTTCGGCGTACTTCGCGCCGACCTCCGGCTTGGCTATCTTCGCCGCGATTTCGGCCGCCGCCAGGCTTGCCCAGCGCTCCATCGGCGCGAAGTCTTGCGCATCGGTATCGAGCAGGTACGCCCTCGCCGCGTCCGACGCGTTCGTCTGCGATCCGAACACGCGCCACTCGCAGCCAATGTCGAACACTTCCTGGAACGCAAGGGCGATCTGCACGTCCACCGTGTAGGCCGCCATAATCACCCCCGAAAGATTGCCCTCGCACCACTCGGCCAACTTCCGCCTCGCCTTGTTCGCGGCGACCTTCCGCTTCCGCGCCTCCTTCTCCTCGTCGGTCATGCCTCCGCTGGACTTCGCCGCGGCCTTGGGCCTCTCGCCCCACTGCATCACGGTCTCGTCGTTCCAGTCCTTCCAGACGTACAGCGTATCGTGATTCTTGTCGGGCTTGGATTGCAGGCTGATGGAATAGTCCGGGTGCTGCTTGCTCTCGCGCACCTCCGCCCCGTTCGCCTTCGCGTCCGCGATCGTCGCCTTTATCGCGTCTGCCACCTTGCGCTTGTAGCACTTCCCGTCCATGCACTTGCCGAAGGTGGCGGGCTTGCCGTCCCAGTCGAACAGGTCGGGCGAGCATCCCGTGTTGTTCGGACACGTCTTGCACGGCGTCCGGTCGAACACGGCCTTTTTCAGGTCCTGCGTCTCGCGGTCGAACTGGGTTTCGACGTCGCACCAGCGGAGCGCCGCGCCCGGGTTGCTGAAGGTCTTCGCTCCCTTCAGGCGCTCCTGCACCTCCTCGGGGTAGGCCGCGACGTGCTCCAGGCAGTCCGTCGTGATCTTCTCGCCGTCCTTCACGCGCATGCGCCACGACTTCGAGAGGCGGGAGAGGTTCAGCCGCCGCGCCACCCATTCGCGCCCGCGCCCGGTCTCCGCCGCGATCTCGTCCTGCGTCATGCCGGACTTCACGAGACTGCCCACCAGCTCGGACTCGAGAAGGGGGTCGGCGTCCTTGCGCTGTAGGTTCTCGATGAACGTCATGCGCTGCGCCGTCGCCTCGTCCACGCCGACGAGGATGTCGCAGGGCACCTTGTCGAGCCCCGCAGCCTTGGCGGCCACGAGACGCCGGTGCCCGGATATCAGCGTCGCACCCCCGTCCTTGTCCATCATCGCCACAAGAGGCTCGATCACCCCCAGCGACCTGATGCTCGACGCGAGATCCGCCACGCTCTCGGGCGTAATCTTCGGGCGGGGGTTCCACGGCGCGAACTTCAGTTTCGCCGTCTCCACCTCCGTCCGCTTCCGCTCGTAATCCGCCGCCTTCGGCGCGGACACGGCTTCGACCTCCTTCGGCTGCTTCTTCTTGGCCGCAGCCTTGGCCTTCGTCTTTGTCTTCATGTCTTTACCTTTCGTTTGCCCATCCCCGCCGCACCGTGCGGCAGGGAAATCCTCATTCGCCCTTTGCCTCCATCTCGGCGCGCAGTGCCTCGCACTCCGCGCTGAACTGGTCCGGCGTAGCCGCGAGAAACAGCCACGCCACGAGCGCGAGCAGGGCAAGGGCGAGAACCCCGCCCGCGACCTCGCCTGCCGCCTTGAGCCGTCTGCGCCGCAGGCTTTGGCGTATCTTGCGGTCGTATTCCTCCTGCGACATTCCAGACAGCTGCCTGTCCCATTCCTGGATCGTCATCGTCTGTTGTCCTTTCTCGGCTCTCCGATCCCGACGAGCCCCATGACCTTCGAGCGCAGCCAGTAGCGCCTCCCGCCGAACCTCGTGGGCTCGGCCCGGTTGATGTCTATCTCGCCAGCCTTCGGCTTCTTGAGCCTCCGAGCCAGCGTGCGCACGTCGCACCCGAAGAACATGGCCACGTCGTCGTCGTGCCAGATGTCACCATCAAAGGGTTGCCCCGCTTTCTGGTCGCCGCGCGGGGCGGGCGGCGTGTGTAAAGTCCTCTCTGGCGTCATTCCGCGCCGCCTTCCCGCTTAATCGCCATGCGCACCACCTGCGCGGCCGCAGTGCTAGGCTTCGGCTCACAGCGCATGTCGCACAGCTTCGCCGCCTCCGCCTTCGTGAGGTCGAAGGTGCAGCGCACCCTGCCCTCGTTTTCGGTCTTTCCGTTCATCGTTCCTCGCCTCCTTGCGCGTTATAACGCGCCGCTGTAAAAAAACTACTTGCCCTGCCTCCGCGACTTTCTCGCCTCCGCGACGCCGCCCATTATATCGGCGCGATATAACGCGCCATGTCCAAAAAGTACGCGCATCCGCGCGCTCTCCTTCCGCATGACGGCATCCGCCGTCATGCCACGCTTCCTCGCGATCCGTTCCACCGCCTCGCGGTCGCCTGTCGCCCTCACTCCGATGTCAGTTGCCATCGCATTGTCCTTTCGTCTTATGCGGTCGCCTTCTTCTTCCGGCTCTCGCTTCGTTTCTGTTTGTTGGCGCGGATGATCTCGGCGCTTTCCCGGACCTTCTCACGCCATCCATCAACCACCTTGCCGCCGCGCAGCATTCCGTGCGTCTCGGCCTTCATGAATACGAACTTCCTGAACATGTCGCTAACGTTGGACCCCTCGGCCTCGGCCACCAGCGCGGTCAGAGCCTTTACCTCCGGGCTGTCCAGGAACCCGATCAGCACGTCGTCGGGATTGTGTTTTCCGCTTGTCTTGCTCATTGTCTCTTGTCTCCTTTGGTGTCTGTATGATCGTGAAGCTCTCCATCATCTTGTGGCAGTCCTCAATCGACTCGCCGTAGGCGAAGGGGAGTTGCCCCCCCCCCCCTGACATCATCGAAACGAACGCTCCCGTCGAACTCGAACCAGTACCCGTACTGGCCCTGGTACGCGGCGACGAACCGCCCGCGCAGACGCGCCGGCACATGCTTTGCGAAGTCCATGTTGTCGTACCTCCACGCATCACGCTTCCGTCCAGTACGTCCATGTGTGGATTTTCGACGCGCCGAAGCGCTTCCAGTAGGCGTTGACCCGCCTCCTGAAGTCCCTCCGCACGGCCATGTACTCCCTGCGCATCCGCCGCATGTCCTCGTCGTTCAGGATGCGCACGACCACCTCCGGGCGTCCCGCGTTCGCCGCGTTCCCGAGGTACACGCTCCCGTCAGTGAATCCGCCGCGCATGAGGCACGGCACGAAGTCCCCGCGCCAGGTCTCGGCGCCGTCTCCGCCAGTCCTCGCGAACCTCCACGCCCGACGGCCCACAAGGTGGACCATCTCGCGGTCGAAGTCTCCGACGTTCGCGCGCTTGAACCCCGCCTCGGTGCGCTTGTACTCCAGCACCTTGTGGGCGTAGGCCATCGTGCCGCACTCCTCTCCGCCCTGCCCCCGGTCGTCCTCCCCGCAGCAGAAGCGCGTCTGGATCGATGGCTTGCCGATGGAAAGCACCACGCCGTCAGACAGCTCCACGAAACGGTCGCGCTTCATGAGGTAGTCGCGTTCCGCGTCGTACTGCCTCGCCCTGCGATCCGTGCCGCGGTCATACCCCCTCGCCGCCATGTACGCGGCGCACAGACGCTCCTGCTCCGCCTTGTCGGCCGACTTCGGGCGGCTCGCGGACTTCTTCGCCTCGGCCTCCGCCTCGGCCTTGAGCGTCCAGTAGTCGCGGGGTATCGAACTCTCGCTGTACAGTCCCTCCTGCCAGTCGCATCCGGGATCCGTCTCGACGTCCTGGAACATCAGCTCGGGGTCACGCTCGTCGCGGTGGATCCGCTTGCATGCCGCCTCAAACTCCTCCGCGTTCGCGAACCTGTCGAGGTCGAGCCACGCGCCAAAGAGGTCTCCGTTGTTGTACTTCGCGTATGTGCCGACGTAAAGTTTCATTGCCGTTGCCTTTCGTTTTGCCTTGCCCCGCCTGGCTGCCCATGCCAGGCGGGGCGTTCTCGTTCACGCAACGGCCAATGCCCTGTCGCAGTTCGACGCCACAAGGGACAGCGCACCGCGCAGCCTCTTGATCTCTACCTCGGCCAGCGAGACGCGCGCACGAGAATCGACGAGCTGGTTGTTCGTCTCGCGCTCGCGGTTGCCGGCCGTGGTGATCGCGATGCTCACCTCGCGGACGAACGTCCGCACGGTCTCGTCCTTCAGCATTTTGCAGAACTTGTCTTTGTCGATCCCTGACACGGCCATGTATGCCGGCTCGTACAGTTCCGCGTAATGCTCGCGGTCAGCTTCATCGAGGAACGGCGTCCTCTTCTCGAACTCTTGCTTTTGCATCTTCTTGTTTCCTTTCGTTTTTTGCCCATGTCATCGGAACTGCCCATTGTCCCTCAGACACGAACATTATACCATAGTCGCGTTATAACGCGCAAGGGGGAAAATGATTTTTTTTTAATTTTTTTGAAACGCCGTTTGACCCTTATTTTATGGGGTCGAAATGCGTTTTCGGCGTGTCCGGCGGCGTTTCGGTCTCTCGCAACCGGCTGATTTTTTTGCTACAATGCGCACTGGGCACAGCCGAATGGCTGAACCGCTCCGCAAGTGCGGACGGCGTTTACAACAGAAATACAACAAGCAAGCATGGTCAAGGATGGAGTGAGGTTCGGACGTGTCGCCGGAGTCTGCAAAAACACGGCTCCGTCGCATCCAGTCTTCCTGTGTCGTGTCGTCGGCCGACAATGGCATTGAGAAGGTCAGGGGTTCGACTCCCCTTATCTCCACCAAAGGAAAAGACCGCAGGTTGGCGGTCTTTTTTCGTTTCGGACGCGCGGGCGTCAGGCGTCGGAGTTCAGCGGCGGCGTCGGGTTCGCGCGCCATGCGCGCATGGACTTGCCGTAGCGCTTGAGGAACGCCGTGCGCAGGGCGTTGTTCGTGCGCCAGCCGCAGATCGTGGCGAGCGAATTCAGCCGCTGGGACTTGCTGCGGAGCATCAGCTCGACGCGCTCGAAGCGGACGCGCAGGATCTCCTCCATGATGGAATGGCCGGTCGCCTTCTTGAAGTCGAGCTCCGCCAGGCGGCGCGAGCCCGGCATCAGGCGGACGACCTCCAGGGCCGTAATGCCCGAACAGGCCTTTTCGCGGATGGCCGCGAGGGCCTTGCTGATGCGTGGCGGCGTGCCGAGGCCCGCCGGGGTGGACGCGCGGCGGATCAGCCCCAGCGCCGAGTAGGCCTCGTGCACGGGCGGCTCTTCGGGATGGTCGATGCGCGCCGCCAGAATTTCCGAGGCGCGGTAGCCGGCCTGCTCGAAGTCGAGGAGGACGCTTGACAGCGGAGGTGTCGTGTTCTCGCAGAGCGACGAGTCGTTGTCCGTGCCGATGACCGCGAGGTTCTTCGGCACGCTGATGCGCAGCTTGACGGCGAGATCCAGCACCTCCCCGGCGACGTAGTCGTTCTCGGCGAAGACGCCGCAGGGCCTGGGAAGCGCCCGCAGCCACTCGCGCAGGGCCTCGCCGCGCGCGCGGGGCGTCCGGAACGATTCGGCACGCCCGAAGACGCGGCAGGGGTAGCCGTTCGTCCAGAGCGTCCGCCGGAACTCGGCCTCGCGGTCGCGGCTCCAGAAGTGGTTGCCGCCGGAGGCGACGAAGCCGAAGGACGTGAACCCCGCCGTCAGGAGTTCCTGCGCGGCGCAGCGGCCGGGGCCCCTGTTCGAGGGGTTCACGAACGAGGCGGTGCGCGGCAGCGTGCGCGGGTCGCGCCCGATGAAGACGGCGGGGAGGCGCCCGAACGCCGCGGGGTCGAAGTAGCCCGCCGCCTCCCCTGAGCATTCCAC
>SAMEA104315424__coassemble_965_pt1 | contig 15344 bp, 10 predicted proteins | sample SAMEA104315424__metabat2_low_PE_045 | metagenome-assembled genome bin SAMEA104315424 (sample SAMEA104315424) | gut metagenome | biome: Monkey gut; feature: monkey-associated habitat; material: faeces | place: China | collected 2013
CGGAGAATACGCGTCCGAGGAGGTCAAATGAGCCTTAAGTTAGCGGCATTCGGGTTGGAGAGCATTTACAAGACATTCTTGGCAGATGCCCAAAATATCATTTCTGATAATGGACTGATTTCCGTTGTGGAGATTTCTGCCATGGAAAGGATGTCGGCATTGAACAAGGCTTTTGCCGACATGGGTGGAGGGCGAGCCATTTTAGTGCCACAGGCAAGCAACGGCACTGGTTGTGTCGAAGAAGAATGCTTTGAAATATTCTCGACAAGAATTCTAACCCCCATCCACGAGAGCATCCTCTTTGCGGTGGCTGGTGCTGAAACGCTTTCGACAAAGTTTCCGGCATGGGTGTCAGAGACATGCCTGGCGATGAGCGGTGTCGATTCCGATTCTGAATTTGAAGAAACAACTTATGAAAGGAGCAGACAATGAAGCCGATCTATGTGAAAGTCGGAGACCTTGATCCGAATCAGGATGCGATCTACAACCTGAAACAGGATTCCAAGTTCATCGTGCGTGGATGCGCAGGAAGCGGAAAAACGTCACTGGCGCTCTTGCGCATGAAACTACTGTTGACGAGTGAAGCCGAAACGGGGGTGACACCGTTTTATTATGTCACATTTGTGAGGGAGCTCGTTGAGTGCATGCGAAAAGAGATCGATCATTGTCCTGATGGAGGATCCAAGTTCAATGATTATGCCATAACATACGAGAACTGGGCTCGAGGAGAGATTTCGAGTTGGATGCGGGAGAAGTTTGGAATTCATCCTCGTTCAACGATGTACAAAGAGCCTTATGAGGGCAATGTCAAAGGCCGAATGTATCCAAGACTAGACATTAAGGTTAATCCTCAACCGGACTATCTGTTTGTCGATGAGTGTCAAGATCTAGACATGGAGGCGATTGATTCATTGATGAAAGGTGCGCAGAAAGGCATTAGTTTCTACGGAGACGATGACCAGCAGATCATGGCATGGGGACGCCGCTGCCCAGCCTCTCTTAAGGCCATTCATGAGAAATACGGATTGCTGATACATGACTTGATCTTCAACTATCGTCTTCCCAAGGAGATAGCCTTGTTTGCAGAGCAGCTTGGCGGTCGACCTGATTTGTCGCGGCATTGCAAAAGCACTTATCATGAAAAGCCGTTCTTGATCAAGGTATCGAATTGTGAAGACGCTTACACATATATGAAGAATCGAATCTTGAATCTTGGGTTGCAGGATGTGGGAATCGCGTTCCCGACAAACGAGGATGTTCGCGATGGCTATAAGGCTCTGGGAAGCATTTTGAGCACAGAGAGAGTTTCTGGCTCTTGGAACATCAAATCGCAAGGCAGCCCGGATGATTATGACTCTCTCAGAGAGACGCAAGTCAAGATAATGACCTATCAGAAGATCAAGGGGCAGCAATTCGAGACGGTTTTCCTGTTTGTGTCGGGGGAGTTGTCGCCAGAGATGGTTAGGCGGCTTTATGTCGGAGCGACGCGAGCTGAACGCTTCCTTTATGTGCTGTACACAGACCCGATGCCAGCTGTTCTTAGGCAGATTCCGACGTGCTTTTATAGCACGACAGACGAAGTTGGCGATTTCAAAGACCTTTACATTAAACCGAAGACGCAGGATGAAAAACCGAAGACGCAAGATGAACTACTTGATGCGATGCTTGACGGAAAGTCGGTCGTCGATGTCGGTTTTTGAAGTGAAGGGGTAATGCCCGATGAAATACTATTTCCCGACAACAACGCTAAATTTCGACAGCATCTTGTCCTCGCAGATGATTTCACCGTCAGGGGTGTATAAGCCTGGCACGTTGTGGTGGAATCGTCATAAGGCGATCATTGGGGAACGGCCAGACGTGATCGTTTTGTATAGCAGATGTCCGGTTTGGGATATCAACGATCCGGACTGCGACAATTACCCAATGGTCGTCGAATTAAATAAAAGCTTTGCAAAGGCAGACAAGATCGAATGCGGCGTTAACCAGACGATCAAGGCGACATGCCTTTTTGAGTCTTTCACATTTTCGATGTTGGAACTCATGCAAGGCAAGGTTCGTTTCCTGTTCAGGGACAAGTCCGAACGGGATCGAATGCTTGTGCGGGCAATGACAGGAGTTGAGGAATGCAAGATCGTCAATGCGCTCAAGATTGATTGTCCAGAGGCGTTTGACTTGATGCCAACGAAAAGGAACAGGATCTTCAAATTGGATGAAGCGCAAGAGGCGGTTGCCGTTGCGCTCGAAAAACGCCCACTGCAGGAAAAGTTGGAGTATGGAGAAAATTTAATCCGAGCAGAACGGGTGCGCGGCGCACGGCTTGGCTATCAAGCTGGGCGCAATGCGAAGTTCCTCAGAAATGGCTTCTATATGGATGCCTATCGGGATCCTGTCTCCTATGACGATTGGAAGAAGAAAGTCATACCAGAACCTTTTTCTGCCTTAATTGACAAGTTGAGTGCGCGGCCGTTGGTTATCTGGGATCCTAATCGTGTGGCAATCGCTCAGTTTTGCAAAGAATGCTGGGACGACTGCTTTCGCGGCAAGAAGGTCACAGGAAAAACTGTCAGAGAGGGAACGAAGATACACGCCTCCCTTCAGAATCTTGCGCGACACTGGCTGAGCCCTGCGGAGCCGTATCGCATTTCGGCTGAAAGCAATCCGTATTTGCAGGCATTTGCCGCTTTCTTGGAGTGCGGCGACAATGCCGGAAAATATCCGCGTTTCGCCAAAGAAGGATTGCTGAAACAGCCAGAATACCTGCTGTGCCTTTACGGTGCATTGGTCGGGTATACGTCCTTCTCGCGTATTCTCCTTGAGAACAAGATGTATCTTCCGGCTCCGCTGAAGCCAGAAGATAAAACACCTTCCGCGTCGGCGCCAGCGGAGGACATGGCTCCGGATAAGGCACTCAATGAGCTGCCCGCTGCGGAGATGCGTGTGACGCCCCAGCAACTTTCTTTGGAAATCTGATGCATATGGAAAATAAAACACTGCAACCTGTCATTGTGTCTGCGAGTCGCTCGACGGACATTCCGGCGTTTTATTCCAACTGGTTCATGAATCGGATCAAGGCCGGGCACTGCTGCTGGGTCAATCCGTTCAACCAGGAAGCCTTTCGCGTGTCGTTTGAGAAGACGCGGCTTTTTGTGTTCTGGTCGAAGAATCCGCGTCCCCTGATATCTCGTCTTGAAGAGCTTCATGCACACGGATTCGAGAACTACTATTTTCAGTTCACGCTCAATGACTATGTGAAAGAGGGGCTTGAACCCAATGTCCCCTCTGTTGAATCTCGTGTGGAGACGTTCCGTCTGCTGTCCAGTCTAATTGGGAAGGAGCGCGTGATTTGGCGGTTTGATCCGTTGTTGCTATCCGATTCCTTGACTGTCGATGTCTTGCTTGCGCGAATTGCCAAAATCGGCATGGCCTTGTCGGGATGTACTGAAAAACTCGTATTCAGTTTTGCGGATATTCAGGCCTATCGCAAAGTGATCAGGAATCTGTCAGGAACGAACTGCCGGGAATTCTCAAAAGAAAAGAAGCTGGAATTTGTCGAAGGCCTTCGCGAACTAAAGCCCAAGTTGGGCTTTGAGGTGGCAACCTGTGCGGAAGACATCGACTTGTCCGCGTTTGGCTGCAGTCACAATAAATGCATCGACGATGATCTGATGGTTCGCGTGTTTTCGGATGATCCCTTGTTGATGGACTTTATTGGTGCCAAATGCGATCTGATCGACGGATGGAAGATCGCGAAGTCAAGAAAAGACAAGGGACAACGCAAGGCCTGCGGCTGCGTCGTCTCGAAGGACATCGGAATGTATAACACTTGTCCGCATCTCTGTCGCTACTGCTACGCGAACGCGAGCAACGAATGCGTGATGAAGAACGTGAACCGGCATAACGATGAAAGCGAGAGCATCGTCGGCGATCTGACTTGTTAGTAGTGATTATATTGAAGCATAAGAAACGAGGTGTAATATGTCTAACATTGGAAACAAGATCGGGCATCGATACGATCAGATTGTTTCGTATTTTAAGTGCAATCCTTTCGGATCGAAGCCGATAGACTTGACCGCGTTGAGTTGCCTACCTCCGGTAGACCGTTGCTTGATTTTAGAGCGGGTCGCAAAAGAATGTGGGGCGGATGTCATTGTCTTGATTGACAAGTTGTCCATGGCCTATCTGAAGGCGGGCTGGAGCGATTTGGCGGAGATGTTTGTCAGGGCCTGTTGTCGAAAAGGTGTTATCATGCCTGCACACTACTATATGTTCATGGACAAGCTTTCGGGCTTGTCGGTATATGGCGTTTCGCAAGGATATGAGGATGCCTTGGACAAATTGCCGCGGATGAATGGCGCGCTTGAAGGCCTTATAAGGGACTTGTGTGAAACGTATCGTGGGCAAGAGGTGTTTAGCGGCGTGGATGTCTCGTCCCCATATGATGCGCGAGACGTTGAGGCTTTTAAGGAAGAGAGGTTGAATTTCATAAACAGCATATAACCAGACAATGACTGCCTGTGAAAGGTCTTAATTCACAATTTAAGGAGGGTGCGAAAGTCGTGCGCGATGGGTTCGCAAGAATGCCATCGCACCTGTCGTCCGAAGGTCAAAGCGCGCGGTTCATGACCGTGGCTTCGGATTGTGAGCGCGAAAGTGATTGCGAGAAAGCCTCTCGTGTTGCTTTCGGTTGGGGGTGGGCAGAACGCGGCTCGCCAAGCCTTCCTTCGGCCTATTCGCAAGGGCTTGTTTCCCAAGCCTCTCCATTTTCGCCGTTTCGGGTATCGTAACGTTTCCATGACTTTCGCACCCTCCTGCTTTTATGTGTAAGTCCGTTGATCGGTTTTCATTTATGGCGATTGTTCGTGTCCTGTCATTGCTAAGGGCAAAGGAGGCGAACTTGCGCCATCGCAAGGCGTTTTACTGGCGATATTTTGAGGACGGAAACGATCCGATGCAGGTGAATGTTCCTGGGTTGGATGAACTCTTGCCGCCACGTCGGCAATGGGCACGCCCCAATCGCAAGCATCGAGGAACATGCGGTGTGCCCATTATTGATGTGTTGCATGATTCGATCTATCGAAAAGTGGATGGTGTGCGTCACGCGGGTCGGTTGGGCGAATACGACTGGGGACAACGCCTTGTTCAGTTTGTCGCAGAGGTTCAGGGACGTGTTGCTCGGAAAGACTTTCAGTTCGCGCGTCCAAGGCTTTGGCTGCGTGCAAAAGCAGTGCCGCGTGGCAGTCAGCCGAAATGTCGTTGCATTTGCTGTTATGAGAACCTGTCGGATCGGGTCATTTTGGCCATTGCCAACAAGTGGCTGTCTTCAATTCTGGATCTGTTATTTTCGGATCGCAGCTATGCGTTTCGCCGGAAAAAGTCGTTGACCTACCATACGGCGATCAAGGGACTTGTTTCCTATCGCAAGCGACACGACGGTCGACTTTATGTGGCCGAATGCGATGTCTTAAAGTGTTTTGATGTCATCAGCCATGACGCGGTTCGACAGGGGGTGCAAACCCATATTGGAGCCGACACAGACTTGATGGCGATTGTCAATGGCTACTTGGCGTCTTATAATCTCGCATGGATGAAAGAGAATGCCGCAGTACTTGCGAGGGAATCAGGTGCTGCCTTTGATGGCGTGGACACACGCGCACTTGCACGGATGTTTGGACAACCGATCGATTTGTCGCGTTTTGGCATCCCGCAGGGGGGCTCTTTGTCGGGGGCTTTGACAAATATGATTCTTGATGCTGTTGACAAGGCATTGGCGCAAGTCCCATTGGCGGATTTGTTCTATGCGCGTTATTGCGATGACATCATCATCTCCCATCCGACGCGAAAAGGCTGCCTCATGGCTCAGACTGTGTGCCGAGAAACGCTTGCGTCTCTTAAGATCCCTGCACATCCGCGCAAGCGAACGGTGAGCTATGGTGCATCGTATTATGCGACAAAATCGAAAGGCCCTTATGCGTGGGCATCCCGTGACCGCAACCAAGCCGGTGTTTCTCCGTGGGTGTCGTTTCTTGGGTGCTGTATTCGATATGATGGCGAAATGCGCGTTCGGGCAGAAACAGTGGATGGGCATGTGCAAAGCATGAGGGAAGAGTGTGAAACTGTGCTTTCTCACGTGCGCCGAGGCGCAGTCCGAAAGAGCGTGTCGGTCCCAGACATTGCGACCGGTCTCATGTATCGACTGGTGGACAAGGGCGTGGGGCGCATTGCGGCGCATTCGAGCAAATCGGCCGGACGTTGCTGGATGGCAGCCTTCCCCTATGTCTGGTCTTCAAAATGCGCGTTGCATCAGATGCGGCTTCTTGACGCTGAACGGTCATCGCTGTTTGCCAAGGTTATGCGAACGTTGGAAATTGTTCGGAAGAGACCGACAGACGATGAAGATGACGAGGAGTTATTATATTTCGGGAAGCCGTTTAGTTATTATGGCGTGGCCGAGCGCATCGCACGAGATCGGGTTGCGCGCATGCGCAAGCTTATTTTCGAAGCGAAGATGCCGACGGACGGGCCGAATGATGACGATCGAGGCTATGACGATGACTTGGAAGCGTATGATGACGAAGAAGAGGATTGGCATTCTGCAACGTCAGGATGGGAGCGGGCGTCGGGGCGATAGCGATGACGGAGCCCTTTGCGTTGCTGCAGGATGCGGATGTCTGTGGATATCTAATTCTGCCTTTTACAGGATTCAATATGAGATAATACGCCTGTCATCTGAAGAAAGAAAAATAACTTAAGAAGGTCAATATGAGAAATCTTGTTTTTGCGCTTTCGCCCTTGGTGGGCGTGTCGCTGCTTGCTGGCCAGCCGCCGAACATGACGTGGTGGTGCCGGACGCATGTCGATCCTGTGCTACATGTCCGATTCCCGTCGGAGATCGGCGACTTGCGCATGAGGGCGCGCACGACGTATGATAGCGGAGATGACGAGTATGACATTCTTTATGACTCATTCGGCGAGGATGCCCGTGCGCTTGGATCTGGTGACCGTTACTTGGAAGTAAATGTCTGTACCCATGATGGCAAGCCAATACCTGACGGACTAAACGGAAAAGTCAATGACAAATTTTGGGAGATGTATGATGCTGTTGAGCAGTGGGCCAAAGATGTTGCCAAGTATAGCAAAGTCAAGATGCTCGGCATGGTTGTTGAAGGCAGACTCCGAAAGTCGGGCCTTAAGTATATGTGGTCTTCGTACACGATGGAGTCCCCGGGGCGCGTCAAATCTCACTTGTATATCACTTTGATGTTCGCTTGGCGGAACCGATTTATCGGACTGATGTATGAAGAGCCTAGCTTGAAAGGAAAAATCGAGCCGTGCGAGAGTCTTCCGAGCCAATTCCTGAAGATTGTCGACGTCATAGACGACTTGATCGCGAAGGCCGAGGCGGCGGCCAAGGTCGATGTCTATGCGATTGCAGACCCAAAGCTTGCGTTGGAAGCACTTCGTCAGAAATGGCTGGGCGTCGAGGAGCGTGTTTCTCAGTATGACATGCCGGACTACACGGAGAAGTTCTCCGAGCTTGACCGCACGCAAAACTGGTTTGAGGAGGATCGCGAAAACCGGGCCGAAGACTTTGCGGACGCTGCCCGTGAAGGGATTCGCCTCAAGATCGAACCACCAATCTGGTACTACAATTATGCATGCGCCTTGGCGCGGATGGGCCAGAAAGACGAGGCGATTCAGGCGCTTGAACAGGCGATCGCGGCCGGATACGACGAATCTGACCATGCGAAGGAAGACGACGACTTGGCTTCGTTGCGCACGGATGCACGGTTCAAGAAGCTTATGGCCATGAGTGATGAGATTAAGAGAAATTGGAGATTGCCCCAGAAATCTGCCGCGATTGAAGCCGGTGTGATTCGCCTTGACGAATCCAACATTTACTGGGGATTAAGGGATTCTTCCTATATGGTCGATGTCACGGGGGCGACGAGCAATACCTTAATCTACCTGAATCATAATGCCGAATACCGACCTGCGCCCGTTGGCGATATGGTCACGGTTGAATATGCGGAAGAACTGCAGGATCGCGGGCGAACGTGTGGTGCGGCCAATTTCAATTTCCAAGATGTCCAGACGCGAAAGCCCATCCCGACAATTCTCGATTGTGCGGCACTGTATGAAGAGGATCGGACGAATGACGTCCAAAGTGTCGCGGCAAGGATGTGGGGCGATTCTGATGCATCATGGAATGAGGCGTGGCATCTGTATGAGAATGTGCTTGGCGTTTATGACATTGGCACCGATTATGCCGATGATAGGGTGGATCGGATCTTCGGTTGGAGTCCAGTCTTGTTGGCGTGCCATTCGCAGGAAGAGTCCGATGACCTTGTGCGCATTTGCTCCGAGGCCTGACGTGCCCTGAAACCCGAAGTGCGCGAGAAGGGCGGCATTCGTCAGTTGCTGGGCGTCATTCGCCGAGGGCAGAAGGGCGTCAAGACCGAACAGGATTTTATGTCGTCTTCGGCACAACGTCCGGCAATTCCTGTCGAAAACATTGATGAGGAAAAGGTGTTGAGCATCGCTTCAAAGCTGGGCAAGCCATATCCGGAAATTCCCTTTATTTCGCGGTCGGCATTGAGTTTCGAAACGACGGCGGTTACAGACTTAAAGAGTTCGCCGTATGATCAGTCTGTCCTAAGCTCATCGCCACACCATGTTGCCTATGTCGCGCGATGGGCCGAAAAGACCGGGAAGATTGAGGTTGTCGTGAATCGTGGCGAGGGAGAGTTGATGTGGAAAGTCCTTCAGGGTGATCCGTCAAAGATCCGGTTCACGAAGAAAGCTTCGATCACGAAGAAAGCTTCGATCACGAAGAAAGCGCCGACCGCGGGAGTCGATGTTATCTGTGATGTGATGGAGATTGCCTGTGACTATCATGAGGCATTTGACGTCATGCTTCCAAACGGAAAGAAGATGAAGTCCACGCGCGTGGACATTGGGTGTTTCAGGGTCGAGGACGGGGTGGTGTCCTGTCCGGCGATTGTCAGCATCTACTATATGCCAGCTGAAAAGAGAGAATATGGTGAAGACGGGCTTCTCCAGTCGATTGACTACACGAAGCCGCAGATACCCGGTTGGATGCCGCGCCTGTGTCCGAAAGCGAATTTCAAGGACGAGTTCCATTGGAATAAGGCGGGTAAGTGCACAGGCTGGACGCGCACTGATTCGGCGGGCAAGAAGACGGAATTTACGCATGACGGATTCGTTGTCATGACGCGCGATGGGCAGGGGCGTCCATTGGACGTGCGCCGCAGTCTCCTGATGGAGTGGATGCAGCAGATGAGCCCGTCTGCCCTTGCAACGGCTGAGGAATTCTCGGATCTATTGCCACACCTTTGTAGTCTGTATGATGACAATAACGCCCCTCCGCAAGAAACCACGTTGGCGTGGAGGTATGTGTACGAAGACGAGAGTGATGCATTTGGCAAGCCGTCGCCCAAGGATACGGTCAAGTTTACGTACAGGCCAGAACTCTGTTCGCGCGCCGACTTGTCGGAAGAGTCCGGCTTTAGGCTACCGCTCATGACACAGATGATGCTTGGTGAACGCACGTATGTGAAATACAAGTCTGATTTCGTAATGAACGGCATTCGCGATGGGGAGTCGCTGACTGACATGATTCGTTCGGACAGCCGATATGCGCTGAAAGAGCTCAATCTCGAACCGCCCGCAAAGTTGAAAAAGATGCAGTTCTGCCCATGGCGGGCTTCGACGAACGACTTGTGGAAACTGGACATGGATGATTTTGAGGAGAAGGCGGCTTCGCTTTTGTACGAATTGGCAGATGGGGTGTATCGGATGTGTCTTTTGCCAACGGTACAAGGGGGCTCTGTGCGGCAATCGTATTTTGTGCAGAATATGTATGCTGAGGAATATGCATTCGCCAAGCTTGATCGTGCCTATCGCCGATGCACGGAAGCTGAGGCCCGAAAGATTCTTGGCAAATGCCGGTCGGAAGAGGATTGGAAGGCCACAATTTTTACGGAACGTCAGCCGATATCGAAAGAAGATCTGCCCAAAGACGTGACGAAGGCGCTTGCGCTGTGGCAGATTACGGGTGAGATCTACATTGGCATTCTTGCCGATTACAGAGGGGCATTTGGCATGCGCCAGTATTTTTATGTCCGTGTCGGCGAGAAGAGTGAGGCGGCCTCGTTTGATTACTTTGACGAATTGCCGTCGCGCGCCATCGGAAATGCGGTGCTGGATGCCTACGCCGGGAAGCGTGAGGCATTGAACAACTTCGCGGTGCTGCTCTATAGCGAGATTGCGAATCCGAAGAACTATAACGAGTCTGCCGTCGTTGCGTTGCTCGACAGGGCGGCACGACTTGGCTGTCCGACGGCCACTTACAACCTTGGCGTTCTCTATTATAACCGAGGCGAAAAGGACAAGGCGCGTCAGTATTTTGAGAAAGCCCCTTTGTCTGAGACCAGGGATAAGGCTGAATCAGAACACCCGAACGGTTGACGCTATCTGCGAGAGAGTGTTATATCCAAAGGGGCTTCGGCCGCCGACGTTCAAGATGGTCGTGACGAGACCGAGTGATCGGCAGTCGAATCCAAATGCAATTATGGTTTGGTATATACCATTCCATAATTGCATTTGTGATGGTATTGACGCCTGTTGGCAAATATGTTATCCTATCCGCTCGTATGAAGCAGATTTGTAGACTTTATGGAGATGTGATCCGTCGTCATCTGGAGCAGAACCGGCAGATGGCGTTTGTGTCCGGTCCTCGTCAGGTGGGCAAGACGACTCTTTGCGAGCGGTTCCAGTCAAGCTATTTGAACTGGGACAAACTATCTGATCGCGAGGTCATCGTGAAGGGCGAGGATGCGGTTGCCGACCGTATCGGCCTTGCGGTCGCGCGCACGCAACTGCCTGTCTTGACGCTTGACGAGATACATCATTACAAGCACTGGAAGCTGTTCCTGAAGGGCTTTTTTGATGCGTACTGGAAAAAGGTGAAGGTGCTCGTCACGGGAAGTGCGCGGCTGGATGTCTACAAACGTGGCGGAGACAGCCTGATGGGGCGCTACTTCCCCTATCGTATGCATCCGTTCAGCGTGGGGGAGCTGGTGCGCCCGGCCTGTGGCGAGGATGAACTTTCGCCTCCCAAGCCAATTGAAGAGGAACTTTGGTCGCGGTTGCTGCTGTTCGGCGGCTTCCCGGAGCCGTTTTCCCGTGCGGACAAGATGTTTGTGCGCCGTTGGCGGCAGTTGCGCTTTGAGCAGCTTGTGCGAGAGGACATCCGCAAGGATACGGCGATACGCGAGCTCGACCAGATCGAGGCCTTGGCACGGATTCTTTCGGAGCGGTCTGGTGAGCAGTTGGTCTATGCTTCGCTGGGAAAAGAAGTCCAGGCCAGCGAGATCACCGCACGCAACTGGGTTTCGACGCTCTGCTCGTTTTATTTCGGGTTCCGTGTCAAGCCCTGGGCTCGCCATGTCGAGAATGCCATTCGCAAGACGCCCAAGTGGTACTTGCGGGACTGGAGCGGCATCTCGGACGTCGGCAAGCGAAACGAGACGTTTGTCGCATGCCATCTTCTGAAGGCCGTCGAGTATTGGACAGATCTTGGCTTTGGGAAATGCGATCTCTATTATGTTCGCGACAAGCAGAAGGCCGAGGCTGATTTTCTTGTCTCGAAGGACGACCAGCCGTGGTTTCTGGTCGAAGGCAAGACTTCGGATGTCAGGCTCTCGCCGGCGCTTGAGACATACCAGAAGAAAATCGGCGCGTCCCATGCGTTTCAGGTCGTATTGAACCTGCCATACGAAGCGGTCGATTGCTTTGCGCTGAAAGAGCCGGCAGTTGTGCCGGCGCGGACGTTCTTGAGCCAGTTGCCATGATGGCGAACGAACTGCCCGAACAGAAACAGTCCAAGTACCCGAACGAAAAACGTCCAAGTACCCGAACGGTTGACGCTATCTGTGGAATAGTGTATACTACCTGCAATTATGAGCGGTTATAGAAGTCGCGTAGTAGATGATGTCCTTCAATTGAAATTGGCGTCCTCGGCGGCAGTTTTGGTTGAAGGCGCGAAATGGTGCGGGAAGACGACGACTTGCGAACAGGTCGCCAAGAGTGTCATTTACATGGATGAACCCGAAAGACGCGAGCGGAATGTCGAGCTTGCGCGAATCCAGCCGTCCAAGATTCTTGAAGGGGCGTTGCCGCGTCTGATTGACGAGTGGCAGATTGCGCCGCAGCTGTGGGACGCCATCCGCTATCGTGCAGACCGGCAGTCGATCATCGGCGGCTTCATGATTACCGGGAGTGCCGTGCCGGTCGACATTGACGAGCTGAAGCATTCGGGGACGGGGCGGTTTTCATGGCTGAAGATGCGTCCGATGTCCTTGTGGGAGTCGGGCGAGTCGTCAGGCGGCGTGAGTCTTGGCGCGTTGCTGAAGGGTGAGCGGGTCACGACGGCGGAAGCTGTCGGCCATGAGCTGGAGGAGATGTGCGAGATTGTCTGTCGCGGCGGATGGCCGCAGACGTTGAAGATGTCGGGGCGGGCGCGTTTCGAGACGGTGAAGAACGTGGTGACGGCAATCGTCGAGCGCGACATCACGCGCGTCGATGGCGTTGCGCGTGATGCAGACCGCGCGTTGAAGCTGATGCGTTCCTATGCGAGGCTTCAGGGCACGTCCGCCTCGGCAAGCGTCATCAAGGCGGATCTTGCGGCGAATGAGGCGGCCCGCATGGATGACGACACGGTCTATTCCTACCTGAATGCGTTGCGCAAGCTCTTTGTCATTGAGGACGCCCCTGCGTGGTGCCCGAACCTTCGCGCCAAGGATTCGGTTCGGACATCCGATACGCGCTATTACGTCGATCCTTCGCTTGCGGCGGCGGCGATTGGCGCGGGGCCGGGCGACCTGATGAACGACCTGAAGACGTTTGGGTTCTTCTTCGAGACGTTGGTCGTTCGCGACTTGCGCGTTTACGCGGATGCACTGGGCGGAGACGTGCGGCACTACCACGACAAGGCGGGGCTGGAATGCGATGCCGTCGTGCATCTCCCGAATGGGGCCTACGGACTGGTCGAGGTCAAGATGGGAGGGAAGCACCTGATCGATCAGGGTGCGGCCACGTTGGGGGACCTTTCGAGGCTGATCGCGAAGAAGGGGCTTCGGCCCCCGGCGTTCAAGATGGTCGTGACGGCCGTTGGCGAATGCGCCTATTGCCGCGCGGAGGACGGCGTTCTTGTCTGCCTGGTCGGATGCCTGAAGCCTTAGTGTCGGCCGCGAGGAAAGCCACATGGACAGCATTTTCAAACAAGATAACGTTTTTGCCGCAAGGCGCGGCTTCGCCGCTGGCACAGGGAGGGCGTAAAGGAAGAGGTTCTCTGTGCCCACTCTGCGCCCTCCTTGTGGCTAATCGCGGTGGGCACATTTTTGGTATAATCTGCTGAACATGCAGATACAGTTTAGAAAGGCCGAAGAAAAGGATGCGGCGCCCGTTCTCGCGTTCATCCGCGAGCTGGCGAAATACGAGAAGATGGAGGATCAGGTCGTCGCGCAGGAAGACGTCCTGCGCGACCAGTTCTTCGTGAAGAAGAATGCCGAGGTGATCTTTGCCGTCGAGGGCGGACATGAGGTCGGGTTCGCGCTCTTCTTCCACAACTTCTCGACGTTCCTGGGGCGTGCCGGACTCTATCTCGAAGACCTCTACGTGAAGCCGGAATGCCGCGGACGCGGCATCGGAACGGCCATTTTCCATGAACTGGCGCACCTCGCACGTGAACGTGGCTGCGGGCGTCTTGAATGGTGGTGCCTCGACTGGAATGCGCCGTCGATCAGGTTCTACAAGTCGCTGGGCGCGGAGGCGATGACCGACTGGACGGTCTACCGCCTTGCGGGCGAAGCCCTGGAGAAGATGGCTTGACGGCCGCGAATGTGGTGAGCGCCGCGTTTCCCGAAACCGAAAAGCGCGGCGACCGACGATATGGACAGCATCTTCAGACTCAAGTCAAAGTTCAAGCCGACGGGCGACCAGCCGGAAGCCATCGCCGCGCTTCTGGACGGCCTGAAGCGCGGCGACGACCGGCTCGTCCTGCGGGGCGTGACCGGATCGGGCAAGACGTTCACGATGGCGAACCTGATCCAGCGGTGGAACCGTCCGACCCTCATCCTCTCGCACAACAAGACGTTGGCCGCGCAGCTCTTCGCCGAACTGAAGGAGTTCTTTCCCGAAAACGCCGTCGAGTACTTCATCAGCTACTACGACTACTACCAGCCTGAGGCGTACATCCCGCAGACGGACACCTACATCGAGAAGGACGCCGCGATCAACGAGGAGATCGAGCGCTATCGCCTCGCCGCGACGAACGCCCTCATCGCGCGCCGCGACGTGATCGTCGTCTCGTCTGTGAGCTGCATCTACGGCCTCGGCGAGTCCGACGAGTACCGAGACCTCGCCGTGCGGATCACGGTCGGCGACGAAGTCGAAGGAAAAAGGAAGAAGGAAGAAGGAAGAAGTGCGGAAAAGGGAAGAAGCGGATTGATTGCCCGCCTCATTGAGGCGCAGTACGTGCGCAACGACTATGACTTCGCGCCGGGTGTCTTCCGTGTGCGTGGCGATGTCGTCGACATCTTTCCCGCCTACGAGACGAAGGCGTTGCGCGTCGAGTTCTTCGGCGACGAGGTGGACTCGATCCGTGAACTCGATCCGCTGACGGGCAAGTGCGGCGTGTCGATGCCGGCGGCGGTCGTCACGCCCGCGAAGCAGTTCGTGATGGGCAAGGATCGCTTCGAGGCGGCGTTTGCGCGCATTGAGGCGGAACTCGCCGACCGGCTGAAGTTCTTCGCGTCGAAGGGCAAGCTGCTGGAGGCGCAGCGCCTGAAGGAGCGCACCGAATACGACATCGAGATGATGCGCGAGCTCGGCTACTGCAACGGCATCGAGAACTATTCGCGTCCCCTCACCGGGCGCGCGCCGGGGACGGCGGGCGAATGCCTCATCGACTACTTCCCGGACGACTTCCTCACCATCATCGACGAGAGCCACGTCTCGGTGCCGCAGATCCGCGCGATGTACAACGGCGACCAGGCGCGCAAGCAGAAGCTTGTCGACTACGGATTCCGCCTGCCGAGCGCGAAGGACAACCGTCCGCTCACGTTCGACGAGTTCAACGCGAAGGTCCGGCAGATCGTCTACTGTTCGGCGACGCCGGGCGACTACGAGTATGCCGAGGCGCAGACGGTGGCGGAGCAGGTGATTCGTCCGACGGGGCTTCTCGACCCGATTATCGAGCTTCGTCCGCTCAAGAACCAGGTCGACGACCTCATCGCCGAAATCGACCGCGTCATGAAGGACGG
>SAMEA104315424__coassemble_1067_pt1 | contig 14044 bp, 10 predicted proteins | sample SAMEA104315424__metabat2_low_PE_045 | metagenome-assembled genome bin SAMEA104315424 (sample SAMEA104315424) | gut metagenome | biome: Monkey gut; feature: monkey-associated habitat; material: faeces | place: China | collected 2013
CGGCACGTGGATCAAGTGCGACCCGACGGCGGACGGCGCGAACGGACGCACCTGCCGCTGCCTCGGCAAGGTTCTGCCCTGCTACGCGATGAAGGAGACGGAAGAGGCGATGCACCGCATCTTCCCGTACATCAGCGCGAAGGGCGGCGAGCACGGCCTGTTCCGTCCGATGGTCGAGTTCCGCAACGACGACACGTTCACGATTGGCGACGTCTCGGTCGAGCGCCTTGCGGTCGAACACGGCTTCCCCTGCTGCGGCTATCTGCTGGAAGGGAATAAGGAAGAAGGAACAGGGAAGAAGGGCGGATTAGCTTATATTTCCGACTGCCATGTCCTGCCGGATGAGACGGTGGCGAAGATCGCGGGCGTCGACACGCTTGTCCTAAACTGCCTGCGCGTACGCGAGCATCCGACGCACCTGAAGCTGGCGGACGCGCTCGCCTACATCGAACGCATCGCGCCGCGTCGCGCCTACTTGACGCACCTCTGCCACGACTTCACCTACGCGGAGTGGCTGAAGATGCTGCCGGGAAACGTTGTCCCGGCCTACGACGGCCTGGAGCTTGCGGACTCCGCAGTCTCCTAGATTTGGTATAATCTTCAGCCATGGCGACAGAAGACATGACTCGGTACTGCGTGGGAGCGTTCTGCTGGCGATCGAACAGGCGGCCCTCCGAGCAGATGCTGTGCGTCGGGCGGAACGAGATCGACGGCGTTCCGGTCGAGGTCGCTCGCAAGCGCATTCGGCGAATTAACCTCCGTATTGCCCCGGATGGCACGCTGCGCCTTTCCCTGCCGGATCGCGGCGTGACGCTCGCGCAGGGCGAGGCGTTCCTGAAGGAGAAGTGGGACTGGGCCCTGAAGGCGCGCCGTGCGGTGCTGGCGCGTCCGCCGATTGTGCGCGCGCCCGTGACGGAGGCGGAACGCGCCGCCCTGTCCGCGCGGCTGGACGAGCTCAACGCCATGTGGGCGGCGCGGTTCGGCGAGCGCGGCGTCACGTGGCGGATCCGCAAGGTGACGTCCGTCTGGGGCTGTTGCCATTGGAGCAAGCGCTACATCACCTACAACGAGGCGCTGGCGCACGCGCCGCGCGAACTGGTCGAGTATGTCGTCGTCCACGAGCTGACGCATTTCGCCGTCCACGGACACGGCCCGGCGTTCTATGCGCTGATGGACGCGCGCCTCCCCGGCTGGAAAGACCTTCGCAAGCGCCTCAACCGCCGCGACTGGATGCCCGTCAGCATTTGAGATAATGTCGCCCATGCAGGAACAGCCACGAGTCGGCATCATGGTCGAGCGCGATCGCGCCCACGGGCGCGGCGTCTTGGAGGGCATTGCCGACTACCAGCTTCGGGAGACGTCCTGGCGCGTCGAGCTCGTCAGCCGGGCAGACCTGCTGAAACCGGCGTTCGTCGCCGGCTTCGACGGCCTGATCGTGCGCGTGATGGACAACGCGCTCGCCAATGCCCTTGTCGCCTCCGGCAAGCCCGTCGTCGACACGTATGGGCGGCTGGACGACAATCCGCTCCCCTCGATTCGACTGGATGATGAGGCGATTGGCGCCTTGGCCGCCGAGACGTTTGCCGAGCGCCATTTCAAGAACTGCGCCTACTGCGGCTTCCCCGCGATTCGCTTCTCGGTCGCGCGCGGCAAGGCGTTCGCGGCGAGCGTCGCCGCGCGCGGCGGAACCTGCGCGACCTATTCGGCGCGCCGGTCGCATGGGTTTGCGGACAAGATGTTCCTGCGCGAGAACGTCGAGAACATCGTTGACGCAAAGGACCTCACGGCGTGGGTCCAGTCGCTGGAGAAGCCCGTCGCGATCTTCTGCTGCAACGACATGCGCGCCCTGCAGCTTCAGCGCGTCTGCCGTCAGGCGAAGATGGATCTCGCGCATGAGATCTCGATTCTCGGCGTCGACAACGACACCGTGCTCTGCACGTTCACGAATCCGTCGCTGTCGAGCATCGACACCGATCCGCACGCCTTGGGCTGGACGGCGGCCGAAATGCTCGCCGCGCAGATGGACGCGGGCGACCGCCGCACGGTCGTGGCGGCGCTTCACCGTCCGCGCGGCGTCGTCGAGCGGATGTCGACCCAGGTCTATCCGTTCAAGACGCCGTGGCTCGCGGAGGCCGTCGCCTACATCCGGCGGAACCTTGCGAAAGGCGTGACGGCGGACGACGTGGTGCGGCGCATCGGCTATTCGCATCCGACGGTTTCGCGGGCGTTCGTCGCGGAGCTGGGGCATCCGGTCAAGAAGGAGATCCAGTGCCAGCGCAGCCGTCTCGCGTGCCGCCTCCTGAAGGAGACGTCGTATTCGGCGGGCGAGATCTCCGCCCGTTGCGGCTATCGCTCGCCGCAGTATTTCTCGCACTGCTTTGCCGAGGAGTTCGGCGTCCCGCCGGACGTCTGGCGGAAGAGCTGATTTTTCAAGAATCGCAATCAATTTTTCAGGAAGTGCAATAGACTTTCGCGGATGGGTGTCGTATAATATGACACCGATATGCGAGAAGTGTTTTCATACGTCATTGGCCTCGGCGCGGCGGTGATGATGCCGGTCATCTTCACCGTGCTCGGCGTCTGCATCGGCATCCGTTTCTCGAAGGCCCTCAAGTCGGGACTCTTGGTCGGTGTCGGCTTCGTCGGACTCGGCGTCGTGACGGCGCTTCTGACGTCGAGCCTCGGCCCGGCCCTGAAGGGCATGACGGATCTCTACCAGCTCAACTTGCCCTACTTTGACCTCGGTTGGCCGGCGGCGGCGGCCGTCGCCTACTCGTGTGCGGTCGGCGCGTTCATCATCCCCGTCTGCCTGGGCGTGAACGTCGCGCTCCTCCTCGTCGGCGCGACGCGCACGGTCAACATCGACCTCTGGAACTACTGGCACTTCGCGTTCCTCGGCGCGATGGTCTTCTTCGCGACCGGCTCGCTTGCGTGGGCGTTCTATGCGGCGATCGTCCTCTACGTCATCACGCTCTGCCTCGCCGACTTCACGGCGAAGGGCTTTCAGTCCTATTACCGGGACATGGCCGGCATCTCCATCCCCCAGCCGTTCTGCCAGAGCTTCACGCCGTTCGCCGTTGCGCTCAACTGGACGCTTGACCGCATTCCCGGCTTCGCGAAACTCGACATCGACGCGGAAGGGCTGAAGCGCAAGTTCGGGCTGTTCGGCGAACCGCTCTTCCTCGGCGTGATCATCGGCTGCGGCATCGGCGCGCTTCGGTGCGACGGCTGGCGGAGCGTCGTCGAGTCGGTTCCGTCGATCCTGAAGCTCGGCGTCACGGTTGGCGCAGTCATGGAACTCATTCCGCGCATCACCGCGCTCTTCATCGAGGGCCTGAAGCCCATCTGCCAGGCCGTGCAGGAGAAGCTTTCAAAAAAGTTCGGAGGAAGCGAGACCGAACATCCGGCGACCTCTGTGCCTTCGTGCCTCCGTGTGAGAAAATCCACGCCGCAGTTCTTCATCGGCATGTCGCCGGCCTTGGTCATCGGGCATCCGACGACGCTTGTTGTCTCGATCCTGCTCATCCCCGTCATCCTCTTCCTCTCGGTCGTCCTGCCCGGCAACAAGTTTCTGCCGCTTGCGTCGCTTGCGGGGATGTTCTACCTCTTCCCGTGTGTGCTGCCGATCACGAAGGGCAACGTGCCGAAGACGTTCGTGATCGGGCTCGTCGCGCTCGTCTGCGGACTTTACTTCGTCACGAACCTGACGCCCGCGTTCTCGAAGGCGATTGCGGCGGCGAACTGCGACGGCATCGCGGTGCCGCCGGGCTTCGCGGGCGGCGCGGCGCTCGATTTCGCGTCCGCGTTGGGATGCTGGCTCATTTTTCATTTGACGGTCACGTTCAAGTGGGTCGGCGCGGCGTTGGCGGGTCTGCTGGCGGTTGGCCTGTGTGTCATCAACAGACAGCGGATAAGGAAAGGGTGGTGAGCCAAGTGCTGTGCCTCTGTGTTCAATTGCTGCACGCGGTTTGCGTCTCTTCGGTTTTCGCCGCCTGTGGCGTGGCGCCGGAGCGGAACGACGACTTCTACTGGGAGAACGACAAGGTCGGCTTCCGCGCCTATGGGCCGCGCGACTTCCATCTCTGGAGCGGCTTCGACGTCTTCAACAAGGGCCACGCCGCGAACGAGGTCGTGAAGCTGCTGCGTGGCAAAGGCGCGTTTGGCGCGTGGCACAACCTCGCGACGCTGAAGGGCGGTGTCCGCACGTTCGACAACTACACGATGGGCGCGTCGCGCGGCGTCGGCGGCGTGGCGTTCTGGGGCGACGGCGAATGGAAGACCTATCCGAACTGGATTGAGAGCGAGATCCTGCATGACGGCGACGACTTCTTGCAGTTCAGGCTCGTCTATCCGGCGTTCTCCGCCGCCGGGAAGATGACGTGCCGCATCACGCTGAAGCGCGGCGAACGGTTCTTCCGAAACGACGTCAGCTTCGAGAGGGACTTCTGCGCCGACTTCCGCGCCGGGCCCGGACTTGACCTGGAGCCGAAGCGCGGCCACAAGGGGTCGCTTGTCGAGGAGCCGGGGCTTGTCTCGCTCTTCGAAGACGAGAAGCTTGACGCGAAGGGGAATTCCGAGGGCTCGACGATGGCGGCGATTGTCGTGGCCGATCCGTCGGCGGTGGAGGTGCGCACGGATCACCTGAACTGCCGCGTGCTCGCGTTCAGGAAGAAGAGCTTCACCTACTGGGCTGGCGCGAGCTGGTCGGGCGCGGGCGAGATCACGACGCCGGAGGCCTGGCATCGGCATGTCCGAGAATTCCGCGCGGAAATTTCCAACACAAGGCAAAAGGAGAATAAGGAATGACAGCAATGGCACTGTTGGCGACAGTCGCGAACTTCACCGTCCAGACGGCGACCCACCCCGACGACTTCAAGACGTTCGACACGGAGAAGATCCGCAGCCGATTCGTCATGGAGAAGGTGATGGCGCCGGACGAGCTCAACCTCACCTACACGCTCTACGACCGTCTCGTCTACGGCGGCGCGATGCCGGTCGCGCAGGAGCTGACGCTCGAGCCCTTTCCGGAGCTGCGCGCCGAGCGCTTCCTCGACCGCCGCGAACTTGGCGTCATCAACGTCGGCGGGCCGGGCGTCGTCACGGTGGACGGCACGGCGTACGCGCTTGCCTTCAAGGAGGCGCTCTATGTCGGACGCGGCAAGAGGTCCGTCGCGTTCAAGTCGCTCGACGCGCAGAACCCCGCGAAGTTCTACCTCAACTCGGCACCCGCGCACCGTGACTACGTGACGCAGCGCATCACGTCCGACCAAGCCTGCACGAAGCCGGGCTACACGATCGGCAACTTCATCAAGGCCGGCACGCGGGAGGAGTCGAACGACCGCGTCATCAACCAGCTCATCGTCGCGCCCGTCCTCGCGAAGCGTCCCGGCGGCGGGTGCTGCCAGCTTCAGATGGGGCTCACCGAGCTGAAGCCGGGCAGCGTCTGGAACACGATGCCGCAGCACGTCCACAGCCGCCGCATGGAGGTCTACTTCTACTTCAATGTCCCGACGGGTCAGGCGATCTGCCACCAGATGGGGCGGCCGCAAGAGCAACGGCTCGTCTGGCTGCACAACGAGCAGGCGATCACCGCGCCGGAGTGGAGCGTCCACTCGGCGGCCGGCACGTCGAACTACATGTTCGTCTGGGGCATGGGCGGCGAGAACCTCGACTATGGCGACATGGACAAGATACCGGTTTCAGACATGAGATAGCACAGGCCACGAATCTTCACGAGTTTTCACGAACGAGTGATTCGTGCGGATTCGTGGCAATTCGTGGCTCAAACGAAAAGGAGATTCAATGATACTCGATCAGTTCAAGCTGGACGGCAAGGTGGCCGTCGTCACGGGCGCGGGGCGCGGCATCGGACAGGCCTACGCCCTCGGCCTCGCGGAGGCGGGCGCGGATGTCGCGGTCGTCGACGTCATTCCGATGGACGAGACGCTTGCGGCGATCCGCAAACTCGGCCGCCGGGCGATCGGCCTCAAGGCCGACCTCGCGAAGGGCGAAAGGGCGGCTCCGAAGATCGTCGCGAAGGTCGTGAAGGCACTGGGACGCATCGACATCCTCGTCAACAACGCGGGCATCATCCGCCGCGAGCCGTTTACGGAACACTCGGCGAAGAACTGGAACGACGTCATCTCGATCAACCTCTCGACGCCGTTCTTCCTCTCGCAGGCGGTGGCGCGGCAGATGATCGCGCAGGGACAGGGCGGCAAGATCATCAACATCGCGTCGATGCTCTCGTTCCAGGGCGGCATCCTCGTGCCGGGCTACGCGGCCTCGAAGGGCGGCATCAAGTCGCTCACGATGCTCATGGCGAACGAGCTCTCGAGGGACGGCATCTGCGTGAACGCGATCGCGCCGGGCTACATCGCGACGGCGAACACCGCGCCGATCCGGGCGGACAAGAGGCGCAACAAGGCAATCCTCGACCGCATCCCCGCCGGACGCTGGGGCACGCCGGACGACCTCAAGGGCCTCTGCGTCTTCCTCGCGTCCCCGGCCTCGGACTACGTGACGGGCTTCACCTACGCCTGCGACGGCGGCTGGCTCGCGCGATAGCGACGGCGTATATGGGGACAGCGTTTCTGGGGACAGACCCCCGATTGGTGGGGTCTGTCCCCAGTGTTGTCGGGTTGCGGTGTGCCTTGCGTGCGTTAGTCCGCGCAAGTCGGAAACGCGCGAGTTGATGTGCCAACTGTCATGGTGAAATCGCGCCAACTGTCATGGTAAAAATACGCCAACTGTCATGGTGACATTGACGGAGAGTGCCCGTTTATGGTAAAATCTCCTCATGTTTACGTACAGAAAGAGACTGTTTGACGCACTTTTGGAAGAGGCGCTTGAAGCTAAAGGTGCAGTGGTCGTCAGAGGCCCCAAATGGTGCGGGAAAACGACGACGGCAGAACAGGCCGCGAAGAGCGTGATCTATTTGGATGATCCTGAGACAGCCGAGCAGAACCTCTTGATGGCGCAAACGAGACCGTCGCGGTTGCTTGTCGGCGAAACGCCGCGCTTGATTGACGAATGGCAGGATGCGCCTCAGCTCTGGGATGCTATCCGTTATGACATCGACCATTCGCATGCGTTGGGGAAGTTCATCTTGACGGGAAGTGCCGTGCCGCCGGACGACAAAAAGAGGAAGCTCGTCAAGCATACGGGAACGGGGCGTTTCGCCTGGCTGACGATGCGTCCGATGACGCTTTTCGAAAGCGGGGAATCTTCCGGGGGCGTGTCGCTGGGAGATTTGTTTGCTGGGCGTAAGGCGTTGGGAGACTCGGCTCCGAACAAGTTAGAGGACTTGGCCTATTTGGCATGCCGTGGCGGATGGCCTGTTGCGGCAACGATGAAACGTGGCAGGGCGGCCCTTCGACAGGCGTTCGACTATGTTGATGCCATTGCCGAGCACGACATTTCGCGTGTTGATGAGATCAGGCGGGATGCAAGCTTCACGCGACGTCTGCTGAAGTCACTCGCGCGTCTGCAGGGCACACAATCCGCCGTATCCGTGATACGGGCGGATCTCGGGTCAAACGAGCCGAACACCTTCTCGGAGAACACGGTCTACGAATACGTCAATGCGCTGAAGAAGATATTCGTTCTCGAAGACATGCCGGCGTGGTGTCCAAATCTTCGCTGCAAGACGCCAATCCGTACGACCGACACGCGCTACTTCGTTGATCCGTCCATCGCCACGGCGTCCTTGGGGCTGGGGCCAGACGACCTGTTGAATGACCTCAAGACGTTCGGCTACATCTTCGAGACTCTTGTTGCCCGTGACTTGCGTACGTATGCGGAGGCGTTGAATGGTTCGGTCTCGCATTACAAGGACAAGAGCGGGCTGGAATGCGACGCGGTCGTCCACCTTCGGAATGGGCATTATGGCCTTGTGGAAGTCAAGCTCGGCGGCGAACGCCTGATTGAAGAGGGTGTCAAGACGCTGTGTCGGCTTTCGGGTGAAATTGATCTGAAGCGCATGCCGAGTCCGTCGTTCCTTATGGTCGTCACGGCGCAAGGCGAGTTTTCCTACGAACGCCCGGAAGATGGTGTCATCGTCTGCCCGATCGGAGCCTTGAAGCCCTAATGCGGCATCGAAGGCTGCGTTTTTCAAAAATTGCAATCGTTTGCCGCATCTATATGTATGTCCGTAATCTTCGCGTTGAGCGAAAGCAATCCGAGAGGTGTGAGAGAATGCCTGCGGCGTTTAACGCGGAGGGTTTAGAGGAGAGGAGGCACGGAGGAAGACCTTTCGGGGCCTGTCTCCACGTGGTCAGGTTTGGGCGGTAGGGTTGGGGACGGAGAGTTCATGCAAATCCGAAATCTGATTTCGCATTTGCATGAACGGGGCGTTAGTATGCTATAATTACCGCGTTCAGCGGAGGAAATGCAGATGTACATTGAGCGCGAAATAGAGAACCATGTCCTGAAATTGGCAGGCTTTTATCCGAATTGTCATGGTTACCGGGCCACGGCAGTCGGGCAAGACGACGCTTATACGGCATTTGTTCCCACGGCATGCGTACCATAATCTTGAAAGAACATGGTGATGGTGGAGGCTTTGAAGCACCGCCTGAACCGTGGCCTTGGTAAGGCGTTCTGTGCGTTGGCACCTCAGGCGACGAATCCGCTTGTCGTCTATTCAGGGGCGTCCTCTCCAAATGTCGTGGCACATTATGCGGATACGGAAATTTGGGCGGGTGGTCGTCCGTGTTGAGGCTGCGTTTTTCAAAAATTGCAATCGTTTCTTCAAGAAGTGCAATTTACTTTTCGCCGTCGGTGGTGTATACTACATGACATGAAAACTGTTCTTGTCGTCGTTCTTGTGTCTGCTGGTTCGTGTGCGTACGCCGAAACCGCGTCCGAAGCCGAACTCAAGGCGAAACTGCCGGAGATTTTCGCGAAGTCCGCCGCGCACTACCGCGCGCTGGACGCGGCGGCGACGCCGCTCATGCGGGACGCGAGCGGAAGGCCGCGCGTGCCGCATGGTTGGTTGAAATGGAAGACCGGAAAGGACGAGCTCGACATGCGCGAGATCTACTGGTGGACGTCCGGCCACTTCCCCGGCTCGCTCTGGCTTCTCCACGAGGCGACGGGCGAGGCGTTCTTCCGCGACCGCGCGACGGCGTGGACGGAGCTGCTGCGCCCGGTCGCCGACTATGGCGGCAACCATGACATCGGCTTCATGATGTACTGCTCCTTCGGCAACGCGCGGCGCATCCTCAAGACCGACCGCTACGACGACTTGCTCGTGCAGACGGCTGAAACGCTCTCCCGGCGCTACGAGCCGTCCCTTGGGCTGATCCGCAGCTGGGGCGATATCGCGGACCGCGACCACTTCCTCGTCATACCCGACAACCTGATGAACCTCGAACTGCTGGAGGTGGCCTCGAAGATCTCGGGGAATCCGCGCTTCGACGCGATCGCGCGCAGCCATGCGACGAAGACAATGGCGAACCACTTCCGCGCCGACGGCGGCACGTACCACGTCCTTGACTACGACCAGCGGCCGGGCTTTCTCGGTTCGGTGCAGGGCATCCGGCGCGGGCAGGGCCTCTCCTGCCGGACGGCGTGGAGCCGGGGGCAGAGCTGGGCGATCTACGGCTACGCCATGATGTACCGCGAGACGAGGGATCCGGCGTATCTCGCCTTTGCCCAGAAGGTGACGGACTTCGCGATCAGCCACCCCAACATGCCGGCGGACGGCATCCCGCACTGGGACTTTGGCGCGCCCGGCGAGGAGCGCGACAGCTCGGCCGGCGCGGTCATGGCGTCGGCGCTCCTGGAGCTCGCGGGCCTCGTCGGGGGCGAGAAGGGCGCGGCGTACCGGGCGTTCGCCGTCAGGCAGCTCCTCGCGCTCGCCTCGCCCGCCTACTTCGCCGCGCCGGGCGAGAACGGCGGCTGGCTGCTCAAGCACGGCGTCGGGCACAAGCCCGGCGACTCGGAGGTCGACACGCCGCTCTGCTACGGCGACTACTACTTCCTGGAGGCGCTGCTCCGCTTCCGTGCGTCCGTTTCCGAGTAATCCACCAAATCCATGACAAAGCGAAAGGACAAGACCATGGCAAGAAAGAAAAGACTGATGCAAGGGCGCCTAATCCTCGGAGCCTTCTGTGCGACACTGTCGTGCCCGTGCGCAGCGGCGGAGGTCACGTTGCAGCAGGACAACATGAAGGATTTTGACGGCAGCGGCGCGTTTGTCGGCTTTGGCAAAGGGACGGCCTATGCGAAGACCTGGGCGAGCCTTGACGGCCATGGCTATTGGAACGGGGCCGTCGACGCGATTTCGGCAGGGCACGACTATGTGATTGGCTCGGGGCGCGTCCTGCGCACGCCCGCATCCGTGACGGCGGACACGTTCAAGGGCGACAGCCTCATCCTGCGGGGCGGAAGTCTTGTCTCGTATTCGCGCCGCGACTGCATCCTGGACTTCAAGACGCTGCGCGTGGAAGCCGATGCGAGCGTCAGCAGCTATACGGGCGCCTCGTCCGCGCAAGACGTTTCGGACAGCGCGCACAGCGCGATGAAGATCGGCGGAGTCTTTGATCTCGGTTCCTGTACGGTGACGCTCGCTTGCGGGGAAAACCGCAACACGGGCATGGAAGTCTCTGGCGAACTGAAGGGCGAGGCGACGGCGCGCGTTGTCGTTTCGGGAAACACGAAGAACTGGACGCCTGTCTCGGAGACCTGCTCGCTGTCTCGCCAGAATGTCCTGATCCGCCCGCGCTTGGCGCTGAAAGGGAAGACAGACGGTTTCAAGGGCCAGATCCGGATGGGCGACCGCACACGCCTTCTGATTGGCTCTTCGGGGGTGGCCGGCGACGGCAGCTCCGTCGAGCTGGCGGGGACGGATCTGCCGGGTGACGCCGCGATCATCGCGTCCGCTGGCGCGGACATCAAGCCGTCGGTCGCTACGCTGACGCTGGGGAAGAACGCCCTGGTCGAAGTGCCGACGGACGCGGCGCGAAACGCCGGTGCCCTGACGGTGACGCGCGCCCTGACGTACACGGCTCCCGTGCAGGTTGCCGTCTCGACGATGCCCGCGTCCGACGCGGCGTTCAAGATTCCCGTCCTGACGCTGGCGTCGGGCGCCGAGGGTGCGCTGAATGCGGACGATTTCACGTTCGTAGGGACTCTTGACGGGGCGTTTGGGGCCTTTGCCGGGTTCGCGGTCGAAACGACGGACGCGGGCGAGAAGACGCTCGTTGCCAGCTTCCGCAGGGTTGTCGAACAGGTTCAGTCCATGACCGGCGGCGACGGCAAGACCTACCCGCAGACATGGGATGAGATGGCCACATTCACGCATGACGGGCAAGAGGGACACTATTGGAGCGACAACGCGCCGATTGGCGAGGGCAAGGCCTACCGCGCGACAATGGGGCTACGCATTCCTGGAAAGTCGGGAGTCCTTGCGACGAATGTCTTTCCGGGCGCTTCGCTTTGCATTGCCAAGGAGGCCTTTGTCGCGAACTGGGGATTCCCTCTGTCGGCCTCGCCATCCCTGTCCGTCTGCGAGATCGCCGACTTGCGGATGTGCGACGGCACGGTTCTCGCCAACTGGGCCTGGGTTGGCGGCGACGAACGCATTTACGCGACGCTGGCGGGCCGGCTGACGATCGACGGCACGGTCTGCGTCCGATTCCTGGACAACACGCGCAACGGCTTGGAAATTGCATCGCGCATCGTGGGCGACGAGAACGCGAAACTGTCCGTCGAACCGTCGACGGATCCCGCTGAAGGACCGGGGCGCAGCACCTCGCGCGAATACCTGGGGGATGTGCGGATCGCTGGGGACGCCAGCGGTTTTCGCGGGACGGTGGAGACGACGGTCAGCAACATTCTTACGGTCTCCTCCTATCCGGGGACGCTTGTCGCGAAGACAGGCGCGATCGTCCGGACCTTTGGCGTGACATCGACGGCCGAAATTCAGGTCGGCTCGTTTGCGGATGGAACTGAGATCGAGGCCCCGTGCGATTTCGCCAACGGAACGGCCGGATGCCTCGTGTTCGCGAAGGCGTTCTCGGCGGCGGGCCGGTTGCGCATTCGCCCGACGGGAACGCCGCGCCCGCTGAAGGGCGGGCGGGTTTCTCTGCCGCTTCTGAAGGTCCCGAGCGCGGGGGAGAAGCTGACGGCCGAGAAGTTCGTCTTGGACACGGCGGGGCTTGTCCGCATCGGGACGCGCGCGCTGGCCTTGTCTATCACGGACGACGGCACGTGGCAGACCGTCTCGCTGACAGCCGCCGTACGCGGATTCGCCATCCTGATTCGCTGAAGAGGGAGGGACTGCGATGTCGAGTCCGTTGCGGCAAGCCATGTGCGTAAGCCTTGTGGCCCTGCTGTCCGCCGTCTCGGCGGCGGCTGAACGGGAGCCCTCCGCCGCCGAGCTGGTGGCGCGGGCGGGCCGGGGTCCGTTCATGCAGTTCACAGAAGCCGGTCTGCGGACGGCGCGTCTGCGCGTGGCGGAAGATGACGGCGGGCGCGCGTGGTGGCAGGGGCTCAAGTCTCGCGCCGACCGGTTCCTGACGGAGCCGACGGAGGTCCCGGACTGCGAAGGGGCCAGCGGGCATTACGTCTACTTCTGCACGAACTGCGCGGAGACGCTCAAGGCCCTCTCGCCGCGCCGTCACGTCTGTCCCAAATGCGGCGCGGCCCATTCGGGCGTCCAGTACGACCGCGTCTACGCCAGCAGTCGCCATGGCCGTGCGCAGGACGTCGTCGAGACGCTGGGGCTGGCCTTTGCGTTGACGGGGCAACGCGCGTATGGCGAAAAGGCAAAGGCGTATCTGCTGGGCTATGCGGAGAGATACGGATCCTATGAGCTGCACAACAACGAGGGCTGGGGGGCGGTTGACGAGAAGGGAAGGCGGCGGCCGCACCTGGCGCGCGCCCACGCCCAGCCGCTGGACGAGGCCGTGTGGCTGATCGCGCTGCTGCGCGGCTTTGACGCCACGCGCACGCTCTTTTCCGATGCGGAGCGACAGATGGTGTCCGACCGGCTCTTCCGCCCGGCGGCACAGGTCGTGCGCGACGACAACTTCGGCATCCAGAACCACGAATGCTGGCATCTGTCCGCCTATGGGCTGGCGGGGCTTGCCCTGGGGGACGCGACGCTCGTCACGGAGGCGATCGACGGGCGGACGGGCCTGAAGCAGCAGCTCGCCCGAGGCGTCCTGCCGGACGGCCTGTGGTATGAGGGCTCGCCGGGCTATCACCTCTACGCGCTCAACGCCTTGCGTCCGATGGTCATGGCGCTGGCGAATCTCGGCTTTCCCGTGCCGGAGCCGTACCGCAAGATGTTTTCCGTTCCGCTGGAAATGCTGACGCCCGACTGGAAGCTGCCCAGCGTCAACAACGGCGGGGCGCCCTCCTTTGCCGGGAGCGGGCAGTCGGAGATTTACGAATGCGCGTGGACTTGGTGGGGAGATCCCGTCTTCGCCGCCAAGCTGGCCCAGGGCCGCCGGGCGACGAAGGAATACGTGTTCCTGGGCACGCCGCTGGGCGCGGCGGGCTCGGCGCAGCTGCCGTTCGGGAGCCGCGATTTCGAGGGCATGGGGCTTGCCGTCCTGCGGACGCGCACGCCCGGCTGCACGAATGCGGCGCCCGACAACTACGTGGCGATCGACTACGGGCCGAACGGCAACGGCCATGGGCATCCCGACAAGCTGAACCTGATTCTCTACGGGCACGGGCAGCCGATTGCGGAGGACTTCGGCAGCATCTCGTACGGCGCGCAGAAGCAGTGGCAGTGGTACCGTTCCTCGCTGGCGCACAACGAGCTGGTGATGGACGGCCGCAACCAGAAGCGCGGACGGGGGCGGCGCCTGTTCTTCAACGGCGACCCCGAGACGCCGCGCGGCGCCTTTGACGGGGGCGATGCCTATCCGGGCGCCCGTGTGTGCCGTGCCGTGGCCCTGCATGGCGATTGCGTGTTCGACCTCGTGTGGACGGAATCGGACGAGGCCCATGACTGGGAGTGGGCGTTCCATGCGCGTGGCGAGGCTGCGACCTCGATCCCGTCTTCCGTCCCCGTCACGCTGCCGCC
>SAMEA104315424__coassemble_1119_pt1 | contig 13488 bp, 11 predicted proteins | sample SAMEA104315424__metabat2_low_PE_045 | metagenome-assembled genome bin SAMEA104315424 (sample SAMEA104315424) | gut metagenome | biome: Monkey gut; feature: monkey-associated habitat; material: faeces | place: China | collected 2013
AAGCCATTCCGCTTTTGCTCTCCACAAAAATTCCGCTTTTGAAATCCACACGACACCAGAGGCGATATTTGGTATACTTTTCCGCCATGCGCCTTAATGTGCCTCGGGCTTTCCCCATCCTCATAGCCGGGTTCGGCTCGCTTCTCGCGACGCCGAGCCAAGCCGCCGTCCTGCACACGGCGGCGGAGGTCTCTCGCAGCCTCTGCGCCAAGCCTCCGCAGGAGGCGGAGTTCGCCGTCACGGCAACGGTCACAGCCATCGTGCGGTATAACGAGGGCACCCAGTCGCCGGACAGATCCGCGCTTGGGCTTGAAGACGCATCGGGCGCCACCGTCATGGAAACCTACGATACGCCGCTTCCCGACGTCTCGACCGGCGACCTGGTTCGCGTCACGGGAACGACCGCCGCCCGGCACTTGAACCGCGCGCCGGCGGCGATCCTGCGGAGCCTCTCCGTGATCGGGCGCGGCCTGCCCGTGCAACCGAAGCCGGCGACGTTCCGCTCGATACAGAGCGGTTCGCTCGACTTTCACCTCGCCCGCGTCTCCGGGACCGTCCGCGACGCCTCGACAAGCGACTCAAGCGCAAGCTGGGTGATCCTCAAGCTGGTCAGCGACGAGAACCTCCTCGACATTTCCGTCTTCCATCCGCTCCCGGACAGTTCCGACCTGCAGTCCCTCATCGGCGCACGCGTCCGCATCACCGGAATCGTCACCCCGTTCGACTATTCGCTCCGCGCTAACATGGGGCGCATCTTCTGGTGCTGGTCGGAGAGGGACATCGAGGTCGTCGACAGGCCGCCCGTCCATCAGCCGGCCGCGCCGGACATCTCAGCCCTCTCGGGGCTCCACCCGTCGATAATCCTCCGCTGCGGGAGGCACAGGGCAGTGGGGACGGTCCTCGCGACATGGCACGGCGACAGGCTGCTCATGCGCACGACCTCTGGCGACATCTGCCGGGTGGATATCGCCAATGCCGGCGAACTTCCCTCGGCCGGAGACTGGATCGAGGCCATCGGCTTCCCGGAATCAGACCTTTACCACATAAATCTCATGCGCGCGACATGGGGAAAGGCCGGCGGCGGACGGCCCAAGCATATGCCCCGCCAGCCAAGCCAGTCGTCGTCACGACCCAGAAACATGCCGGACTTCATCGACATGCTCCATTACGGCGAAATCGTGCAAGCGACCGGCACGGTTCAAAGCCTGCCCGACGGCAACGAGGGCGTAATGTACATTCAAACCGAACGGACGACCCTCCCGATTGACATCAGTTCGACGCCACAGCTCGCAAAGGACCTGACCATCGGCTGCGTCATCCGCGCAACAGGCATCTACGTGATCGACACTCCCAATTGGACGCCTAACGCCCTCTGCCAGAAGCTGGACAATTTTTCCGTAGTCATTCGCACACCCGCCGATGTCGTCGTCCTCAAGAGGCCATCCTGGTGGACCGTCCGACGACTGCTCGTCACGGGGGGGATCCTTCTCGCCATTGTCATCACGGTCCTTGTCTGGAACCGGTTCCTCGTCGTCCTCATAGAGCGGCGAGGCCGCGAACTCCTCCGCGAGCAGATCGGGCACATCCGCGCAAAGCTGAAGATCGATGAACGCACGAGGCTCGCCATCGACCTGCATGACGCCCTGTCGCAGAGCCTGACCGGGATCTCGCTGCAGATAGATCTCGTCACACGGATGGCGGACCCGTCAGACCAAAGGATATCCAGGCACCTCGACATCGCCAGCAGAACGCTCCAGTCGTGCAGAAGCGAATTGCGCGGCTGCATCTATGACCTGCGCAACCAGGCCCTCGACGAGCCGTCGCTCGAAGACGCCATCAGAATGACCCTCCGCCCGCACCTCGACGCCACGCGGCTTGCCCTGCGGTTTCCCGTCCCCCGTCGCAAGCTGGACGACAATACGGCGCACACGCTCCTGCGCATCATCCGCGAGCTCGTCTCGAACGCCCTCCGGCACGGAGCTGCGAGCGCGGTCAGGATCGCCGGGACAATCGACGGCGGACGGCTACACGTCTCCGTGCAGGACAACGGAAGCGGATTTGACCCCGAGACCCGCCCACGCTCAGCGGACGGGCACTTCGGCCTCGACGGTATCCGCGAACGACTCCGCCATTTCGGCGGCGCCATCGAGATCAAGAGCTCTAGAGGGAGCGGGACAAAGGTCATGTTCTCGCTTTGCCTGCCCGAGCATGAAAAGAAAGAAGGCGAAAACCCCTATGACTGAAAGCATCCGCGTCCTCGTGGCCGACGACCACACGATCGTCCGAATGGGCATCACGGCCCTTTTGGATACCGAGCCGGGCATCGCCGTCGTCGGGGAAGCCGAAGACGGGCAGGCGGCCGTTCGCCTGTCCGCAAGGCTGAAGCCCGACGTCATCCTGATGGACCTCATGATGCCGGTCATGGATGGGGTTGCCGCGACACGGGAGATCAGGGCCATCCTTCCGGACGTCAAGGTCCTCGTCCTTACCACCTCCACGTCCTCCGACGAGATTTCGCGGGCCATCGCGGCCGGCGCCTGCGGCGCGATTTCGAAGAACGCCCCGTTCAAGGAACTTGCAGATGCCATCCATGCCGTCGCCCGGGGCAAAAAGGCCCTTTCGCCGGAGATCGACCACATCCTGCGGAACGATCCGCCGGTCTCGCGGCTCTCGCCGCGCCAATCCGAGATCCTCCATCTCATATCCAAGGGCCTATCCAACCTGGACATCGCCAAGATGCTGGACATCAGCCTCTACACTGTCAAGGAGCAGGTCAACGCCATCTTCGCCAAGCTCGGCGCCACGAACCGCGCCGAGGCGGCCTCGATCGCCCTCCGAAGACACCTGCTCGAGGCCTGATGGCCAGGGACTGTCCCGCAGGGGCGACGCACAAGACTACGCATCGAAGAAAACGCGGACGCGCGGGAGCGCGTCCCTCCCGTAGCGACGGCGCCTCGCCGTCGTGGAAAATGGCCGTGTAGTAGCGACGGCGCCCTCGCCGTCGAAATGGCCGTGTAGAAATGTAGTTGATGGAGAATAGTTGATAGTTGGCAGTTGGTAGCGGATAGTAGCGACATATCCTCCGAACGAAGTGAGCCGCGCAGGCGGTCGCAAGAGGGGTGCGCCCTCGCCGTCGAAATAGCCGTGTAGCCCGCCGCCCGCGCTTCGCACGGACATCAAGTTTCAGAACCACGAAGAACGGAAACCGGAGGAACCGAAGTCGGAATCTCCATCGCGCCTCCGCACAGGGGTCACGCAACTCCGAGCAAGCAGACAAAATGCAGAAACCGGTGGGCATTCATGTTCAGGTTCTCACCAGACGATGTCTCAGACGAAGATCTTGGAGGTCAGGAACTTGTATGACGGCGTAATGGCCGAGAGATCCTCAAAATGAGCCTCGCACTCGACGACCCACCACTTCGTTCCGTTTTCAGTCGCTACGGTCCTGAGGCTCTGCCAGTCCACCGGCCGAGCATCCGGAAGCCCGGGCTGTCCAAGGATTCCGTCGAATCTCGTCACGTTTTTCCCCATTCCGTTCTCCTTCGCATGAAGCGTCGGAGACCGATTCGGATACTTCCCGAACTCCGTGCACGGATCGCGCCCCGCGCAAGTCGTCCAGCCGACATCCTGTTCCATCAGCACATCATCTGTCGTCCGCGAAAGGAAACGATCCCAGAACGAGACGCCGTTGCGATCCTTCAGCAGGAATTCCCAGTCATGATTGTGGATGCCGACGCGGCAGCCGTAGGCCTTCGCCTTTTCCGTCGCCTGATTGAAGAAGTCCGTAATGAAAGGCATGTGGCGCTCGCAGGACACCGTCCACCTCGGATCGCGCCAGTCATGGTCGTCCGGCCCGGTTCCGTGGGGGCAGATCATGACCGAACTGCCGATCTCCTGATTGAACTCGGCCAGGCGCTTCAGATTGTCACCTTCGATCGCATGCCAGTTCCCGACATGGGAACCGCAGGCCACGAGACCCGCGTTATCGAGCATCCGACGGATATCCCGCGCGCTGAATCCGTAGTAACCGGCGAACTCGACGCCCTTGTAACCGATCCGGGCCACATCCTCCAGCGCACGCTCCAGTCCGACGCCAGGAACAACGACACTGCCGTTCTTGTCCTTGATGCCCTTAATGTATTTCTTGATCGAATACAACTGCACGGCGATTCGCGGATCTTCGCCCGATGCACCCGCAAAGCGGCATCCGTTCAATGCTCCAACCGCGCCCAGAGACGCGCATCCTCCAAGAAACATTCTCCGTGTCATGTTCATTTCATACCACCTTCATTTCCATTACGACGGATTCTCGGATCCGTCAACGTTGATTCGCCCGCATCCGACGGCTTCAAACGCCGGTCTGTTCCAACCGCGATACCGGTTGTTCCGCGAAACCCGATTGTTCCGCCAGACAACGTCCTTTGCGCTGACGGCCGACAGCAGCGGCGCATCGCCCTCCTGAAGAATCGCCGTCCCCATGCCATGGAAGACGAACGCGGCGTTCGCACGCGCATCATTGAAACGTCCTCCGAAGCCCCGAGACGGAATCCGGCGCGAGCCACCAGTCATAGACGCCCGGTTCCCTGCGTTTCTCCGCACCGACGTGATAAGCCAGGTCGGTACGCGCCAGACGAATCTCCGCCGTCCGCGTCTCGCCAGGCTCAAGCGTCAGACGCGCGAACCCCTTGAGCTCGCGAATCGGCCGCGCCGCCATCGCCACCTGAGGATGCGTGTAGAGCTGAACCGTCTCGATTCCCTTCGCGTTTCCGACGTTCGTCACCCTGACGGAGAAGACGAGATCCGAGCCCTCCTCACGGACACGCGGTTCGCCATAGGCGAAGGTCGTGTAGGAGAGACCTCGACCAAACGGATAAAGAGCTGTCAGCGGAACATCCTCATAATGAGTGGTGAAGAACATATTCGGGTCGTAGGGGCGACCTGTCGACGTCCGGTTATAATAGGCCGGACATTGTCCGGAATGATGCGGGAAATCAGTCGTCAGGCGCCCACTCGGATTCCACAGTCCCGTCAGGACATCCGCAACCGCCCAGCCGCCGCAGCAACCGGGATTTCAGGCCTCGACGATGGCATCGGCAAGTTCGTCCAATTCGGGAATCGCCAGCGGACGACCGTTAAAGAGAACCGCCACCAGCGGCTTTCCACAGGTCTTCACTGTTCGCGCTACCTCGAGCTGTTCGCCTTTCAGCGCGATTGACGCATACGACCGATTTTCTCCGTTCATGAGATAATACTCGCCAAAAGTCGCCACGACGATATCCGCCGCCGCGACCACACGCTCAATCGCGACGCGATCACAGCGTCCTGTAAGCGTAAAGCACGGCTCGTACTTAAAGTCGATTCCGTCAGCCGTCAGGCCCTCTATCAGAGTCGTATTGCGTCGATTCTCGAAGTAAGAGCTCCACGTTCCCATCATCTCGCGCCAGTTCGCCGCCAGATCGCCAAGAACAACGACTTTCGCGCCCTTCTTCAGTGGAAGGATCCGTCCCTCGTTCTTCAGAAGAACAATCGTCTCCCGAGCGATCTGCCGAGCTTCCGCCAGAAAGCGCTCCGAATCTACAGCCTTCGCCGCCGTCGGCGCATCAAGGCGGCTTCTGTCGAAAAGTCCCAGTCGTCGCTTCGTCACAAGCACATCGGCGACCGCGGCATCCAGCACCTCTTCGGAGACAAGACCTTGTCGAACGGCTCGCACTAGTCCATTCGTAAAGGCACCGCCCATCATCTCCATGTCCATCCCCGCCGCCAACGCCCGCGCGGCCGAGCCGACGTCGCCATCCGTCACGCCGTGTCCGAGGGGACCGCATTCAGCGACAGCCCCCCAGTCCGAGAGCGTCATGCCGTCAAAACCCAGATCGCGCCGCAGGACATCCCGGAGCAGAAAACGATTGACCGAACACGGCACGGCGTTGAAGGCATGGAAACCCGGCATGACGGCCAGAGCTCCAGCCTCGATGCCGGCCTTGAACGGCGGCAGGTAGACGTCGCGCAGCGTTCCCTCGCACATCTCGACCTCGTTGTAGTCGCGGCCTCCGGAGGCCGCACCGTAGCCGACAAAATGCTTGAGACAGGCCGCAACGCGCAGTGCACCTGCAGACGGTGCGCGCTGAACGCCGCAAACAAAAGCCGCCGCATAACGTGACGCCAGATACGGATCCTGACCCGGCGATTCAGCAATTCTACCCCAGCGCGCGTCGCGGGCGATATCAAGCATCGGCGCAAAGACCATATTGCAGCCCTTCAACGCCGCTTCGATCGACGTGATTTCACCAACACGCCGCCAGGCGGCATCGTTCCAGGAACAAGAAAGTCCCAGTGGAATGGGCATGACTGTCGCGCAACCGTGTTCCATGTCATGCCCGACGAAAAGAGGAATCCCCATCCGGGATTCGGCCGCAGCCTGTTGCAACGCATTGAAATTCGGCACCCCCGTTGCGCCGATGACCGAACCGATTTCGCCGCGCCGGACCCGATCAAGAAACGCGAGGCTCACATTGTGACCGCTCGCATCCTCGGAAGCCCTTCTCTTGACCCGCCGCGCCGTCACCTGCACCAGCTGACCGGCCTTCTCCGCCAGCGTCATCTGACGGACAAGGCGTTCAGCAAACGCGCGATCCGTCTCGGCCGGACAAACCATCGCGCAGACACCGGTCAACGCGATGGCGAGATACGCCTTCAATGCCCTGGCGCTCAAAGGACAATCTCCCAGCCGTTCCGGCAATTGTCACGCCGGAGCGAGACACCATGCCCCGTACCATTCGTAAAGTCATTCCGAACAGGATCCCAATCGAATCCCATGTCATAGACGTAGCTTAGGTTGCAAAGCTGGCAGAGAATCGAGCCGCGTCCGCCGACTTCGGCGGGCGAGGTCGTCGGCTTGCGCGATTCGACGCACTCGACGAAATTGAGAATCTGATTCGAGTTCCTGTAGAGCTGGACCGGCGCGTGATCGAGATCGAAGCGCGTCTTCAGCGCCGCCAGCGTGCGTTCCAGTGCGTCATCGCGCTTCACGGACGCATCGGTTCCGTAGTCCTTGCCGATGGAGGCCGCGACCAGCTTGTCACGACTGAAATCCACCGACTCGATCGCCTTGCGACGCTCACCGGGCTTCAGAGGGCGCAAGCCAGTACGCTGCGTGGCACACCCCGCGAGCGACAGAGCTGCGGCCGAGCCAAAGAGGGAATTACGGCGATTGATCTTCATGTGACCTCCTTATCGCGATTCTTCGTTCAGATGCGTGACAAATGCCGAATTTCCGTCCGAACCGACCCAGAGGGCGTTCGGATCCCGCGGATCGGACGAAAGACAATTGAGATTCCAGTTCTCCAGCCCGGGGCCGTCAAGGGACACCCAGGTCTTCCCGAGGTCGGCGCTCATGATCGGTCCTCCGCCAACCGCATAGTCATGCGACGGATGATCGCTGACAGCGAGCACGAGTCGTCGGCCACAGATCGCCGCCGCGCCGCAAAACCTGTCCTCATAGACACAGGACCAGGATGCACCGCGATCTTCCGAAATCCAGCCGCCTCCGCGGCAGAAGCCCACGGGCACATGCGCCTGGCGAACGGCCGCCAATACGACTTTCCCTTTCACGGCAAGATCGAAGACAGACCCCATCTTCTGTTCCGGAGCGGTCAGACATGACCACGAGACGCCGCAATCCTCCGACTTCCAGACTCCACCCGGGCCTTCCGGCCCCGCCTCCGTTCCGGCATACAGAACGCCACGGACAGCTGTCAGGCACAACGTCCGTCGCGTTGCCGGGAATGCCTTTTCATCCACCAGCCGCCAGGACGCCCCGCCATCGCCACTGACGACAACACCTTGACGCGGCGATGTCGTGACATAAGCGAGTGCAAAAGGGGCGCAATCTGTCACACGTACGAGATGGCTGCCCGTCGCTTCAATGAAATTAGTCGTCGGTTCCATCCACGAGCGACCGCCGTCAAAGCTCTGGGCCACACAGCCAGCCTTGGCCGCCCAGCTGCCGAACGCTCCCCAGAGATGGTTCACATCCGACGGATCCTCGGCAACGGCATAGCAGTCGGCGTGTCGGTGCGGCGTAATGCCCTGCATGCCACGGAAAAGCGTCAAGCCGCCGTCCTCCGACACGAACAGTCCGACGTCGAACATATCCAGGAACACGCGTCCCGGACGAACCGCTGACACATCGATGCGATGCAGACAGTTGACGTCATAGCCAGTCGACGCAATCAGCCCGTCAGGACGTTCTGCCGTATAGCGCTGATTCCACTTACGACCGCCATCTTCCGTTCGATAGATGAAACCGCTCGTTCCGAAGACCACGCAGTCCGGATCGAGCGGAGAAACAGAGATGCTCTTGCCGCTCGTCCCCCAGAGATCACCCCAACCGCGCACCTGCTGACGTCCAAACGATTCGGCCCATGAACGGCCGCCGTTCGACGTCTTCATGACATGGCTCGTCCAGAAGGTCGCCCCCGACACCCATGCGACATCAGGATTCTCCGGATGAACGGCGATCATGCAGTACCCGCCGCACAGACGATCTCCCGCACCCGGTCGGCCGACTCGCTGATCCAACCCCGTATTGACGGCGCGCCAACTCGTCCCCGCGTCATCCGACCGATAGACGCCGCCCTCCCACGGATCGGCACCGCCTCGTGAACGCAGTGTCACGTACAATGTGTCGGGCCGCGCCCGGCATTGACCGATCTTGCAGGTACGCCTTGATTCCGGCAAGCCGACGTTTGCCGGCTGCCAGTGAACACCGGCATCATCCGAGCGGAACAAGCCACGGTTCGTCGACACGAGCACACGCCCTCTCGGCTGCGGAAACGCCACCAGGTCAAACATCTCGACATCTGCGTCGAGCTGTCCCGGTGCAACCGTCATCCGCCACGACTCTCCGCCGTCATCCGAGCGATAGAACTCGCCTCGTCCGCACAGTTCCGTCCGAAGATCGCCCACGGCGGCGTACAGCACGGATTCATCAGACGGATCAAAGACAATCTTCTGAAAAGCCCGCGTCTTGACGTGCGGGTCCGCCGGCGGGATGCCCTTCCGCGTCTCGACCCACGTGCTTCCAAGATCAGTCGATTTGTAGATTCCGCCGCGCACAGCGGCGAACAAAACACTCGAATTGGAGGGATGTTCCGTAATTCCCTCCACATACATATCCTTCAGGCCGCGATTACGCTTCTCGTAAGAGCGACCGCCGTCTTCCGAGAGGTAGAATCCGCCAACGTCGCTGCCGACAAAAAGCCGTCCGGCCCGGTGTCGGCTCTCCGTGAGCGTCAGAACCCAACCGCCTCCGCCCGGGCCGACGCTGCGCCAGGTATTTCCGAACACAGGCAGAGACTCCGTGCGCTGCCGCCCCCAGAGGGCGGCGGCACTGCACGAGAGAATGATCGCAAGCGTCCGCCTCACATCTCGCCGTTTCATCGGAAGATGAGCGACAGCCCGGCCGCACGAGAGATGAAATCGCCCCTAAGAGTCCCGTCACCCGCCGTCCGTTCGACGACATCCAGAGGAATCGTTGCCGAGGGCTCGCCCCGCGAGCAGTCATACGTCTCGACCGCCATCGCGCATGTCCCGACCGCGGAGGTCGTCGTGCCGGCCAGCGGCCGGTCAAGCGAACCCGAAATGATGCAGGTCCCGGACAGCGCGGCAGCGGACAGCATCACGGCCACCCCGAAAAGCACAGTCTTCACATTCTTCATAGACCTTCCTCCATCGCTTATTCCGCCAATTCGTCATCGGACATGATCCAGACGAAACCCGGGCAGCAGAGGCGCCCGCCGGTCGCGTTCCAGGCGTTTGCACTCGTGCTGGCCAGACGTGCCCCAGCGCGACAATCCTGCGCATTCGAGGCGAACGATCCGCCGCGCATGACGCGCTTGTTGTCACCTGCCGACGTCGGACCGCGCGGATCGACGATCTGCGTCGTCGCATCCAGCGTGTTGTAGTAGGTTGCGTCGTACCAGTCCAGGACGAACTCGTGAACGCCGCCGTGCATGTCGAAGAGGCCCCAGGCGTTCGCCGGCTTGAGCCCGACGGGATGAAGGCGGCCATCGGCGTTTCCGACATACCAGCCGGCCGCCGACATTTCTTCGCATGTCGTCGTGGAGGAGATGTTCACGCCCGTGTTGAGCGACGTGTCGGTTTCGGCACGGCAGGCGTACTCCCACTGCGCCTCGGTCGGGAGATCGACTTCGACGCCGAACTTGGTCCGCAGGCGACCGGCAACCGTCCACTGCCCGACGATCTTGTGGCCACTCTGCGGCCAGACCTTCGCCGCACCGTCGCTACGGAAGCTATTGTAGCTCAACCCGCCGCACGGATATTGCGCACAGTCCGGATAGACCGTCTCGTCCTTGAAATCGCACTTCGACGGCAGCGTACCGAGACTCCCGCCATCGTAGTTGACCCACTGGAACTGGCGTTCGGTCAGCGGATAGACGGCCATGTAGTAATCCTCGTTGAACTGGACATAGTGCGGCGTCTCCGCGGCCAGGGTATTCGTGTTTCCCGTCTCCTTCGGCGCACCCATGTTGAAGGTCACGCCTCCGGCGGGGATCCGGCGGAACGCCATCTTGTCCGTCTTGTAGACAATATTTGAAATGCCGTCCGGCTCCGGCAGGGACGCAATGGACGGATAGAACGCGACACCCTTCTGCATCTTCAGATTCAGCACCATGACCTGCGGCGGTGCGTTCGTCGCCCAGGCGATGACGCGGGCGCTGAAATCCTTCGGCACATACTGATCCGGCCAGTCCTTGCGCGGATGCCACCAGAGCGTCTTTCGTCCACCGGCAACCGGCACGACACGATTCACGTCACCCGTCAGCGTCCGGACGCAGGAATCGGCGAGGCGGACACCGTTGGTCAGAAACTCGACCGTCACGACCGCAGCATCACCGACCGCCGCGGAGGCGAGATCGTACGAAACCTCGACACGCCGCGTCGGAAGCTGGCTGACAGCCACGTTCGAAACGGACGGAACGGCAAACGCATCAAGTGCGCCGACACACAGAGCGGCAACCGCCCACGGTTGAATCATCATGTTCATGGATTACCTTCTTTCGTTGTTGGTATCGTGATTTGAAATGCTCCTCCCAACGGCAGACCGACCTCGCTTTTCAACGCGCCGAACCAAGGCTGGGAATTCAAATATCGCAGGGCCACCGGTCGCGTGACACCGTCCGCAAACGGTGCGCCCAATCGAATAGCCGCGCCTGCGGACCAACAGAAGGTCGGTCCGAGCAAGATAAGCGCATATCTGAGATATGGATGGAACCAGCGCATAAATTTAATACGGGCATTCTATCAAATTACCGTCTACAAAACCGTGCCGATAACGGAATTATTTTCGTGCCATTTCGATGTGATGCGGGCGGAATCCGAGGTGACCAACCGAGCCAACTTTGATAGGCTGTACCACGAGCATCATGGCTTGCGCAGCAGAAGGCCTTCACCCGCGCTGGCGCCATTCGCGGAGGGACATCCCCGTCTCGCGTCTGAAGACGCGGCGAAGCGAGGCGTCGTTCTGATAGCCGCACGCGGCGGCGATTGCCGCGATCGGGAGCTTCCGTTTCTGCAGCAGGCCCTTCGCCCGCGAAAGCCTCGCAGAGAGGATCTCCTCCCCGATCGTGTGCCCGGTCTGCTCGCGGAACAGCCGTTCGGCCGAACTGCGGCTCCCGCCGATCCGGGTACAGACATCCGCCGCGGAGATCGGGGACGCGACATTCTCGCGGATGAAATCCAGAGCCGCGCGGATCGCGGACGCACGATGCCTGAACCGGGTCGTCGAATTCCGGCGGACCAGATGATTCGCCCCGAACCGCATGACTTTCGCCGCCGCCTCGGCGTTCTTCATCCGTCGATCGAGCAGTTTTGCCGCGAGATAGCCGGACTGCTCGAAATCCGGCGAGATGCTCGTCAACGTCGGTTTCGCATGCATGCACAGGAGTTCATCGTTGTCGATTCCGACGACGGCGATCTCCTCCGGGGTCTTGATCCGTTCACGCGCACAGGCCTGCAGAACGAGTTCAGCCATCTGATCGTTCGCGCCGAGAACGCCGCAGGGTTTCGGCAGGGCGACCAGCCACTTGCGGAGTGCCCACAGAACCGATTCCATATCACGGCACGAGCGAATTACGAACTCATGAAACGGAATGCCCGCATGCCGCGCCATCTTCGCCATGACCCGCGCACGTCGCGCAGACCACTCCCGCGGCAGGAAGTAATCGACATAACCGCATTGCGCCGACCCAATCCGGAAAAGCTCGTTGACCGCCAGTGTGGTCGTGATGACCGAATCATGGACAACGGCATCATACGGAGCCTTCACATGAGCGGGATTCGGATCGCAGTACACGGTCGGCATCGAGTCAAAAGCCTCGCATCGGAAATCGCGAAGTTCGGTGTAGCCTCCCTCGACAATGCAGCCATCGGGCCTCCAGAACTCGAGCGCCTTCGCAACCGGAAGCGTCATTCTCCCGTATTCCAGGACCTGTACATGCCAGCCCGCATGTTCGGCATAGCGATAGATGCCGGCGAGACGTTCACGCCAGAGCCTCCAGGGATACTGAAAGAAGATCACGTTTTTCATGTTCGCTTACCCAATGTCAACAGGACAAGACAGAGAAAAGCGTTGGCAAAACCGGCGATATGCACCTGAAGCGGCGTCGGGAAGGCATGAACGGCGAATCCGACCGGAATCCAGATGATCCAATTGACGAACAGATTCGGCAACAGCCGCTCCGCGAAGAATGACCGCGAGCCACCGGTACGGACGCTCCGCCAGGAGAAATCGCTCCCGATCCACAGATAGACGATCGCTCCGACGGGCGCGAAGAAAAGCGGTGTCCAGACGAACTGCTGAATCGCCGTCTTGACGCCGAGTGTCGCCCAGTCTGCGCCCTCGCCCAGAAGCACGGCATGTAGCGAGAACATCCAGCCACTGACAATGCCGCAGATGCCCGACCAAAGAGTCTGAACCAGAACCGCCAGGACCGGGCGTGACACGTGAAGCGTCCGGAAAGTCAGCATGAACACGCCCGGCAGGAGTCCGCAGAAGACGAATCGACTCGCGAACGAAGCCGTCCAGCCACTTTCCCGCTGCCATCGTGCAAATGGCTCAAGGACGCCACTGACGAACGGTACCGTGTAATACCCCCAGACGACCAGGCCTGCGAGCGACCAAAGGACGACCATCGGTATCAGATTCATCCGAACCGATTTCAAGCCGATTTCAAAAGACGACGCAACCGTACTCACTGGAGATAGTATATCACATCAGCGCCATCTCGAAACGACGCACGCCGGAATCCGACGATGCCCCGTGCGGAATTTTCGATTTACGATCGCATTTAGGTTAGTTGGTAGATGGTAGTGGGTAGTTGGCAGTGGGTAGAGTGTCCTCAGCGTCATCTGCCCCGTAGCGACATATCCCCCGAACGAAGTGAGCCGCGCAAGCGGTCGCAAGAGGGG
>SAMEA104315424__coassemble_1133_pt1 | contig 13322 bp, 5 predicted proteins | sample SAMEA104315424__metabat2_low_PE_045 | metagenome-assembled genome bin SAMEA104315424 (sample SAMEA104315424) | gut metagenome | biome: Monkey gut; feature: monkey-associated habitat; material: faeces | place: China | collected 2013
GGCCATTCCGCTTTTGCTCTCCACAGCTGTCCGCTTTTGCTTTCACCGCGACACAAATATCGCCTCTGGTTGCGCCGCGGCTTTCCCCCTCTTTGGAGGGGGTTGCGTGAACGGCCTCGCCTGTAGTAAAATCAGCGGCGATTTTCAATCGAGGAGTTTCATATGGTGATTTTCAATCTGCTTATCGCCGCCGCGCTGGCCGCTCCTTCGTCCAAGGACGTCGTTCTCTACGTAGGTGCGCATCCGGATGACCTTGAGGCCGTTGCGGGGCTTGCTTTCCTGATGAGGGGAGACTACGATTTCCGCGTGGCCGACTTCACTCGCGGCGAGGGCGGGTGCGGTCCGGCTGGCTTCCGTGACGGCTCTACCGGATTGAAGCGCATGGCGGAGGAGCGCAAGGCCTGCGCGATGCTCGGCTGCGAGCCGGTGTTCCTGTCCGCGACGAACTTCCAGGGGCGTCTCGCCTTCGCCGATCAGGCGGTGACGCGCGAGCTGGAAGACTTGATATGGCGGCTGAAGCCGAAGGCGGTCATCACCCACTGGCCGGTGGACACCCATCCGGACCACGTCCAGTGCTCCGCCGCCGTGCAGCATGCCGTATTCAACCTGCGGCGCGACCATGGCTTCAGGACGGAGCTATATTTCAACGAGGAGCCACCGCACCAGACGGTCAACTACCGCCCGACATATTACGTGGACGTCACGGCCGTAGAAGAGCAGGCACTTGCGCTATCGCGCTGCTATGTATGCCAGAACGGCGAGAAGATCGCCAGGAACAAGGCGCTGCGCATGCGCGAACGCGGTCGGGAGGCCCCCGTGCCGGTCGTCTGCGCGGAGACCTACACAACGTTTACCGGCGAGCCGGTAAAGGGATGCATCCTCGAACGCTACGCAATCAAGGCCGCGAAACCGGAGGGGTCGTGCGCTGTGGCTGGCGAAGGGCGGCTTCACAATACGCCAAACACCAACGGGAGGAGGTGAGCATGGACACAATCAGGACGATGTGGAAACCCGTGGCGGTTGCGCTTGCCTGCGGCGGCCTTCGGGCCGACCTGGTGACCTTGAGGAACTCCGACGGCTGCGCGGTAGGGTCCGGTGCGACCGACCTGAACCGCGGCACGCCGTCGTTCACGACGTTCAACGCCTACACGGACGGCGCGGGGAATCTCTGGGGGTGGGACAATGACGCCGCGCCAGCGGCTGGACACGACTATCTCGTAAGTGGCAATAACCAGATGATTGCGCTCCTTGAGGAGGGTGTCGTGCAGTCCTTTGCGGGCGACAGCCTGACGCTGGATCGCGGGGTCGTTTACTGCGCGAATGCGGCGAAGGACACGTCGGGCAAGATCGCCGGTTGGATAGACTTCCCCAGCTTGACGATGAAATGCGGAGCGATCTACCCCAATGGGAACTATCTCAACTCCCTGAAGGTGACGGGCAGCATTGCCGTGGACGGCTCTTCTCACGGCTATGAGGTCGGCTTTCCGTATGCGTCCGGGAACCGCTGGCATCAGAAGGGGGTGGGATTCCATTCGGCCAGCAGCCAGGTCGGTCTGATGACGGACATCGCGGCGACCGTCACGTCGAGCGAACAGGATACGCTGTGCGTCAGCGGCCTCCACGATCCTTGCCTGTATCATGGGAACAAGGAGGTTTATCGCATGGCGGTAGGCGCGTATGTGTACAACATGCGCCTTTCCGGCGATTTCAGCGGGTTCAGGGGCCGTGTGCTGACGGCTCCGAAGGTGAACCTGACGATCGACCGGGCGGACTTCGGCGGATCCGTAACGCTGTCGAACATAGCGTCGCTGGCCGTCGGCCCGAGCATCCCGGCACTCCGCGTATCCGGCGACATGGAGTTGGTGGACGGCTGGATCGACCTGCAGCCCGGCAAGACGATAGAGGTCGGAGGTTCGCTTTCGTCGTCCTTTGCCGATCCCGCCACGTTCGTGACGGAGGATGGGGTGAACACGTACAACGGCAAGGGCTTCGACGCGGCGACCGGATATTCGCGCCATGAGATCGAGGCTGAGGACATGGCCGAGGGCTATAACGGCACGCCGCAGTGGAAGGCATGGAACCACTCCCGCTCGTGGGTCCGGCGCACTTTCCGCAACGCGATCTGCATAGGCTACGACGAATACTCCGTCGAGGCGAACGTCGGCTCGCCCCTTTCGGCTCCGGCTACGCTGGCCGCAACGGCCGCGACGCTCGACGCGACGCTTGTGCGCAGCTGGGTCGATGGCTCCGTCCTGCGCGTCGGCGACCTGACGCTCGACGGGGCGACTCTCGACTACTCTAACAAGTTGTTTGTGCTGGCGGTCACGAACTCGCTGACGATCCTCTCGCCCGTCAGGCTTGTGCTGCCGGGGTGGACGCAGGTCAAGATCATGACGCTCGCGCCGGGTATGCCGATGCTCGACACGTCCAAGATCGTGCTTCCCGACGGGTGCGAGGACCGCTACCGCCATTCGTTTGTCGTGCGTACGGAAGGCGCGGGCGACGAGGCCGTCCAGGCGGTTTACCTGATCGACCGCCAGTCGATGGACTACAAGACGAGCGACCTGTTCGTCCATTCGCCTTGGGGCGAGTCGAACTCCGACAGGCATATGCTCTACGAAAGCGGCTACTGGAAGCAGGGAGCCAATGCGGATATGCCGCTTACGGCGGAATTCGATTATGTGACCTGTGGGCGCATCCTCGTGACGAACAGGAACGGCTTCGTCCACCTGTTCCCGGGCCGTTCGCTGACGATCAAGAGCACGATGTTCGTCTCGGCGTTTACGAGCGGGGAGATCGGCTTTGCGGATCTCTATACGGTCAATGGCGCGAGCATCACAAACTACCCGCAAGCAACGTTTAACTTCAAGATGTCCGGACGGATGACGGTCGTAAACGACGCGGACGCCCCGCTGCGCATCAACACCATGCGCTGCGACGGCTCCAGCCAGGGTGGCTATCGCTCGTCCTTCTGCCTCGCGTCGGAGCTGCACGGCTCGCCCCACGCCCGCATCAAGGTAGAGGGGTGCCTCGTGGACAATCCGAATTCGCTGATGGCGTTCCTCTGGACGGGCGACGCCAGCCATTACGAGGGCGCCATAGACTTCATCCGCAACCAGCCGCTGGAGATCGGCACGGTAGGTAGAATGCCCGGCACTCTGACGGTCCATGAGCCGAGCTGCGCCCTGTCCACCTGCGCGGCCAACGGGACGGAGAACGGCGTCGCGGCGCTGAACGTGCCTGGGATGCCGATCTCGGTTGCGCCGTCCAACACGTTCGTCGCGTCGAACCTGACCGTGGACGGCCGCCTGTCTGTGACTGGCGGCGGCGTGCTGGCGGTCTCGCAGGTCTCGGCGACGGGCATCGACGTCTCCGCCGGCTTCCTGCGTGCGGACGACGCGGACGGAGCTGCGTTTGCGGATACGCCGCTCACGTTTGCCTCGGGATGCGGCGTGGCGGTGGACCTCGATTCTCCTGTCGCGAAAGCTTCGGCGACGGGCTTCAGCCTGCCGGCATCGCTGACGGCTGGCGACAGGTTCGCCGTGAGGTTCATGGGGGATGCGGAGTCCTACGAGAGGCTCACATACGCCGCGTTTTCCGGCGCCAAGGCGCAGGTCGAGGCGTTGGCCGCGAAGCTCATGAAGGTCAACGCGACGCCGGCGTCGAGGCTCCTCACGAGCTACGCCGTTGAGGAGATTGGCGATGTGGCGGTCCTTAGGGTGACGTTCCTTCCCAAGGGAGGCCTCTCGATAGTTGTTCGCTGACGGCTGCGCCCCGTCCCGGAGCGACGCCGCCACGCGGGTGGGCGATTTCGGTTTTGCGTTTGTTTCGACGAAATGAAGTTACTCTGGAGATAGATATGGAGATGTTGCGTTGCGTATTCTTGGCTGTGTGCTGTTCCTGCCTGACATGGGCGGGTCGGGCGGATCCGGCAGGGCCGCGCCTCTTCACCTGGGTTGAGCTGATCGGCTTTGACAACACGAAGGCCGACTATGGCGTAGGAGACTATCTCTCGCGCATGGACCTGAAGCCCGAGGTGGTCTCGCTGCTGCTCAACGACGACATCCTCTACTTGCGGCACAAGCCCGGTCGCGTCGGCGACGAGGCGCTTCCGGAGGGGTGCTGCTCATACAACGGGCGGCCGTTCAGCCGAGAGCGGCGTCGCCAGGTTTGGACGCTTCGGCAGCTGCGAGGGCTCGTGGCCGAGCTGAAGAAGGGCGGTTGCGACGCGTTCGCCTCGTTCTTCGCCCGCCATGACATGTTTCCCGTCTCGGACGAGCGTGCTGGCGAGATTGCCTCGCTGCTTCCGCAGTTCCTTGTCGACATCGGCTTCACCGGGCTTCACGGGTCGGACGGGTACTCGCCGCCGCGCTATCTGCTTGAGACCTGCTCGGACCGCGACCGTGCCAAGCGCGCCCGTGCCCGGGCCGAGCGGTTCGCCTCCAACTGGACGGTCTTGGCGAAGGCCCTCAAGGAAAAGGGCCTGAAGGTATGGCTGAACACCTGCTGGACGCGAGACCCATACGAGGCGCTTTACCGTTACGGAGTGGACTACCGGCTGATGGCGAAGACGGGCGTGGACGGCTTTGTCGTAGAATCGTCGGCCGCCATGCAGGAGATAGAGGGGTGGAACTTCCAGGAGTCCTCGGCCCTCGACCGCTCAACGGCCATGCTTGCGCGGCTCAAGGCATGCGTGCCGGACATGCCGTTCGTCCTTCTCCACGCGATCAACGACGGCACCGAGCAGTGGAGCGCGCTGCGCCACGCGCCGACGCGCACGGCGAGCGAGGCCATAGCCCTCGGGAACGTCTTCTGCGGCGGCAGACGCGCACTGCAGGGGTATCTCGCTTGCCTGGCCGACGGCGTTGGCGCGGGCGAATGGAGGGAGCTCTCCCGCACATGGCGCCTTTCCTTCGCGTCGAAGGAGAGCGTGGGCGTGCGCGCAGTATGGAGCGACAGGGCTTTCGACGCCGAGTTCGACGCCTGCTCTGCATCCCGAGATGCCTCGTCCAACACACTGCTCGCCGAGCTGATCCGCCACGGGTTGTTCTTCGCCGGCAGCGTGCGCGTAGAGGACGCCCTTGAGGACAGGACGATGCCGCTCCTCGTGCTGAATCCGCAGTTCTTCCCCGATGATGAACTTGCCGCGCTGAAGGATCGCACCGCCCCGGTAGTGCTCTTTGGCCGTGGCGCGCCAGCCTCGACGCTTCTTGGCGAGTACGAGATGCGGGCGAGGGGCGCACCGCCGTTCCCGGGCTTCCCGGAAGAGAAGTCCTGCTACTGGAAGAAGCCTTTGGCCGAGAACGTGCCGTCCGAGAAGGCGTTCAAGCACGCCGTCTGGGAGGCGAATACGGCGGCGTCCGTTCCGTTCGCGGCGGGCTCGCCGCGTCTGCGCCCATTTGCCGGACGGCTGGAGGACGGGCGTCTGCTGGTATGCGGACGGAACGAGGGCGCGACTTACCTCGACACGGAGGTCTCCTTCACCGGCGGCGTATCGGACGTGACCGTCCTGCGCGACTTCCCGTCCTTGCCAATCAGGACGGACGCGAAGGTTCGCGTGGCCCCCTGGGACACGATGGTCCTTGCAGTCCGAGAGCGAATGCAGCCCATTCCGGCATCCGTGATGCCGGCAGGCCTCGACCAGGTTGTGCCGCGCATCTTCCTGTGGGCCGAGCTCATCGCGTTCGACAACACGCGTCCGGATTTCGGCGTGGGCGAGTATCTCTCGCGGCATGACATAAAGCCTGAAATGGTGGCCCTGCTTCTCGGTGACGACCAGCTGTACTTCATCCACAAGCCTGGCTCTGACGACGATTTCGGCCTGACGAAGAACTGCAGTGTATCCGCCAACGGGCGTCCGTTCAACCGCGAGCGCCGTTCCCAGGCATGGACGACGCGGCAGGTCCGCGCGCTCGTGGCCGAGCTGGCGAAGAACGGCGTAAAGACGCTGGCATCGTTCTTCGCGCGCCACGACAAGTTCCCCGTCGCGCCTGAGCGGGCCGAATGGATGGCGCCGCGGCTGGCGGCCTTCCTCGCGGACTACGGGTTCGCCGGCTTCCACGCGGCGGACGGCTATGCGCCGCCGCGCTATCTGCTGCCCTCGTGCGCTGACGCCGACCGCGCGCGGATAGCCCGCGAGAGAGCTCGCCGCTATGCGGACAACTTCCGGACGCTCCTTAAGCCGCTGAAGGAGAAGGGGCTCGTTTGCTGGGCCAACAGCTGCTGGACGCGCGATCCGTTCGAGTCCCTTTACCGCTACGGCGTCGATCACCGGTTGCTTGTCGAGGCGGGCGTGGACGGATTTGTCGTCGAATCGTCGGCCGCCATGCAGGAGATAGAGGGCTGGAACTACCAGGACTCGTCGGCCTTAGATCGATCGACCGCGATGCTGATGCGGCTTAAGGCCAGCGTCCCCGACACGCCACTCGTGCTGCTGCATGCCATAGGGGACGACTGGGAGCAGTGGAACGCCCTGCGGCACGACCCGACGCGCACGGCCAGCGAGGCACTGGCACTTGGCGGCGTATTCTATGGGGGAAAGCGTGCGCTGGAAGGGTATCTGGCCTGTCTGGCGGACGGCATTGGCCGCAGCGAGTGGCGCGAGCTCGATCACATCTGGCGGCTCTCGATGGCGCCGGCGAAAGGTCCCGTCGGCGTGCGCGTAGTATGGAGCGACAGGGCCTTCGACGCCGAGTTCGAGGCTTCCGTCACCAACAAGTTCGCGAATTCGAACACTCTCCTCTATGAACTCATCCACCATGGCGCATTCATCGGGGGCGCGGTGTCCGTCCGCGATGCGCTGGCCGACAAGAGCCTGCCTCTGCTGATCCTCAACCCCGACTACTTCCCTATGGACGAGTTGTCGGCCTTGCGCAACCGCCTCGTGCCGGTATTCGAGTTCGGGCGTGGCGGAGAATGGCCTTACGACCATCCGTACGAGATGCTTCCTCCCGATACCGCGCCATTTCCCGGCATGCCGGAAAACTCCAGCTGCTACTGGAAAAAGCCGATTCCGGAGCATCGTCCGCCGCCGGAATCCTTCAAGGCGCTGGCTTCGTCCATAAACTGGAAGACGGCCCCGTGCCTTTCCCGTGCCAGGGGCATGCGTATCTTCGGCTACCGTCAGGCAGACGGGCGGCTGGCCGTGTTCGGGCGGAACGAAGGCGAGACGTACCTGAACGGAGTGCTGCTCTTCTCCGACGGCATCTCGGACATCGAGGTGCTGCGCGATTTCCCGTCGCTTCCCGTCAAGACGAGCCTGTCTGGTCGCATCGCGCCTCACGACACGATGATGCTGTCGGTCGGCGAGCATGAGCAGCCGATCCCAGGCTCGACGACGGATGCGATCCTGAAATGAATCGGCTATGGTGCGTGATGGATAGGCAAAGACAAAGGGCATGGATGGAAACCCAGCATTGTGGGAAGGAGATGCGGTCATGAAGGATCGCCTCGTGTCGATTGACGCATTGCGCGGCGCGGATATGCTGTGGATCATCGGCGGCGAGGGCGTCGTGCTGGCATTCTGCCGCTGGATGGGCTGGGCGGACGACTGCTGGCTGGCCCGCCAGATGGTCCATGCGCCTTGGCACTGGCGCGAGTTCTGCCAGTACGACACGATCTTCCCTCTGTTCCTCTTCCTTGCGGGCGTGTCTTGGCCGTTCTCGCTCGCGGGCCAGCGCAAGCGCGGCCGCACGACGGCGCAGATCCTTGGCAGGATCGGATTCCGCGTGGTCGCGCTGTTCGTCCTCGGCATCTTCATGGCGAATCTGTTTGCCTTCAGGTTCGAGACCGTCCGCTTCAATTCTGTGCTGTTCCACATCGGCTTCTGCTGGGCGGTCGCCGCGGTCCTCTACATGTTTGCCGGGAGGTTCTGGGTGCGCATGGCCGTCGCGGCGGCGCTTCTTGCCGGACACTGGCTCCTGCTCGTGTCCTTCCGCGCTCCGGATGCCGCCGCGCTTCTGGCGTCTGCCGACCCGGATGTCATGCGACGCGTGGCGTCGTACGCGGCCTGGGGCACGGATAACTTCTCGTTCACCGGCAATCTTGCGGGCTGGGTCGATCGGACGTTCCTGCCGGGCTGGTTCTACGAGGGCGTATTCGATCCGGACGGGCTGCTGGGCAAGATGACCGGCGTGGTGACAGCCGTCATGGGGACGGCCGCCGGCGATCTGCTCCGCCGTACGGATCTGTCGGGCAACCGCAAGGCCCTGTGCCTGATGGCGGGTGCGGCCGTCATGTGCGGGCTGGCCCTTGCGTGGCGGCCGTGGTGTCCGATCAACAAGAAGATATGGACGTCGACGTTCGTGCTCGCGACCGGGGCGTATTCCCTTTTCATGCTGTCGGTGTTCTACTGGGTCATCGACGTGCGCGGCTGGCGCAAATGGGCGTTCTTCTTCCAGGTCATCGGCATGAATGCCATTACCATCTTCGTAGGCAAGCGCTTCCTCGGCTTCGGCCGCATCTCCGAATTCTTCCTGTCAGGCGTGGCGTCGCTCGGGAACGCGGGCTTCCGCGACCTCGTACTCTCCCTCGGCACGATCGCCGTCGAGTGGCTGTTTCTCTATTACCTTTATCGCCGGAAGCTGTTTCTGCGCGTGTGACAATACGGAACAAATCGAAAGGAACGAACCAATGGACATAAGGACAGGGGTGTTTGCGGTTGCGTGCGCGCTCAGGCTCGCATGTGCATGGGCGGGCGAGTGGAACTTCCTGCATGGTGCGCCGCTCGGCGGGACGGTGCGCGCGGGTGCGGAGGTGGCGGCGGACGGTCTGCGCGCACTGTGCGAGACGAACAGGGGAGTGCAGGCGGGCTTTGTCCTGGACCGCAAGGTGCCGCTTACCGGCGCATTCACGATCGAGGCTGAGGTCGTGGCCGGCCGCCACGGGCAGCCGGACTGCCCGCCGTTAAACTTCCTGTCGCCCATATGGGACGACCTGGGCGCGTCGATAGAGTCCCCAGGGAAGGACAACTGCGGAGTTCGCCTGATGCTCCGCATCTGGAAGGGGACTTATTACCCGGCGCTTTCGCTTGGCTATGGCGACCACATCGCTGAGCCCCGAGGGCCGCACTTCTGCGCCAAGCCTGGCGATCGCGTTCGCATTAAGGTGCATTTCTCTGCGAACCGCCGCATCGAGTGGGATATCAACGGCGTGCGCAAGACGACCTACATCGCGGAATCCGGTCCGGCGCTGGCGGGCAAGGCGAAGCCGGTCATAGGCGATCGGGCCTGTGCGCGGCAGTGGCCGTTCACCGGGGCCATCCGCTGGGTGCGCGTAACGTCCGAGCCGCGCCAGCGGCTTGAGGTCCGGGCGGTGTCGCGCAGGGCCTTTGCGCGCGATGAGAGGGAGGCGCGCGTAGAGCTGGAGGCTGAGAACTTCGCGGGGTGCGCCGTTCGCGGCCTGAAGGCGGCGATCCGCATGGACAAGGGCGATGGGCCCGTGTGCGAGACGCGGGACCTCGGGACGCTCGAGCCCGGTGCGCGCGTGAGGTTCGGCCTTGCGTTCTGTCCACGGCTGCGCACCGGGTGGCGGCCTGTGGAGGTTACGCTCTCCGGAGCCGGGGCGGACGGCGCACCTGTGGCGCTCGTTAAGACGGTCTATGTCGGCGTTGCGCCTCTCCATGCGCCGCGCATGTCCTTCCTGATCACCGACTCGATGGAGGATATCGACAACGTGGCCGCGCTGGGCTTCAACATGGGCTGTTACCGCGAGATATTTACGTCACCGTCCCGTGACGATCCGCGGCTGCCGTTTCTCTACGATCTCCTGGACCGTGCGGCCATGGGAGGGATAGGCCTCAACATCACCACGGACGGACAGCCGGAGTCTCCCGCAGGCATAGATCCCGCTGCGCTCGCGCGCGTTGACAGGAAGGGGACTCCCCAGACGCATCGGCAGAACGGCAAGACGGTATACGTCCAGGAGGTCGGCGACCCACGGATGCTGGATGCTGGATACGGGAGCTGGCGCGAGTGGGGCAAGCTGCTGGGGCCGCATCCGTCGTTCCGGCGGATGCTCATCCACGGCGAGATGCGCGACCATGCCATCCCTTCCTTCGCAGGGGAGGCCGCACGCTACAGGGCCGAGACGGGGCGCGACATCCCGCCGGAGGTTGATGGGCGCCGCATCAGCCGTACGCTCGCGCACAGGCGCTACCCGAACGGGCTCGTGCCGGAGGACGATCCGCTTTACGCCTACTATCGCTGGTTCTGGAAGGGCGGGGACGGATGGCCCGCCTACATCACGAGCGTTGCCGCCGGGTTGAACGACGGCGTGCGCCGAGACGACTTCGAGACGTGGTGGAACCCGGCCGTGCGCTGCCCGCCGATATGGGGGTCGGGAGGGGATGTGTCGTATCTCGCGACCTGGGTCTTCCCCGATCCGGAGCCGATGCAGATCGCCGGACCCGCCGAGGAGCTGCTGGCCATGGCGGCGGGGCGTCCCGGGCAGGGTGCAATCATGTCCCTGCAGCTGATGTGCTATCGTCGGAAGGTGGCGCCGATGGGCGAGACGCCGGACGCAAGGCCGGACTGGCTCGGGAAGTATCCGCTCACCGAGTTCATGGCGATCGCGCCCGACGCCTTCCTCGAGGCGGTTTGGTCGATGATGTCCAAGCCGATGGCGGGCTACACCTGCTACCCGATCGGCAGCCTCATCGACCAGAACCGGACATCCGGCTATGTGTTCTCGAACCCCGAGCTGCCGGGCGTAGTAAGGGGCTTCATGACGGGCTTTGCCCAGCCGATGGGACCCATGCTCCTGAAGCTCGGGCGCGAAGAGCCGGACGTGGCGGTTCTTGAAAGTTTCACTTCGGCCGTCATGGGCATGCCGCACGGAAGCGGATGGATGTCGCCGGCCGTCACGTTCCTGCAGCGCGCGCGGCTGGATCCGAAGGTCGTATACGAGGAGAAGATATTGCGCGACGGGTTCGGCGGGATCAAGGTCCTCTATGCGCCGGACTGCTACTTCCTGACGCAGAGGGTCATCGACAGGATCCGGGAGTTCCAAAAGGCGGGCGGCATTCTGATCGCCGACAAGAGCCTGAATCCGCAGCTCAGCGCGGACGTTTGCCTGCGCTCGATATCGTTCACGCCGCCGCCGGAGATTGACCAGGCCGAGTTCATGACGGACGATATGGGCGAGGCGGCGAAGGCAAAGGCCAAGACACTGGCGGGCAAGAAGGCGATGCAGGACCTGGCCGAGACGCTGCGCGCGAAGCTCGTCGGCCGCTACGCGGGGCGTTCGGACAGCTCGTCGCCGGAGATCGTCACCTACAACCGCCGCTGGAAGGATGTGGACTACCTCTTTGCCGTCAACGACCGCCGGACGTTCGGCGACTACTTCGGCCAGTGGGGGCGCACGATGGAGAAGGGGCTCCCGATGGCGGGCTTCGTGACGATGAGGGACTCCGCCAGGTCCGTGAAGGCGGTCTACGAGCTTTCGCGCCGCGAGAAGGTGCCGTTCACGCGCGAGGGCGACAGCGTGAAGGTGCCGGTCTCTTACGATACGTGCGACGGGCGGCTCTTCGCCTTCCTGCATCAGGAGATCGCGTCCGTCGATCTCTCCTGTCGCCGCAAAGGCGACCGCATCGCGGTAACCATGCGGGTCCTGGACGCAGGAGGCCGTCCTGTCCATGCGCTCCTGCCTGTCGAGGTGCGCGTCCATTCGTCGGACGGCGTCGAGATCGACGGGGCGGGCTACCTCGTCGCTGAAGACGGCGTGGCGCGGATCTCGGTGTTGACCAATCGCGACGATCCGAAGGGCGGCTATCGCGTCACCTGCCGGGATCTGCTTACGGGGAACACAAGAAACGTGACGGTGGGGGGGCAGCCGGGCATGGCGCCGCCGCCCGCCGCCAAAGCGGTGCCGCTGGCACGCCCCGCGCCGCGCCCGGTGCAGCTGAGGCGCATCGCCGACGGCATCGAGCGCTACGGCATCGTCCACTGGGGACTCAACACCTTCACGGACCGCGAGTGGGGGTTCGGGGACGAGAATCCCGCCGACCTCAACCCTGCGAAGTTCGACGCCGACCAGATTGTCGGGGCCTGCGCGGCCGGCGGGCTGCAGGGGCTCATCGTCGTCGCCAAGCACCATGACGGGTTTTGCCTGTGGCCGACGAAGACGACGGAGCACAACATCACCAAATCGCCGTTCAGGGGCGGCAATGGCGACTACGTGAAGGAGATGGAGCAGGCCTGCCGACGGCACGGCCTCAGGTTCGGCGTCTACGTCTCGCCGTGGGACCGGAACAACGCGCACTACGGTACGGACAGGTACGTGACGGACGTTTTCCAGCGGCAGATCCGGGAGCTGCTCTCCGGCGACTATGGCGAGGTGTTCGAGATGTGGTTCGACGGCGCGAACGGCGGCGACGGGTACTACGGCGGCGCGAGAGAGAAGCGGAAGATCCCGCTCGGCTACTACCGCTACGCGACGGAGACCTTCGCGATGGTCCGCGCCCTGCAGCCGAACGCTTGCATCTTCAACGAGATGGACGAGGCCGACTTCCGCTACGGCGGGAACGAGCGCGGATTCGTCGATCCCGACTCGCGCTCGACCGGCGGGCATTACGACCATGTCTGGAAGAACTACAAGAAGTGGTCGAACGCGGGCCTTGTGGACGGCACGACCTTCCATCCCGTCGAGGCGGACTTCCCGCTTCGGCCGGGCTGGTTCTACCACGCCGGGGAGAAGGGCAGGACCAAGTCCGCCGCCTACCTGATGAAGCTCTATCTCGGCACGGTCGGCAACGCCGCGACGATGAACGTCGGCGTTGCGCCTAACAGGGACGGCCTCCTTGACGACGAGGACGTCCGGGCGCTGGCCGGGTTCGGCCAGCTGCGCAGGCTCTTCTTTTCCCGCGAGGCGAAGGACGGCGAACCGTTCAACCTCGTAGTGATGACGGAGGACGTCTCCGCCGGCGAGCGCGTGGACGGCTGGAGGCTCGTGGCCGACGGGAAGGCGCTCCTCTCGGGGCGCTCGATCGGCATCAAGCGCATCCGTACGCTGGGGAGCCCTGTGACGGCGGCGAAGGTCGAGGTCGCGGCGGAATCGGCTGTCGGCGCGGTCGGAAAGATCGGCATTGCCCGCTACCTCGTCGATCCGTCTCTCCTGAAGGAGGTGCTCTCCTCGACGACGGAGAGCGGAGAGACCGATACGGCCAAGTGGATGACGGCGTGCTCCCTGACACCCGGCGGGTAGGTTCCCGCCCTGTGGTTTTCGTGATCCGGATGGAGAAAATGGTTATACACGGCCATTTTCCGTAGCGACGGGAGGGACGCGCTCCCGCGCGTCCGTTGCCCCGATGCCGTTTTCGGTCGCGA
>SAMEA104315424__coassemble_1144_pt1 | contig 13184 bp, 9 predicted proteins | sample SAMEA104315424__metabat2_low_PE_045 | metagenome-assembled genome bin SAMEA104315424 (sample SAMEA104315424) | gut metagenome | biome: Monkey gut; feature: monkey-associated habitat; material: faeces | place: China | collected 2013
GATGGCTTGGCTGTTGTTGACGAACAGGCAACGACGGCAGTTCTCTTAATGGACGATGAACGTTCTTTCCCCAAAACGCGACCGTTGCCTGTCTACTATTCAGGCCCTCTCGACGCGCTATTCAATTACAGGTTCGGCGCGTTGCCGTGGCGAACCTTGAAGTTCGAGCGCCAGACGCTCGACTGCCGCGACTATCAGGGAACGAGCGTGGTCAACTATCCCGACTTGGACGTGCCCTACACGCGCATTCACGAGTTCAAGCACTATCACCCCGAACGGAATCCCATTTCACGTTGGGGGTATGACGCGCCAAAGACCATCATCATGCGCGAGTACAGTGCGGCTGGGCAGCCGGGCGACGAGCCGTATTATCCGATCCGCAATGCCGCGTCCGTCGCACTTCTGGCCCGCTATCAGAATGCAGTGGCGGAATATAACCGTCGTTCGCCTGTGCGACTTGTCGTCGGCGGACGGCTTGGAAACTATCGCTACCTCGACATGGACAAGTCAATCGAGGACGCCTTGAAGGTGAGGCTCGACGATTCGTCCACCGTATCCACCTAACGCCATTTGCCCTATGGACAAGCTTCTCTCCATTATCGTTCCTTCCTACAACATGGAAAAGTATCTGCCGAAATGCCTCGGCAGCTTGGTTGTCGACGACGCGGACATGCTGAACAGGCTGGACGTCATCGTAGTCAATGACGGATCGAAAGACCGCACGAGCGAGATTGCGCACGAATTCGAGTCGAAGTATCCGGGCATCTTCCGTGTCATAGACAAGGCGAACGGGAACTACGGCAGCTGCATCAACGCGGCGCTGCCGACGGCCAAGGGGCGTTTCGTCAAGATCCTCGACGCCGACGACACCTACGACACGGCGGCGTTTGGGCGGTATCTGAAAGAACTCGCGAACCTGCCGCCGACGACGGACATGGTGATGAACGACTGGGTTCAGGTTGACGAAAAGGGGGGCGTTACCAACTCCACGACCTACCCGTTGCCGACGGACGTGTTATTTGGGGTCGGTGAGTGTGTGAAACATGTGCGTTGGATGGCCATGCATGCTGTCGCGTTCCGTACATCACTTTTGGGGGAAATCGGGTATGTGCAGACAGAAGGCATTTCTTACACAGACCTCGAATGGGTGTATCTTCCCGTGGCATTTGCGAGGGAGATTCGCTACGTCAAGCAATTCGTCTACCGCCATTGGGTTGGACGCTCTGGGCAGACCGTGGAGAGGAAGACGGTCATTAAAAATCGTTGGATGCAGGATGAAATCCTCGATAGGATGTTGAAACAGTATGATGAGGTGACTTGTTCGCAGGGGACAAGGGCTTATTTGCAGTATCAGTTGAGGGGAATGTTTGCCGCTTGCTTCAATAGACATACCATTGATGCTTGCGGTTCGCAACTTTATGACTATTTGGAGAATGTCCGCCAAAAGATTTTAACGTATGAGTTCCTGGCGGAGCAGATTCGGTCACTGGCGATCTTTGCACGTACGCCGTTTCGCTTCCATTATGCTGTTTTCGTTCTTCGGTATCCATCCTTTGCCCGTCCTGTTCTTTTGTTTGTGAGGGGATATGTGCGCCTTCGATTTAAACGCTAACTTAATGTAGGCTGTCGCGATGATTTGCTTTGCTTGGAATGAATATCCTCAGTATGCCGCACGATGCATAGGGGCGTTTGTGCGATCGACGAAAAAAGAAGTCGTTGTCGTTTCGACGCGTCCTTGCGTTCCAATCAAGGGAATGGAACGGTTGTCGAATTGCCGCGTTATCTGGGTGGAGAGTGGCGACCGACGTCCTCTTGACGAACTCATCGGGGCGATGCCGTCCGTCTTGATTGTGTCGGGCTGGGCGATTCCCGCATTCAATCGCTATCGTGATCAAGTGCGCGGTTCGGGAGGTAAGGTTATCGCAATGTGCGATAACAATTTCCAGTTTTCTCTTAAAGAAATCCTAAAAGCCATTCGATTCCGCTTGATGCTTTGCAATAAGTATGATGGGTATTTTGTGCCGGGCAAGTCGGGCATGAAATTGTTGCGATTTTATGGCGTGCCATCTGATAAGATTCGGACAGGACTATATTCGGCTGATGCATCAATCTTTAATGACGGAGGCGTGGACATATGCCGTCGTCCTAAGAGAATCATCTTTGTTGGTCAATTTTGCGCGCGCAAGAATCCATTGCGACTCTGTGCGGCATTCTACGCTTCAAGCGCGGAAAAGATGGGGTGGACTTTGGATCTTTATGGATGCGGCCCATTGAAAAACCAGATTCCACAAGGGAAAGGCATTTCGGTCCACGATTTTGTGCAGCCAGAGGTCTTGGCGGAGAAATATCGTGAGGCCCGCGTTTTTTGTTTGCCAAGTCTTGAAGAGCATTGGGGGCTCGTCGTTCATGAGGCAGCATTGTCAGGTTGCGTATTGTTACTTAGTGATACTATAGGTGCAAAGGATGATTTTGTCGGGAGTCTCAATGGATTTCTTTTCCCTGCAACTGATGAGGAATCTCTCACGACGTCTTTGTGTCAGACCTTGGCATTGTCGGACGAACAGTTGCGGGCGGCATCAGCAGAATCTATTGCGCTTGGCCATTTAATAAGCCTTTCAACATTTGCTGGTGCGTGTTGCTCTTTCTGTCTGAGAAAGAAACGATGAGAATGTATAATGGGTATATAACGAGGCGTTCGGAGATGTTAAGAGATAAACGAATACTTTTTTATGTTCCAGACGGGTGTTTGGCTACAAATGGCGTCTATGCTTCGCAGGTTGGTGGGCTTGCAAGGTATGTGGAGTCTTTGGGTGCAAAAACGCTCATATGGGATGATGGATTGCATTGCAAGCTCTGGTTCTTTCAGATTATCAGACACTTTCGAAAACTTGCACGGGAAAATACGCAGTTGGAGGCGTTCAGGCCGACGCATATCTATGTACGAACCTATCAGGCGTGTCTTGCGGCAGAAGAACTGTCAAAAAAGACGGGCGCAAAGATTGTCTACAGTATGCGAGGGGCGGATGTCGCGGAGGCATTGCTGGAGAAGAACTTTCGCGCGTATGTGCTTGCTGCATATGCCGCATTTCATGTCCACAAGGCCGTAAAGATAGCCGATCATATTAGCTCGGTAAGTCAGGCAATGGCGCGATGGATTAAACGTAAGTGGAATCGAGACGCGAGCGTATTACCGTGTTGTGTGACGGAGAACGCATTTGCGCCGGTTCAATCGAAGCGTTCGGCTGGGAAAACGGTTATCTACTGCGGCGGGCTTTCGGCATGGCAGAAGATAGATGAGATAATTGCACTCATGAAGAAGATGGGGGAGATGGACAAGACGCTTAAGTTCCGATTCCTGACAAAGAATGCCAAACTTTTGGCTGAGAAATGTGACAGGGGGGGACTTGTTTCAGATAGATGGACGTGCAAGGCGTGTAAGCCGAACGAGGTTCCGGCTGAATTGGCGGTGGCGGATTGCGGCATTGTTCTGCGCGATGACATATTTGTCAATCAAGTGGCCTCACCCATTAAACTGGGTGAGTACCTTGCGGCGGGTTGCGGTGTGATCGCCAGTCCTTTCATTGGAGATGTTGCCAGTGAACTTGTGGATAAGGATTTTGCAAAACTGTTGACCCTTGATGCGCAGGTGGAGGATCTTGTTGCATTTGTCCGAAATCTTTCATCTAAGACTAAGGTTGCGGCTCAGACCTATGCGATGGTACGCCTGACATACAAAGGCAACAAAGGGGCTGTCCTCATGATGTTCGCGTGAAATTAGTGGAGATCCCAGATGCGTATTCTGATGTTGGCACGCGATAATTCGTTACAGGGCGGAATCAACCGTCATATTCTTGCAATCGCTCCGGCTATTAATGGCGTTGAAGGGTGCGAGGTTGCGGTTTGCACGACCAGTCCTATCAGTGAACTCAATGAGGCCTTGACAAAGGCGGGTGTCCGAACGTATGCGCTGGGGTTGCCTCATGGGCATTCTCTGCGGACTTGGAGACGATTCCGTCGCGTCATGCGTGACTTTCGCCCCGATGTCGTCCATGCTCATTCCATGAGTATCATGGTGCGGATTTATCTTGGTCTTTTTTGCCGGAAGGTTCCCATTGTGGTCACATGCCATGTTCTCTCGGATTCTGACAGCGGGGTTCGGAAGAAGACATGGCGTGACAGGCTTGATGCTCTTGCTGATAAAATACTTCCCGGAAGACCGCGTAAGACAATTTTCATCTCGCGTGGCGTTGCTGATGCATATGGATGCCCCTTTGGGACGGTTGTCTACAACCCCGTTCGCTTTGACGAGGGTTCATTCTCATGCAGCAAAAATAACCTTCGCATGGAATTGGGGCTTCCGTCTGACGTTCTGCTTATCGGGACATCTTGTCGCGTAGCCCCCGTGAAGCGACCTCTTGTGTTCGTCCGTGTGATGTGTGATGTTCTGAAGGTCATTCCTCGTGCGCATGCCGTGGTTTGTGGTACCTCGCAAGATCCGGCTTTGATGCGCGAGTTGATGTGCATGGTTGACGAGTCTGGTGTGGGTGCGAGGTTTCATTGGCTAGGGTATCGTTCGGATGCCGCCAAAATCACGGCGGAACTCGACTGCTTTGTCATGACTTCAGCAACCGAGGGTATGCCGACAGCCTTGTTGGAAGCCATGTCAGCAAAGACACCCATCGCTTTTATGCGCGGAAAGGGAGGTCTTGTTGACCTTGACGAACTGAACAACTCAGAGGGCCCGTTTGCCGTTGTCGTCGACGCGGATGATGTCGAGGGTCTGACAAGAGAAATAGGCCAGTTGCTGGAACATCCGGATGAGGCGAAAAGGCGCGCCGCGCACGCCTTTGACGTCGGTGCGCGTCATTTCAATGTTGAGGATGTGAAGCCTCAACTTGTTGAGATTTACCGTAGGCTTTTGTCGCAAAGATTGAGACAGGGAGTCGGGCTGCATGTTTAAGGATCCTTTCTACAAGAGCGCGTTCAAGACGTTGTTGCAGGTTATCCTGTATGTCACTGCCGCGCGCTATACATACGGGGTAGCCCCGTTGTTGCTTGTTTTTGTTGGATGTGCCGCCGCGTTTAGCGGGAAGTCGGGTCGAGCAATCTGTTGTTATATGCTCATCCCCCTTACCATCAATATCAGTCCCATGGTTCTGCCGAAAGTCGGCGTCCTCTGGCCGGTTGCGCTTCGTTTCGGGACGATGGCGATAGCCCTGTCACTTTGCTTTTCCGCGTCACGGCGGCGCGGAAACAATCGGCTGCCGTTCTTCGCTATCGTGCCTTTTCTGCTGTCGGCTTGTATTGGGTCTGCGACCGGATGGTTGCCAATGGTCAGTTACATGAAATTGATCAATTATTTCGTTTTCCTTTTGGGGATCTGGGTCGGGACACAGAACCTTCAAAATAGGCCACAAGACCTCTTTGTCATACGACAAACGCTGTTCGCCATGACGGCGTTCATCATTCTCGGAAGCGTCGTGCTGATTCCCTTCCCGGCAATTTCCTATGCGACCTCCCTGCAGAACGCCTTTCGTGAGGGGGGCGAGGCAGCCGCTGTTGCGGCCTATCGCGACATGGTGTTGGAAGGGGGGAAGACGCTGTTCTGCGGTATCATGAACCATTCTCAGTCCTTGGCTACGATTCTGGCGCTTTCATTTGCTTGGTTGCTGTGTGATATGTTGTTTGTCGAGAAACGCATCCGGTTGCCGCACGTTGTGTTGATTCTGCTGGCGATGCCGATGCTCTACATGACGCGGTCCCGTGTGGCGTTCGTGACGCTGTCCTCCTCTCTTTTCGTGATTTATTTCTACACAATCCGAAAGATTCCTATCGCATACGTCGTGAAGCGAAGAATCGGTATCGGCATGCTGCTGTTCATTTCTGCCACTGCCTTGGCTATGATTGTACTGGAGGTCAGGGACGATACTGTGTCTAAATGGCTTCGCAAGACGCAGGATGTGGATATCGATGCTCAGAAACAGTCCTTGGTGGAGGCGATGACATCATCGAGGCAGGGGCTGATGGATTATTCGATGTATGAGTATAGGCGAAACCCGTTTTTCGGAAGCGGTTTTCAGGTTGCGGAATACAATCGGGAGATGGTCAGGGGGCAGGGACTTGTTCTCTCGGCTTCCATTGAAAAAGGCGTATTGCCGGTGATGGTCTTGGGCGAGACCGGAATCGTCGGCGCCGCCCTGTTCGCTTTCTTCTTGATTTCGTTCTATGTGACGGCCTCGCGACGGCGACTGTACGTGACGATTACGATGTTCACGCTTTTGCTGGCGTCGAACATGGGCGAGGCTTCATTCTTCTCGCCGGGCGGACAGGGTTCTGTCCTTTACATCTTGGCTGTCGTTGGCGGGTTCGCGATCGACACTATCTTGCTGAGTGAGCGAATGATACGGGCACGTGGTTGGGGGATCGGAGTGCCGCGTGGATGGTTGCCGTCAAGTTCTCCTGTCAGGCGCAGTAACGGATTTTAAGAGAAATGAAAATCTTGCAAATCGTCCCAATCATGCCCAAGGCAAGTGGTGTTACGACGTTTGTCGAGAATGTCGTTGCCGAATTGCGTGTGCTTGGACATGAAGTGGATGTTGTGACGAAGGATTACTACTGTGGAGATCGGGAGAGTCGGGCGTGTGTGTTGAAAAGATATGATGTTGTCCATGTTCATAACCTTTGGGATCCGTGGTTGCATCTTTGGGCGCAAGCGGCTCGAAAAGTGGAAATGAAGGTGGTATGGAGTCCTCATGGCACACTGACTCCGTGGGCAATGCACTATAAGTGGCTTAAGAAAAAAGTCGCCTGGATGCTCTACCAGAGGCGCGATCTGCAAGAGGCTGCTGCGCTTCATGTCACTGTGTCAAATGAGGAGGATGATGTTCGTCGGTTGGGACTGAAGAATCCCGTTATTGTTGCGCCGTTAGGGGTGAGGATGAGGACAGCGACTGTAGAAAGTCCGATTAGCCGTAGCGATTGGGTCTATCGGGCAGGTGAAATCTTGGACAATTCGTTTTCTTCTGAATTTGGCGGTGGGCACACACTCCTCTTTGTCAGCCGTATCCATCGTAAGAAGGGGTTGCTAAACCTTGTTAATGCGTTCTCGAACCTTGGTGAGACCATTAAAATTCGTCAAGGCTGGCGCTTGCGTATTGTCGGTCCTGATGAAGAGGGCCATACGACTGAATTGAGGACGCTCGCGGAGAAAGAGGGGGTTGCAGAAAGGGTTGACTTTGTTGGGCCGAAGTATGGCGTGGATCTAGAAAAAGAGTATCGCAACGCCGACTGCTTCATTCTGCCGAGTTTTTCCGAAAACTTCGGGAGCGTTGTCGTTGAGGCGATGGCGGCGGGGTTGCCTGTGATTGCGAGCCGAGGTACGCCCTGGCAAGAGATTGAAGAACGGAAGTGCGGTTGGTGGGTTGAGAATGATCCTGAGACGCTGGCTCGGACGATTGGTGAAATGATGGCCCTGACTGATGACGAGCGACGGGAAATGGGCGCATGTGGACGGAAACTTGTGGCAGAAAAGTATCAATGGCCTGTGATTGGGCAAAAGATGGCTGATGAATATGGAAAATTGATTAGCTGTAAACCAATATGATGCTCGAAAGAATCTATAACCATGCACCGATCTGGGTGCAGAATGTCATGTGTTCCGTCAAGGGGTGGATGATTGCCCGGAAGCGGTATTCTAAGGGTTTCTTGCGAGAACTGAAGCGGATGGAACGCCGGGAGGACGATCCGGGGGATATGCTGCGGAACTTCTTGGAGCTGGCGCGGTATGTACCGGCCTATGCCAAGGTGTTTGCCGCCGGCAAGGGGACGAGGCTGGGAGATTTCCCAATCATCAACAAGGCCTACGTGAAGGAACACTACGCGGAATTCTACAATCGGGCCTACACGGGGCCGACGCTTGTCATCCACACGAGCGGCACGACGGGCACGAGCATCAACATCCCGCAAAGCCAGAGTTTTGAGCATCGCCAATGGGCCACTTGGTGGCGCTATCGCGAGGAGTTGGGCATCAAGTTCAAGACTTGGTACGGTTGGTTCGGCTGTGGGGAAATGATTGTGCCGATCAGCCAAACGAAACCGCCGTATTGGCGTGTGGATTGTGCGGGAAAGCGTGTGATGTTCGGAACGTATCATCTCACAATTGAAAACGTCGACAGTTATGTTCGGGAAATCCGGCGGCGCAACTTACGCTGGCTGCATGGCAACGCGAGCCGGTTGTGCTATCTGAGTCGGCTGATTGTCGAGAAGGGAATTGAGCCTGTTGAATGCGTTCAGTTCGTGACGACGGCATCGGAGAATCTGCTTCCGCCGAATATGGCGGAGATTCAGCGCGCATTTCCCCGTGCGATGGTTCGCAATCATTATGGACAAGTGGAGGGCGTGGCGAACTTTTCGCAGACGAAGGATGGCGATTGGCGTATCGACGAGGACTTTGCCAAGGTTGAGTTCATACCGATTGATCCGAAGCATCCCACGCGCTGCCGCATTGTTGGAACGAACTTTTCAAACCCTTGCTTCCCGCTGATTCGCTATGACATGGGCGATATCGCGCGGGTGGACTGGAGGGTTGGAAAGCCACGGCTCATCAGCATTGAGGGGCGTGCGAATGAATCCATTACCCTTTGCAACGGCATGTTGGTGAACTCGTTGCTCTCGTATGACATCTTCGGCGAGACCCTAAATGTCCGAGAGGCGCAGGTTCGCGTGTTGGACGACGGACGGGAGGTCGAGCTGCTGGTTGTCAAGGGGTCGAGATATTCGCAGAAGGACGAAGAGGAAATTCTTTATCTTGCTCGACGCTATCTGAAGGGCGAGATCCGGCTGTCGGTCCGCTACACAGATGCGATTCCGCGTGCGGCGTCGGGGAAATTCCGCGCTGTCGTGAAAGTCTGATAGGTTGCCGCGTTAGCGGGCACGAACGGAGAAATCGAATATGAGACAGATTCTACAGTCATTCAAGACCGGTGAGATGTGGTTGGCGGAGGTGCCGGCGCCGCTGTGCCGTGCGAAGGGCGCGGTCGTGAAGACGGCGGCGAGCTTCGTGAGCGCGGGGACGGAGCGCATGCTCGCCGAATTCGCCAAAAAGGGTCTTGTCGGCAAGGCGTTGCAGATGCCCGATCAGGTCAAGAAGGTCTTGCGCAAGATGAAGACCGAGGGCATCTTCGCGACGCTGGAGAAGGTGCGGGCGAAACTCGATCAGCCGATTCCGCTCGGCTACTCCAGCGCGGGCGTTGTCGTGGAGGCTGGCCATGCGTGCGGCTTCGCCGTCGGCGACCGCGTGGCGTGCGGTGGCGCCGGGTTCGCCAACCACGCCGAGTACGATTTTGTGCCGCGCAACCTGCTCGTGAAGGTTCCCGACGGCGTGAGTTTCGCGGACGCCTCGTGCGCGACGGTCGGCTCGATCGCGCTTCAGGGTGTGCGCCAGTGCGAGATTCGGTTGGGCGAGACGGTCGCCGTCGTCGGGCTTGGCCTGATGGGCATCTTGGCCGTCCAGATGCTGAAGGCGAGCGGGTGCCGAGTCGTGGGCTTCGATCCGAACGCCGCCCGTTGCAAGCTGGCCGAAGACCTCGGCTGTGACCGGGCGGTGAGCGACAACCTGCTCGGCGAGGCGCTGGCGTTCTCCGACGGACACGGGGTTGATGCCGTCCTCATCACGGCGGCGACGCATTCCGACGAGCCCGTCACGGCCGCGGCGGAAATCTGCCGTCAGAAGGGACGTGTCGTGGCGACGGGGCTTGTCGGCATGAACCTGCCGCGCGATGCCTATTACAAGAAGGAGATCGACTTCCGCTTGAGCTGTTCGTATGGGCCGGGCCGCTACGATCCCGTCTACGAGGAGCAGGGGATCGACTATCCGTTTGGCTATGTGCGCTGGACGGAACAGCGCAACATGGCGGCGTTTCTGCAACTGGTCGCGGCGGGACAGGTCACGCCGTCGAAGCTCGTCACGCACCGCTTCCCGTTCGACGATGCGCTTAACGCCTATCAGCTGTTGCTGGGGATGCGCAAGGAGCCGTATCTCGGCATTGTGCTTGAATACGGAGGCATTGGCAAAACCTTCGCGATTGCGGACGCGACAAACGCGTCCTTCCCGAAGCGGCGCGTTGACTTCACTCCGCGCATTGCGCGTTCTGCCTCTCCCGTCGAGACGGTTGGGGTGAGTTTCCTCGGCTGCGGCAACTTCGCCAAGGCCGTGCTGCTGCCGACCTTGAAGAAGACGGCCGGCGTGCGGTTGCGCGGCATCTGCACGGCGAGCGGCATGAGCTGCGGCGAGACGGGCCGGAAGGAGGGCTTTGCGTTCGCGGCGACGGATCAGGACGAGGTGCTGAAGGACGCGGAAACGAACCTCGTGATGGTGACGACGCGCCATGACCTTCACGCCGGACAGATTGCGGCGGCCGTGGTGTCCGGCAAGTACGTCTTTTCTGAAAAGCCGCTCGCGATTTCAGAAGCGCAGCTGGACGGCTTGTGCGACGCGGTTGGCGCGGGCGACCGGGCGCGGGTGATGATTGGCTTCAACCGCCGGTTCAGTCCGCACGCGCGGCTGATCCGGGACTATTTCGCGAAGCGCACGTTGCCGCTCGTGATGCATTACCGCGTCAACGCGGGGCGGATTCCGAAGGACGTGTGGATTCAGGATCCGTCCGTCGGCGGCGGGCGGATGGTCGGCGAAGGGTGTCACTTCATCGACTTCATGAGCTTCGTGTGCGGTGCGCCGGTGGTGAGAGTCCAGGCGTTGTGCATCCAGACGTCCAACGCCGTCGAGACGCCGGAGGATTCGGTCTGCGTCAACGTGCGGTTTGCGGACGGCAGCGTCGGAACGCTGGAATACGTGGCGTTCGGTGACACGGCGTTGCCGAAGGAGCGCTGCGAGATTCATGGCGAGGGATCGACGGCGGTGATGGACAATTTCTGCACGACGGTCTGTTCGGGTCGCTTGGGTGCGCGCAAGCTCAAGGGGCGGCAGCAGAAGGGTTTTGCCGAGGAACTGGCCGCGACGGTCGCGGCGGTGCGGACGGGCGCGTCGATGCCGATCGCGTGGGGCGAGATCGAAAACGTGACGCGGGCGACGTTCGCGATTCTGAAGGCCGTGGCGAGCGGCGAGGGCGAAAACGTGTGAACATCGGGCGGCTCTATCGAACGATTCGGTGGCTGAAGCCCCGCCAGATCTGGTATCAGGTTTGGCGACGGGTTCAGCGGCGGTGGGAGCTTCGCCGGCTCGCGCCGGCGACACGGGATAGGACACGGGGCTCGCGTCGCGCCGCGTCGGCGACGGTGGGCGAGAACCGGGCGTTGCCCGCGTTTACGTTCTTGAACCTCACGGCGAAGCCAAACGGCTGGAACGACCCCTCGCTCGACTTGCTTTGGCGCTACAACTTGCATTACTTCGATTTCCTGACTTCAGATCCGAGGATGTGGGCGTTGGTTGAGCGGTGGATTGACGAGAACCCACGCGGCAGTACGCCGGGGTGGGATCCGTATCCGACGAGCCTCAGAATCGGCAACTGGGTGAAGGGAATGAGCCGAAATGAACCGACCGCGCGCGTGCGCGCCTCGTTGGCGGAGCAGGTGGCGTGGCTGGAGAGGCATGTCGAGTGGCACATCCTGGCCAATCACCTGCTAGCCAATGTGAAGGCCCTCATCCTCGGAAACCGCTTTCTCGGACGGGATGTCACGCGGTGGATGCGGCTTTACCGGGAGCAGATCGACGAGCAGGTGTTGCCGGACGGCGGCCATTTCGAACGGAGCGTGATGTACCACGCGATTGTCCTGGAGGACGTGCTGGACGTGATGCGCTTCTGCGGCGCGGATGCGGCGTGGCTGAAGCCGGTTGCGGCGCGCATGCTCCGTTATCTCGTCAACCTGACAGGGCCAGACGGCAAGATTGCGCTGTTCAACGACGCGGCGGACGGCATTGCGAAGCCGACGATGTGGTTGCGGGACGCGGCGCGCACGTTGGGCGTGGAGCCGGTCGATGCGGAGGCATTCGCCGATTTCTCCCAGACGGGCTACACGCGGCTGACGGCGGGCGATTTCGTGCTGTTCGTCGATGCCGCGCCGATTGGCCCAGACTATCAGCCCGGCCATGCCCACGCCGACACGCTGACGTATGAGCTGTACTACAAGGGGCGCAAGGTGGTGACGGACACGGGGACGAGCGAATATCGCGGGTCGCGGCGGGCGTTCGAGCGCAGCACGGCGGCGCACAATGTTGTCGAGGTCGACGGACGCAACTCCAGTGAGGTCTGGTCGTCGCATCGGGTCGGCGCGCGGGCGCGGATTGTGGCGCGCGAAGTCGGGCCGGGACGCGTCTTCGCGGCGCATGACGGATACGGATTTCCCGTCGGGCGGGAGTTGAGGCTGTCGCGTGCGGGGCTGACGGTTGTCGAGAAAGTCGCGGGTTCGGGTGCCTGCGTCACGCGGGTGCATCTGACGGATGAATTCGCCGACAGCGGTCTTGTGCTGGGCGGGGCTTTCGGCGACGGGCGCGCACGTACGGACGAGGCTTTTGAATATGCCGAGGGGTTCGGCAAGTTGAAGAAGGGACGGTGCGTCGCCTGTCGTTTCGGCGGCGGCGAACTGGAATACGCAATACGCAAGGCGGACGCATGAAGATTCTGTTTTTCAGCCATTACTACACGCCGGAGGGGAATGCGCCGGCAACCCGCGTGAGCGCGCTGTGCGAACGCTGGGTCCAGGCGGGGCACGACGTCACGGTCGTCACGTGCCCGCCGAACGTCCCGAGCGGCGTCGTCTACGACGGCTACGCCAACCGACGCACGCACGAGGTGATCAACGGCGTCAACGTCGAACGGGTCAAGGTCTATCTGGCCGCGAACAAGGGCGCGATTCGGCGGATGCTGAACTATGTCTCGTATTTTGTGCAGGCCCTGCGGGCGGCCGTCCGGCTGCCGAAGCCGGATGTCGTGATCGCGACAAGTCCGCAGATCTTCTGCGGGTTCGCGGGCGTGTGGTACAAGCGGCTGCGGCATGTGCCGTTGGTGATCGAAATTCGGGACATCTGGCCGGAGTCGATGGGCGCGGTCGGTGCGCATGTGCCGAGGCCGGCGTATTGGCTCCTGGAAACGGTCGAACGCGCGTTGTACCGAACCTGCGACGCGCTGGTGACGGTCGGCGACGGGTATCTGGAGCGGCTGGCGGCGAAG
>SAMEA104315424__coassemble_1152_pt1 | contig 13096 bp, 11 predicted proteins | sample SAMEA104315424__metabat2_low_PE_045 | metagenome-assembled genome bin SAMEA104315424 (sample SAMEA104315424) | gut metagenome | biome: Monkey gut; feature: monkey-associated habitat; material: faeces | place: China | collected 2013
CGGCATGCTCTTCGCCATGCCGTCCGTCCGGCGGCAGCTCGACCTCAAGACGCGTCCCGCCTACGACCCGGACACGCGCGCCGGGCGGCTGAAGCAGGCCGATTCCTATCTCCAGAAGGTGCTGTACGGCAGCGTCGACACGATGGTCGCCGCCTATGGCGCGCCGAAGCCCGTCTCGCCGGCGCCGAAGCTCGCGCCGCGCATTGCCGCGCCGAAGTCGGACAGGAAACAGGCGCCGACGCCTTCCCGTCCGTCGGCGAAGGCGGTCGTGAAGAAGAAGGCGTCCGAGCGCGCGAGCCGCGTCCACGTGGTCCGTCCGGGCGAGACGCTCATGGTCATCTCCGGCAAGACCGGCGTGTCCATGAGCAAGATCCGGGCCCTGAACGGGCTGCGCTCCGACCGCATTCTCGTGGGGCAGAAACTGAAACTGGAATGACGGTCGGGTTGGCGAAGGGCGTGTGGTCGCCGCAGCGCAGGAACAAATTTGGTATAATAGCCGTTCCTAACGGTTTATAAGGAAAAGAAAACACATGTCACAGTTTTTCGACTACACGGGCGTCGTCGAGGAAGTCCACGAGACGCAGAGCTTCGGCTCGAACGGGTTCACCAAGCGCGAGGTCATCATCGGCAATGACGTCGATTCGCCGTCGAAGTATCCGAACCCCGTCAAGTTCACGTTCAAGAAGGACAACTGCTCGCTGCTGGACGGCATCAAGAAGGGCCAGCGCGCGAAGATCCACTTCGTCATCGACGGCCGCCGCTGGGAAGGGCCGCGCGGCGTCCAGTTCTTCGTCGACCTCACGGGCCTCAAGATCGAAGTCCTGAATGCGGACGGCTCCTCGACCGAACCCGTGCCCGCGCCCGCCGAACCCGATTTCCCCGCTGACGCCGGTGACGTGGACGACATGCCTTTCTAAGGCCTCGGCCTTTCTGGACGCGAAGAGCGTCCCGGACGCGGCGGTCGCGGCGGAACTCCTGATGGCCCGGCTACTGAAGACGGGGCGCGGATTTTTGACGTCCGCGCTTGACCACGAAGTCTCCGAACGCCAGCTGGAGGCGATGCGGCGCGGCATGGCGCGTCTCGTCAAAGGCGAGCCGATCCAGTACGTCCTCGGCGAGTGGGACTTCCGCACGCTGACGCTGACGTGCGACCGCCGCGCGCTCATTCCGCGCCCCGAAACGGAAGAGCTCGTCACGCGCGTCCTGCGCCACCTTGCCACCCGTTCCCCAGCCCCCGTTCCCACGTCCCCCTTCATCATCGACGTGGGGACGGGAACGGGCGCGATTATCCTCTCGCTCGCGAAGGAATTTGCGGGCGAGGCGGTCTTTCTCGGAACGGACGTGAGCGAGGACGCGATTGCGCTTGCGCGCGCGAACGCCGTGCGGTGCGGACTCGCCGAGAAGGTGAAGTTCGCGGTGGCGGACGGGCTGGACGACTTTGACGAGCCGCAGAGCGTGGACGTGATCGTGTCCAATCCGCCCTACATCGAAAGCGCGGTCTCCGAGACGCTCGATCCGCGCGTCCGCGACTTCGAGCCACGCCTTGCGTTGGACGGCGGGGCGGATGGGCTCGCCTTCTACGACCGCTACCTTGGCGACGCGGTGAACCTGCTCAAGCCGGGCGGCTCCGTCTTCTTTGAGATTGGCGAGAATCAGGGCGCGGCGTTGCGTCGCCTGATGTCGGACTACGGCTTCGAGAACATCATTCTTGAAAAGGATCTCGCGGGCCGCGATCGCTATGCGTCCGCCACGCTGCCGTAATGCCCGAAATTTGCGGGCCCCGCCGCAACCGAAGCGGGGCTGTTTGTGGTATAATGCGCATCATTCGATTTGAACGTTCAAACAACAAGACTTGAAACAACGAGACTGGAAGTGCTTATGAAACTTGACCCGACGAAGATGAAGGACTGGCAGATTGCCGAAGCGGTCGAGGCGAACCTGAGGCCCGCCGCCGACCTTACGCAGGAGCTCGGCATTCAGGACGGCGAATGGGACGCCTACGGGAAGTTCCTCGCGAAGGTGGACGTGACGAAAGTCCTGAAGCGCGTGGGCGCGGGCCGTCGCGGCAAGTACATCGACGTGACGGCGATCACGCCGACGGCGCTTGGCGAGGGCAAGACGACGACGACCTTGGGGCTCGTCGAAGGGCTCGGCCGCCTCGGCAAGAAGGTCATCGGCTGCGTGCGCCAGCCGTCGGGCGGGCCGACCTTCAACATCAAGGGCTCCGCCGCCGGCGGCGGGCTCGCGCAGGTCGTGCCGCTCACGTCGCTCTCGCTCGGTCTCACGGGCGACATCGACGCGGTGACGAACGCGAACAACCTCGCGATGGTCGCCCTCAACGCGCGCATGCAGCATGAGCGCAACCACGACGACGCCTGGCTCGCCGAACGCGGCCTGAAGCGCCTCGACGTCGACGAGAACCGCATCCAGTTCCGCTGGGCGATGGACTTCTGCGCGCAGGGGCTCCGCAACATCGAGATCGGCAAGGGCGGCAAGCTCGACGGCTACACGTGCGCGTCCGGCTTCTACATCACCGTCGCCTCGGAGGTGATGGCGATCCTCGCGATGGCGTCGGACCTGAAGGACCTGCGCGAACGCCTGTCGAAGATCATCGTCGCCTACTCGAAATCGGGTGCGCCCGTCACGACGCGGGCTCTGGAGGTCGACGGCGCGATGTGCGCGCTGCTCGTGAACGCGATCAAGCCGACGCTGATGCAGTCGCTCGAGGGCCAGCCGATGTTCGTCCATGCGGGGCCGTTCGCGAACATCGCGATTGGGCAGAACTCGGTCGTCGCCGACCGCCTCGCGTGCGCGCTCGGCGACTACGTCGTCACGGAGTCCGGCTTCGCGTCCGACATGGGCTTCGAGAAGTTCTGGAACATCAAGTGCCGCTGTTCGGGGCTGAAGCCCGACGCGGTCGTGCTCGTCGCGACGGTGCGCGCGCTGAAGGCGCACGGCGGCGCGCCGAAGGTCAAGGCGGGGCTGCCGCTTGACCCGGCCTACACGACGGAAAACCTGGAACTCCTCGAAAAGGGCTGCGACAACCTGCTCGCGCACATCGACATCATCCGCCGCGCGGGCGTCCAGCCCGTCGTCTGCCTCAACGCCTTCTACACCGACACGCCGGCCGAGCGCGAACTCGTCCGCAAGGTCGCGGAGCGCGCAGGCGCGGCGTTCGCCGTCTCCGACCACTGGCTGAAGGGCGGGGAGGGCGCGCTTGACCTCGCTCAGGCCGTCATTGCGGCGTGCGACGCGCCGAACGACTTTGCGTACCTCTGCGACCTCGCCGAGCCGCTGAAGGACCGCATCGAGAGGCAGGTCAAGGAGATCTACGGCGGCGACGGCGTCGACTACGAGCCGCTGGCGGCGGAGAAGCTCGCGGCGTTCCAGGCGAACCCCGAGACGGCGCATCTGCCGGTCTGCATGGCGAAGACGCAGTATTCGCTCTCGCACGACCCGAACCTGCTGGGGCGGCCGAAGGGCTGGCGTCTGCCGGTGCGGGACGTCCTCCTCTATCAGGGCGCGGGGCTGATCGTTCCGGTTGCGGGCGAGATCAAGCTCATGCCGGGCACGTCCGCCTCGCCGGCCTTCCGCCGCGTCGACGTCGACGTCGAGACGGGCAAGGTGCGCGGGCTGTTCTGACGCGAGGCCGCCGGCCCTGTCCGGCCGCAGAAGAGCAACCGCCACGCGGAATGCGTCGATGAAGATTGCGGTCATTTCGGATATCCATGCCTATCCGGCGGCGTTGGATGTGGCACTGAAAGACGCGCGCGAACAGGGGGCGGTGCGATTCGGTTGCCTCGGTGATATCGTCGGCTCTGGCCCGTCGCCAGCCGAGGCCGTGGCTTTGGCGCGGGCAAGCTTCGACATCGTTGTCGCGGGGAATCACGATGCCGCCGTGGCGCAGCAGATTAGCGACCGCGACTTCAATCGCCGGGCGCAGAAGACGGTCGACGTCCATCGGGCCGAACTCGCCGCGGATGCGCGCGCATGGCTCGCCGCGTTGCCGCGTTATTGCGAAGAGGACGTGATCGCCTATGCGCATGGAACCGTCAGCCGGGTCTTCGGACGAACGGTGGCGGGCTTTGGCTATGTCTTCACGCCCGAAACGGCGGAGCAGGCCTTTGCGGCCTTGCCGCCGAAGGTGCGGGTGCTGTTCGTCGGGCACACGCACGAGGCCTGTTCATGGGTCAAGCCGGAGGCCTCTGCGCTTCCGGTCGAATGTCCGCCCAAGGATTTCACGTTGGATTCAAACGCACGTTACATCGTGAACGTTGGTTCCGTGGGCTATCCGCGCAGCACGAGAGAATCGACTTACGTGCTTTTCGACACCGAAACGAACCATGTCCAGTTTCGTCGCCTACACTTTGACTTTGCCGACTACCATCGACAGCTGACCGCGCACGGCATCAACATCCCCCTGTGGCTTGAAGACCATCTGGCGCGGCAGGGTATGGCGTGTTGAGCACCGTCGCGATGCTATAATGTCGGCAGTTTTTGTATAATGTCTGCACAAGACTGAAGCCATGAAAAATCTTCTCATCGTTGACGACAGCGCTGCGGTGGTGGCCGCACGGCTGAAGGAGAATCGTGCCTTGCGCGCGCGTTTCTCGGTTGATATCATCGAATTGAGATGGAGCGAGAACCTTACCGTTGAACTGTGCGTTGAACTCAAGCGTCGGCAAGATGCGGGGCGACTGTATGACGCGGCCCTTTTGGGACTTCGGTTCGGCGAGCCTGATGGCTACGATCTTTCGGGGTATCATTTGATGCCGCATATCCGACGGTTCTTCCCGAAAACGCCGATTGTCGTTTGCTCGGCGCATAATGACATGGGCGAATTGGCCCGTTCGTTTCGCAGTGGCGCGAGCTGGTTCTTGCGCAAAGACGAACTTCGTCAGCTGCCAAAGGTGATGGCGCGCTTGTTGACGCCGCGTCCGTGGGAGCCGGAATGGCGAACTATTCAAGTGCTTGGACTGGTGAAATTCATTTTCGCTCCGTCCAAGAAGCGCAAGGCGTTTCAGGCGACATTTGACGCGGCGCGGCAGTATCTGACCTACAAGTGTCTGGAGATGTTTCCGGGACGAACAATCCAACTGACGCCGATGGGGGGTGGCTTCAGTACGTCGGCGACCTTTAGGGCGGTAAAGGTTTCGGGACATGACCAGTTGCAGGTGCCCTTGATTATCAAGATTTCCACACGGGAAGACATGACGATGGAGTATGAGCGGTATTTCCGTTTTATTCGTCCGTATATTCCAAACGATGCGGGGCGTGTGGAGAATCGTGAACGGGTGTTGGACGCCGAGCATGCGGCGATTGTCTACACCTTTGCGGGAACGCAGAATGAACGACGTGAGCTGAAAGACCTGAAGACATTGATGATTGACGACCTGGGCGATGCCGAACATTACAACGTGTCGCGCTATCGGACGCTCTTCAACCAGCTTTTTGACGAGATACTTCCGCGTATCCATCGCGTCACGCCAAGCCGCGAGTGGAGCGGGAACAGGACGGCCTCTTCCTATCCTAACCCGGACTTCAATGAACGGCCACCAGAGGATCTCATTGGCAACTGGGTCAATCGCATTCGCGAGAATCCGTCCGATCCCTACTACAACGCCGAGGTTTATGATGTCTTGAAGACGGTTCGCGATTTGTTGGCGAAACCGAAGGTGCGGCGTCGTTTGAGGTGTCCGGTAGGTATTGTGCATGGAGACCTTAACCTCGCCAATGTCATGGTCGAGACCTATAAGGGCGACACGCGCCGAAGGGGTGGCATTGCGGATGCGTGGCTGATTGACTTCGGCATGACGCGACATGATTATATCGCGCATGACTTTAGCGTCTTGTTCACGTCGGCATTGTCGCTTTGGTTCCGTCCGGAAGGACTGAACGAGGCGCATATTCATCTCTTGATGAGGAATTTTGATGCGATGATCATCGGCGCGTTGGGCATTTTGCCGTCGAAGGTGTCGTCTGTCGGCAAGCAGGACAAGCGTTTCTATTTTGTCTATCGGCTTTTGCGCCGCATTCGCAAGGCTGCGCTGTCGGCGGGTGTTTCGCCCGAGATGTATTGGCTTTCGGTTTGCATGGGGTTGCTTGTCAATTGGCGCATCCAGCGGCAGTACGAAAAAAACGAAGAGGCGGCCAAGGCGATGATCCGTGCGGCGAAATGGGCACTGGTGGGGCTGATGGCGCATACGAGGAGTGTTTCACAATGAAACCAAAACGCATCCTTCTTGTCCGACATGGTGAGTCGGCTGCGAATGTCGATCCGCTCGTCTATAGCAACACGCCGGATCATCTGATTCATTTGACGGAGGCTGGGTGCGCACAGGCGCGTGAGGCGGGTGCGAAAATCGCCGCGTTGATTGGAGATGAGTCGTTTGGTGTTTACGCCTCGCCGTACGTGCGTACGCTTGAGACGAAAGAGGGCCTCCTTCGGTTTCCAGACGGCGAATCGTGCGCGGATGTCTATGACAGGATGTGCGTTTTCTTTGAATCGCTCTTCCGTCAGTTCGAGCGGCCAGACTCGCCCGAAAACATCGTCATCGTCTCACACGGAACGGCTATTAAATGCTTTCTGATGCGTTGGCACCACTGGACGGTCGAGAAGTTCGAGACGCTGACGGCGATGGGGAATTGTGAGATGGCGGTAATTCAGAGTTAGCGAAAAGTAATAAAACACGGTTGAAGCCAAGTTCATAAGGGAAGCCTGCTTTACACGCCCAGCAGAAAATTGCTATACTACGCATCAAGTGCCCACGGGAAAGTTCTGTCAGCATTGAGCGTACTGTGCATGGTACACTGGAAATATGCTGGCGGGTGTAAAAGGAACATCTATCAGATGAAAGATCTCTTAATAAATCTCTTGGCCAGTGTCATTATGATGAGCATGACGGCTTGGTGGATGGGAAAGACTAAAAATGACTTGCCTGCCATGTGTGGAGGTATGGCATCTATTGTTTTCGTCATCTCGGCGATGATTACAGTGTATTTCCACAAACGACGGAATCGATTCTTGGCCGATCAGAACTTTGATTTTAAGTTCTTTGCTGATGAAAAGGGAGATTCTTGCCGTGCATTGGGTGGTTTATATGCGATGTTTGGCAAGAAAACATTTGATGAGATCGGAAATTCTCCGGTGGCTGTGGCCGCCAATGAGAATTCTTCCACATATATCAAAGCAGTGGATTTCTTTTCTTCCAGGAACGATATGCTACGCAAGTTTCATTGCCGTTCTGTGCGTTCGGGTCAAAAATCGGGTAAGGTGTTCCTTCAGCTCTCTTTCATTCCTGTGGATGCCAAAGGTAATACTCTTCTTATTCAACGGCAAGGCTCATTTCATCCTTTGCAGTTCGGAGAAGGAGGAAAAGGTAAGTTGTCTTTTATCTCCTTCTCTCCTATCCCGCCACGGTACAATTCAGGCGAATTCTCTGTTGCGGATTGCTATCACAATGAGGTGCCGTATGCGCGGAATGAATGCGAAGGGTGTGAGCCATCTTTTAAAGAATTAGGGTGTGTCATCCGCAAACATTCAGGTGCCGTGTATGTTTTTTGGGTGTTTATGGCGCAGTATTCTGAGGCGGTGTGCTTTGATGATGTTGGAGGTACTACATTGAAAAATTTATTTTATGAAGATGATAAAGCGGTTAAGAAAGGGCAAGCATTTGTCAAGGATCATGACAAGATTATTACCATAGCGAAAACGCAGGATCTAAAAGCGTATGCTTTGAATTTTGATATGCCTCCATTATCAGGCACCGCATTTAGTAGGGCATATTGGCGGGTGTTGCGATTGCGGCATCTTCTTCGGCGGACAAGAATTATGGATGTTGAAAAACGCATTCTAGAGAATTTTGTCTGATCTCATGACAATAAATGGGTGTATTTGAAATCCGAAACAATGTGGGTTAGTCGATAGGCTTAAAGGAGGTTGATATGGCAAATAAAAAGTTTTTGAGTGGTGGAAAGAAAGTTTTGGAAGGAAGCGGAGTTTTCTCTACGATTGCGATGGGGGTGTTTACGAACGAACTCAGTGCCATGGAGTTTGGGGGAATTAAAATATCTTGGGTCTTCATGTTCTTAGGGTTAATGATAGGGGGCATGATGTTTATTGAGAAGACAGGTCCTGTCGGACAGAAATGGAAGGAGGTGCATCAAAAACTGATTAGGTCGAGAGGCTCAATGCAATATTTGCGATACCTCATTTTGATATGGTGCGCTCTATCTACCTTGTTTATAATAGTATCCTTTGTGCATCGATACGTCATGTTGAAATGGTTTGAGACAGCAGAATATTCAGTTTATTATGAGAATTATGTTCTGAAGTATGGTCTTCCAATGGGGACTGGCAGGTCGACAAACGAATGTGTTGGCGGCTGGTATAAATTTGAGTTCAAAGGAACGCATAAATTCACGGATGAGGCATTGTGCTTGTATGGTGAGAACAGGCGCTATAGATTCTTGTGTTTTAATCGTTATCGGACTCTTCGAAGGGTGACACAAGTTAATTCCCTTAATAAGGAAGGGCGGCCACTTTGGTTTTCGCAAGATGGAGACGTGGATGGTCCGACCTCCATTATGGAATTTCAATATGCTTCGCAACGACAATTACAGCAAAATGGGGAAGCCCCAGCTCGCCTTCAAGTTTCATGCAAAACCATTGGGTTTCAGGGTGATACGCCAACAAAGTATGTGGAGAATTATTATGATCGATGGAATGTGACGAATGCATGGGTAACATTAACTAGGGGGGACTCACGAGATAGATATTATCTGCCGGGCGCGAGTTTCAATATGCGGCAATCTTTCCCTGGGCGTAGCAGTGTTTCCCGATATAAGGAGAAATGGGATGCGCAAGGTCAAGAGATCGAGCTAAAGTTTGAGGAAGACTGTGATGTTGAGGGTATATCCCGCATAACATATACTTACAGAACCGAGGAACTGGCGAATGGTGAAAGGTTTGTTTATCCGAATGAGGTTCGTTATTATCGAAGGACTGAAGAGGGGGAGACGTTGTTTCGCAGAGTTGAGGCCATCTGGGATGGGCTTGTATTGAGAAAACGAGTTTCAGATGAAAATGAGTATTATGAGATCTACATATTCTGCCAAAGTCGAAATGAGGCAACCGCGCTTCGGATTGAAGAATACATTACAAACAATCAGTTTGAACATCAATATGACTCGTCAGGAAATGAAAAGTGTGAAGTCACTTTACATGAGTATGATCAATTTCTCAGACTGACACAAAAGTCAGTCTATCGGGATAAAGCATGTACAAGGCCCTGTTTAAGGAAAGATAATTTAGTTGCACGTATGTGTTTCGGTTGGGCTCGCGACGGATTGCGACCGATTTCTGTGGAGACGTTCGATGAGAACGGTCAGCCTATGCCGGGGCTTTCATGCGGAGGCGGCCAGGTGTCGAAGATCGCATGGCAGAATATAGATGGACAGGTCTGTGAACAATATTTTATGGGCACGAATAACGTATTGCCTAGAATCCTTTCCGTTCCTTGGGGGTATCGCCCTTCTGCAAAGGTCTTGGATTTTCATATGATAATCACTGAGGATGATAAGACCCAGAAACGCATCGTTGATGTTGTATACAGTTCTCAGGATTGTTCAAGCGATTATTTGAGAATACAAGGCATTTTCTATGGAGAGAATCAAGACGAAAACTTGTACCCGAATGGGAAACCCGCTTTCGTTGAATGCTTTTCGCAAGATGGTACTTTCAGTACAAATGCCGTTTCTTGTTATTACACTTATAGACGAGGGCTGCCAATCTGTGTTGAATATAAGCGTGGCGAAGTCCAAGATGGGCAAGTTGTGTTGGCTCAATCTGATTATTATGAAGAAGAAGGAGGCATAATGTTGCCCGCTGTTTCTTTGTATGAGTATGACAGTTTGGGGCGTGTAATTCAGGAACGGCACTTGGACCGGCTGCGAGGGATAGCCTCGCTCCCCAGTAATATGGTATATGAAGTAAAATGCGAATACGAGGGATATGCTTTGATTCCTAAATCGCGTGTGTTGATAAGCAAATGCAAGAGAATGACGACAGAGTTAAAGGTTAGTGAGGAGCCTGCGAATTCCATGGGACACATGGCAATCAGTAGCGCAGATAACGCAACATGGACATATCGCAAAAGAAGCCGAACGGAGGAGGAGTGGCGAGGGCGTATACATCTCTTACAGGATGCCATGGTAAAGTAGGTTTTTAATGCTAATCTGCGGAGAACAATTTTGTGTCCCCTTTCTCTGAAATCGTTGCGTGTGTGCCGAGCGAGGTTGTGGCGTTCTTCGATCGGTTTGAGGAGGCGCGCGGGAACCTGACCCTGCATCAGGAGATTGACGTGCTGAATGCCGTGGCCGAGGACGAGTTTCGCCGATGCGCACGGCAGAAGCGGCCCACGGTTCTCATGAAGTGGTTTGAGGTTTTCCGCGACATTTACATCTTGCATCGTGTGCACGAGCAGGGGGACGAGGCCACGGTGCGGAAGGACCCCGACAACTTCACGACCTTTGCACGGACGTTCGAGCCGTTGGCGATGCTGCCGGACTTTTGGTTCGTCGGGGCGCGCAACGTCAGCAGCCCGGATGTGCGCGAGAAGGTCTATGGCATCCGCCTGTCCCTCGAGCGCTATCTCTACGAACGCGGCGGCGGCAACGTCTGGGGCGCGATGGACTGGGAGATGCATCGCTATTTCCAGCGTCGCATTTACGAGCCGCTGAAGACGAACGAGGCGGAGGCCCTGCGCCGAATCGCCGCGCTGGCCCTGACGGCCCGTGCCGTGGCGGCGGGCGAACTCGGCCTCTACATCGAGGAGCGCGATGACGTCACCCTGCCGCTTTCCGGCATCTCCAATGCGCCGCGCCAGAAGATCCCCTTTCTCAAGTATTACCACTACGACCGCTACACGCAGCTGTCCTTTACGCGCGAACACGAATTTGCGATGGATGTCAACGCACCGGGTGACTACGCCGCGTTCGAGCCGCGTTGGATGGCCTTGGCGGTCATTTCGGACGTCATCCTCCGTGAGTCAGACGCGCACTCGACGCATGCCGCCGCAACGCGCGTCGTTCAGGAGTCGGTCGCGCAGTGCATGGTGCGGCTACGACGCAAACTATCCCAGTCTTCGGATCACGTTCAGTTGCGCGCGGCCGTCGAGACGCTGTATGGCCTTGTCAGTGGTGATGCGGCGCGGCTCGCGCGTCTTTCCTCCGCCGACCTCCTGAAGCGGCTTGGGGTTGTAGAGGCAGTTGTTCCGACGGACTATTACCTATCCTGTTGCGCGTTCGCGGACGCGGCAGATTTCTGGGCGCGTGTTCTCCCGGTCTTCCGCGAACTTGTCGCCGCGTTCGACGACCAGCACATGCGCATTGTGGCCAAGTACACGGAATGCGAACGGCGTGCGGCGCGGCGAGCGTCCGACGTTGCGCGTGATTTTGTGTGCGCGGCCATTGACAGGAACAATGTCTCTGAACTGTATGGCGAAATCAGCCGCCCCGCCGTCCGCACCGCGCTCGCCTCCCTGTTGGCGGATGGCGCATTCGAGCTGAATCCCGCCGACCTCGCCGAGGCACTGCTGGGCGAAGGGGCCTTGCCGGCGCGGAAGATGCGGCTGTGGTCGCATCGCTTGCAGTGTGCGCGGGAATTGCCGAACGGCCTGCCGTTTCAGACGCCGGAGCGGATGCGTCTTGCGGCGTGGGCCAAGGACGTCTTGAGCCGCATGTCCGTGCGCGGCAACGGGACGAAAGGCGTGTCGTATCGCACGGTCGATTTCAAGGCCGTGTGGCAGAGTGCCGCACAGATCTGGAACTTCTACTACACGCAGGACACCCTTTGCCGGGAACGTTGGGCCGTCTCGATTGACCTTGTGCTGACGATCATGGACACGCTCAAGGCCAACCAGTTCAACCGCGAGGTCTTCAAGTCCTCGTTTCGGTGGAACTATTCGGAACTGTCGCGGCAGATTCTGCGCGCGCGGCTGGAGCGCGAGAAGGCGTCCCTTCAGGACGCGGGCCAGTGGCCGTCCGACATGGCGGCGGCCCGTGCGCATCTGGCCCAAAGTCCATCCTGCACGATTAGTGACTTCCGTTCGGGCGAGACGCGGATCTTGATCATGCTGGCGGTCTTCGCACGGTTGATTGTGCACACGATGCGAGCGCATCCCGGACTTTGGATGAACCGTGATGAGCTCTTCTCGTTCTTCACGCACATTCTCATTGCGTCGAAGCGCGACTACGATCTGCCGTTCCCCTGGCATTTGGACGTCTTCACGGACAGCTACTTGCGCGTGGGCCGTACGCACAACCGCCAGTCCAATGTGATTGATGCCATCGTGGAGGGACGCTTGGCGGACGAGGCCGAACGCCAGATTCTGTTGGCGTTTGTGGCACAGGCCCTAAAGGACGTTGCGCGTCCGCAAGAGGTCGTCACGGCGATGGAGACGATTCCCGTGCTGAAGACGGCGTTTGGTACGGCGCGGCTCAAGTTCCTGTCTTCCGCTTTTGAATAGAGGCGACGCGAATGAACGAATCGGTCTACTCGACTTCGCCGTTGGAATGGCGCGAACGGACGCGCGACAGCCGCGCCGTGCCGCCGACGGTTGCCACGCGGTCGGACATCGACCGCAGGATTCTCCTCTTGCGCGACGCGATGAGTGCGGAACTGGGACTGGGGCGACGTCCGTCCGTGTCGCGTCAGCGTTCGGAAATGATGAGTCGCCAGTCGGCGGCCGAGGATCTGAGCCGCTCGACCAAAGCCGCGTCGCGTGTGACCAGAAGCCGGATGTAGCGACGCTTCGGATCGGCGAGATGCCGCGCGATTTCCTCTTGTGGCAGGGCAAGTTCCTCGGCGAGCCGCAGGGCGAGCCGTCGGTCGTTCCAGATGAACCTGTTGGCTTTTGTCGACTGCGGATCAAGGCGAATCTCCCATTCGCGGGGCCGTGAGGGATCACGTGGCTGCGCGACGGTTGCGTATCGTGGTTGATTTGCTTTCTGGGCTTGACGCTGCCAATAGTCTTTCACGTAGTCGGGAACAGGGTAGGACGGTCGCGGCACGAAGGCCAGCGCAAAGGTCGCGAAA
>SAMEA104315424__coassemble_1227_pt1 | contig 12334 bp, 4 predicted proteins | sample SAMEA104315424__metabat2_low_PE_045 | metagenome-assembled genome bin SAMEA104315424 (sample SAMEA104315424) | gut metagenome | biome: Monkey gut; feature: monkey-associated habitat; material: faeces | place: China | collected 2013
TTCTCGGGCAACACGTCGTCGGGCGTGATGGCCGACATCGGCTCGATCTTCACGGGCATGTCGACGGCGCTGACGACGATTGGCGCGACGCTGACGGACAGCCAGAAGGAGACGTTCGCCCAGCAGATCCTCTCGTCCGCAACGGATGCCGCGGCGAACGTTTCGGCGTCCTCGTCCTCGACGATGACGTGGTATGACGCGCCGATGGAACAGCCGTTCTTCCATGTCCGTTCGATCGACTCGAAGGTGTCGATCACGCCGGGCTCGACAGTCGTCATGGGCGGCCTCATCACCGAGGCGCGCAAGGCGATGGACGACAAGGTGCCGTTTCTGGGCGATCTGCCGTTCATCGGGCGTCTCTTCCGCAGCCATGCGGAGAAGACGACGAAGCGCAATCTCCTCATCTTCGTAACGGGTCGCCTCATTACGCCGTCGGGCCGCGAGCTCCGCGTGAACCAGGAGCGCGCGACGGATGCGGCCGAAGTCAAGCCCGCCCCCAAGGCCGAGTGAACGGACAGCTGAAGATCTGTCTCACGGGAGGGATTGCCTGCGGCAAGTCCCTCCTTTCGCATTATCTGAACGCGTTCGGCGTCGAGACGATCGATGCGGATGACATTGTTCATGAGCTGATTCCCGATCCGGCGGAACGCAAGAGTCTCGCCGCCGAGGTCTTTGCCGACCCCGCGAAGCGCCGCGCCCTCGAAGCGAAGCTGCATCCGGTCGTGAAAGCGCGGATTGAGGAATTCTTTGATGCGCGGATGCCGATTGGCGTGAGAGACGCGAGAGGCGTGAGTGACGAGCGTCCCTCCTGTCCCTCTTGTCGCTCATGTCATCATTCCTCGTCCCTTCTTCGCCTTGCGATAGTCCCGCTCCTCTTCGAAGCCCACTGGGAGAAAAATTTTGATATAATATGCTGCGTTGTCTCCGAGAGGGAAACGCAGATCTCCCGGATGATGACGACGCGCGGCTACACGCGCGCAGAGGCCGAGGCCCGACTGGCGGCGCAGATGCCGGTTGCGGAGAAGGCCGCCAAATCCCACTACGTGATTCATAATGACGGCACACCCGATCAACTGAAAGAAGAAGTTAGAAAGTTCCTGACATGGCTGAAGAATTTGACGTATTTGCGGGGGCGATGAAGGCCGCCGCCAAGCCGCAGCAGAATCAGGGCAACGGCAACAAGCCGAACGGCAACGCCGCGCCCGCGCAGAACCAGAATCAGCCGAAGAAGAAGTTTTTCGGCAAGAATCGCGGCAACTTCAATCGCGGCGGCAACAACGGCGGCGCACGGGCGAACAACTCGCCCATTCGCGGCGCGAACGGCGAGGAGTCGGTGAACCCGCTTCTCAATGCGCCGTTGCCGACGGAGGCGAAGGCGGCCGAGCCCGCGCCGGCGAATCCGCACCGCAACCCGGAGATGCCCGAATACCGCCTCGCCGACATCCAGACGTGGCCCGCACCGGTCATCGTCGAGCGCATGATGCCGGGGGCCGACCCGGAGGAGCTCGGCACCTACCGCAAGCACGAGCTCATTTTCGCGGCGATTCGCCAATACCTCCAGCAAGGCGGCGCGGTGCTCGCGTCGGGCTGCCTGGAGATTGTGCGCGAGGGCCACGGCTTTCTGCGGTCGGCGAAGAACAACTTCCTCGCCTGCCCGGAGGACGTCTTCGTCACGCAGCAGCAGATTCGCCGCCACGCGCTCCGCACGGGCGACCTGATCGAAGGCCCGATCCGCGATCCGCGCGACAAGGATCGCTTCTTCTGCCTCGGCAACGTCCAGACGGTGAACGGCAAGGAGCCGTCCGTCGCCGCGCGCGTCATCCATTTCGAGAACCTGACGGCGACCTTCCCGACGCGGCGCATCCTGCTGGAGACCGATCCGAAGGAGTTCTCGACGCGCGTCATCGATCTCTTCACGCCGATTGGCTTCGGCCAGCGCGGCCTCATCATCGCGCCGCCACGTGTCGGCAAGACCGTCCTTCTGCAGAAGATGGCGAACGCGATCTCGAAGAACTACCCGGAGGCGATCCTCATCATCCTGCTCATCGACGAGCGTCCCGAGGAAGTGACGGACATGCAGCGCAACACGAAGGCGATGGTCTTGTCCTCGACGTTTGACGAGGAGCCGCAGCACCACGTCAACGTGACGGAGATGGTGCTGGAGTTCTCGAAGCGCCAGGTCGAGAACGGCAAGGACGTCATCATCCTCATGGACTCGATCACCCGCATGGCGCGCGCCTACAACACGGTTCAGCCGCATTCCGGCAAGATCCTGACGGGCGGCGTGGACGCGCTCGCGATGCACCGTCCGAAGCGCTTCTTCGGCGCGGCGCGCAACATCGAGGGCGGTGGGTCGCTGACGATCATCGCGACGGGCCTCGTGGACACGGGCTCGCGCATGGACGAGGTGATCTTCGAGGAGTTCAAGGGCACGGGCAACATGGAGATCGTGCTGGATCGCGGCCTTGCGGACAAGCGCATCTACCCGGCCATCGACATCGAGAAGTCGGGCACGCGCAAGGAAGACCTGCTCCTGGATCCGATGGAGCTGGAGAAGACGTGGGGCATGCGGCGCATCCTCGCGTCGGCGGGCCCCGAATCGGCGATGAAGTCGGTCCTCAATTCGCTGAAGAAGACGAAGTCGAACCCGGAGTTCCTGCTCGCGCTCGACGTCAACAAGAACCTGTAAAACCGAAAGACCACAATGCAAAGCTGAACGCGCGCCGTCTGCGCGCAGAAAAGGAGGATCTGATGATGCGTAGGCTGTTCATGGGGCTGATGTGCTTTCTCTCGTCTTTCCCGTTGTGCGCACGCGCGGCGCAATTCCCATACGCGGAAATCGTGGGTGCCTATGGCGAAACGGCGGCAACCGGGTGGGGCGATCTCGCAAACGGAACGATTCGCGCAACCCTCACGAAACGGCCGACGGGCTGGAAGACGGCGACGGTCTACTGGGTCAAGGACAGCGGGGCCTTTGCCTATTTCGTGACGCGCGACAATCTTGATACGGCAAAGAAACGCGGCTACGTTGTTGAGGCGTCAGACTGGTCGGAGCAAAAGACGGGAGATGCGACGACCTTGACCTGCCCGTCCAAGTCTGGCTTTGGGGCACTGGTCATCTGCTACGAGCCGTTCGTCTACAGCGTCGCGTTCGCTGCAAACGGCGGGACGGGGACAATGGGTGCGATGACGGGCCTGAGCTACACGAACACCACGACCAAACTGACGGCGAATGCGTTTGCGCGCATGGGCTACGCATTTGCCGGCTGGTCGCTGAACGAAGCTGGCACGGGCACGACATTCGCCGACCAAGCGACTGTCGGCGGCGCGAAATTTAGCGTGACGGCGGACGGGCAGACGGTCAACCTCTTTGCGCAGTGGATGGCAAACGCCTATACGGTCACCTACAACGCGAACGGCGGCACGGCGGGGGCGTCGCGTCCGACTTCGGCGACGTACGACACGGCGTTTCAGGTCTCCGCCCCGACGTGGACGGGCTATACGTTCGAGGGCTGGAAGGTTTCGGGGCATGACGTGATAACGGCATGCTGGGGCACGGGCGAATCGTCCGTTTCGATGGCGGTGGCGGACAATTTGATTGAGACAACGGGCGACGTCTGGCTCAAAAACCTGAATCCGACGGCGGGCGCGACCGTGACGTTGACGGCCCAGTGGACGGCGATGACGTGTACAGTCACGTTCAGCAAGGAAAGCGGAAGCGACGGAACGTCTAGCCTTGCGATCAAATACGGACAGACGTCGACGGAATTTCAAACGATTGAACCGCCGAAGAGAGACCACTACACGTTTCTCGGCTACTACACGACGGCGAGCGGTTCGCCGGGCGTCTGCTACTTTGACGCCGATGGCAGACTTCAGCGAACGTGGGACATTGCCGAGACCGACTGTACGCTCTATGCGCGGTGGCAGGCGGAGACGTATGTCGTCTCCTTTTCGCCGAATGACGGAAAGGGGGAGGTCAATGACAGGGCAGTCACCTACTACGAGGAATTTGCGTTGCCAGACGGCACGGCGCTCACCGCGCCGTCTGACGAACGTGTGTTCGGCGGCTGGGCGTTGAGCGCGGATGCTGCAAGAGCAACCTTTTTGGGCGGCGATTCCACCTCGGTTTCGGCTAACAGCAGCTACCTGTCCGGAAAGAAGCTGACGTTCTACGCCTACTGGCGGGACAATGCACGCAAGATTCAGGTCAATGCGAACGGCGGCACGGCGAGCTCAAACAGTTTTGTGGTCGTCATCGGCCAACACTATGACGCGCGCGGGCCGCTGCCGACGGCGACATGGACAAACGGCAGAAAACTGTTCACGGGCTGGTACACGGCCGCGACAGACGGTACGCGGATTGGGGTGTCCGACACCGTGCCGGACAATCCGCCGACCACGCTCTACGCATACTGGACGAACGCCGCCTATGTCGTGCGTTTCGACGGCAATGGCGCGGCGTCCGGTACGATGGTTGACCAGACGCTTTATTTCGATACGCCGACGGAACTCGCCTCGAACGCCTTTGCGCGCACGGGCTATACGTTCGCCGGCTGGGCGACGACGAACGCGCCGACGCACGTCGCCTACGCGGACGGCGCGACGGTCACGGACTTGGCCACGTACGGCGGAGAGACGACCCAGCTGCTTGCCGTGTGGACGACGAACACCTACTACGTGACGTTCGACGCGAACGGCGGTTCGGGAACGATGCCGACGCTTACGAACCGCTACGACCAGGCATTCACGCTGCCGCAAAACCGCTTCACGCGCAACGGCTTCTGGACGTTCGCCGGCTGGGCGAAGGAAAGCGCACCGAAGACAGTTGCCTATGAGGATGGCGCAGAGGTCAAGAACTTGACGGCGACGGCGGGCGCGACCGTCACCCTCAAGGCTGTCTGGCAGACGAGCCTGTCGAGCCTGTCTCAGGCAATGCACTGCGACAATCTGGACTGGAAGAACACGTCAAATAATGGGACGTATGGCATCGGCTGGGAGACCTACACGGGCGAGGGCGTTGGGCATGGCACCTCCTCGTGCGTACGACAGGCGAATTCAGGCACAGGTAATAATAAGAAGAGCTACCTGACGGCCTCTCTTGGGACTTCCGTCACGGGCGTGAAGGGGACGCTTTCCTTCTGGTGGAAGCCGACGGGCGATGGGTCTGTTCTCGGTTACTCGGTCAACACGAGCGAGGCGTCGATGGGCAGTGACGGTACGCGCTTGACCTTTCTCAAGGGACAGTGGACGAATGTCGTCATTCGGGTCGATGCGCAGGGGTCTTCGGAGACGTATGTCCATTTCGTCAACGCGACAACCAACGGTTCGGACGGCTATTGCCTCATCGACGGTATGACGTGGACGCCGGATGGCGCGCATCCGATGCCGGGCGCGGACGATGCGGTTGAGGTGACGGACGTGACGGTGACGGACGGCAATCTGTCATTGTCTTTCACGGGCAATGCGCAGTTCTCCTACCATCTGCTGGCCACCGACTCGCTGTCGCCGGCTGTTTGGTATGACTTTGGCGCAACGAACGTCGGCACGGGCGTCACGCAGACGTTTGAAATTCCCATCGATACGACACAGTCGCAGCGCTTCTTCAAGATCAAGACGATTCAGACGCTAGACGAATAAGGACAAGACGAAAATGTCTGACATTGTCATCACCCACGCGCGCGCCCATAACCTGAAGGGGATCGACGTCACGATCCCCCGCAACTCCCTGACGGTCGTCACCGGCCTCTCCGGGAGCGGCAAGTCGTCCCTTGCATTCGACACGCTCTACGCCGAAGGCCAGCGCCGCTACGTCGAGTCGCTCTCTGCCTACGCGCGGCAGTTCCTTGACCGCATGGAGAAGCCGGACGTCGAGAAGATCGAGGGCCTGTCCCCGGCGATTTCCATCGAACAGCACACGACAAGCGGCAATCCGCGCTCCATTGTCGCGACCGTCACGGAGATCCACGACTACTTGCGCATCCTTTATGGTTCGGTCGCGACGCCGCACTGTCCGAAATGCGGCAAGCCCGTCACCCGCCAGTCCGCCGAGCAGATTGTTGATGCGATTCTCACTCTTCCCAACGGCTCTCCGTGCCTTTCAGCCTCCGGTTCCTCCGTGTTAAGCGCCGCAGGCCCGAAACTCAAGATTCTCCTGCTTGCTCCTGTCGTGAAAGGCCAGAAGGGGCGGCATGAGGAGACCTTCGCGACGCTGAAGCGCAATGGCTTTGCGCGTGTGCGTGTCGATGGCGTGACGTACCTGCTTGAAGAGGTGCCGGAGCTCGACAAGAAGAAGGCCCACAACATCGACGTCGTCATTGACCGCCTCGTTGTGCCCTGCGACAGTACGCGCCTCACCGACTCGGTCGAACTCGCCCTGAAGACCGGCAAGGGGATTCTGAAAGTTGAGGTGTTAAGCGCCGCAGGCCAAGGTTCTTCAGGCCAAGCGAGTTCCGTCTTCACCTTCTCCGAACTTAACGCCTGCATCGACTGCGGGCTTTCCTTCGACGAGCTGAAGCCGCGCTCGTTCTCGTTCAACTCGCCGTTTGGCGCCTGCCCGACGTGCGGTGGCCTCGGCCAGCTCTACTACTTCGACGAAGACCTGATTGTGCCGGACAAGACGCTGCCCCTGCGCGAGTGCATCCACCCGTGGCGGCGCGCGGGACACAACGCGATCATGTACTACAACGCGCTCTTGGAGGAGATCGCGAAGCAGTACAAGGTGAGCCTGTCGACGCCGTATGAGAAGCTGCCGGCGAAGTTCCGCCACGACCTGATGCACGGCTTCAAGGAAGACCTCGTGTTGCCGTGGCGCTCGGTGGATCGTCCGTTTGAGGGCGTTCTGGCCGTGCTGAAGAAGCGGCTCGACGAAGCCGAAGACGACGAGACGCGCACGAAATACGAGGCTTACCAAAGCTACCGGGTCTGCCCCGCGTGTCATGGCGCGCGGTTGAACGAGTTCGCGCGCGCGGCGACGATTGCCGGCAAGACCCTGAGCGAAGTCATGGCCCTGCCCGTCGGCGAGGCCAAGGCGTTCTTTTCTTCACTCTCTTCTCCGTGCCTCCACGCCTCCGATTCCTCCGTGTTCAGCGAAAGCAAGTCGAAGCTTGCCGCTCTGCGTGACATTCTCGCCGAGATTACGCGTCGGTTGCAGTTCCTGCTCGACGTGGGGCTCGACTACCTGACGCTCGACCGCGCATCGGCGACGCTGTCCGGCGGCGAGATGCAGCGCATCCGCCTCGCGACGCAGATTGGCTCCGGCCTGACGGGCGTTCTCTATGTTCTTGACGAGCCGACGATCGGTCTGCATCCGCGCGACAACGAGCGGCTGATCGCGACGCTGAAGGGCTTGCGCGACCGTGGGAACACGGTCGTCATCGTCGAACACGACGAGGAGATGATGCGCGCGGCGGACTGGATCATCGACCTCGGCCCCGGCGCGGGACGCGAGGGCGGCGAGGTCATGTACCAAGGCGACTTCAAGGGGCTTCTGAAGGCGAAGAGCCTGACGGGCGAGTATTTGCGCGGCGCGCGCCGCGTTGCGCGCGACAAGAGCGACAGTCAAGAAAAGAAAGCCCCTTTCTCAAAAGGCCCCTTCCTGACCCTCTCCGGCGCGGCCTCGCACAACCTCCAGAACATCACCGTCCACATCCCGGTCGGGGCGTTCACGGTCGTGACGGGCGTGTCCGGCTCCGGCAAGTCGACGCTGATCGACGAGACGCTGAAGCGTGCGCTGATGCGGCACTTCTACGGCGCGAAGGCCGTGCCGGGCAAGTATCGCAAGCTGACGGGTCTCGAACACTTCGACAAGGTGATCGAGATCGACCAGTCGCCGATCGGCCGCACCCCGCGCTCGAATCCGGCGACCTACGTCGGCTTCTTCTCGGAGATCCGCGAGCTGTTCGCGCAGACCGAGGCCGCCAAGGCGCGCGGCTACACGGCGGGGCGCTTCTCGTTCAACGTGAAGGGCGGACGTTGCGAAGTCTGCGGCGGCGACGGCGTGCAGAAGCTGGAGATGAGCTTTTTGCCCGACGTCTACGTGACGTGTGAGCAGTGCGGCGGCAAGCGGTTCAACGCCGAGACGCTGGAGGTGACTTACGGCGGCAAGAACGTCGCGGACGTCTTGGCGATGACGGTTGCCGAGGCGTATGAGTTCTTTGCGAAGGTGCCGTCCCTCGCGCGCAAGATGAAGACGCTCGTTGACGTCGGCCTCGGCTACATCCAGCTCGGACAGTCCGCGACGACGCTTTCGGGCGGCGAGGCCCAGCGCATCAAGCTCGCGACGGAGCTCTCGCGCCGCTCGACGGGCAAGACGCTCTACCTCCTCGACGAGCCGACGACGGGGCTGCACTTCGACGACGTGGCGAAGCTGATGAAGATCCTCTTGGCCCTGCGCGACCAGGGCAACACGGTGGTCGTCATCGAGCACAACACGGACGTGATGAAGTGTGCGGACTGGATCATCGACCTGGGGCCGGGCGGCGGCGACAAGGGCGGTCGCCTCGTCTGCGAGGGGCCTGTCCCCACGATCCGCGCCTGCGCCGAATCCGTCACGGGCAAGTTCCTCTGACGTGTCGGCGGCAACCACGGATTTTTGGTATAATTCGGATTGTTTTGAATAGGAGAATGTCCATGAAGAGTCGAGTCCTTCTCATGGCGTTGCTTGCGCTTGCCCTTCAGGCGCGGGCGGTGCCGGTTTCTGTCGAACAGGCGAAAAGCGCCGCGCGCGCGTGGGCGTTGCGCGGCGGCACGCTGGGCGCACGGCTCGGAACGTCCGTCGCGGACGTGGCGATGCAGACGCTGCCGAGCGGCGCGACGCTCTATGCGGTCAGGATGTCCGGCGGCGGCACGGTCTTCCTTGCGTCCGACACGGAGCGAGAGCCGGTCATCGCGTTTACCGGCGAGGCGACGGACGATGCGACCATTGATCCGGCGAGTCCGCTGTGGGCGCTCTTGAGCCGCGATGCGGAGGTGCGCGCGGCGACGCCGGTCTTGCCCGTGGCCGCGTCTGCGGTTCCGGCGGCGGCTTCCGCTACGGCCGCCGCCTCGCGCGCGGTCGCCAAATGGACGGTGCTGCTCGCCGAAGGCGCGGCGGCGGACGATGCGACGATCAAGCAGCCGTCGCGGACGCACATCTCCTCCCCCGGCGACCTGCGGGCGGGCCCGCTTGTGCAGTCGAAGTGGGATCAGGGCACGGCGGGTGGCCAGGCGTGCTACAACCGCTTTACGCCGACGCTTTCGGACGGCCAGAACGCCGTCTGCGGTTGCGTGGCGACGGCGATGTCGCAGGTCATGCGCTACCACGGCTATCCGACGGCCTCCGTCGCGCCCGTCACGCGCAAGTGCACGGTTCAGGCCTCGACGCGCGGCCGGGCGGCCGTCACGAACCTGACGACCCAGGCGGGCGTCTACGACTGGGCGAACATGCCGCTTGTGCCGGTCCGTGGCGTGTCGGACGCGCAGTGCGACGCCATCGGCAAGCTGACATCGGATGCCGGCATTTCCGTCTACATGAACTACGACTTGGCGCGCGCGGGCGGCAGCGGCTCGTTCATGTTCAACGTCGTGAACGCGCTCAGAGGCGTCTTTGGCTATGCGAACGCCGCCTATTACAGTGCGGACGAGGTCTCGGCGAACGCGGGCGTGCTGCAGCGGGCGATGTTCTCGAACTTCGATGCGGGCTTCCCGGTGCTGATGGGCATCAGCGGCGCGGGCGGCCACGCGATTGTTGGCGACGGCTATGGCTACAACGGCGGCACGGTCTACGTTCACCTCAACATGGGCTGGTCGGGGCAGTCTGACTACTGGTACAATCTGCCGGACATCGACACGACGAGCGGCTATCATTTCACGGTCTTCGACGATCTCGTCTTCAACATCTTCCCGACGTCGGCGTCCGGCGCGTCGCAGGCGACGCTCGCGGGCCGTGTGGTGGACGATGCGACGAATGCGCTCGCGGATGCGGCGGTGCGTGTCTATGCGGCGGGCACGACGACCCTCGTCACAAACGGCGTGACGACGGCGAACGGCGTCTACGGCTTCCTGCTGCCGGTCGGCACGTATGACGTCGAAATCGAGAAGACGGGCTGCCCCGTCGAGCGTCTGGCGGCGGTGCGGGCCGCCGAGACGGTTTCCTCGAAAACGACCTTTTCCGGGTGGATTGTCCAGTCCCTCGACTGGTATGAGACATACACGGACATTCCCGTCGTGTCGAGCGTCGGTAACGCCTGGGGGAACGACGCGCAGATTATCGAACCCCGTGCGCGCATCGTCCTGGGTGCGGTGACGAACGTCTACACGACGCTCGACAAGGCGATTGCGGCCGCGAAGACGTTTGTGTCCGCCGGTGCGCCGGGCGTTCAGATTGAGATTTTGGAGGCGCTTCCGCTCGATGCGACGGCGACAATCGACTTCCCCTGCGCGCTGACGGCTGTGGGGACAGACCCCGCGACGACGCCGGTCGTCCGCAACGGCACCGCCGCGTTGGCTGTCGCGGCGGGCGGGACGCTCGCGCTCTCCAACGTGACGTTCGCGGCGCAGGCCTCGACCGCCGTGACGGTGGCGGACGGCGGGCGTCTCGTCATCGCGGCGGACGTGGACTTGGGCGTGCCGTCGTCGGTCGCGGCCGTCAGCACGGCGACGTCGGACGGCTTTGTGCTTGCGGCAGATCTCGCGAATGGCTTCGCGATTGACTGCGCGGCGGCACCGGACGTGAACGGCGTTTTCGGCACGGCCATCTGTGACTACCTGACGGCCTCGAACTGCGCGGCGAAAATCTCCAATGTCCGTGACACACTCGGCGAGACGCGCGGCATCGCCGTTGCGGAGGGCGGTGCAGTGCTCCTGAAATGGGGCGAGATTCCCGTGCCGCTGAGCGAGTCAGTCGGCTATTTCGTGGACGCCTCCGGCGCGACGAACACGGCGGCGCGGCTCGACCGTCTGCTCGAGAAGTTCCAGAACATGCAGACGTCCGGCGACGTCAGCGAGACGGGCGAAATCGTCGTCCGCAAGCTCGCGGGACTGGAGCTGACGAAGCGGTTTGCGGTCACGGGGAATCTGACGCTGCGCGGCGAGACGGCGGGCGTGACGATTGGCGCATTTGGCGCGGCGGCGGGCTTCGACGTCGGCACGGGTGCGACGCTCACCGTGCGCGACCTGACGTTCGGCGGCTATCGCGGCGATTCGCTCTTCTTGGTCAATGGTGGCGTGCTGACGGTCGGCGGCGAGACGACGTTCACGAACATCGAGGGCACGAACACCTATTCCGGCGCGATTGCCGTGCTGTCCGGCCAGGCGACGGTCGGCTCGGACGGCGGCGTGGTCGTCTTCGACGGCTGCGTGAACGGCACGGAGGACTCGCGGGGCGGCGCAATCTATGTGGATGCGGGTGAACTTGTCCTGCGCGAGCGCGTGGCCATCACGAACTGCCGGACGAGATCTGCTGGTGGCGGCGCATATGCGTCGGCGAAGGCGTCTGTCCGACTTTCGGGGCTCTTGACGATTCGGGACAATGTCAAGGTCCTGCAGGAGAACTCGATGGTCACGAACAACTTTGAATGCGCAGCGTCCGCGACGGTGCAGACGTTGACCCTCGACGGTCCCCTGACGATGGGAAGTGAGGTTGGCGTTTGGTGTCCGCGCGCATCTGCAACGAACGGTGCCTCCTTCATGTCGGTCAGCGAGAGCTTCACGGATCGGAAGCAGCTCCTGGCCTCGTGTATGGCGTTTTCCAGCGACAAGTTTCCTGCGCTGAAGGCACGACTGGGCACCGACTACCAGACTCTGCAGTGGGAAAAGGACGACGGCAGCATCAAGCCCGTCGATCAGTCGGTCGCCGTCGCGTGTGTCACGGCGAACGGCGCATCGACCTACTACGGTTCGCTGGCGGATGCGTTTGGCGTACTGACGGGCAACGCGACGGTCACGCTGCTGGCGGACGTGGCGCTCCAGTCCGACATCACGGTGACGAATGCCGTCACGCTGGCGGGCGGCTCATTCGCCGTCTGGCGATTTGGGCAGGGGAGGTTCTCGATTTTCGCGGGTGGTACGCTGACGCTGACGGCCGTCACGATTGACGGCGGGGCGGAAGCGGTTGACGGCGGGGCAGGAAACCTCTTTGTCGTCCATCAGGGTGGTGTGCTGACACTGGACGCCGACACGGCGATTCGGAATGTGGCGAGCGGAACCGAACGCGCGGGCGGCGCGATTTCAGTCCTCGGGGGGACGCTGACGATGCGGGACGGCGCCGAGATCCGCAATTGCCGAAGCACGGTTGACGCCTACTGCTGCGGCGGCGCGGTGGCGGCGGACTCGTCCAGCCGTGTGCGGCTGCTGG
>SAMEA104315424__coassemble_1276_pt1 | contig 11877 bp, 6 predicted proteins | sample SAMEA104315424__metabat2_low_PE_045 | metagenome-assembled genome bin SAMEA104315424 (sample SAMEA104315424) | gut metagenome | biome: Monkey gut; feature: monkey-associated habitat; material: faeces | place: China | collected 2013
GCGCATCCTGTCGCTTGCCGACGTGCGGCGCGCTTCGGGGCAACGGTGCTCCCGCCTCCGGGCGGGCGACTTGGGCGTCCTGCAAGGAAAGGCCTGCATATCCCCCTGCGAAGCAGCCCGAAAGGGGGCCGCTAGGCGGGGTGCGCATAACGCGGAGGCAACGGAGACGCGGAGGATCGAGTTTCTGAAAGATGGGATTGCCCAGGCTTCAGATTTTGTGAATCCATCCCCCCTCAAGACCTCCGTGTCTCCGCCACTCCGCCATCTCCGCGTTTAGCGAAAGCAACCGATAGCGAAAGCAACCGAAGATTCTCGTAGGACCCGGATCGAGGCCGCAGGCCGACATAGACGGAGCGTAGCGAAGTCCGTTCGGGCGACTGTCGGGCCGACGGGCCAAGATGCGGACGGTCGCCCACAGCGAGCCGTCTTACAGATAACTCAATATCGCTACTTGATTAGCGATATGAAAAGATGATATACTATGCGACCGTTCCGCCGGAGAAGCGTCCGGCGGGCGAAAGACCAAAGGAAAAGACAACTATGGCAGACAATGCAGTGAACCCGGCGACGGCGCCGGACGACGGAGTGGCGGAATTCGAGGCGATGCTCGCGCGCGTCAAGGCGGCGCAGGCCAAGTTCTCGACGTACACGCAGGATCAGGTCGATGCGATTTTCAAGGCGGCGGCGCTGGCGGCGAACCGCGCGCGCATCCCGCTCGCCAAGATGGCGGTCGAGGAGACGGGCATGGGCATCGTCGAGGACAAGGTCATCAAGAACCACTACGCGGCGGAGTACATCTACAACGCCTACAAGCACACGAAGACCTGCGGCGTCGTCGAGCGCGACGAGGCGATGGGCATCGAGAAGTGGGCCGAGCCGATCGGCGTCATCGGCGCGGTGATCCCGACCACGAACCCGACCTCCACGGCGATCTTCAAGACGCTCCTCGCGCTGAAGACCCGCAACGGCATCATCATCAGCCCGCATCCGCGCGCGAAGAACTGCACGATCGCGGCGGCGAAGATCGTCCTTGACGCGGCCGTCGCGGCGGGCGCGCCGGAGGAGATCATCGCCTGGATCGCGCAGCCCTCGCTGCCGAAGACGAACCTCCTCATGAAGGAGGCCGACATCATCCTCGCGACGGGCGGCCCCGGCATGGTCAAGGCGGCCTACAGCTCCGGCACGCCGGCCGTCGGCGTCGGCGCGGGCAACGCGGCGGCGATCATCGACCCGTCGGCGGACCTCATCAACGCCGTCAACTCGATCATCCACTCCAAGACCTTCGACAACGGCATGATCTGCGCGACCGAGCAGACGGTCATCGCCGACCAGGAGGTCTACGACCTCGTGAAGGACGAGTTCACGAAGCGCGGCTGCTACTTCCTGAACGACAAGGAGAAGGACCTCATCCGCAAGACGATGCTCATCAACGGCGCGCTGAACGCGAAGATCGTCGGTCAGCGCCCCGTCACGATCGCGAAGATGGCGGGCTTCGAGGTGCCGGAGGACACGAAGGTGCTGATCGGCGAGGCGACCTCGACGGAGACGAGCGAGGCGTTCGGCCACGAGAAGCTCACGACCATCCTCGGCATGTACAAGTCGAAGGACTTCGACGACGCGCTGAACATCGCGGAGGCGCTGCTCGTCAACAACGGCGGCCTCGGCCACACGTCCGTCCTCTGGATCGACGACCTCAACGAGAAGGCGAAGCTCGCGAAGTTCGCGGACCGCATGAAGGCGTGCCGCCTCATCGTCAACTCGCCGTCGTCCCTGGGCGGCATCGGCGACATCTACAACTTCGCCCTCACGCCGTCCCTCACGCTCGGCTGCGGCAGCTGGGGCGGGAACTCCGTCTCGGAGAACGTCGGCGTCAAACATCTCATCAACATCAAGACTATGGCCATTCGCAGGGAAAACATGCTGTGGTTCCGCGCGCCGGAAAAGGTGTACCAGAAGAAGGGGTGCCTCGCGGTGGCGCTCCGCGAGCTCGGCGAGGTGATGGGCAAGAAGAAGGCGTTCATCGTCACGGACAACTTCCTCTACGCCAACGGCTACACGAAGCCGATCGAGAAGTCCCTCGAAAAGCAGAACATCATGTTCACGACGTTCTCGAACGTCGCGCCGGACCCGACGCTCGCCTGCGCCAAGGAGGGCGCGAAGCTCATGTCGAGCTTCAAGCCGGACGTGATCATCGCCATCGGCGGCGGCTCGGCGATGGACGCCGCGAAGATCATGTGGGTCCTCTACGAGCACCCGGAGTGCGACTTCATGGACATGGCCATGCGCTTCATGGACATCCGCAAGCGCGTCTACACGTTCCCGAAGATGGGCGAGAAGGCCTACTTCATCGCGATCCCGACCTCGGCCGGCACCGGTTCGGAAGTGACGCCGTTCGCGGTCATCACCGACGAGAAGACGGGCGTGAAGTATCCGCTCGCCGACTACGAGCTGATGCCCGACATGGCGATCGTCGATGCCGACGTGCAGATGATGGCGCCTCCCGGACTCACGAGCGCCTCGGGCATCGATGCCGTCTCGCACGCACTCGAGGCGTATGCCTCCATGCTTGCTACGGACTACACCGACGGCCTCGCGATCCGCGCACTCCAGACGATATTCAAGTACCTCCCCAAGTGCTACGACGCGGCGGTTGCGAAGAAGAAGGATCCGATCGCCCGCGAGAAGATGGCGAACGCCGCGACGATGGCCGGCATGGCCTTCGCCAACGCCTTCCTCGGCGTAATGCACTCCATGGCCCACAAGCTCGGCGCGTTCCACCACATCCCCCACGGAATCGCGAACGCTCTGATGATGGAGGAGGTCCTCCGCTTCAACGCCGACCCGGTGCCTCGCAAGATGGGTACGTTCCCCCAGTACGACCATCCGCACACGCTTGAGCGCTATCTCGAGATCGCGGACGCGCTTGGCATCGAGGGCAAGACGAAGGGCGAGAAGTTCATGAACTTCCTTGCCGCGATCCGCGCGCTGCAGAGGCGCATAGGCATCAAGCCGACGATCCGCGACTACGTCCCGGACGAAAAGGACTTCCTCGCGCGTCTCGACGATATGACCGAGCAGGCGTTCGACGACCAGTGCACCGGCGCGAATCCGCGCTATCCGCTGATGAAGGAGATCAGGCAGATGTACCTCAACGCCTACTACGGCAGGCACGAGACCGTGTGAGAGAATTCCTAGATTCGGTTTCCCGGTCCTCAAGGCTGCGACCACATCAGGAGGTTCGGAAAACTGAACGACCGAGCAAAGAATCAAAAGGATGTAAACGATGAAAAAGGCAGTTTCCAAATCAACGAACAAGGCGAACCAGGCGGCCGGACGAAAGGCCGACAAGTCGAAGCGGGCCTCCAATGTCCTGCAGGAGCGCACCGACAAGGTGATCGTCCGCGACAAGGACACGGTCCTCAAGATCTTCGGCCCCAGCTATAAGGTCTCGCTCATACTGAACGAGGCGATGAACGAGGCGCGCGCCGCCGAGACGGGTCTGCCCGTCGCGAAGGTGCTGGAGGTCATGAAGCTCCGCGACCACTGGTGCATCCGCCGCGAGTATGTCGATGGCGAGACGCTCGCCGACGTGATGGCGAAGGACCGGCGCAACCTCGCGAAGTACCTCAAGGAGTTCGTCGCGATCCAGTGCCAGATCTTCGCGAAGACATCGGACCGCATGGGCAACCTCGCGGACAAGCTCGACAAGCAGATCTCGGCCTCGCCGGTCGAGAAGGTGACGCGCTACGACCTGCACATGAAGCTGCAGAGCTTCGCGCGCGGCACGGCCCTCTGCCACGGCGACTTCAATCCGTCGAACGTCATCATCACCCCCAAGGGCGACTGGCGCGTCATCGACTGGGCGCACGTGCGCCTCGGCGACCCGTGCGCCGACGTCGCGCGCACCTATCTCCTCTTCTGGCTCTCCGGCCACGTGGCGGCGGCCGAGAAGTACATGGAGCTCGCGTGCGAGGCCTTGAAGGTGCCGCTCCACGAGGTGCAGAAATGGCTGCCGATCGTCGCCGCCGCCGAGGCGAGCCGCGAGCAGTCCCCGAAGAACCGCGACCTCCTTCTCCACTGGGCGAGCGTCGTCGACATCGAATAGTCGCCGGTCGGAGCCTTTCCCACTGACGGTGCGCGGACAAGCCATGAAAGCCCTCGCCTTTCTCCTTGCCGTCGCGCCGTCTCTCGCTTTTGCGGCGCCGCTGAAGCCGGGCGACGAGATCGACGTCCCCCGCGCGTCCGGCCAGGCGCTCACCCTCCGCGTGGGCGCGCGCGAGCTCTCCCCGCTCGGCCCGCCGCCTTCATCGCCTACGTGGGCGACGTGGCGGCGGCGACGGTCATCGACGGAGGCGACGAAGGGCTTTTCGTCCAGCTCTTCGAAGGGTTCTTCGCCGGGAACACGCGCTGTGTCCACCAGACCGTCTCGCGCGATGCCGTGCGCCCGGCCGCCGCGCCAGCCCAGGCGCCGCGCACCGCCGTGCCGCGCGTGGACGTCCTCGTCGCCTACGACCAGGGGGCGCACGCGTTCGCGGCGGAGGACGGCGGCGGCCTCACGAACTTCGCCATCGCCGCCGTGGCGAAGATGAACGCCGTGCTGGCCAACACCGGGATCGACGCGGCGTTCCGCTACTGCCTCGTCGGCGTGACGGCGATTGACGTGTCCGCGGTCAATGTCAAGGACGCGCTGGACAAGGCCTCGGCGAGGAACCCCCTGCCCGCCTGGGCCCCAATCCGGGCGGCGCGCGAGCGCGTCGGGGCCGACGTCGTCGCCGTTCTCGTCAACCTCGGCGGCGAGGGCGCGGTCACCGGCGCCGCGCACGGCCTCCGGCAGACGGGCGAGAGCCCGGACATCGACCCCTACTTCGTGGTCCACGCGGACAGGGCGTACTGCGCCTGCTCGGTCCATGGCGTCTTCAATGGCCAGTCGATGACGCACGAGGTCGGCCACCTCCTCGGCGCGGGCCACGCGACGGCGCTCGTCGGCTCTCATCAGGACAAGCGCGGGCCGCAGCTCGATCCGTATTCGAGCGGACACTACTTCACGGGAGAAGAAGACGGCCAGCGCTATTACACGATCATGTCCTACCGCTCCGACGGCTCCGACCTGGTCTACGTGTCCGCCCCGTTCTTCTCGTCCCCCGATCACTCCTTCAAGGGGACCGTCGTCGGCGACGGTCTTCACGACAACACGGCGACGCTCGTGCGCACGGGGCCGCATGCCGCGCGCTGGCGTCCGGCGACCGTGCCGGCGCGCGGCGAGATCGCGTTCGCGCCGGGCGCGCGGACGCATTTCGCCGCGTCCGTGCGCGTCTCCCTGTCGGTTTCCGGCGATGCGGCGGCGGAGATCCGCTACACGACGGACGGCTCGACGCCGACCCTTGACTCGCCGCGCTATGCCGCGCCGCTCGTCTTCCGCGAGACGACGACGCTGAAGGCCGCCGCCCTCGTCGACGGCGTGTTCGCGCCCGTCTACACGGCGGAGTACGTGCGCGACGGCTTCGGCGCGGCGATCGGCGCGGCGGACGTCGCCTGGACGACGCGCCCCGACTTCCCGTGGACGGAGGACGCCTCGGACGCGGAAGGCGCCGTGCGCAGCGGCGACGGCGGCGCGCTCTACTCGCCGCCGTCGGAGCTGTGGACGACGCTCGCGGGCCCGGCGACCGTCCGCTTCCGCTATCGCACGCAGTGCCTCGACGACTACGCGACGTTCCGCGTGTCCGTCGACGGCGCGGCGCTGTTCGAGCCGGAGAAGGCGACGATCTACCAGCCCGCGTGGCAGGATGTCGAACTGGCGATCCCCGAAGGCGCGCACGAGCTGCGCTTCCGCTTCGCGCTTGAGGACGGCGGACGCTGGCCGGAGGACAGCCTGGACGTCGAATACAACGGCGTCTGGCTGACGGGGCTGGAGATCTCCGGCGCGCCGCGTCCGCCCGAGACGGACACGCCAGTCCGCGTGCCCCATGCCTGGCTCGACCAGTATCCCGACATCCTCGGCGCGGCGGGCGGCGACTACGACGCGGCGGCGAGAAGCGTCGGCGCGAACGGCCTCGCGCTCTGGGAGTCGTATCTCGCGGGGCTTGTCCCGACGGACGCGCAGTCGACGTTCCGCGCGCTCATCGCGATGCGGGACGGCAAGCCCGTCGTCACGTGGACGCCAGATCTGGGCGACGCGCGCGTCTACACGGTCTACGGCGCGCGGAACCTCGGCGAGGCGTGGCAGCAGGTGACGGACGCGCCCCGGGACTTCCGCTTCTTCCGCGTGACCGTCGCGCTCCCGCCGTATCCCTGACGTGAGGGACGCTAACGTGATGGGCGCAACTACCTTGACGCCGCCAAGCTTTCGCTCAAGCGCCGCATCTGCCGCTGTCGCGCCCTTCGCGTATTTCTGTATTGCCGCCGGATCTATTTGCGGCTTTTTCTGTCGCCTCTGTCAGGCTCTTTCAGCGTAGCGCACAGCACCCCCTGGAAGCGTGGCTCGTAGCCGTCGCCATCTTCCGACATCTCGGCGAGGATGCATCCCGTCCCTTCCTCATAGTATTCCCAATGCTCGTCGTCGGTCTTGTACAGTACGCCCCGTGCGCTCATGACCTGCCAGGCGACGAACCGGCGCCCGTCTGGCGTTTCGACGCGAACCTTGAGTTTTGTCTTGAACGGCAGCCTCACGCCGGTTGGCGCAACGAAGGTCGTCTCGTGCTCTTCGCGACCATAGTCGACATGGAGGTACGTTCCCTCTTCGCTTACGAAGCGTACGCTCCTGATTGGAGAGAAAGTCCACGTGGCGCATCCGGCCACGAAGATGGCCGCAGCGCCGATTAGACCGAGTAGGACGGATTTCATGTCTTGCATAATGTCTTGCGTTGCCTAAAAACAGGCTAAATGATACCATAGGATGGCGGCAAGGTGCAAGCGCCGCGTCCAGAATTACTTGGCTCGGAAAATTCTGGTATGTGGATTTGACGGGAGAAAAAAAAAACAGATATAATTGCCGTCGTTTTTAACTATACTATCCTAACAAATCAGGAGAGAAGCCATGATGCGACAGGCGGGGAAAGCGTTCGACGGAAAGCCATATGCGAGAAATCCGCGCATGCGGCTTGACGAGGCAGTGGTCATCTTGCGCCGTGCGGCGCTGACTTTCGGATTGCTTGCGGGGGGCAGCTTTGCCTGCTGCGAAGTCTCGGCCAGGACGATTGCCTGGTACCGCTTTGAGGAGGCGACGGCGGGGGTGACGATGCAGGAGACGGTCTTCACGAACACCGTCGACGCTGCGAAATACCCGGCCTACCCGGCCGTCTGCGCATTCGAGAAAAATGACCAGTTCGCGAAGGATGGCCTCTCGCATGACGCCGCGCACATGCCGGTCTGCACGAACGCCTTTCCGTCGACCCTCGCGCTCGTCGACCCGAACGACACGTGCAGGGAGTACGCGAACAACGGAGCCGTCGCGATCAACGTCCACAAGGTCAATGGCAGATTCAACCCGGTCGGCGCCGTCCTGATTGACGACCACGAGGACTTGCGCCTCCAGAACGGGACAATCGAGTTCTTCGCGCGCCTCCCGGACACCACCGAGGGCTTCAGGTGCCTTTTCTCGCGCTGCGGCCGCGCCTACAATGACTCCCAGACGGCCTTCAACCTCAGAGGACAGCTCGGGACCAGCGGGTCTATGTCCCTGTCGCTCAAAGTCGCGACGCTTGACGGCGAGCCGCTTTTCGATCCGGCGGGTTCGGTGATAAACGGCAGTATGAAAGAAGTCACAACAACGGAGCCGGTGAACATGGACAATGACCGCTGGCGCCATGTGGCGATCGTGATCGACGGGAACGCCTCGCCCAAGACGGTCAGCCTGTACCTGGACTACAAGAAGCTGGGCGCGGTCGAGTACAGCGGCGACATCCTCTACGAGGCGGGGTTCCCGTTCGCGTTTGGCGCGCATCCGCAGTGCACTTACTACGGCGCGGCCGAGCTGATCGACGAGGTGCGTTTTTCCGACGAGGCGCTTGCGCCGGAGCAGATGCTGGGCTACAAGGCCAAGTCTCCGATAGGCGACGTCGGGCCGTCGACGCTTTTCCATTTCCCGTTTGAGGGGGCGAACGAGACGGTGACGCTGGGCGCGGCGGACATGCAGAACGCGATTTCCTTCTGTCCGTTCCTTCAGAACGCGGCGGTCAATTCCGCCTACTCGCGGGTGAACGCGGCCTTCCGCGCCCCGCCGAAGGCCGCGTCGCCCTACGACCCGCAAGCCGACCGGACGGAAGTCCCGGCCGCCGTGACGCGTGCGAGCCTGCACAGCCGCGCGCTCAACGAGAATCTCTCGTCGCTTCATGCGGTGACGAACGGCACGGGCGAGGGCTTCCTGCGCGCCGTCGTCCTTCCGGACAGCATCACGGCGGCGGACCTCTTCGGCGAGAGCTGCACGGTCGAATGCTTCGCGCGGCTGCCGAGCCGGGGCTTCCTGACGGGAACGGATCAGACGCACCTGCTTTGCCTGTGGCGGGGCTTTCAGGTCCTGGTCATCGGCAACGAGGCGAGCTGGAACTACGGGTACGTCCAGTTCGCGGTCGGCAAGACGAATCTGAAGAGTTCCGACGGGCAGACGGCCTGGGTCAAGCACCTTGCGGACGACCGCTGGCATCACCTGGCGCTTGTCTATGACAAGGAAAACAACCGCGCCGACGCCTACATCGACTATTCGTGGGTCGCGGGGGCGGAATCGCCGTCGCTTGAATTCGAGACGCACGCTTCCTACTACAACGGCTTCATGATCGGCGGCACGTACTGGAATGCGCACCGGACGGGAAGCATGTGGATCGACGACGTGCGGGTCTCGCGCGGGGCGCTGCGTCCGCACCGGTTCCTGACGACGAAGGCCCTGGAGGGCGACCTGCTGGCTCGCGCGTCGTTTGATAACGACCTCGTGATGACGCCGTACACGAACTTCTTCGGCGCGGCGGGGGAGGCCCTCGCGTTCGTCGCGGGCGCGAAGGCGCCGTCCTTCTCGTCGGCGCGCCTGGCGCGCACGTTCACGGAAGGCCCTGAAGGGAAGGTGCTGGTCGAGCGCAACCGCCGCTCGCTGGCCTTTGACGGCGGGATGGTCCGCTACCGCGATCGCGGGCTCCTGGCGGATTCCGACGCGTTCACGGTCGAGTTCCTGATGCGGTGCCCGTCGTCCGCGGACGGCGCCGGCATCGCGCGCGTGAACCGCGGCTCGTCGGAAGCCGTCACGGCGGAGGTGACGTGGGCGCTCTCGTTTGCCGACGCGGCGGGGCGTCTCGCGCTCAAGGTCGACACGGACGCGGCGGCCGGGCAGGCGCACGCCTTTGACGGCGCGTCCTTCGCGGACGGCGTCTGGCATCATGTCGGCATCCAGTTCGCGCCCGCCGGCGCGGACACGGCGGTCCGCCTCTACCGTGACGCAGAGTTGGTCGGATCCTGGAACGCGACGGGGAGGCTGCGCACCGCGCCGCGCCTCATGAACTTCATGCTGGGCGCGGGCGAGGACCCGACGGCCGGATTCGTCGGGCACATCGACGAGCTGCGGGTATCGCCGGGCCTCGTCGATCCCGGAAAGTTCATGACGCCCGTGCGGAGGGGCCACGTCCTCGTCATCCGCTGATCGGACGGGGCCGCGTTGGGAGATGAAACAGGTTTGGAAATGAGAAAGACGATGAAGACGATGAACGTGAAGAGTCTGCTGCCGGCGGCTGTCCTGGCTTCTGCCCTGGGACTGACGGGGACCGCGTGGGCCGCGCCCTTCGCCGTGGACAACCGCCTTGCGGAAGACAAGGCCGTGGCGCTTGCGGCCAAGGACCTCGCGCGCGTCCTCGGCGAGGCCGAGGGGCGCGTTTCCCTCGTCACGGACTCGCGGCTGGTGGATCAGGAATGGCGCGTGCGCCGCACGGGACGCGGCGAGATCGAGATCGCGGGCGCGAACGGCATGGGCGTCGTCTATGGCGTCTACTCGTTTCTCGAAGGGACCTTGGGCTGCCGCTGGTACGCGCCGGACTGCGAGGTGATCGCGTCCGACGCCGCGACGCGCTTCGCGGCGGTCGCGCAGAAGCCGGACGCGGCGGTCGTCGCGACGGGGCGCCCGGCCATCCTTTACCGCGAGATGTACGTCGGGCGCGTCCCGGCGCCGCAGGCCCGGCCGCTTCAGGTCTGGCGGCTGCGCAACCGGGAGAGCCGCCGTGCCGCCTACAACTGCGAGCTCCTGCCCGGGAGCCCTCGGGAATGCCACTCGTTTGCCGACTACGCCGCCTACCTGAAGGAGCACGGCGGAAAGTTCTGCGGAAAGCACTTCTGCCTGACGGACGAGACGAACCGCCGGCTCGTCGCGGAGCGGATGCTGGAATACATCCGCGCGGACCGCCTCCGCTGGGTGAATGAACCCGACTACCGGCTGCCGCGAATCTACGACCTCAGCCAGGACGACGGCGGCGAGGGCTTTGACTGCGACTGCGAAGGCTGCCGGGGGCTCTGCCGGGCGGCGGGCTCGTGGTCGGGCCCGAACATCGCGTTCGCCGACGCCGTCGCGCGGAAGGTCGCGGCCGTGTTCCCGGACGTGAAGGTGCGGACGTTTGCCTACTCGTACACGGAGCGCGCGCCGACAAACGACGTGGTCGCCTCGGACAGCCTCGTCATCCGCTATTGCCGGAGCTTCCTCTTCCAGCCGCTGACCGCGGGGACGGACAACGGGCGGTTCCTTGAGGCGTGGTCGCCGCATGTCCGGCACAAGCAGGTGTGGGGATACTGGCGTAGCTTCAGCGGCCCGCACGTGCCGTCGGTGAAGCCGCTGGACGAGATCGGGGAGGAGATGCGCTTCTGCCGCAGCCATGGCGTCTGCGGCTATTTCGCGGAGGCCGAGGACCCGCAGGAGCGGTCGTTCTCCGAGCTGCAGCACTGGCTGTTCCTGAAGACGTCCGAAAGCCCGGACCTGGACGTCCGCCGCCTGGCGGAGGAGTTCTGCGCGGCGTACTACGGTCCTGCGGCGGTGCCCCTGCTGAGGCTTTACGACGCGATCGCCGCGAGCCAGCGGGAGGCGTTCGCGAAGATCGACCTGGGGTTCGTCCGCTCGCTCCGCTCGGGGAACCTGGCCATGTACACGCAGCGTGGCTACCTGACGAAGGAGCTGTTCGCGACGGCCGAGGCGCTGCTGGCGGAGGCGAAGGCGGCGGTCGGCGGCGATGCGACGCGCGCGAAGCGCGTGGAAAAGGAGCGCGAGGTCTTCGCCCGCGCGCGGGCGGACAGGTTCGAGAAGAAGGCCTGCCCAGCGGAGCTGGCGGGGCGCGACTACGAGGAATGGCAGGCGAAGTCGCTCCGGGAGGGGCCGGGCGTCGTCGTCGAGGACCCGGAGTCGGTGAGCGGCTTCGCGGTGACGTGCGACAAGGTCACGCACCGCCTGCCGTACGTGTGCGGCGTCTACGACCCGATCGCGAAGAAAACCGTCGAGATGAAGCTCGCCGCCGACCAGATTCCGCAGGACGAGAAATACCACCTCTACCGGCTGGGGCGCTGCCCGCTCATCTGCGAGTCGCGCGTCTACTACGTCTGGTCGTGGGACTGGACGACCTGGCTGCCGGCGTTCACGCCCGCGCATGACGCGCGCGAGATCTGGCTTTCGGTCAAGCTGACGGGGCCGACCTACGTGAAGGGATCGAAGAAGAAGGACGGCATCTTCGTCGAGCGGATGTTCGTGCTGCCGTGCGAAGGGGCGGAAGAGGGGAAAAGGCCATGAACCGACGGGAGTTCCCGGGGCGTCTCTTCACGCAGGCGAACATGCTCGTAGATCGGGCTTGACATTGAACGGCGTTCTGGTTGCCGTTCACCCTTATCCCGGATTTTTCTGGCTGTGCGCCATGACGATTGGCTTTGATC
>SAMEA104315424__coassemble_1312_pt1 | contig 11552 bp, 4 predicted proteins | sample SAMEA104315424__metabat2_low_PE_045 | metagenome-assembled genome bin SAMEA104315424 (sample SAMEA104315424) | gut metagenome | biome: Monkey gut; feature: monkey-associated habitat; material: faeces | place: China | collected 2013
GTCGCGATCTTTTCCATGCCGCGCATTATACCAAATCCAGGCGACCGGATGCGCACGCCGCCGAAAAGGCTGGCAGCAACCGGCGTTCAGCGCGAACGCGATAAGGAATGGTTGCGAAACGCAATCTCGTCCGCCGTATCGGTCGCCGCCATCGTCTCCTCGTCATACACGCCCGGAAGCGCAACGACCACATTGCCAGACGCGAGGCCCTCCCGAAGCGGCGCGGATGTAATTTTGCGCCAAGCGCAGGAGCGTCTTTCCGTCCACGCCGTGGCATTCGGTGATGCGACGCACTTTTGTTGCGTGAAAGTGGCACAAACGGTCGATAACAGGTGCGCAAAAGTGGCATTTCCGCGCTCCCGCCATGTCGCAAAAACGGCACATTGCAAACTCTCGGCACTTATGATATAATTTTGCACATTTAGGGGACATAGGCATGACACTCAAGCGCAAGTTCTACGATACGCTCTTGGACTGGAAGAAGAGCCACCTTCCCGAGGGGCTTCTTGTCAAGGGTGCGCGGCAAATCGGCAAGACCTTCACCATCGATTCATTCGGGCGCGAGAACTACCGCTCATACCTTTACGTCAATTTCGTCACGAATCCCGAATATCGCAATATCTTCGCCGAGAGCCTGGAAGCCGCCGACCTTTATCGCAAGCTCAGCGCTGCATTTGCGAATTTCCGAATCATCCCCGGCGATACTCTCATCTTCCTCGACGAGATCCAAAACTGCCCTCGCGCCCGAACCGCGTTCAAGCCGCTCTCCATTGACGGCAAGGTCGATGTCATCGCGTCCGGCTCACTGCTTGGGATCTCTTTCCTCGACGACGACGCCAAGCTGAATGCCGAACGGCGCGAATCCTCGATTCCCGTCGGCTATGAGCGCCAACTGACGATGTATTCGCTCGACTTCGAGGAATATCTATGGGCAATCGGATACCGTCCGGAAGTCATCGACGAGACCCTACGCAGGCCATTCGCGTCTCTTAAGCCAGTGCCCGAAATCACCAACAGGAGATTTCTCCAGCTTTTTCGCGACTACATCGTCATCGGCGGGATGCCGGAAGTCGTCGCCACCTACCTTGAGTCAAACAACTACAACGTCGCCTTTGACGTCCAGCGGAGGATTCTGTCCGCCAACCTCGACGACATCGCCCGCTACGCGCCGACGTCCGAGAAGCCAAAGGTGCGGGCCTGCTATCTTTCGATCCCCAACCAGCTTGCCCGCGAAAACAAGAAGTTCAAATACGCCTCCGTCGTCGAGCACGGGCGCAGCCGTATGTTCTACGCCTCAATCGACTGGCTTCGCGAATCTGCGCTCGTATTCCAGTGCCCCAACGTTGAGACGCCGGAGATCCCCTTGAGCGTCTACAAAAAGGAGGGCTGCTTCAAGCTCTACGCCTCCGACAGCGGCATTCTCGTCTCGATGGTCGGCTTTCCCGCCGTCAAGGCCATCCTCGACAACACGCTTAAGGGATTCGCCAAGGGCGGAATCTACGAAAACGCCATCATGAGCCTCCTCGTCCGGCGCGGGTACACGCCTTACTACTTCCACCCGAAGTCCAACCTGTCCGAGATCGACTTTCTCATCGAAGGCGACAACGGAGTCATTCCGATCGAGGTGAAGTCCGGGAATGACAGTTCCGCATCCTTTGACCGCTTCCTCGAACGCCCGGAGACGAAAACCGGCTACAAGTTCGTCAACGGCAATCTCGGGAAGAGCGGCAAGAAGGTCACGCTTCCGCATTACATGGCCATGTTCGTCTGAACGGCACCCAGTGCGCCATCGCGGCCTCCTGGAAGTTCCAGCAGCGCGTGGTCGTCACGGGGATTAATCGGTTGCCGTCCTCCGTATCGTTCGTACAGAAACGCTCGCACAGGCGTCCACTTTCCTCCCGCCACATCAAGTTGCTTCATTCGGCGATGTCATAACCGCCCTTTCCGTCGTCGAAGCGACACATCCGCGTCTCGTCGCCATGCTGCTTCAGCCAGTCTCGGACAAAACGCACAGCGGGCGTGTCGCGGTTGCAGAGCGACGAGCAGAGGAAGACGAAACCCTCGATCTCGCCGCGCCGCCAACGCGCAAGGCCAAACGCCAGCTGACGTTCAAGACAGCGCACGTCCATCTCCTTCTTGCCGCCAAAGTCGTAGAGATAGATTCCGAGCTGGATGCGCTTGGTCGGCACAAGGCGACGTAACGTCGCGATATTCTCCTCCAGGCGATCCGTCGACGCGGCTTTCCAAGTCCAGTAGGTGACGACATCCGTCAGCTCCAGCAGCGGCAGCAGGTCTTCGGGGGACAGGCACTGGTGGAACAGGTCATCGTAGACGACCGTGCGGAGCTCCAGCGGACGCGGAAAGGCATCCAGCCGCTTGCGCAAGGCGACGAGCTTCTCGTAGGGGAAGCTCGTCGGGCACGCGCGGCGACGCCCTGACGGCGTCTCGACGAAGAACTCCCGACGCTTCTTGTCGGGACGGAAGAAGTCATCGAGATCGAATCCCGTCACGTTCGGCATTTCCTCCGCAACGCGGAAGTTCCACTCGCACAGCGCGTCAAAGGAGGCCTCCACGCCCGCCTTGGGGATTCCGCACATCGGCCACGTCACGCGCTTGAGTCCCCGGAGCGTGTCCCGAAACGCCTTGTCGGGACAATCCCACCGAATGACGTTCAGGCTTTCGAGTCCCAGCAGTTTCGCCGCCTCGACCATCGGATAGTCATTGGTAGCCGGCGCAAGGCCCCAGTTGTTCTTCGGGCCATCCACCTGCCCGGTCTCATGCCCCCACAGCCAGCTTGTCTCGCGTAGCGACTGACGCGTCGTGCGCGGCTTCGCGGCGTCCGCAATCAGGCGACAGGCGAGGATCTTCTCGACGACGTCACGCGGCACGTAGTAGTAGTGGTTCGAGCATTCGTAGCCGATGCGGCTGTCGGCGCGGACGAGCGGCAGATACGCCTTCGCCGTCGCAAGTTCCTTCAAGGCGAGCCGCCGTATTTCGGACGTGTTGCCCGCGTTGCGCGCAAGGATGAAGCGGCTCTGGTCGACGGTCGAGCGGAAGTGCATCTCCTCCGCGCGGAACATCGCGAGATCGCGTTCGGCGGCGGCGCGTTTCGCCGGCTCGACGTGCGCTAGCGCCTCGGCGAAGAGGCGGTTTCCCTCGGCAAACCCCTTCGCCACCTCGTCGAAGCGCGCGATCCACGCCTCGACGGGGAAGCGTCCGTGCCACTGGTTGTCCCACGTGCCGAAGCGCAGCGCGTCATACGGGAAGCCGACCATCGTGGCCTGGTAGCCCGTCGGCTTCGGATAGAGCGGATTCGCCGGCCCCCACTGCATCGGCCCCTTGTAGACCGTCACGATGTCGAACGGGTAGCGGCGGAAGCCCTCGGAATACGCCGTCCACGCGCGGCGGACGAACGGCGCGGCCGCCGCGCCGTAGACGTCGGCGGCGATCTCGTCCAGCGACTCGCCGCCGTAGACGCGCAGGTTCATCGCGGGCGCGCTGCCGCAGCTCCACGACAGCATCACGCCCTCGACACCTTCCCGCGTCAGGTTCGCCGCCTGCTCGGCGACGAGGTCCAGGGCCGGGATGAACGGGAAGGACGAAAGCTCCCACGAGTTGCACGCCTGGACCTTCGCGAGGACAGGCAATCCGTTCGCGCGCGCCGTGCGCCAGAACGACTTCGCGTTCTCGCCCGGCCCCACGATGGCGATCGAGTAGTCGTGCTCCGGCACCGTGACGCCGCCGACCGTGACGGGAATGCCGTTCTCGCTCACGTGCATCACGCGGCAGTTCCCTTTCGGCAGCTTCGGGAAGACGTCCTTCTCGACGCCCTTCGGCCATCCCCAGTTCCAGACGATCGCCTCCGCCGACGGATCGCCCGCCGCGACGCCCTCGGCGACCGTGCGGTTCACCTCCGCCAAGATCTCGGCGACCGAACGCCCCTTGCAGCGCGGACACGTCTCGCGGCGGCTGTGCGAGGCGCAGTTCGTCAGGTTCTCGCTCATCGTGATCGTGAAGACTCCGCCAAGCCCCTTCACCTCGGAGAAGAGCGCCGTGAGTGAATCCCGCAGCCAGCGGCGCACCTCCGGCACGGACGTGCAGAGCGCGGCCACGCCCTTCTTCGCCTCGACCGCACCGCGAATCGCCGCGCGGCCCTCCTTCTCGAAGAACGCCGTCGAGAGGCAGCGCGGCTCGTTGAGATAGAGGTAGACCTTGATGCCGTACTTCTGCGCGCGCGCAACGAGCTTCTTCAGGTTGGCGAGGCGCCGTTCGCTTCCGCTGCCGAATTCGGGATAGCGCGCATCCTTCACGAGCGTGTTGAGGACGACGTGCATCCAGACGGCGTTCACGCCCTCGTCCGCGAGCTTCTGCAGCAGGCCCTCCGGGAACGATCCGATCTCGTCGTCGACGAGCGGATCGCCGTAGTCCGCAAAGTACGACGAAATCATCCGGAACGTGAACGGCGAGGGGTGAGACGGACGCGCCGGGCGCAGGGCGTCGAGGGACTTGAGCTCGTCCACGAACGCGAAGCGCGGCTCTTCCGCCGCGTCGGCGGCCGTGTACTTCAGTGGCCCGCAGTCCGGCTTGAGGAAGCCGAGCTTGTGCCATAGGAAATCGTCTTCCTTCAGCCGATAGGCGAACTCCTTCGCGTCCATGTCGATGAGCTGAAGGATCTGCTCTTCGGGCAAGAGATGCCAGTTGCGGCGGACGATCGTGATGTAGCCCTTCCGGCGCCAGGCGGGCAGGACCGCCGGATCGGGCTTCAGACCCATCTCGCCCGCGAGCGCCGTGATCTCGTCCGCCGTCGCACCGAGCGTCGCCGCGAGCCGTTCGGACGGAACAAGCCCCCAGTTGCGCCAGACGCACGCGCTCAGGCGGTCGGGGAACGGGAACGGATCGAGCGGCTTCGGCCCTTCGGCCCGCGCGAACAGCGACAGCGCGAGCAACAGAATCGTCGGCAGCCTTTTTCTCATTTGCGGTTTCCTTCCTTATTTCAAGTCCTGCGGCCGCGCGTCAGCGGCTTCTTCGGCTTCGCGTCAATCGCGAACTCCTGCCGCCTCCGCCGCGCCGTCCGGCGGCCTTGGCGAGACAATCACGTCATCCAAATCGATCCGCGATCCGGGCATCGCCCTGAACCGCACGGCCAGGCGTTCCGTCGGCAGCCCGTTTTTCGTCCGCTCGACCGTGACCGCCCGCCAGGCTTCCGTCGCCTCGAAAGTCTCGGTGCGCACCGTCCCCCTTTGCAGGCGGTAGCCGCGCGCACCGTCCGCGTCCGTGTAGAGCGCCGTCTCCAGCGACACGCGCCCGCGTCCCCGCAGACGGAACCGAATGCTCACCGAGCCTGGCGACGCGGAAACGAAATACTGGGACAGGCAAGACTCCTCGCCGGGCAGAATCCTCACAAAGCGATTCCCGTCCTCGTCCAAAAACCGTCCGCGCAGAGACCGTCCGTTCCAGACCGCCGGAACAGCGTCGTCCCCCTTCGGGAACGTGAACGCACTCCACTGGTAATATCTCGGAATGGATGCGTTCGACCGCGTCTCCTCGAAACCGCCGTTGCTCCAGGCGGTCGCGGATGCGCCCTGATGCAGCCCCTCGGCCCGTCTGGGTGCGAACTTCACGTTCACGAAATTCGATGCGCCATGGAACTTGCCATTGCAGCACGAGCTCGTCTCGACGTTCCTTGGCGTCTTGAGTTCGGCGGACTTTCGCACGCGCCCGACGTTGACCTTCCACGTAGCGCCGTCAAAGCACTTCATGCCGATCTCGCTTGTCGGAATCGCCACCTCAAGCGTCCAGCGATCCTTCTGCACCTTCGTTGCCCATTTCGCCGCCGTCTTCAGCGGCGTACGCACGACGGCCGCCTTCTGGACAGCCGCGATGAATGCGCCATGGACGTTGATGATCAAGTGATAGTAGCTCTCGCCCATGTCCGGGTAATTGTAGAAGAGCTCCACATGCTCGCCGAGAGAAGGCCAGACCCGCGTGGCATCATCCGGGAGTGCAGGGCAGGCGATCATCTTGTCCGGCGACGGCTCCATGCACTCGACGGCGATGTAGAGCGTTTCGGGCGAATAGACAATGCGGACAAAAGAAGGCTGGATCTTCGCGTCCGGGCAGGCGATGCGCATCGATTCGCTCGGGCTGAAATTGCCGAGGACATCCGCGTTCCGCCAGTCCGCCTCGTCCAGCACACCGTCGACGCGAATCTCGCCCATCTGGCGATAGGCGGTCAGTTCCTTGAAATTCTCAAGGTATTCCTTGCGCGCCTTTCGCCAAGTCAGTTCAAACATGTCACACTCACGGCGCACATGTGCGATTGACCGTGCATCGCCTGACGCTTCCGCCGCCTTCATCGCGTCATCGAGGAGCGCGACCAGGCGATCCTCGACGCCCGCCTGGTCAAGGCAGCGGCCGAGCGGAGCGCCCAATCCCCATCCATAGCATCCTGGTGTCCGAACCCACGCATCCGTCAGGAGCTGGCGGAACTCGCGCATGCCGCCCCTCCAGGCGGCCTCGCCGTAAAACAGGCGGCAAGCCTCCTCAAGATCGCGATCGACGTTCGTCCCCGACGGGTTCCACATCATGCGCGCGATCATGTAGCAGCCCTGCCAAATGCCATACCAGCGATCCGACTTCCCGAGATAGGGCGCGGCCTGGTAGATGCTCTTATGCTCGAACGGCGCGTAGACGCAAAGGCTCGAGCCACTGCAGCCGAACGACGGATACGCGAGGACGTTCTCGCAAAGCGTGCGCTCGATCGGCGAAAAACTCGAGCCGGGCGCCCCCAGGGTGCTAATCTCGTCCCGGTTCACGACAAGGGGCAACCCCAGCCGCGCCCAGGCCTTGTAGATGCGACGCCATTCCGCGTTCACGGAACATCTCTCGTCATCGACGGAATGCCGCCAGCATTGGTTGTTGAAGGACACGAAGACGCGCAGGCGCGGATCGATCTTCACCCGAGCCGGCGGATACCAGAAGTCCTGATAGCACCACCCGCCAAGCCGAATCGACGGATCGCGCGCCCAGACGCGCCGTGCGACTTCCGTGACCAGGTGCCAATAGCGGTCTGCACGTGCGCCTTTCGTGTTCTCGAGTTCCGGTGCGTCCAGTGCGCGGCATCTCTCGCACTCGCACCAAGTCGTCGTGTCGTTGTTGCCGATCGTCACGTAATCGTCCGACCCATGCGGCCCGCGAACGCGCTCGTACAGGTTTGACGCCATCAGGTCCAAAAGGCCCGCGTTCGACACGCAGGGGTTGGGATCGTTCGCACGGTAGATCGGGACACGGCGGCCGCCGACAAGCGGGAACCATTCCGGATGCGCCGCAAAGAGCGCGTCCATCTTCGCGCGGCTTTCGGCCCCGGCCCAGCCGCTCATCATCTCCTGCAGAATGTGCGAGTTGCCCGCCGTCGCGACCCCCTTCACGCAAAGTTCCTCCAGGCGCGATGCGAGCTTCGTCGGCTTGCCCGTGCGCCGGTCCGCGAAACGCCACGAGCCCGTCTCGCACGTCATGTTGTTGCGCGCATGCCAAAACCATACGGCTTCCGAGTTCGCCACGGTCTTGCGGACGCGCAGATAGGCGTTCTGCACTTCGCGCCCGACCGGCACGACAATGCTCTTTCCCTCATGGACGCAGTACTCGCCGTCGTCGCCCGGCACGAGCCAGCGCATGCCCGCATATCGCTTCAGAATCTCATAGCATCCGTACAGCGCGCCGCGCGGATTCGCCCCCGTCACCGTCAGCCCCTGCGGCGTGACGTCGAGGATGAAGCCGTCTTCGCGCAAGTCGGGATTCGCCGCATCGACCGTGACGCGAATCGGATAGGCGCCGTCCAGTTCGCCGCACCCCGTCACCTTGTCGAAATACGTCGCAATCTCGCGCGCGCCGAACTTCTCGGGACGGCTCGCGTCGTCCGCGACGACAACGCGGCACTTCGCGACGCCATCCTCGACCAGCCGAATCCCGTCCGCGCCGCACGCGACGGCGGCCGAACACAAGCACACCTGAAACGCAACCTTGAGCCTCATTCTGACACTCCTCCTTTTATCGCACGATGAACATGAATCCTATCCCCGACTTCAGCCCGAGCAGATCGGCCGAACCGCTGCCCTCGAACGCGAACGACAGCATCGCCGGGCATATGTCAAACGACAGCTCCCCGTCCGCCGTAAACGCCTGTTCGACGCCATTTGCCGTCACCATCAGAGTGCCGTCCGATACCGCGAACAGAATCTTGGCCTTGCGCTCATCCGTCACCGTACAGACCAGCGTCTCGCCGTCCGTCAGGCGCACCTTCCCCTGCGCGTTCAACGTGACGTGCGCGGACGCCGACGAAACGACCGTGCCCTTTCCGCCGATCGCGCTCGCAAAATCGCCACGCCAGTCGTATTCCCACGGGCCAATGTCGATCGCCCCGTTCAGGATGCGCGGTACGCCATCCGCGTCGCGGTCGCACGCAATCTGCACATCCATGCCCCGATCGATGACAATCGAGCCTTTTGCGGGGCGATAGCCTTCACCGAGTCCAATCTCATCTTTCCGCACGAAGCGGCAAGAATGCCCCTCCTCCAGCGACGCTTCCGTCGGGCTTGTCGAAATTCCGCTCCAGGCGCTGTTGAACAGGCAGTTCCGCGCACGGGACATGGCAGCGGATGCTTCGACCCTGCCAAGGAAAACGCAGTTCGTGGGTGCCCAGTTCACCAAATATAGGGCAAGGGAGCTTCCATTTCCATCGGTAACGAGCGTGTTGACGAACGCATAGGAGTTCATCATCCAGTAGTGGACGCCTCCGACCGGGTTGTCAAGGAAGCAGCTCTCGTGGGAGCATCCGTAGGTGATCTGTCCCAGCCGGTTGGCGTAGTTCCCGAAGAAACGGCAGGCGCGCAATGACACCCCTCTCGCGGCACCGGCATAGGCCGCGACGTTGTTGGTGAAGAAGCAGCGCTCGACAACGCGGGTCTGATGGGAAAGAGGATTGAAATTCGGCCCGCAGACGCCACCGCCGACAAAGTCCGTGATTCCGGGATCGGCCGTCAGCGTCTCCGTGTTGGGCCTCGTCCGTCCGCCCCTCAGGACGAACCCGACGATTCGGGAATTGTCATTCAGGTAGGCGCACCGAACGGCGTTCGTGCCAAGGCCATAGTCGGCGTCCTCGATTCCATCGCCGTCCGCGCAGGCTCCTTCGATAATTGTCTCTTCCTGCGCTCCTTCCGCAAGGAGCGTCACGCCAGAGGGCACGCTCGCACGCGCAGCCACGACGCTTCCGGACGGTGGCGGGCAGACGCCCCGGTCGTAGACGCCCTTCGCGACATGAATCGTGTCGCCAGGACGGACGGCCGCGTTCGTGCAGGCTGCGGCCAGCGTCTGGAACGCCGTCTGCGGAGAGATGCCGTCGTTCGCGTCGTTTCCGCCGTCTGCGGCCACATACCAGTGCGGTTGCCGAACTGTCTGGAACGCGCCTGCGTGGATCTCGCCGACAAGCGGCAATTCCACGCCCGACAGGTCTTTCCGCTCGACCGGAACGATGCCGGTCGAGAAGTCAAGCACGTTCGTGACCATCTCCGCACGGGAGATGCCGAGGGCATCAGATGTTGGCATCAGCCGCCAGTCCCCGCCTCCCGCATCCGCGTAAAAGCCGCCGTCCGAGCCATCGACCGGGCAGACGTTTCCGGAGGCCGTCACCGCGTCCGCGTTGTTGTAGATATTGCCCGCCAACGTTAAAGTTGAAATGTTCCCGTGAAACGCACAGCCTTTAATGGCGTTGTTGAACAAGAGACGGCCGCTTTTCCCATTTGCGGCCTGACCGCCTCTGCAACGGGCGATCGTGCAATTAACCGCGTCCGAATACAGGAATACACCTCTGTAATAACTGCAGTTCTCGAAAAGGCACGCGAACGCCTTGCCATAGCCGACGACAGCCAGACCCGTGCAGTCCACAAACCGACATCTTACAAGGTTGACACTGCCCGCAACGGAGAGCGGAGTGCCCGTCCCGTCGGACGCGCCGCCCGTGCAGTTCGTGAAAACGCAATCCACGACATAGACATTCGCGGGATTTCCCGCAGCAACGACGCCACCGCCGCCGACATGGTCGGAGACTTTGCCGTACGAGCATCCATCCTTTAAGGTAAAGCCCTCAATGACGCTACCCCAACCCTTGCCCTTTTGGGAATCGACGAAGACACAGCGCACGTTTTCCTCGCCATCGCTCCCCCAACGTCCGAGGACAGTCGTCTGAGACGCCCCTTCGACCGCTACGAGATGGATTTGCTTGTCTATGCTGATGCGATTCCTGCCCCCAAACGAATCGACCGTCTCGCCAACGCCGTAAACACCAGGAAGAACCTTAACCGTGTCACCGTGAGCGGCCGCATTGACGGCGGCCTGGATTGTCGCGTAGGGATGGCTCTCCGATCCCTTGTCGTCGCCCGCGTAATCGTCATCGCCGTTCAGTTGGGAACACCACAAGATGTCTCCGTTCGCTAACAGGGAGCCTGCGGCACAGGCCATCGCAAAAAGCCAGCGTCTACCATCACGAAACATCCGCCTCAATACAGGTTTTTTTTTTCATATTATCGTCCTTTCTCATGAGTTTGAAAACGACACGGCTAACAGGGCTTGACGTAGTGGTACTCGCCGTCGAGGCGCCTGAACGGCAGGGTCGAGAAGTCGTTCGTCGCCATGCCGGGGGTCATGCAGAAGATTTGCGAGGCGGCGAGCTCCGCCGCGCCCGGCCAGAGGTAGCCCTGCTTGACGATTACGACGTCGTAGGCCTTCACGTCGAGGTTCATCGCCGCGAAATGCTCCTTCATCGTGAACGACGTGCGGACTGTCGAGTAGACGATATCGACGTTGCCGTCCCGCACGACGATGCCATCGCCGGCCTCTTCGCCGACGAAGCCGAGGATCTTGCCGCGCCCGACCGCGCGATCCGCGAACTTCTCCACGGCCGCCGGATCGCACAGCGACGTGAAGAGCGTCCTCAGCCCCGTGCCCTTGAAGACCTTCACGAGGCAGTCGCTCGTCCCCGCCGCGCCGGCCGTCGTGTTGTCGCCGGAATCGCTCACGAACACCGGCTTCGCCATCGTCCGCGCCGCATCCGGAGCCTTGTCGGGCGCAAGCGCCGGCACGCCGAACGCGAGATCGGTCTTGTGCGCCTCGAAATGGTCGGCGATCGCCTTCGCCTTCGCGTGCACGGCCTCGTGGTTCGCCATCGAGTAGACGACGACCGAGGCGCCCATGAACGGCGCGTCGACCCACGGCTGCCCGTTGAAGACGTTCGCGGACACGATGTGCGGATCCCGGTCGAGCTCGCGAACCATCTTGAGGATCGAGACGTACGGCTCGACCGACGTCTGCGCGGCATCCGCGAACTGCACCTTGATGCGGAAGAAGTGGGGGCAGGTGTTTGATTTGGCGTTGAGAATCTTCATCAGCGCATTGGCGGCGCGCGTCTCGGACTCGTCATAGTCCGTGTGCGGGGCGGTGCGGTAGCCGCTGATCGCCTGCACCTGCGCGACAAGGCCTTCCGACACGTTCGCGTGGAAGTC
>SAMEA104315424__coassemble_1354_pt1 | contig 11287 bp, 12 predicted proteins | sample SAMEA104315424__metabat2_low_PE_045 | metagenome-assembled genome bin SAMEA104315424 (sample SAMEA104315424) | gut metagenome | biome: Monkey gut; feature: monkey-associated habitat; material: faeces | place: China | collected 2013
CGGCTGGGGGATACTGTCGCGTCACAGGTGTATATTGTGTTTGGGCCACTACCTTCGCCCCAGTTTCTGTCGGCATCTTTTCCGCCCGCCTTTTTGGTATAATATCTTTCCAAGATTTGAGGGAAACATGCTCGCGCAGCGACAGAAAACGAATCCGGCCGACAAAAGCTCTTGTAAAACCCAGATGCGCTCCGATCCGGGATTTCTCGACCTTGGATTCGAAAGCGTGGGAGATTCTTGTACCCAACGCAGAGAAAGTGAGGCCGCATGAATGAAGTCGTGACATTAAGCCGCGATGTCGAAATCAACGACATAAGTCCTCTCATCTGTGAATTGCGCGGCCAGGCTGTTATGCTTGATCGGGATTTGGCTGCAATTTACCATGTACTGACAGGACGGCTGAACGAAGCCGTAAAGCGGAATCTTGCTCGTTTTCCCCCAGAGTTCATGTTTCAGCTCTCGGAGACTGAGATGAGGGAACTTATCGCAAATTGCGATAGGTTCAAGATGATGAAGCATTCGCCATCCCGTATGTACGCGTTCACGAAACAGGGCGTCGCAATGCTTTCTGCCGTTCTGAAAAGTGACATAGCCATACGCGAGAGCATTCGGATTATGAAAGCCTTTGTGTCCATGCGACGTATCTTGGCGGCTGCGGGCCCGGCTTTGACGTCCCTTGCTTCACGTGTCGAAGCAAATGAAAGACGCCAAATTGAAGATCAGTCAAAGAACGAGGCACGTTTTGATGAAATCTTTGCAAAGATGAGCGCCGAGGACATCCCGTTGCAGAGCATCTTCTACCAGAACAGGTTCTGGGACGCGAAGTCGCTTCTGATCAAGTTCATTCGCCGAGCGAAGAAGGAGCTGATCGTGATTGACGCCTATCCTGGCGTGGCGACCTTGGACATGTTGGCGAAGCGCGGGCGCGGCGTGAAGATCGAGCTGGTGACGCATTCCAACGGCGAACTGGAGGAGTCGGATTTCGAGGCGTTCGGGGCGCAATGCGGCAAGTTCACGAAGACCGTCTGCGGAATCTGCCACGACCGCTTCATCATCGTCGATCAGAAGGAAATCTTCTGGACGGGCGCGTCATTGAAGGATGCGGGACGCCTGGCCTTCGCTGCGGCGAAAATGGGCGCGGAGGTCATCCCCGGACTTCTCGCGTCGATCCGCAAGGCGACGTCGGAAAGCGTCGCCTATCCAACGGGCAAGATCGCAGTGGCGAAGCGGAAAGGCGGCTGGAAATGAATGAGCAGACAAGATGTAAGCCCGTGAAGCGGGACATGAAGTCCGGCATCTTCTCGTTCTTCACCGGTGCTGGATTCCTCGACCTCGAGTTTGAGGATGCGTATGTTGTCCGAAGTCGGTGGACGCAATCTTCTGAAATGATCGGCAAGGAAACGGCATGAAAGTTTTTACGGCAGATGAACTCATCGCGGCGATCAAGGCGGCAACGTCAAGTTCGCTTGACGGCGGAAAGGCCAAAGTGTGCCTATGCGACCTCGAAGGGAACATGGGGCCGATAGAAAAACTGCATTTGAAATACGACAACGAAGCGAATGCGGTAGTAATCGCGTTCGACCCGTTTGAAAAGGCTTAAGGAGAAAGAAATGAAAACCGAAACAACCCTTGTCGAGAAAATCAAGAACTATGTCGCGAATCACATTCGCGAATTTCACAAGGAACGGCTCAACAGTCTCGGGAAGCTGAAACTTGGCGACGTTTTGAAGAGAAAAAACCCATATCTCTTCAGAGCAAAGAATATTGAGTCGGCGTACGATGTCGTAAAGAACATCGTTGACGCATTTGTCTCTTCTTCCGAAGAGACAATATTCGGCAATTGGCTTGAAGGCCTCGCGATATTCATCGCGGGAGAGGTTTACAAGGGCAAGAAGTCCAGTGCAAGGGGAATAGATCTAGAACTGGACAAAGGTGATGTACATTACATTGTTTCAATCAAATCTGGGCCGAACTGGGCGAACTCAAGTGCGCTTGCTAAAATGAGAGCAGATTTCAAAGCTGCGGCAAAAACATTGAGGACTAGCGGGAGCAATCTCAATGTCGTTGCTGTAAACGGCATCTGCTATGGAAGCAGGAGAAACAGCGATCAGGGGGACTACTTCAGGTATTGCGGACAGGATTTTTGGGAGTTCGTTTCTGGCGATGCCAATCTGTATCTGGAGATTATTGAGCCACTTGCGGTTGAAGCCAAGCAACGCAATGAGCAGTTCCTTGTTGAATATGCGAAGAAACTCAATCTCTTTGTGGCCGAATTCCTTAAAAAGTTCGCCAGAGCAGATGGAAGTGTTGACTGGGAAAAGATCGTTCGATTGAATTCGGAGAGCAAGAACAGATGAAAAATCTTCGCTTCACTTGCATCGATTTGTTTGCCGGGATTGGAGGATTCCGCATCGCGATGGAGCGGTGCGGAGGCGAGTGCATCGGCTTCAGCGAAATCAACGAGGACGCGATAACCACGTATATAGCGAACCATCCGCAGAGCGAGGGGACGAACTTCGGAGACATAACAAGGCTCAGGGATCTGCCGCCGCACGACCTTCTGACGGGTGGAGTCCCTTGCCAGAGCTGGTCTATCGCCGGACGCAACCTCGGCTTTGACGACGACCGCGGACAGCTTTGGAACGACGCACTGTATCTTCTCAACAAGTGCCGCCCCAAGGCGTTCATCTTCGAGAACGTCAAGGGTCTGGTCGATCCGCGCAACAAGGACGCGCTCGACTACATCATGTCCCGCATCAAGGATGCTGGGTATCACGCCGCCTATCACGTAATCAACTCGTTCGACTACGGCGTTCCGCAGAGCAGGGTGCGAATCTACATCATCGGTTTCCGTGAAAAGCAATATTTCGACAAGTTCGCGCCTCCGCCGCAGCCGACGGAGAAAATTCGCCTTCGCGACATCCTCGACGAGCCGGTTGTCGAGTTGGCGGCGGAATGCAAGAGTTCACCATCGCACGAACAGGGCAAGCGCGGTGCTACTAGCCTTTCGGCAAACAACAACGGCTTCAACGACTACTTTCTCTTCAACGACCTTCGCAACGGACAGACGACTATTCATTCGTGGGACATCCTCGACACGACGGAGAAGCAGAAGCGCATTTGTCTTTTGTTGCTGAAGAACCGCCGCAAGGACGACTACGGCAATCTTGACGGCAACCCACTTTCGCTCGCGCACTTTCAAGCGCTGGACGCATCCATCACGCAGCGCGACATAGACGCACTCTGCAAACTTGACATCCTTCGTCCCGAAGTTTACCGATACAGAGTCGTGCGCAAGCCGCGCACACTTGAACTTGACGACAACGAGGCATTCGTGCTGACGCTTTCGAACGGCGGCGAGTTAATCCCCGATGTCATCGGACGCGACAAGAAACTTCGCAAACGGAAGATCAACGCACCGCACCTGCTGGCGTCGCTTGCGGAGAAGGGCGTGGTTGAGGCAGTCGAGACGCGCTACGATTTCCGGTTCACGAAAATCAGCACTGGACTTTTCGGAATCAACCGGATATTCCTGCCGTCATCGAATATATTCCCCACGCTCGTTGCCAGCGATTCAAGCGACTATATAACACCTGTACAGGTGACGGCGACGAGAGAAGAATCATATCGTCGCGATTTCCTTGAAAAGGTCTATCGCGCGAAGAAGTTTCGTCGCGTCAGCAAGAATGAGGCATGCCGCATTCAGGGATTTCCTGACGATTTCATCTTGCCCGACAATCGTGCGCGATGGATGAAGCTTATCGGCAACAGCGTTTCTGTTCCTGTAGTGGAACTTCTCGTCAGAGCGATATGCGCTACGGGAGTATTCACCGATTCGACAAACATCGTAGCGGCAAAATCCATTGCATCCCTGTATATTAAATTCAAAGACAAGCCAAAACAACTTCGCCTCGCCCTAGAAAAGCGGAAGAAGGGCAAGCCGACGAAAAACAAAAAGTCCGTAAAGAGCCGCTGCAAAAGGAAACCTGCGGATGGCTGAGACGTTGAAGATAAAAGACCTTCCGCCTGAATCGCGGCCGCGGGAGGCGTTCATGCGTTCGGCGAATCCGCAAAAGGAGATGTCGGACGCTACTTTGCTTGCGATTCTCATTCGCACGGGGCAGAAAGGTTCCAGCGCCATCGATCTCGCCAACAGACTTATCAAGCGCTTCGGCGGAGCGGCGGAACTTGTCGATGCGACATGGCAGCAGATTGTCGCGGCAAAAGTCCCGGGAGTGGGCAAGGTCGCTGCGGTTCAATTGGCGGCGGCCTTTGCGCTCGTCAAACGAAACGTCCGCACCTCGCAGCGTTCGTTCAAACGAGCGATCGAAACCTCCGATGATGTGGTCAGGCAGGTGTTGTCCGCCGGAATTGACGAGAAGCAGGAAAATACGTTTGCCCTCTACCTCGACACACAGGGGAAGCTCCTTTGCGAGCCTATGCTTGTGTTTCGCGGAGTGCTTGACGCAACGCCGCTCCACCCTCGCGACATCTTCCGCAATGCTATTCGTCTTGGCGCAGCATCGGTAATCGTCGCCCACACGCATCCGAGCGGTGATGCAACTCCAAGCGATGAGGACTTGTCTGAAACCAAGCGTCTGGTAGAAACCGGAAGGCTCGTCGGCATTCCCCTTGACGACCACGTGATAATCGGCTGTGGCACCAAGCACCATGTGTCAATACGAGGGCTCGATCGGATTCAGTTTGCGTGATGAACATTGGGATTTCACAATATGGACACTTTCAGCCCAGAGCAACGCCATAGGTGCATGAGTAACATCCGGTCGAAGAACACTTTGCCGGAAATCCTCATGCGCAAACGGCTCTTCGCCTGCGGTTGGCGGTTCAGGGTGTGTGACAAACGGCTTCAGGGCAAGCCTGACGTTGTAATTCCCAAGGCGAAGACAATCATTGACGTGCGTGGATGCTTTTGGCACAGGCATGGGTGCAAGGACTCGACAATGCCGAAGTCGAACATTGCCTTCTGGGTGGAGAAATGGTCGAAGAACGTCAAGCGTGATCACGGGAACGAAGTGGCATGGCGCGATGTCGGCTGGAATCTAATAATTGCCTGGCAATGCTCACTTGAAGGAGTCAAAGTCGACCACACACTTGAGCGCATTTGTGCAAAGATTGAGTTGTGGACTTCAGAATGTGAAATAGGTAAACCGCGCCGAATCCTCCACAGGATGGAACTCCCGAAGCCGATTCGCAAAGCAAAAGTCGGAGGTGCGTGAAATGTTTATCGAAAGAACACAATCACTAAAGACAAACTTCTACCCCATTGATTGCGGGTACTTTGACGTTCAATGTTTCGTCAAACGAGCTTGCCGCCGGACGAAATGCGCGAACTGGTCATCAATGCCTTTGCCCACCGCAGCTATATCGAGCACGATGCGCCCGTGTTCATTGCCGTGTACGATACACGGGTGGAAATAACCTCTCCCGGCGGACTGCCGCGAGGCCAGACAGTGGAGCGCGCGATTGCAGGGTTTTCCAAAATCCGCAACGAAATGCTTGCCAAGGCGCTCAACTACATGAGGATAATCGAAGAGTGGGGCAGCGGTTTGCGCCACGTGAATGGCATCTTGCGTGATTATGGTACTGGCACTGTCGAGTTGGAGGATGCCGGCCTTGCCGTAAGAATGAATGTCCGTAGAAATACTGTGCCGTCGGGCGAGGCAGTAAATCCGAAATGCGCTACAGAAAAATCAAATGGTGAGGCAGTAAATGAGGTGATAAATGAGGTAGTAAGTGAGGTGGTAAATCAGATTTACTTGGCGATAAAGAGTAATCCTGGCGTCAGGAAGCCGCAGTTGTTGAAGATTGTTGCTACAAGCCGTGCAACCGCAGAGCGATCAATCGCGAAACTACAGCATTTGAATAAAGTCGAATTTAGAGGGGCACCCAAAACCGGCGGATATTACTGCAAGTAGGTTATGAAAATCATCATTGAAGAGTACCAGTACCCCGTTGAGGTTGTCAAAGACATCCTCTGGGAGGGTACGTTCCAGACGGTTGACGGCATGGTGTCGATCAACTATGTCGGATACTACTTCAATTCCCGCAAAGAGGTAAACGACTGCGTGTTCATTCTTCCGAAGGTGCTGTTGGAAGAAAGCCCAGACGGGAAAGACCTGGTCTTTGGAAGATACGCGCCGGAAAGCATCGTGAACATGGATGCGTCCTCGCCGTTCACAACGGGCGAACGCGAATTCATCTACCGCTTCTCTGTGTGGATATATCGTGCGCTGTGCGTCTTCCGAAAGTTGAACAAGGAGTCGAGGATCATCTATCAGCGGCAGGTCTCGATGATGGGCAAGGGGAGGCTCCGCAAGTCGGCCACGCTCCTTGATGTCCTGTTATCCCTCTTGCAGTTCCAGAAGGACAATCGGGACTTCTTTCTCTTTACAGTCAAGAATCTCCATTCGGGATTCAATAAAATCAACTGGACGCGGACGATTGCCACCACGAAAGCGGTTGTTGACGAAGGGAGCCCCGCTTACCTAAACCCCGTCAACAAGCGAAGGATGGTGAATTTCGACGAGGAACTGCTTGTCATATTCTATTCCATCTTGAACCGCATCCATGAGCAGTACGGGTTCCCCGCTCCCATCGACATGGGCTACGAGCTGATAACCGGGAAGAGGTTTGACCGTTACGTCAAGGGCTACGGGAAGATTCGGCTCAACGCCATCAAGTACAAGTATTTCTCGGATACGGCACTTCGGCTTTGGGAGCTGTGCATGGCGTACTTCGACCAGCCGAGGCAGATAGATGTAAAGGCCGACAGGCGGGAGTATTTGCTGGCAAAGAACTTCAATATCGTATTCGAGTCGATAATCGATGACCTTGTGGGCGAGAAGAACCCACCGGCTGGACTTAAGGAGCAGGAAGACGGCAAGCGCGTAGACCATCTCTACCACTATCAAAGTCTCATAACCGGCGAGCCGGACAAGGAAGTCTATTACATCGGCGACAGCAAGTACTACAAGAGTGGCAATTCTATCGGGCGCGAGAGCGTGTACAAGCAGTTCACCTATGCGCGCAATGTCATCCAATGGAATCTCAACCTCTTTCTCGACAACCCGGATGCAGCCGCACAGGCCGACTTCAACGAGTACGGAAAATTCGGGAAACTGCGCGATGACATTACCGAGGGCTATAACGTCATCCCAAACTTCTTCATCAGCGCCAGGATGGTGAAAGATTCAGCCGGACGGCTCAGCTATGCCGATGACATACACGAAGCGGACAAGAAGGCAAATGTTTTCAATTCGCGCCAGTTCGAGAACCGCCTCTTCGACCGCGACACGTTGCTGGTCGCACACTATGACGTGAACTTCCTCTTCATAATCGCTCTCTATGCGCGTGACAACCCCTCGCAAAAGACGAAATGGAAGACGAGCGTCAGAAAGATGTTCCGCGAAAAGATTCAGGCGATGCTCAAGGAGCGGTTCGATTTCTACGCCATGACGCCACGCGCAGACGTGGACGCCGAGCAGTTCTTGCGCGATAACTTCCAGCTGTCGCTTGGAAAGGTGTACACACCGTATGGGAACAAGGGCGCGCATTCCTATTATTCACTTGCCCTCGACAAAGACGCAAGATTCAAAGACGAGAATGACGCGGTCAAAGGACGGCTGGAGCAGGGATTTGTGATAGCCGAGTGTCCGCTCGGAACAGATCCTGCGACGGTCGTGTCCGGCGAAGCGCCGGTTGCCACGCCGCCTGTGTCGAAACGGTTCCTCACGCATCACTGGATTGAGAACTATCTTGAAAAGTATTTCCTTGTCGGTTGTTGCAAGGATGCTGCGCACCGAAGCTGGATTCTTGGGCGCAACAAGGTCAAGCGTTCCGATTTGTACAACGTCCGGCTCGGCAAGCGCACTGGTGCCGTTGTCGCCGATGCCGCGCTTACGAGAAGCCCAAAATTCCTCGTCCTATATGACATTGCCTCTCCATCCACCTACTCAGTATACCGCATCAAGAGTGGTATGCGCTGCGAGAAGGACAAGATGATCAAGATGGGCTACACTTCCGCCCAGTGCGACTATTACTGCTACGTGCTGGAGGAGGAAGTGTCGCTTGGCGACTTGGACGTGCCGCAGCTCATCGCGGAGCGCAAACGCGAGAAAGGCGGCGACTTCAAGCCGGGCACCCCCATTTATCTCAAAGGAGGCGAATTGATCGGTTTCAGGAGGTGACTTGTGTCTGCTAAAAGACAGGACGGATAGCTTGTGAATGATTGACAGCGAAAGGAAGAAGGGCAGGTGCGGCTTTTGGCTCGAGGTGCTGGCGCTGGGCGTGGGGGCCGTTGCCGTGGGTGCGTTCGTCCTTGTCCGTCCGTTCGGGCCATCGCCGCAGGATGGCATGTGGCGTGTCTCCTCCCCTGAACCGTGTCTTGTTGTCGTCCATGCGGACTTCACCGCCGTCGAACGTACAACGGGTTCGCTCACCACCCTATTCGGCAACGTCCTGCACGCGACGCGGCAGGCCCATTGCTCCATGCCATTCGTCCAGCGGTGCTGCGGTTCGTCGGAAAAGTGCGCCCCGCGCACGGCCTGGGGCGACGCGCCCTGCCATTTGCAGGTCGGACGCGGCACGTTTCCGCCGGACGCGGCGGACTATGCGGCGGGCAAGGACACCTCGTCCGGCTTCTTCACGGTGGACGGTCGACGGGTGGCGGTTTCGCACTTCGACGTCATCCGCCGCAACACCAACTGGACGGCCGCACCGGAATCCTTTCCCGGAGGTTGGCACGACGCGAACGATAACGAACTCGTCCACACACAGGAGGAGATTGTACGCTGGCCGATTTGGCGGCGGCGTGTCAATCTCGAAGGCCTGCATGTGCCGTCCGGTGAATATTCGGTTTCGGAGACGATTGGCCCCGCGCTTGCGGTGACGGCGTACCTTGCCGACCTCAAGGGTGACGCGCTCGAACGTTGCCCGCCCCCACATCCGCGTGGTCGCCCCGACGACCTGCCGGGCCACTGGGCCTTGCCGTAGGCGTGGTTTTGATTCCAAGTTCCATGCAACAAAGGCCACAACGGCGGATGCACGATTGGTGATGCCGACAGGGACTGGTGACGCGGCGGGCGTGGGTGTAGACGTGAGGCGTGTCGAGATGGTATAATACGCACATGATGAAAAAGCCTTCCTTTAGCGTGTCCGCGTTCGGCGTGACGAAATACGGTGAAAAAGCCAGGAAATTTACCCTTTGCGGCGCGGGCGGCGTCGTGATGGAGGTCTCCGACTATGGCGGCAAGATCGTGAAGCTCTTCACCCCCGACAAGCGCGGCAAACTGCAGGACGTCGTCGTCGGGTTCGACTCTCCGGCGGGGTGGGACGGCGGCGATCCCTATTGGGGCTGCATCATCGGGCGTTACGGCAACCGCATTGCGGACGGCATCTTCAAGATGGATGGGCACACCTACCGTCTGCCGGCGCTCAACAACGCGCCGGGCGGCATCGGCTGCAATCTGCACGGGGGCGCGCGCGGCTGGAACGCCTACGTCTGGCAGGCCGAGCCGTTCGTGACGGAGACGGATGTCGGCATCGTCTTCACGCACGTCTCGCCCGACGGCGACGAGGGCTTCCCCGGACGTGTCGAGGTGACGGTCACGTACACGCTGACGGAGAAGAACGTCTGGCGCGTCGACTACAAGGCCGTAACGGACGCGCTGACGCCCATCAACATGACGCAGCACGTCTACTTCAACTTCAAGGGCGAGGCCGGCGGCTCGATCGAGGATCACATCCTCCGCATCCCCGCGAAGACCTACCTGCCGACCGACCTCGGGCAGATTCCGACCGGGAAGATCAAGCCTGTCAAGGGTACGCCGTTCGACTTCACGAAGGGCATGCGCATCGGCGAGCGGATCAACGCGCCCGACCGTGACCTGGAGATCGGCAAGGGCTATGACCACTGCTGGATTCTTGATCGCGGCGAAATGGCGACGAAGAAGAAGTCGAAGCGGCTCAACCTCGCGGCGGAACTGTCGTGTCCGCTGAACGGGCGGCAGGTCTCGGTCTGGACGACCGAGCCGTGCATTCAGGTCTACACGGCGAACTGGGCGTCCTACGACCAGACGGCGAAGGGCGGCGAGCATCTCTCGTTCCGCTGTGGCTGCGCGCTGGAGACCCAGCACGCGCCCGACTCGCCCAACAAGCCGAAGTGGCCGAGCGTCTTCGTGAAGCCCGGCGAGGTCTACTCGTCCACGACCGAATTCCGCTTCTCGGCGAAGTGACCGGCACGTGACGGACGACGCGCCCCAGAAGAAGACGTGCTTCACGTTCGAGCTCACGAACGACCAGCAGGAGATTCTGCTCGGCCTTTTCGTGACGGGGAACTACCGTCGGCGCGAAGTTCCCTATTCGCTCTACTCCATCGAGGGCGAGAAGTTCAACGCGACGCTCTACGAGAAGGAGAAGCACAGCAAGCGCAAGCTCTGCGTGCAGGGCTCCGGCGCGCAGGACTTCGTCGAGTTCCAGCTGGAGCCGAAGGGTGTCGTGCCCGTCTCGCTCGGCTACGAGAAGGTGCTGTCGCCGGAACTCTTCTCCGCCCATGCGGGCAGTGACGAGTCGGGCAAGGGCGACTACTTCGGCCCGCTCGTCGTCTGCTGCGCGTATACGGACGAGCGGCTGTCGGACGAGATGATCCGCCTTGGCGTCAAGGACTGCAAGCAGATGACGGACAAGGCGGTGCTGACGGTCGGCGCGGCGTTGCGCCACCTGCTCGGGCCGGACGGCTATGCGGTCGTGAAGCTCGGCCCCGCCGCGTACAATCGGCTCTACGCGAAGATCCAGAACATCAACCGCATGCTCGCATGGGCGCACGGCACGGCCATCGAGGAACTGCTGACGAAGCGCGCGGGCTGCACGCGCGTCGTCGTCGACCAGTTCGCGCCGACCGAGACGACGATTCGCCGCGCGCTGAAGGAGCGCGGACGGAAGGCGGCGGTCGAGCAGCGGCACAAGGCCGAAAGCGACATCGCCGTCGCGGCGGCGTCCGTCATCGCGCGCGAGCTCTTCATCCGCGACATCCAGCGGATGTCCGACGAGGCGTTCGGCGGCGCGGCGCAGGCGGCGGGCGACGCGAAAGCCGCGCCGAAGATCCCGATGGGGTCGTCCGATCCGCGCGTCCGCAGCCTCGCCGAGGAGATGGTGCGTACGCACGGCCCGACGTGGCTCATGAACCACTGCAAGGCGCACTTCCAGACGACCGACAAGGTGCTGGCCGCGTGCGGGGCCTCCCGGAGCGCGCTGCCGCCCGAGGGGCAGG
>SAMEA104315424__coassemble_1356_pt1 | contig 11263 bp, 13 predicted proteins | sample SAMEA104315424__metabat2_low_PE_045 | metagenome-assembled genome bin SAMEA104315424 (sample SAMEA104315424) | gut metagenome | biome: Monkey gut; feature: monkey-associated habitat; material: faeces | place: China | collected 2013
GTCGTGTTCGCAACCGAGGGGAGGGAGATGTGCGGGGGGGGAAACCTAACCCGTGCAGCGTACGCGAATCAGCGTATGACGCTTTAGTTGAAACTTCGCCAAAGTTAAAGTAGAAAAGCGGAATACGGTGATCGCGCTACGTGGTTCATCCACGTGGCGTGTTTCATCATCTATGTTTTTCTACGGGCGTTTGGCGATGCCTCAACTAAGACGTGGTGATTTGAAACACGCCACTTTCTTTTTCTGCACGAGGGAGGGGCGTGACATAAGACGTGCGGTTAAGGTATTAGACATGAATAAAAGCATAACTGAACGGGAAAAGAATCCAAGAAACCGTAAATTGTATCACTTTTCTCTTGTTGCCATGCTAACCATTGCCTTTTTGACAAAGGCTGACCCATTGCCAGACGGTGGGCCTTATCAGGAAAAAGTCGGCAAGTGGACATGGAATTTTTGTATAGCCAATGGAGAGGCAAGCATCGGAACAGGAGAGGCATACTCGGCAACAACTTCTTCACCGAAACCGACGGGAATCGTAGAAATCCCATCGCGACTAGGAGGAAGAAATGTAACATGCATAGGGTGTCAGGCGTTTCGTAATTACAATAAAGTTACAAGGTTTATAGTCCCAGAAGGTATTGTTAGTGTTGAGAACGGTGCTTTTGAAGAATGTTCGTCCTTGGAGTCCATTGAACTTCCATCGACATTATTGCAGATTGGTACATGGACGTTTTCGCATGATGCGAATTTACAGGAGGTGACATTACCTTATGGAATAGAAAACATTCCGAGGTACTGTTTTTATAATATGCCAAGGCTCCGACAACTCGTCTTGCCAAAGTCAATAAAGACTGTTCAAAACAATGCAATTTCAGTTGTTGACAATGCTGTTATCACATTTCTGGGCGATAAGCCGATAATTGCGGACAAAGGGCTACCCCAGTCTGCGAATATTAAGGTGAGTGTGTATTCTTCTGGATGGGAGAACGAACCGAATCTGCAAATAAGTTATATTGAAAGTGTAGATTCCGTTGAATACAATGCATCAAGAGGCGTAGCATTTGATCGTTCGGATAATCTCGTGTCATTATCCTGTAAGACAAAAGACGCGGTCATCCATTACACGTTAAATGGAGAAGACGTGAACACCAGCAGTCCTGTCTAAAGCACTCCGTTTTATGTAGCAGAAACGGCCACATTAAAAGCCGTGGCCTTTTTGAATGAAAAAGCATCAAGCGCCTTGCTGTCCGTTGACTTTATCCGCACTTGGTACGCTGTGGAAAATGTCGCATTTGACATGGAGAAATTGGCGAAGGGCGGTTCATTTGCTACTGCTTCGCAGACGGTAACGCTGTCGTGCGCGACGGACGGCGCGACGATCTACTACACGATTGACGGAAGCGAGCCGAATGCAGCAAACGGACGCATCTACAAGGGGCCGTTTGACATCTACCAGACGACGACCGTCAAGGCGGTCGCCGTGAAGGACGACTGGAAGGACTCGGAGGTTGCCGTCGCGACCTTCACGAAGGAGAACGCGCTTGGCCCTGCGCTGAACTTGTTGGAAGTCATGCCGGACAACGACAAGACGCATCCATGGACGGTCGTCACGGACGAGACGCACGACGGCGTGAGTGCGGTGCGAAGCGGTGCCATTGGCGAGGACGAGTCAACCACGCTGAAAGCGGTCGTCTATGGTGCGGGACGACTCTCGTTTTGGTGGAAAACGGCGTGCGAACCAAGCGTCGATGGCGAGTATTACGACTACGCGGCATTCTTCAACGGCTCGACAGAGATTGCGAAGCTCGCGGGTGTGACGGATTGGCAACAGGTCGTGCTGGATGTCGTGGGCACAGGCAAGCATACGTTCAAGTGGACGTATCAGAAGGATGACTCAGGCTATGTGCCGCTGGATTGCGTCTGGCTCGACCAGGTGCAGTGGTTGCCGAAGACGACAGATTTCTACGCAGGGCATACGCTCACGACGGAAACGCCTGTCCCTTGCGCTTGGCTCGACAAGTACGGCCTGGGACGCGAAAGCGACTTTGAAGCCGCCGCCAAGGCGAAATCCGGCAAAATCGATGGTGCAGGGCATACGCTGACGGTCGAAGAGGAATATGTTGCGGGAACAGATCCGACAAATGCGGCTTCGCGACTGGAAACGCACATTGAGATGGAAAACGGTGCGCCGATTGTGACGTGGATGCCGGATCTTAATGAGGGCGGCACAAAAACGCTTCGCACCTACAAAGTTTGGGGCAAGGATGCGTTGGATTCGCCCACATGGGAATACCCGACAAATGCCTTGCACCGTTTCTTCAAGGTTACGGTCGAGATGCCATAAGAGAAGTCGTTTAACAGCCCTCTCAATTCCTACTTTTTAAAAAGTAGGAATTGAGAGGGTGCAACACAGTCATGAGAAAGCGAATAGAGACTATAGGAGAGTCGTGTTTGAACGAGAGGCAAGAGATATTGAGGGAATCGACGAGATGATAGAGGGCATATTTGGGAAGGACTTAAAATGAGGCGAAAAGAGATTGATTGTGCAAGAAAATATAAGAAAACTGTGTTGTTTGTTTTGCCATTTGCCTCTAAACACCAGATTATGATATAATTCAATGAAATTTTACGCAAAATGACTCTTGCCCTCGCACGAATACCTCATGACGAGTTGACTAGTACGGATATCGTTCAACATATCCGTACTAGTCAACTCGTCATGAAATGTGGTATAGACAATGTAGTCGAACTCAAGTCAGATGAACCTATCAAGGGTGGGCATACATTGGGTGGTTGGAAATCATAAAGAGCTGTCTTTGATGCGACTTCGTGGTATACGGTGCCGAATGCATGGCTGGAAACTAGACAGATATGTTGAACGCTGTCGATATCGTACTTTCATGAAGAAGCGGAAACTTCATCGCAAAGTTAAGAACGTCGGATCAAACTTTTGGCATCGTCCTTTTCAGTTATTACCGGGGGATGAAGTTTTTGCTATGATTGTGCAAGAGCGTTATGCCGTTATCAGAGTCGGGGATCAGTCGGTTATATGTCCACATGGTTCCTTGATTTTGAATCTGCCAGAAATCTTGGATTTTGAACATAACTATGAGGATTCTGCGAGGACTATAGCGATTTTCCGTCGAGCTTTGGAAAGTGGAATCCGAATTTCCTACGTCAGTTTTGAAAAGCTGAAACATGTGACACCTGCTTGTGTTATGGCGTTTGCGTCGTATGCGGATATCTGGAAAAGTAAGGCTCCGCAGATTCACGCTCGATGCGAAACTTGGGCTCCTGAAGTAGAGCTTGCCTTTGCACAGACGGGTTTCTTTGACATGCTTGGTATAAGGCATAGAGACTCTCCAATTAAGAACCTTTCAGGACGTCGGTATATGCCGTTACGTTCATGCAATATTATAACCGCGGAGGGTCGCAATGTAGGGGCTGAGACCAAAAGATTAAGAAAGGATATTGAAACGTTCATGGGACGTTCGCTAAAGGGAGTCCGAATGTACGACTCCGTTAGTGAAGCTATTCTGAATGTTCGTAATCATGCCTACAAGGGTATGGTGCGAGGGCGGTTGCCGTTTCGTTGGTGGATATCCGTTTCTTATGATGAGATGAACTCTGAGCTGGGAATTATTATCTTTGATCATGGTTACGGCATCCCGCGTACGATGAATACATCGACAAAATTTGATAGAATTCGTAGGTTGATGAGTCTGCGTGAAGGTGGATGGAGTGAGAAATCACGTCTTTGCATAGCTTTTGAGCGATATCGGCGTAAGAACGGCACATCTCGCCCGTTTGTTGAAGGTAGAGGGCATGGGTGCGAAGATATTGCTCGATTAATTCAAAAAGAGGGAGCGAATCAGGTACGTAAGGGTTGCCGGTTGTCGGTCATCAGCGGAATGGCTCGGTATGATCTTGAGAACACTGTCATTTCAGGTCGTGGCGAGGCAAAGGCATTGAAACTCAAACTCCAAGGAACACTTATTGAATGGAAAATAAAACTATGAATCCCATGAACGAATTCACCATCGTAATTGGACGAGATTTTTCTGATACGCCCGGTGGGCGTTACTCAGAAGATGGGCCGTGGAATGGCCAGAAATTTAGAGAGAAGTACCTTATTCCTGCCCTGAAATCTCATAGCAAAGTCATTGTGGACATAAGTGGTGTCGAAGGCTACGGGTCTTCGTTCCTTGAAGAGGTGTTTGGTGGGCTTGTGCGCAGTAGATTGTATTCCAAGCAAGAATTAGAGTCGAAGCTTGTCTATACGACCGGAGATCCTTGTCAGGAATGTTATCTCGGGAGAATCAGTTCATACATGCGCGAAGCATGGGAGAAAATAAAATGACCATGCTTGATATTCCTTGGGAGAAGATATGGGAATGGATTTCTGATTCACAGCTGTTTTCAACTGTCATCATTTTGGTGTTTGGTACCTTTGGATTTAATTGGTGGACAACACGGCAGGAATCTCGTCGTGCGAATGTTCGGCAACTGTTACATCTTGTCGAAGAATATGCAGCAAATGCCGAAGAATATTGGACTGATTCACCAGGAGAAGAGATGCACACAAAGCGCCGATTGTGTGCTATTGCCTTCCGTCTAAAGAACGAATATCCCGTGATGTGTTCATCGCTTGAGGTCATCAGGGGACTGAGCAAGGCCGATAAAGCCCAATATAGAAAGATGATGGACGATTTGTGGGAATCTGCAACAGATGGATTCTTTGAGTCGGAAAAACGGTTTGCTGATGAGCATGTTGAAAGAAGGCTTAATCGAATCTCTTTACATTCCTCGGCCCTTCGAAGATCATTGAAGGCACTTGTTGTTTAAGACAGTAAATCGGAAGTATCAAATTCCCCGCAGAAACACAGCATTGCCCATGCTGGCCCAAGGTTAGGTCTTCTCGCGGATCAAGCGCATCGAACGCGAACGACACGAGCGCGAACTCAACAAGAGCAACAAGTCTCGGCTGGCCTATGTGCTGTTGGGCCTTTGCCTTGGCTGGCTTGGCATCCACAACTTCTACATCGGACGCGCAGGGCTGGGTGTCGCACAACTCGTGTTGTTCATTTTCTCTCTTATTCTTTTGCCCTTCGGCATCGGATTTGTTGGCTACCCCATTCTCGCAATTTGGATCTTGGTCAACATCTGCTCGATTGATACCGATGCCGACGGTCGCCCGTTGAGCTGATCGGCTTGGCTATTTCGCTCTGGCCACTCATTCTCACTTTTTTAAAAAGTGAGAATGAGAGGGCTTCCCAATCTCACGTAGCGTATGTGGTCAGTTGCATCCTTTCCGAAGAGTGGGAGCCTCTAAAGTTAGCAAGAATAACAGCCTCCCCAAACAAACCCTCTGCGTGCTCTGCGGCTCTGCGCGAGGGATCAAATTATGATATCATTACGTAATTTAATGGAGCTGTCAGAGTCGATGATGAACGAATCCGATACAGTCCGCTTTCTTGCGACGGCGTTCACGGAGAACCGTGCGCGGCTTCTTGCGCTCGCCGAGCGGAATCTGAAGCCGGTTCTGCTGAAGCGCTTCTCGCCGGAGGACGTTCTTTCCGCCACCTACGAGGCGTGTGCGAAGCGGCTCGCCTACTTCGTGGCGCATCCAGACGTACCCGTCTTCTTCAAGCTGCGGACGCTCCTGTTCCAGACGCTGGCCGACCTTGAACGAAAGAACCTGGGGGCCGACGCACGCGATGCCTACCGCGAAGTGTCTGTCGCCGACGCGCCGGACGAGACCAACGTCGGCGGGCTCAACTGGGGGCTGTTCGCCGCCGATGTCACCTCGCCCGCCTCGCGCGTCGACCGCGACGAACGGCACAGCCTCCTTCGCGCCGCGCTGGGTTCGCTCTCCGCCGCCGACCGCCAGATCCTCATTCTCCGCCATTTCGACGGACTCGGCAACGGCGACTGCGCCGCCATTCTCGGCATTGAGCCCAAGACCGCGTCCATCCGCCACGTCCGCGCCCTCGAACGCCTCCAACGCAAACTGATGGAAGTCTCGTGCTTTCGCGGAACGACAAGATAATGCAGATTGAAAGACGTAACGCACGGCAAGCACTTGGCCATCTTGACCTACTTATGGTATAATAAGCGCCATCAAGGTAAAGGAGCAATCTATGCAGTCGATGCTGAATGTCTACGAGGCCAAATCCAACTTTTCGAGCGTCCTTGCGGAAGTCGAGAGCAAGCTCTCGATTTTCACGATCATGCGTTATGGCCGCCCGATTGCCAAGATTGTTCCCATTGCCCCCAGACGCAACATGGGGCCGCTGCCGGGATTTGCGGGCAAGGTGAAGATGCGGGGCGACTGGTTTGCCGACGAATCCTCCGAATGGGAGAATGCCTAATGCAACGGGTTTTGGTCGACACGTGTGCGCTTATTTGGCTTGCGACGGGCGATCACAAGCTCTCCCGGTCGGCACGCGAGACGATTCAGGATGCGGAACTCCTTTGCTTTTCGTCAATCTCAATCTGGGAAATCGCCCGAAAGGTGAAGAAAGGTGAGTTGGAAATCCCTGTCTCTCCCGCCAAGTTTGCCGACATGCTTGTTCGGCAGTATGGCATGAGGGAGTTGCCGCTCGATAACGCCATCATGCTTCAAGCCTCGGCGTTGCCGGAAATCCACAAGGATCCTGCCGACCGCTTCATCATCGCCACGGCGTTGCTGAATGGCTGCGTGGTCGTGACAGGGGATCGCCGTTTCCCCGAATATGGCGTAGAAACGGTGCAGTAAATGACTTTTCGTAAAGGGCGGCGTGACATCTAAAATCTTCATGACTATTGGAAGTGCGCAGAAAGGCGATGTTTTTTAACGCGGGCGCATTGACGTGCCAAAGCAGACTTGCTATACTGCACACTATCTTTACGTCGTGAGGTAATATAGAAAGAAGGGTAAGACAGTATGAACACCTCTGTAGAAAAACCAGGCTTGTACGGTCTTAAGAATTCAAATAGAAATTTTGCAGACCCTGACTGTTGGGGAAAGAATCAATTCAACAACACTTTCCCTGCTGCATTATGCTGCTACATGAGGGATGCCAAGCACACCGCTAATTACATTTCGGTAGCAAGCGGCAAGCCGCAAGTATCGGAAATTTCGTTTGACTCCGTTTTCGGTACGAATTTGCCAAATGACAAGTTGAAGTTTCTTTTTGAAGTTCCTTTTGATCCTTATCGTTCACTTGTTCATGAGGCAATGGAAAAGATTGACTTGGTTATAACCGAGGAGACGACAGGACGGTATTTGACTCCACTTGAGATAAAACTAACAACATTGCCCGACAATGGAACCGCGTCTCTACCTGAAAGTGAATATGGCTCGGAAATTGTTGTACGCTCCGCAACAATGAGATATGTGGCATTAGGCATAGCATCACGGCTGAATGCAGATCAGCGCGAAGCCATCAAACAGTTGTTCATGCCTGTGTGTGTTGACATTCGGGACTGGAGCAGTGTCTATGAAATGCGCCCAAAACGTGAGGCGATCTTTTCTGCACTTGACAAGTTTCTGCTTGAATACGAGGCGATTCAGAAGCCTCTTGTGATACAACCTGTTTGGAAAACAAAGGGCAAAAGCCCTGTTCTTGCAGACGATTGCCTTGATGTGTTCGTCTGGAGCGATTTCGCCCTTTCGCGTTTGATGCATACGTCGTGCCTTGAAATGGGTAATGAGATATCTCGTCCACAACGAGCCGCATTGAGGCTTGTGCGATTTCTGTACGAATTTGTGACACAGGGACGAGTGTTTCAGATTCCGATTTACGATGCCATGCTATTCGGAAATCAAGGTGATAAGGAATTTGCCTATCGCGGTGCGCAGACGCATCAATTCATGGCGTGTGACAGGCTGACGAATCCAATCGTCAGGAAAGATGAGATTAAGAAAATCGTGCTGGGAGGCGGACACAAGTTCTTAAGCCCCGAGCGGCGTTTTGATGCAATACTCTTTTTCTCAAAGGATATCTTCAATGAATAAGTTCAGAACTGTTGATCTGTTTTGCGGCGGTGGGGGATTGTCGCAAGGACTTCAAAATGCGGGGTTCGATATCGTCGCCGCATTTGACTGGTGGCAGCCAGCCATCAACTTCTACAATCAAAATTTTACGGGGCATTCCGCATATCGCCAAGATCTCTCGGATGTCGAGTCTTCTGTTGCGAGAATTAGCAAATGGAGGCCTTCGGTGATTGTGGGCGGACCGCCCTGTCAGGATTTCTCATCTGCTGGCAAACGTGATGAGAGTGGTGGCCGTGCGGAACTTACTACAGCGTATGCTCAAATTGTATGTAAGGTACGACCACAGCTTTTTATTATGGAGAACGTTGACCGCGCCATCAAGGCAAGCATCTATCAGAAAGCATTGAATATGTTTGCAGATGCTGGATACCACCTAACGATAGCGGTTCTCGATGCTTCATTGTGTGGCGTTCCTCAAAAGCGAAAACGCGTTGTCGTTGTCGGCTCATTGAAAAAGGCATCGGTTTCCCTTACAGATATTTACAAGGAAATGCAGTCCGATAAGCCGATGACGATTCGCGATTATCTCGGCAATTCCCTTGGCATAGATTTTTATTACCGTCATCCGCGCAGTTATGCGCGTCGAGGTATCTTCAGTATCGACGAACCCAGCCCAACCGTAAGAGGTGTAAATCGACCGATTCCAAGCGGCTATCTTGGACATCCCGGCGATGCCGCGCCTGTAGCCACGAAGAATCTTCGCCCGCTTACAACAAAAGAGCGGAGTCTTATTCAGACTTTTCCGGCAGAATGGGTGATGGTTGGTGCTAAATCGGAAGTGGAACAAATCATCGGCAATGCCGTGCCTGTGAAACTGGGCGAATTCGTAGGACGGGCAATAATGAGGGCTAACGAATTAGATCCTTTAGTAAGGAAATCTTCCAAAACAGATTCCTCCATGCCATCACCAGAACCTCCAACAATTCGCCAACCGTTCTTTGTGTTTGAGCAAAGAAGTAAGTATTCGCCATTTGGTGACGGCATCTATATCACGAGAACAACAAGTAAAATGCCTATAACAGTAAAAGCATGTTATACTCACAAGAAAGGCAATGGCTGAAACGCTCAAAATCAAGGACTTGCCCATAGGCTCTCGCCCTCGCGAGGCGTTTATGCGTTCGGCGGATCCTCAGAAGGATATGTCGGATGCTCTGCTTCTCGCAATCCTCATCAGAACAGGACAAAAGGGGTCAAGTGCAATTGACATTGCCTACAGGCTCATCAAACACTTCGGTAGTGCGGCAAACCTCGTCGATGCGACATGGCAGCAGATTGTTACGGCAAAGGTTCCTGGTGTAGGGAAAGTGGCGGCAGTTCAATTGGCGGCAGCATTTGCACTTGTCAAACGAAACGCCCGTACATCGCAGCGCTCATTCAAACGTGCGGTGGAAACTTCTGATGACGTTGTACGACAAGTTCTGTCCGTCGGCGTTGACGAAAAGCAGGAGGATACTTTTGCCCTCTATCTCGATACGCAAAGGCGGCTTTTGTGTGAGCCGATGCTTGTGTTTCGAGGTGTCCTCGACGCGACGCCACTCCATCCACGCGACATATTCCGCCATGCAATTCATCTTGGAGCCGCTTCCATAATCATCGCTCACACGCATCCAAGTGGCGATGCCACACCAAGCGATGAAGATTTGTCGGAGACGAAGCGTCTCATAGAAGTCGGCAAGATGGTTGGCATCCCACTTGACGATCATGTTGTCATCGGATGTGGAACGAAGCACCATGTGTCTATCCGAGGCCTTGGCAACATCGTTTTCGCTGAAGTACAAAGGAGTGTAAAGTGAGGAAAATCTGTCTAACATTGATGGTGGCGCTCTCATTAGGTGCAATCGCGTCTACTGATTTTAATGCCGTAAAGTGTCGTCAAGACTTTATGGCAATATCTACGGTTCAACTTATTGCAACCATATCTACAAAAACTATATTTGGAACTGGCTTCTATTATGCTGTTCCACACTCGACCAACCCTCTGAAGTGTCAGATTGTTGTCATGACAAACAAGCATATATTAGAGGGTGCGGACAAATTGATTCTAATATGTCCAGTTTCTGATAACGGAAAGATTTCACCTGGCGTCTCTGAGATGTTTACAATCCTACAGCCATTCAACCGCGCACACAAACATCCAAGCAACGACGTGGATTTATGTGCCATTCCGATAACAGCACTACTTGAGGCCTCAAAGCAAAGAGGTCGCCCAATATTATATGCACCTTATTCGTCTGAACTACTTGCCGACGAAAAATGTTACGATGATTTAAGACAGTTAGATTCAGTTTTAATGATTGGCTATCCATCTGCCCTAAGGGATAATTTCAATCACCAACCTATATTTAGGACAGGGACATTCGCCACGAATCCATCCCTGAACTTCCAGGGACGACGCGAGTTCGTTCTTGACATACCGAACTATGGCGGTTCCAGTGGCTCACCTATCATTCTTTTTGACGAAGGGAAGTATTGGAAGCATGAAGGATTTAACAATGCAACTATGGTAATGGGGTCAAGATTTAAGTTGCTGGGGGTGAATTATGCAACATGTCTTGCAAGGAGTAATGGGAGGGTGCTACTACAGCCACCCGATCAAAACATCTTCCCTGTTGAATCTATGATTCCAAACAATACCGCGTTTGTAATCAAGGCTTCACGGATCAAGGAACTCGAAAAACAGATACAGTCCATTCCATGACACTTTAGAATCGTTTAGGATGCACATCTGACAAAGGAATAGAAATATTCTCCATCAAATTCGTAGTCAAAATCCTACAGGGAAAAGAGCTAAAGAAGCTCTCAGACACCGCCTAAATGGCATGAATACTTTGGCTAATCAAATTCCGCTACCGCTTGCACATTACAGCGCAGGACGAATCTTCGTGTCGCTCCCACACGGCGTCGACTTCTCGTTTCCGATTGTCGGGAACTGGCGTCTCGAACAGGCACCGTTGGATCAGCTCGAGAATATTGAAGTCGACGAAGAGGGGCTTCACTGGCCTGACCTTGACGAGGACCTTTCATTTGAAGGGCTGCTTCGAGGCGATTACGGACAGTTCGTGCGTCGCCCGTCACTTGTCTCATCGTGATGCATGCCAACTGAACTTCCCGATAACCTGAAAGACCTCGCCGCCGAATCGCACCTCATCGCTCAGCTGCACCACCCGAACATCCTTGACGTCTACGCGGCGGGCACGTGTGGCGCGGTCTGCTATTTCGCGATGG